>Ga0302202_10004513_pt1 | contig 14695 bp, 11 predicted proteins | sample II_Bog_N3_3_FD_194579 | JGI IMG/M metagenome (GOLD analysis project Ga0302202, IMG submission 194579) | Peat permafrost microbial communities from Stordalen Mire near Abisko, Sweden - II_Bog_N3_3 | ecosystem: Environmental > Terrestrial > Soil > Wetlands > Peat | place: Sweden: Abisko...
ACGCAGATAAGGAGAAGAGGCCATGCCTGAAGAACCGAGGCCCCGACTTGGGACTCGGTCAGGTCTGGACTGGATCAACGTTTTCTCCCGGTTTTTATCTGCGTTCATCTGCGCCCATCTGCGGTAAAAATGCATCGTTCCGGCCAAGGCTTGCGTCCTCGTCCCCGTTTCCGTCCTGTCCGCCATTTTATCCGCCGTAGCTTTAGCGTAGGGGGAAGCTTCAACGGCGGCGGATTTCCCGCTTTCGCGCTTTCCACTTTTCCTTGGACTTTGAAGTTTGAAATTTGAACTTTCCCCCGCTCCCCGCCCAACCAAAGCAAGTCGCTCCCACCCCCACATTTTCCCCAAGGAACTGTTGGACACGGGTTTAGGTCGTGCTAGATTAAGGGTGTGAAGCGATTTTTCAGGCCCAACATCAATCATCGCGGACGCATCGCCCGCGGGGTGGTGGGCAGCCTCTGCCTGATCGCCGGAATCGTCATCGTGGATTTTCAACGTGCGGTGGGATTGATTTTCGTGATCGCCGGCCTCTTCGCCCTCTTCGAAGCCATGCGCGGCTGGTGCCTGGCCCGCGCCTGCGGCTTCAAAACCAAAGTCTGAATCGTTGGCCACACGCATCGGTGGGCTTGCCAAACCGGCGTTCGGCCCGCTTGCCGCTTCGAAATTTCGTTGATTTTTGGATTTTGGATTTTCCGCCGCCTGCTATGCTGACCCCATGAATTTGTTGCCGTTTGGAAAATTGACCGCCCACAAGCCGCGCACCTTTGTCCCGGAAAACCTTGATTTGGGCGACTGGTCGCAAATCGCGCCCCTGTTCGACCAATTGGAAACCCGCGCCGCCCGGGCCGCCACCGTCGCCGCCCTCGAACAGTGGCTGCTGGACTGGAGCGAACTCAACGCCGCCCTCGATGAAGAAGCCGCCCGCCGCAACATCGCCATGACCTGCCACACGGACAACGCCGAGGCGGAAAAGGCCTATCTCTATTTCGTGGAAAACATCGAGCCGCAACTCAAACCCCGCCAGTTCACCCTCGAAAAAATCTACACCGCCCATCCCCTGCGCGCCCAACTGCCTGCGGCGCGCTTTGCCGTGTTTGACCGGGACGTCATCAATCATGTGGCCCTTTTCCGTCCCGAAAACATCCCGTTGGAAACCGAGGAGGCCCGGCTCGGGCAGCAATTCCAAAAACTCAGCGGCGGCCTCATGGTGAATTTTCGCGGCGAGGAAAAAACCCTCGTCCAAATGGGCCGCTACCTCGAAGAACCCGACCGCGCCCTCCGCCAGGAAGCCTGGGAAAGTGTCGCCCAACGCCGCCTCCAGGAGGCCGATAAGTTCGACGACCTCTTTGACGCGCTCATCAAACAGCGCCATCAGATCGCCCTGAACGCCGGCTTTGCCAACTACCGGGATTACATGTTCCGCCGCATGGGACGGTTCGATTACACCCCGGACGATTGCGCCCGCTTCCACCTGGCCGTGGAACAGGAAGTCATCCCCGCCGTCCGCGAGTTGCAGGCCGAACGCCGCCGCCAGTTGCAGTTGGACCGGCTCCGCCCGTGGGATCTGGGCGTTGACCCCCAAAACCGCCCGCCCCTGAAACCCTTCGCGGAAGTCGCCGACATGGTCGCCCGCACCCAGAACATTTTCAATCACCTGGACGGCGAACTCGCCGGCGGATTTCAATTAATGCAGGACCTGCATTTGCTGGACCTCGACAACCGCAAAGGCAAGGCCCCCGGCGGCTATCAATCCACCCTTTCCGAAGCCCGGGTGCCCTTCATCTTCATGAACGCCATTGGCCTCCAGCGCGACGTCGAGACCATTCTGCACGAGGCCGGCCACGCCTTTCACGCCCTCGCCACCCGCGACGAGGATTTGTATCCCTACCGCAACGCGCCCATTGAATTCTGCGAGGTCGCCTCCATGTCCATGGAATTGCTCGGCAACGAATTCATCGAGGAATTTTATCCGGCCGCCGGCGCCGCCCGCGCCCGCCGGACGCACCTCGAGGGGATCATCGGCTTTTTCCCGTGGATGGCCACCGTGGACGCCTTCCAGCACTGGATTTACACCCATCCCGGGCACACCCGCACCGAACGCGCCGCTGCCTGGCTGGCGCTCATGGACCGCTTCGGCGGGGCGGTGGATTGGACCGGTTACGAAGCCAACCGCGCGTCGCACTGGCAGCGCCAGCTCCACATCTTCCTCTATCCCTTTTACTATGTGGAATACGGCATCGCCCAACTCGGCGCCCTCCAAGTCTGGGCCAATTCCAAACGCGACCGGGTGTCGGCGCTCAAAGATTACAAACATGCGCTGACCCTCGGCGGTTCCCGGCCCCTGCCCGAACTCTTTGCCGCCGCCGGCTGCCGGTTCGACTTCAGCAGCGAAACCATTCAGCCCCTCATCCAACTCGCTCGCACCGAACTGGCCGCCCTGCCGGGGTGAATCTTTTTTAAATAATCTCGCGCCTTGGACCGCCAATGTCCCACCCCCGGCTTTAAGCTGGGGGCATGAATATGAAAAAAATCATTGGCCTCGGAACCCGGGCAACCCTCCGCACCTTCCCCGCGCCCCGGGTGATCGCCACCTTTGGGGCCGCCCGACTGGTGCGCACCGCCGATGGCCGGCACGAACTCCTCGGCGGCACGGCGGAAGACAGTCGCCAGGCGCGCGAATGGTGTTCCCTGTTCGCGCCGGAAGTCGTGTTCCCCCCCGCCACCCGGACCCCGCGCATCCTCACCCTCACCGCATAAGGCGGGGGAGAAATGTGCCCGGTGCAGCTTTACCCCGAGGTCAACGGTGCCCCCGGCCCCGTTGACCCCGTAGGAGACGACGTCCCTGTCCTCCATAGCTTTAGCGAAGGAGGAAGGAGTCTCTGAATGAGAGTCTTCACGCCCCTACGAGCCACCCACCCCCACAAATGTCACCCCGCGACCCTTGGCCGCCTCGCGCCCTCGCGGCCAGCCCTTGGAAGCACGGGGTTTTCCATTCCGTCCATTCTGTTATTCTGTCAAAACGTTCGCGTATTTCCAGGTCTGCAATATTATGCCGTAAATTATTGACAAATGCACAATATTGCGTATTGTCAGTTTTAGATCGCGAATGAACGCATCTGCATCAGCCTCCGACTTGAAATGGCGGCCGACGGTTCGGCGGCGCGATGCCGCCGAACGTCCGTGCGGTGCGGCTCAAAGAACGGCACCATACCCGCGTCTTGCGCCAGCCGTACCGCATCCCGCTTTGCGGGACAACCTGCTGTATCGCCGATTTCCAATCGGCAGGCCGTCCAAGGATCGAATGCGTCCCAGTCTGCCCGCCCCGCCCCAAGCCTCGCGCCCCAAGCCCCGCGCCTTCTTTTCCTATCCAAATTCCGTTCAGCAGAGGTTCGACGGTTTCAGCCCGGCCCCCCGTCCAACCCAGTCAAGCCCAGTCAAAGCTGGCCCTGCCACCCGGCACCCCGGACCCCAGACCCGGAACCCCAAACCCGAAAGGGGGTCAAACCCAGTCAAGGTCGGTCAAGGTCGGTCAAGGTCGGTCAGGCCCAGTCAAGGCTGTCCCTGCCGCCCAGCACCCAGACCCCAAACCCAAGGCTGGACAATGAAAAATGCCCGGCCGCCAGAAAAGGGTGGCAATTCTCCATTCTCGGGTTAATGATGGCGTGACAACCCAAATGAGCAGCCTCACGCGGCGGAAATTTTTGGAACAGGTGGCCGGTACGGCGGCGGCCGCCACCCTGGCCACCCCATTTTTGGGTGCGGCCGACCCCACCGGCCTGTCCGGGCAGCGCCGCCCCAACGTCCTGTTTTTGATGTCCGACGACATGCGGGTGGAACTGGGCTGTTATGCCAGCCGCTTTGGCGCCATCACACCCAACCTGGACGCGCTGGCCCGGGCCGGGGTGCGCTTCGACCGGAACTACTGCCAGTTCCCGCTCTGCAATCCCTCCCGCTCCTCCCTGCTCACCGGCCGGCCCCCCACCAAAACCGGCGTGCTCGGGAATCGCACCGCCTTTCGCGCCGCGCACCCGGATTGGGTCAGCCTGCCTCAGTTGTTCCGCAACCACGGCTACACCGCCCTGCGCAGCGGCAAAATCTTTCACGGTGGCATAGATGATCCCCTGGCTTGGGATCACGCCGAGGGGGCGACGGGTGAAGGCGAGGCCAACGGCGGCGCGGCGGGCGGCAAAACCCTCGTGCTGAACGGCCCGACCGGCGGTCCGCTGCCCACCAATGTCCCCGCCGCGCTGCCGCAGGATCTGAGCCGCGCCGCTTACTCGGACCGGATCGTCGTCCTGGACGGTAATGGCGAGGGCAACGGCGACTATCACGCCGCCGACCGCGCCATCGAGATGCTCCGGCAACACAAAGACGAGCCTTTCTTCCTCGCCTACGGGACGGTCAAACCCCACAGCCCGCCTTCCGCGCCCCAACGCTTTTTCGATTTGTATGCTGCGGATAAAATCCAATTGCCGCCGGATTTCGCCCCCTGGCCGACGGTGCCGCCCGGTTTCCCCAAGGCCGCCATCCGCCCCCGCAACGCGGATCTTTTCATTGGCCGCGCCGCCGGCGAGAATGAGGCCCGCCAGGTGATTCGCGCCTATCTGGCCTCCCTTTCCTGGGCCGATTGGAACCTCGGCCGCGTGCTCGCGGAACTGGACCGGCTCGGCTTGCGCCAAAACACCATCGTGGTCTTTGTGGCGGATCACGGCTATCAACTCGGCGAAAAGGGCAAATGGTCCAAGGCCGGCTCGCTCTTCGAAATGGGCACCCGCGTGCCGCTGATCATTGACGCCCCCGGCCTGACGGGCAACGGCCGGTCATCCCCGCGCATCGTCGAGTCCCAGGACCTCTACCGGACGCTGGCGGAGTTGTGCGGCCTGCCGCTGCCCGGGGGGGTGGAAGGCCGCAGCCTGGTTCCCCTGCTTCAGAATCCCGGGGCCGAATGGAATTATCCCGCCCACAGCGTCTGGAGCGAAGACGGCGCCACCCTGCATGGCGTCGCCGTGCGGACCGAACAATGGCGGTTTGCCGAATTCGGGCCGGCGGGAAAAAACGGCGCGATGCTGTTTGACCCGCAAAACGATCCCCAGGAATTGAAAAATCTGGCCGATGATCCCCAATACGCCCCGGTGCGCGCCGAACTCTCCGCCCTCACCCGGAAGTATGCGGCGGATCTGGGGCAGACGTAATTCCGGTGCCGATGAAACGACCACCCAACTTCACGGCCCGCCACCCCTTTCATGTGCTGACCAAGCCCATCGGGCCGATTTGCAACCTGGATTGCACCTATTGCTTCTATTTGGAAAAGCAAAGGCTCTATCCCGGCGAACGGTCGTGGCGCATGAACGACGTCGTGCTGGAATCCTACATCCGCCAGTATATCCACAGCCAGCCGGGCGACGAGGTGCATTTCGCCTGGCAGGGCGGCGAACCGACGCTGCTGGGCGTCGAGTTTTTCCAAAAGGCCGTCGCCCTGCAAAAGAAACATGCCGCCGGCAAACGCATTGACAACGCCCTCCAAACCAACGGCACCCTGCTGGATGACCGCTGGGGCGAATTCCTCGCGGCCAACCAATTCCTCGTGGGCCTCTCGCTGGATGGCCCGCGCGAACTCCACGACCGTTACCGCGTGGATGCGGGGCAAAAGCCGACCTTCGACGCGGTGATGCGCGGGCTGGAGTTGCTCAAAAAACACCAAGTGGAATTCAACACCCTCACCGTGGTCAACCGCGCCAATTCACAAGCCCCGCTCCCGGTGTATCATTTTCTCAAGGCCGTGGGCGGCGGTTTCCTGCAGTTTATTCCGCTCGTCGAGCGCCGGCCCGCCGACCCGGCCGCCGCGCCGGGACTCGATTTCGCCGAACCGCCCGCTCCCGGACAACCGCGGGTTTCGACCGAGATGGTGACGGAGGAAAGCGTCGAGGCGGATCAATACGGCGATTTCCTTTGTTCCATTTTCAATGAATGGGTGCGGCAGGATGTGGGCCGGGTGTTTGTGCAGTTGTTTGATGTCGCCCTGGGCAACTGGATGGGCCTGGGCTCATCCCTGTGTGTGTTCGCGGAAAAATGCGGCTCCGCCCTGGCCGTCGAACACAACGGCGATTTGTATAGCTGCGATCACTACGTCTATCCCCAATACCGCCTGGGCAACCTGCTCAACCGCAGTCTGGGCGAAATGGTGCAATCCCGCCGGCAAACCCAATTCGGCGCGGACAAACTGGCGTCGCTGCCCAAATATTGCCGCGCTTGCGACGTCCGCTTCGCCTGCAACGGCGAATGTCCCAAACACCGGTTCATCCCAACCCCGGACGGCGAGCCGGGCTTGAATTACCTCTGCCCCGCCTACAAAAAGTTCTTTCATCACATTGACCCGCACCTGCGCGCCATGGGACAATTGCTGCGCGCCGGCCGCGCGGCGGCGGAGATCATGAGCCTGAATATTATATGAGCATTCTGCCCGTCAGTTTGGAAAAGCAGGAGCAACTCGCCCAACGCATGGCCGCCCTCGGCGTGCTGGAGGCGGACATCGAGGAAACCTTCGTCCGCTCCGGCGGGCATGGCGGGCAAAACGTCAATAAAACCGCCACCTGTGTCATGCTGCTGCACCGCCCCACCCAGTTGCGCGTCAAATGCCAGACCACGCGCCAGCAGGGTTTGAACCGGCTGCTCGCCCGCCGCCTGTTGCTGGACAAAATCGAGGCCCGGCAGAAGGGGTTTGTGGCGGAACGCCGCGACGCGGCTGAGAAAATCCGCCGCCAAAAACTCCGCCGCAGCCGCCGCGCCAAACAAAAAATGCTCGCCGACAAATCCCATCAAGCAACGAAAAAAACCTTCCGCCGCCGCGTGTCCGACGAATAAGCCGGCACCTCCGGACCCGGCGCGCCCGTTAAAAATGTTTGCCGGTATTCGCCGGGTGACGGGTATATTGAACCCAATGAACTTTGAAACCGCCCTGCTGGATGTCCGCCGGATGAGCGAAGCCGACCGGCTGGCGGTCGCCGCCGGGGTTCCCGCCGTTACCCTCATGGAAAACGCCGGCCGGGCCGTCGCGCTCGAAATTCAGCGGCGCTGGACGCCGCGCCCGGTGAGCGTGCTGTGCGGACCGGGCAACAACGGCGGCGATGGTTTCGTCACCGCCCGATTCTTGGCCGCCGCCGGATGGCCGGTCCGGCTGGCCTTGCTGGGCCCCCGTGACCGGTTGGCCGGTGAAGCCCGCCATCATGCGGAACTTTGGTCCGGCGGCGTGGAACCGCTGACGCCCACCGTGCTCGAGGGCGCCGGTTTGGTGGTGGACGCCATCTTTGGTGCCGGCCTGAGTCGCGCCCTCGACGGGGCGGCGGCGGAAACCTTGTCCGCCGCCAATCGTCAGCAATTGCCCGTCGTGGCCATAGATGTTCCCAGCGGTGTGATGGGCGACACCGGCGTGTCGCTTGGGGCCGTCCCGGCGGTGCTGACCGTCACGTTTTTCCGCAAGAAACCGGGGCATCTGCTGTTCCCCGGCCGAACGCTGTGCGGCGAGGTGGTGGTGGCGGACATTGGCATTCCGGCGGCGGTACTGGAGCCGATCCAGCCGGACACCTTCGAGAACGATCCGCGCCTCTGGCTCGCGGACTGGCCGCCGCCGGATGCCGGCGGCAATAAATACACCCGCGGTCACGCGCTCATCGCCGGTGGTTATCCCATGACGGGCGCGGCCCGGCTGGCGGCCCGGGCGGCGGCCCGCGCCGGGGCCGGCCTGACGACCATCGCGGTGCCGGAAGTGGCGCTGCCCATTTATGCAACGGCGTTGACCTGCATCATGGTCCTTCCGCTGGCCGACCCGGAGGATTTCACGAAATTACTGGAAAACCGCCGCTATTCGGCCTGGCTGATCGGTCCGGGTGCCGGCGTCGGCGCGGAGACCCGCGCCCGGGCGCTGGCCATGCTTGGAACCGGCCGGCCGACGCTGCTGGATGCGGATGCCCTCACCTCCTTCCAGGAAGACCCGACGGCCCTGGACCGGGCGATCACCGGCTCCTGCGTTATGACCCCGCATGACGGCGAGTTCCGCCGCTTGTTCGACCCAAGCGGGGATAAGCTCACCCGCACCCGCGCCGCCGCCCGCCGCAGTGGCGCGGTCATTGTGCTCAAAGGTGGCGACACGGTCATTGCCGCCCCGGACGGGCGGGCCATCATCAATTCCAATGCGCCCCCGACCCTGGCCACCGCCGGCTCGGGCGATGTGTTGAGCGGTCTGGTGCTGGGCCTCCTCGCGCAGGGGATGAAGCCTTTTCCGGCGGCGGCGGCGGCGGTGTGGTTGCACGGTGCGGCGGCCAACGCCTTCGGCCCCGGACTCATCGCCGAAGACTTGCCCGAGCTATTGCCCGGCGTGCTTCGGAACTTGAACTTTAAACCTTGAAGGGTGCGCCCCCGCCGGTCCCCGGTCAGAGTTCAATCTGCATGCCGAGTTCAACGACGCGGTTGGTGGGGATGCGGTAAAATGAGCCGGCCGATTGGGCATTACGCGACATCAGCGCAAAAATCCACTGCCGCCAGCGCGACATGTGCGGTGATTTCACGGGCACGACGACTTCGCGGCCGAGAAAAAAGGTGGTCTGGTTCAAGTTGTAGGGCTCACCCAAGAGGGGCGCGGCCGCCAACAATTCGGGCACATTCGGCTCCTCCATGAAACCGTAATGGGCGATGATGCGCTGGAAGCCCGGGGCCAGCGGCTCCACCTGGCAACGCCGGGCGGCGGTGACCACCGGCACTTCTTCCGTCACGATGGTCAGCAGCAGACAGCGCTGGTGCAGGACTTTGTTGTGCTTGAGATTATGAAGCAGAGTGATCGGCGTGCCCTCCGGATTGCGCGACATGAACACCGCCGTGCCGGACACGCGCGGCAGTTTCTGAAACGAGACGTCCACCAGAAACAGTTCCAACGGCATGGAGGCGGGCCGGATTTTATCCCACACCAACTCGCGGCCGCGCTTCCAGGTGATCATCAGGATGAAAATCACCGAGCCCATGGCCAGGGGAAACCAGCCGCCATTGACCACCTTCAACATATTCGCCGCCAGAAACACTCCTTCCACCCCGAGGAACACCCCGCTGACCAACCCCGCGCGCAGGGCGCTCCACTGCCACAACCGCCGGGCGGCGAAATAGAACAGCGCCGAGGTGGTGATCATCGTCAGCGTCACGGCGATGCCATAAGCCGAAGCCAGGTTCGAGGAGGTGCGGAAACCCAGCACCAGCCCGACGCACGCCACCAGCAACAACCAATTGACATGGGGCAGATAAATCTGGCCGCGTTCCCGGGAAGACGTGTGCTTGACCGCGATGCGCGGGAGGTAGCCCAATTGCACCGCCTGGATCGTCAGCGAAAACGCCCCCGAAATCAGCGCCTGCGACGCGATCACCGTCGCGGCCGTGGACAAGATCACCATGGGAAACAACGCCCAGTGCGGTGCCAGCAGATAGAAGGGATTCTCAATGCTCTTGGGATTGCGCAGCACCAACCCGCCCTGGCCGAGATAATTCAGAAACAGCCCTGGCAGGACCAGCGTAAACCAGGCGATGCGAATGGGCCGGATGCCGAAATGCCCCATGTCCGCATACAACGCCTCGGCCCCGGTCACGGCCAGAAACACCGCGCCCAAAACCACAAACCCCGTCCATCCGCTGATTAACAGGAAGCGCACCCCATACCAGGGATTTAACGCGGCGATCACCTCGGGGGATTTCAAGATTCCCCCCACGCCCAGCACCGCCAGCGACCCAAACCAGATCATCATCACCGGGCCGAACACCGACCCGACCCGGCCCGTGCCCTTGCACTGCGCGGCGAACAGCCCGACCAGCGTGAACACGGTCAGCGGCAGGATCAAGTGATCCAATGCGGGGGTGGCCACGTTGATGCCCTCCATGGCGCTCAACACCGAAATGGCCGGCGTGATCACGCCGTCGCCGTAAAGCAGCGCCGCCCCGAACACGCCCAGGCTGATCAGCAGAACCCGGCTGCGGCCCAGCTTCGAGGAGCGTTCCGGGAAGGCCAGCGACAGCAGGGCCAGGATGCCGCCTTCGCCTTTGTTCGAAGCCCGCATCACCACCCCGAGATACTTGATCGAGACAATGAGGATCAGCGACCAGAACATCAGCGAGAGGATGCCCAAGACATTATCCCGCGAGACCGGCAGACTGCTGCTGCCGGCAAAACATTGTTGGAAGGCATACAGCGGGCTGGTGCCGATGTCACCATAAACCACGCCGAGCGCCCCGACCGTCATGAACGCCAGATAGCGACTCGAGGCGGTCGCCGACGGAATTTCCGGGGTCGGGGCCGGAGCCGGGTCCGCAGCCGGACTGGGGGCGGGGTCGGGCAGCGGAGTGCCGCTGGATTTGATCGAATCAGCGGGACCGCCGTCGGCAACGTTATTCATGCGCTGGGTCCGGGGTGGAATCCATCGCCGGCCACCCGGCATGGGGGACCGAGGTGGGGAACCGACCAGAACGGCCATCGCCGCCGCCGGGTTGGTTATTGCGCACTGTTATTTTCAATATCATCATGTCCTGGCCGTCTTTCTGTCCCCATGCAATCCCCCCGGCGGCCCGGGGTGAAGCCACCGCGCCGACGGACACCGCCGGCCCCCCGGCCTTGTGCCAATGGGAACAGGGCCTTCCAACCCGTGTCAGTATCGGGAAAAATACTTGGTTATAAAGGCGAAATAGTGCCGACCCGTCAAGGTTTAAAAACCGTGGGGCGTGCGGCTTTCAAAAACTGGGGACGGCGTGGGGAGCAAAGTGGAGCGGTTGGAAGCGCAAACAGGGACCTCGCAGGATAAATTCCCGCTGGCCAGGGTTCGCCCGGGACCTAATTCAGCACGGCTTTCCGGGGCGCAACGAATTTTAGAACCGGCCGGTGAGCACCCTGCCGGTGCGCATCCAGCTCCAGAATCGCGGCACTGATCTCCAATTGATGCGCCCAGCGGCGGAGTTTTCGGGCGAGCGCGAGGCGTTTGGCCGCCGACCATCCGGCGGCCACGGCCTCCAATTCCGGTTCCAATTTCACCCGGCATTCTGGTTCAGCTTTCATGGCTCAAAAATAGGTGCGCGGGTGGGACATTTGTGGTCCAAGGCGCGGAATAAATCGGGAATTTTTCCGGGGTTGGGACAGGGGAAGAGCAATTATCAAAATGAACCCATAGATCTGCAACTTTTTCATGGAAACAACCCCGAATGGAACACCATCAATCTCGTGGGGTTGCGGCCGGAGTTGCCATTCCCAGCCGGACCGAAAGCCGCGAGCAACCACCATGGATGGTTTCGCTTTCCATCCGGGGCAAACTTGGATCGGTTCAACAAACCCGCACGGTCTCCAGCCCCAGCAGCAGACCGAGCTTTTCAATTTTATGGGCGATCCGGCCAACCCCGACTGCGCAATGATGCGCCGGACCCTGGCGGTTCCAGTCATTCACGAATTGGCGCGCGCCCAAACTGAAACGATACCGGCTGTTGGTGTTGCCAATCTCCAGGATGGGGCCGGGCACAGATTCCCCCTCGGCCACCAGCAGCTTCAATCCGCCCGCCGCCGTTTCCACCACGGAGAGCAGGGTCACCGGCCCGTGTTTCACCGACATTTCCACCGAAAGACCCCGGCCCACTTTGCCGTGATACACCTTGAGCGGCCGCACCTTCGTCCGCCCCTCGGCGATGGCAATATGCCCGGGACCGTCATGCCCCATCAGCACGACATCGTCCGTAAAATCCATGGCGTAATATTCCGTGAACGATCCCCCGGCGCCAAAGGTGTCCATGATTTTCATGGCCTGCGCGTTCTTCACCTCGTATTCGCCGGCCACCGGGATGCCCCGGGCCGTGAGCAGCGAGTTGCCCAGGATAATGGAACTGATCGCATCCTCGTTGTCGGCGTTGCCGGTGCCCATGTAATAATAGGCCAGCGAGCCCAGATCGTGTTCCGCCACCAGGCGATCCAGGGCGAGCGACGTGCGGGCGGCGCGGTCCAGTTCCGCCGGCGGACAATCGGCCCCGACCTCGAAGACCTTTTTGAATTCCGCCACCCGCGATTTGATCGCCCCGGCCTTCACCTCCCGGCGCAGCGCCGCGAGTTCATCCACCTCCAGGATTTCCATGTGCCCGCCAAACACGGCGCATTGCCGCGTGGTGTCGGTGTAAATATCCAGCATCCCGCCGTAATAATGCCCCATCAAACCCAGCCGGTTGTGGAACATGACATGCGCCACGCGCGCGGCCCCGATCCAGGCATCCACTTCGTCCCAAAACACCGGGTCATTGTGCAGCATGCCCGTGATCTGGTGAAAATCAATCCCGGCGCGGTTGAAGACATTGGCCAGCTCCGGCACCGGACAGGCCGCGCAATGCGCCAGCCATTCCCCGGTCATGGCCGTGCGGTCGCCCATTTGATTGAACCGGGCGTAATCCAGCGCCGCCACCGGTTGCAGATTCAGGATGATGACCGGCACCCGGGCCCGCTGCACCACCGGCAACACCGTCGAGGACAGCGCATACGTGGTCACATGCAGAAAGATCAAATCCACGTCGGCCGCCCGGAATTGATGGCCCGCCTCCAGCGCCTTGGGCGGGGAATCAATCAAACCCAGGTTCACCACTTCCACCCCCGGCCGTTCCAGCCGCCGGCCCACCTCGCCGAGGTAACCCTCCAAACGCGGTTTCAGACCCTTGAATTGATCCCAGTAGGCTTCCAGACCGATGCCAAACAGACCCACGCGGAGCGGACGATTAGTGCTAGCCATATTGTGGCGCTATTTTATGAGGAATCCCCGCTTTGACAATCAATTAGATGAAACCGCTCCGCCCGAGGGCGCATCCCGATGTTGCCGGCGGTTTTCAGGCCGAAGGCCGTTTGGGAGTGCGGCGACGCGTCGCCGCTTTTGGACGAGACGACACGTCGTCGAGTTCAAAAACATGGAAATCTCCCGATTCACCAACAACTTCGGGATACACCCTCCGCCCGACCTTCCCCCAAACGAAAACTTGACGTGCGCCCGCGTTTGAAATATTTCCTTGGGGATTAGCACACATACTTAACTGTCTGAACCATTGAAAATCACCTCATGATTGCCCCCACCCCACAAAAGCAGCCCCCATCCGGGGCCAAATCCACCAGCCTGTTCACGACTGCGGACGGGAAAAATTACGCGTTTGTCTTCACGATGGTCACGCTGTTGTTCCTGTTGTGGGGGGTGTGCAACGGCATGATTGACATTCTCAACAAGCATTTTCAAGACTCGCTGCAAATCAACAAGATGCAATCGGCGCTCGTGCAGTTTGCCAACTACATGGGTTACTTTTTCATGGCGATTCCCTCCGGCATCCTCGCCCAGCGATACGGATACAAGGGGGCCATCTTGATCGGCTTGCTGCTGGTGGCGCTGGGGGCGTTTTGGTTCATCCCGGCCACCCACATCGGCACCTACTGGGCTTTCCTGCTGGGGCTCTTCATCCTGGCGACCGGGTTGACCTGCTTGGAGACGGTGGCGAATCCTTACGCCACCGTGCTCGGTCCGCCGGAAACCGGCACCGTCCGCATTAATTTCGCGCAAAGCGGCAATGGCGTGGGCTGGATGATCGGACCGATGCTGGGCGGCATGTTCGTACTCTCTTCCACGGGCGTGGCCAACACGAGCAATGCGGATCTCTACAAGCCTTATCTCATTATCGGCATCGTCGTCACCCTCCTTTTCCTGGCGTTTCTGGTTTGCGACGTGCCCGATCTGCACAACATGGAGGAAACCAAAGCGGCCGGTCCGGCCAAGGCCGTCACCGCCGTAAAACCCTTGTTCAAACGCCGGCATTTTGTGCTGGCAGTGGCGGCCCAGTTTTTTTACGTCGCGGCGCAAACCGGCGTCTTCAGTTATTTCGTCAATTACATCGCCTCCGACACGCCGGTGCTCAGCCAAAGTGCCGCCGCCACCCTGCCGCACAACATGACCTATCCTGCGGCCATGTTATCCGCCGGAGAAATCACGGATATGCCCGCCTTCATCGCCCGCTTGCAAAATGATCCGGATGCCAAAACCCGGCCCGTCTCCGAATTCATCTGGAGCCAGTTGGCTGCGGATCAGGCCTTTCTGGCCGCGCCCAGTTTTGGGGTGCTGGCCGACCAGATTAACGCCACTTACGCGGACCGGGTTTCCGCCACCAATCTGGACACCGATATTGTCCAACAGAAAAAAAGCATTCTCGTCAAAGGGGTTAACCAACTGCTGCAGACCAATTTATTCTTTGCCAGTCAACGCTTCGCCGGGATTGATCTCCCGGAGAGCACTCGCCGGCTAATCACCCAAAATCCCGGCGGTGAACAATTGGTGCGCCTGAACCGGGGCTTATTGGAAGCGGCTTATCCCGCGAACGAAATCGCCAAAAACGCCTACTTGCAGGAGCCGGTGTTTCGCATCACCGATCAAGGCGCGGGGAACCTGCTTTCCTTTGGCGCCTTCGGCTTGTTCCTGCTGGGCCGGTTTACGGGCAGTTTTGCTTTGCGCCGCTTCAAAGCGCATCTGATGTTGTCGCTTTACGGCATTCTGAGCATCATCAGCATGGTCTTGGTAATGTCCCCCCTCGGCTGGCTCTCGGTGGCCGGGCTGTTTGCGAGCTTTTTCTTCATGTCCATCATGTATCCCACCATCTTCTCGCTGGACATCCATGGGTT
>Ga0302202_10004515_pt1 | contig 14687 bp, 15 predicted proteins | sample II_Bog_N3_3_FD_194579 | JGI IMG/M metagenome (GOLD analysis project Ga0302202, IMG submission 194579) | Peat permafrost microbial communities from Stordalen Mire near Abisko, Sweden - II_Bog_N3_3 | ecosystem: Environmental > Terrestrial > Soil > Wetlands > Peat | place: Sweden: Abisko...
TCGGGGCCGGACGGGACCTCGGTGGCCCCCGGAGCGGAGCGGTGGCGGGAGCCGGTGGCCGGGGTGGTGGCCGGCCTGGCCGCCGCGGCCCCCCCGGGAGTCCTGGTCGAGGGCAAGGGCCTCACGGTGACCGTGCACTGGCGCAACAACCCGGAGGCGGCCCCGTGGGTGGCAGACGCCGCGGCCGAGGTGGCGTCCCGGACCGGGCTGGTCGCCCACCCCGGCCGCCTGTCGGTCGAGCTGCGTCCACCGGTGACCGTCGACAAGGGCACGGTGGTCGAGGAGCTGTGCGACGGGCGGGCGGCGGCCTGCTTCCTCGGGGACGACACCGGCGACCTCCCGGCCTTCGCCGCCCTGCGCCGCCTGGCCGCCACGCGTGGGCTGGCCGGGGTCGCCGTGGCCGCCGTCTCGGCGGAGTGCCCCGACGAGGTGCCGGCGGCCGCCGATGTGGTGGTGGCGGGGCCGGCCGGGGCGCTGGCCCTGCTGGGGCGCCTGGCCGGGGACGGGGACGGGGCCGGGGACGGGACCGACTGAGGCACCGGCGGCGAGGTCAGCGGGCGGCGGTCAGCAGGTCGTCCAGCCAGTCCTCGGGCCGCCGGGCGGTCACCAGGGCGCGCAGCTCGGCCGCCAGGGCCGCCCGCTCGGCCGCGGGCAGGGACAGGGCCTGGTGGAGCACCGACGCCGTGCCGCCCACGTCGAAGGGGTTCAGCGCCAGGGCGGCGGGGGCCAGTTCAGCGTAGGCCCCGGCCTGGCGGGAGAGCGCCAGCACCCCGTCGGTGGTGTTGGCCAGCGGCCCCTCCTTGGCCACGAGGTTGAGGCCGTCGCGGACCGGGTTGACCAGCAGGACGTCGTAACGGGTGAGGGCGGCCAGCGACCGGGGGTAGTCGTCACCGACATGGAGGACGATCGGCGTCCAGTCCGGCGTCGCCCACCGCCCGTTGATGTCGGCCACCGCGGCCTCCACCTCGTCCTGGTAGGCCCGGTACTCGTGGAGCCCCTGGCGCGACGGGTAGGCCAGGGCCACGAAGACCACCGAACCCCGCCACCGCCCGTGGCGGGCCAGGAGCTCGTCGAAGGCCCAGAAGCCCCGCAGCAGGTTCTTCGAGAGCTCCATCCGGTCGACACGGACGATCACCTGCCGGTCGCCGCCGCCGATAGCCCGGTCGAGGGCCTCCCGGGCCCGGGCCACCTCCGGCCGGGCCACCGAGGCGGCCAGGCCGGCGGGGTCGGCGGTGAGCGCCGAGACGAAGGTCGGGTGCAGCCCGCCCCCGGTGGCCGGCCGCCCCAGTTCGGCCTGGCAGGCCAGGTAGCCGGCTTCCCAGCGGGCGGCGTGGAACCCGCAGGCCCCGAACCCGGCCAGTCCGGCGAGGAGCTCGGCCGACACGTCGTCGGGGAGCATGCCGAGCACCGACGGGTCGGCGAAGGGGGTGTGGGAGAAGTGGACGGTCCGCAGGTCGGGCCGGCGCTCGGCCAGCCGGGCGCCGAGGAGGCACAGGTGGTAGTCCTGCACCAGGACCCGGCCGCCCTCGGGGGCGACGTCGGCCACCCGGTCGGCGACGATGCGGTTGTACTCGCGGTAGGCGTCCCAGGCCCCGGCCCACCGGGCGTCGGACCGGGGCTGGCGGGCGGCGTCGAAGAGATGGTGGTGGCAGAACCACAACGTGGCGTTGGACACGACGTCGTAGGCCAACCGGTAGATCTCGGGGTCGGGGTCGACCAGCTCGACGGTGAGCCCGTCCACGGCGGTCAGGCCGGCGGCCACCGCCCGGCGGTCGGCCTCGGACAGGACGCTGGCCACCCACCGGGCCCCCCGGCCCTGCACCAGCGGGCGCAGCGATCCGGCCAGCCCGCCGGCGGTGTGACCGAGGACGGGCGTCCCGTCCCCGTCGAGGTGGAAGGACAGGGGCCCCCGGTTGGTCACGACCACGAGGTCCTCGAGCGGGGACCGGGCACCGCCGCCGTGCGGACCGCCCGACCCCTCGTCTGCCATGGGCCGACGCTACCCCGTCCAGCTTGGAGGCAGCTGGGGGTTGACAATGTAGTGAGTAACCACTCACAATGGTTGCATGATGGTGTCGACCCGGCAGAGTGCGGACGAGCGCAGGACGGCCGTCCTGGCCGCGGCCATCACGGAATTCGCCCACTCCGGGTACGCCGGCACCTCGACCGAGTCCATCGCCCGGCGTGCCGGGATCTCCCAGCCCTATCTCTTCCGCCTCTTCCGGACGAAGAAGGAGCTGTTCATCGCCACCTACGACCTGGTAGGCACCCGCATCGAGCGGGCCTTCGTCGAGGCCTCCGACGGGCTGGCGGGCGAGGACGCCCTCCACGCCATGGCCGTGGCCTATCTCGAGCTGATGCAGGATCCCGAGCTGCTCCAGGTCCAGCTGCACGGGTTCGCCGCCTCGGCCGCCGATCCCGACATCGCCGCCTGCTGCCGGAAGACGTTCGACGTGCTGTGGCACCTGGTCGACGAGCGGACCGGGCTCCCGGACGACGACATCCGCCAGTTCTTCGCCCAGGGGATGCTGTTCAACGTCATGTCGGCCATCGACCTGCTGGCCGTGCCCGACCGGTGGGCCCAGTCGTTCTGCCCCGACATGGACGAGGACAAGCGCCGGGCCGTGGCCGCCATGGGTGTCCACGCCCGGGCCGCCGCCGGATCGGCCGGGGCCGACGACGGGGCCCGGGTGGTGCCGGCGTGAACCCCGTCCCCGCTGAGGACCTTTTTTTGTCCCGACAAGGTAGTGATCACTCACATATGAGCGGGTCCATCCCCCGGCGGGCCCGCCGCCGGCCGGACGGTCCGCCACCCTCCTCCCCACCCGCCGCACCCCACCGAAAGGAACCCGCCATGCCCCCCACCACGCACACCCCCGGCACCCGGTCTCGGGCCGTCTGGGCCGTCGTCATCACCGGACTGGCGCTCTTCATGGCGTCGCTGGACAACCTGGTGGTCACCACGGCCCTGCCGGTGATCCGGGTCCGGCTCCACGCCGGGCTCTCGGGGCTCGAGTGGACGGTCAACGCCTACACCCTGAGCTTCGCCGTCCTGCTGCTCACCGCGGCGGCCCTGGGCGAGCGGTTCGGCCGTCGCCGGATCTTCGTCCTGGGGATCGTGGTGTTCACCTCGGCCTCGGCCGCCGCGGCGCTGGCCCCGGGGATCGGGGTCCTGATCGCCGCCCGGGCCGTCCAGGGGGCCGGCGGGGCCATGATCATGCCGCTGTCCCTCACCCTGCTCAGTGCGGCGGTGCCGCCGGAGCGCCGGACCGCGGCCCTCGGGATCTGGGGCGCCATCGGCGGGGTGGCCATCGCCATCGGCCCGCTGGTCGGCGGGGCCGTCACCAGCGGGTGGTCGTGGCAGTACATCTTCTGGCTGAACGTACCCGTCGGCATCGTGCTGGCCCCCCTGGCCTGGTGGCGGCTGTCGGAGTCCCGCGGAGCGCCGGACCGGCTGGACATCGGCGGGGTGCTGTTGTCCGGCGTGGGGCTGTTCGGCGTGGTCCTCGGACTGGTCCGGGGCAACAGCCACGGCTGGACCAGCCCCGGGGTCCTCGCCTCGTTCGCCGTGGGTGCCGTCACGCTCGCCGCCTTCGTGGCGTGGGAGCTCCGGGCCGACCATCCCATGCTGGACCTGCGGCTGTTCACCAATCGGGCCTTCGCCGCCGTCAACGTGACGGCCATGCTGTTCAGCTTCGGCATGTTCGGCTCGATCTTCTTCCTCTCGCAGTTCCTCCAGACCGTCCAGGGGTACACGCCGCTCAGCGCCGGCCTGCGGGTCCTCCCCTGGACGGGCATGGCCATGCTCCTCGCCCCGCTGGTCGGCCTGGCCGCCCAGCGGTTCGGCGGGAAGGTGCTGGTGGTGTCGGGGCTGGTGCTCCAGGTGGTGGCCCTCACCTGGCTCGGCCTCCTGGTCACCCCGACCACGCCGTACCTCGACATGGTGCCGGCCTTCGTGGAGGCCGGCGTGGGCATGACGCTCTTCTTCGTGCCCCTGGCCTCCCTGGTCCTGGGCTCGGTGCCACCCCGCCTCGAGGGCGTGGCCTCGGGGGCCAACAGCGCCTTCCGCGAGCTCGGCGGGGTCTTCGGCATCGCCGTGCTCGGTGCCGTCTTCTCGGCCAACGGCGGCTACGCCTCGGCCCAGGACTACGTCGACGGGCTGCGACCGGCGATCTTCGTGGGGGCCGCCGTGGTGGCCGTCGGCGCGGTGGCCGCCCTGCTGGTCCCGGTGGCCCGCCGCCGGGCCGCCGACCGGGTGGTCCACCTCACGGCGGACGGGGAGCCCGTCCCTGCGCTCCCGGAGGTCGTCGGACCGGTGGCCGGCCTCGAACCGGTCACGGTCTGACCGGCCGGCCCGGCCCGCCGTGCCCGTCCGGCCCGCCGGACCGGTGGCTCAGTGCGGCGGCGGGGGGGTGACGCCGGCCCGATCCAGTGCCGCCCGCAGGACGTCGACGGCCTGCGGGCGCAGCTCCGACAGGGGGCGGTTGCGGTGCACCCGCACCCCCAGGTCCACCTGGGCGATGGTCTCCACGCCGAACCGGGTGGCCACGTCGATGAGCAGGGCCAGTTCCACGGCGTAGCCGTCGGCCAGCCCGCACTTCTCGAGGACCCACCGGGGGGCGGCGGTCTCGCCGGCCAGCGGTTGGTGGATGCCCGACAGCTCGGGGAAGAGCAGGTCGATGGCCGGGCGGGCCACGAGCTCGGTGACCCGCCCGCCCCCGCCGGGGGCACCGTGGAGGGGGCGTTCGTAGAAGCCCTTGACCAGCGTGGTCGACTCCTCGGTGAGGAGCGGACCGAGCAGCCCGGTGACGAAGTGGGGGGAGAAGTTGGTCACGTCGGCGTCGAGGTAGACGAGCAGGTCACCCTCGGACTCCTCGAGGGCCGCGGCCATGGCCTGGCCCTTGCCCCCGAACCCCTGACGCTCCGGAGTCCCGTCGGACGGGGCCGGGCCGACCACCCGGGCGCCGGCCCGCCGGGCCACGTCGCCCGTGCCGTCGCTGGAGCCGTCGTCGACGACCAGTACCTCGTGGAGCAGCGGGACCCCGCCGCCGGCCGCCGTCAGGCCGCCGACCAGGGTGGCCACCACGTCGCCCACGGTGGCCGCCTCGTCGCGGGCCGGGATGCACACCGAGATCCGGCGCTCACCCCGGGCCTCGACGAGCTCCGCCGGGCGGAGCGCGATGGAGGGGGCCGCCGGGAGGTGCCCGTCGGTCCGGGGGGTCGAGGCCATGGTGCCATCATCGCTCACGGTGGACCGGTCCGGTACTTGGGGTCGGGGAGGACGGGCCCGGCATTGACGGGGACCCGGTGTATCGACCACCATAGGGGGATCATCCAGAGCGGTTGAGGGACCAGGCCCTGCGACGCCGCGGCAACCAGCATGACACCGACCCGAGCGGTCGGGCGTGCCAGGTGCCAATGCCTGTGCGATGAGGAGGAGAGTTTCGTGGATTTCGTCTCGGGGCTGCGCTGTCGGGAATGTGGGCGTGGGTACCCCGCCGAAGCCCTGCACGTCTGTGACTACTGTTTCGGCCCGCTCGAGGTCACCTACGACTACGAGCGCATCGCCGCCTCCGTGACCCGGGACAGCATCGCCGCCGGTCCCCGGACCATCTGGCGGTACGCCGACCTGCTGCCCGTCCGGGACTCGGCGCCGGTGGACCTCGGGGCGGGGTTCACGCCGCTGGTGCGGGCCGACCGCCTGGGGGCCGAGCTGGGGCTGGGCGAGCTGTGGATCAAGGACGACACGGCCAACCCCACCGGGTCGTTCAAGGACCGGGTGGTCTCGGTGGCCCTGACCAAGGCCCGCCAGCTGGGGTTCAAGGTGGCGGCCTGTGCCTCGACGGGCAATCTGGCCAACTCGGTGGCCGCCCACGCCGCCCGGGCCGGCATGGCCTCGGTGGTGCTCATCCCGTCCAACCTCGAGCAGGCCAAGATCACCATGACCGCGGTCTACGGCGGGCGGGTGTTCGCCGTCGACGGGACCTACGACGACGTCAACCGCCTGTGCGCCGAGCTCACCAGCGAGCACCCCCAGTGGGCGTTCGTCAACGTCAACGTGCGCACGTACTACGCCGAGGGCTCGAAGACCCTGGCCTTCGAGGTGGCCGAGCAGCTCGGCTGGCGGGCGCCCGACCACGTGGTGGTCCCGATCGCCTCGGGCAGCCAGTTGACCAAGGTGGCCAAGGGGTTCGAGGAGCTGGGCCGGGTCGGCCTGCTCGACGGCCCGCCGTCGGTGCGGATCTCCGGGGCCCAGGCCGCCGGGTGCTCCCCGGTGGCCACGGCCTTCGCCGAGGGGTCCGACGCCATCCGGCCGGTCAAGCCGGACACCATCGCCAAGTCCCTGGCCATCGGCAACCCGGCCGACGGCTGGTACGCCCTCGACGCCATCCGGTCGTCGGGGGGCTCGTGCGCCGCGGTGACCGACGACGAGGTCATCGAGGGGATCCGGCTGCTGGCCCGGACCGAAGGGATCTTCGCCGAGACGGCGGGCGGGGTGACCATCGCCTCCCTGGTCAAGCTGGTCGACGAGGGCGTCGTCCGTTCCGACGAGCGGGTGGTGGCCCTGGTGACCGGGCACGGGTTGAAGACGGTCGAGGCGCTCACCGGCGCCGTGGGGCCGACGGCCACCATCTCGCCGACGCTCGACTCGTTCGACGCCGCCCTGGAGAAGGCCGGTGGTTCCGAGACCCTCTGACCCGGGAGGCCGCCGGTCCCCCGTCCATTAGTCCGTCGTCCGCCGATCCGTCCGGTCCGGGCCGATCCGTCCGGGCCGGGCCGGGCCGGGCCGGGCGCACCACCCGTCCACATCGCACCAACCGAGCCACGGACCGCCGTGGCCGGCCTGTCCGCCGCAGCACCGAAGGAGCACCGATGAGCGTCACCGTCCGAGTCCCAGCCCAGTTGCGCACCCTCACGGGTGGCGTCGGGGAGGTCACCACCTCCGGCACCACCGTCGGCGAGGTCCTCGCCGCCCTGGATGCCGCCCACCCCGGGTTCCAGGGGCGCCTGTTCGACGAGTCGGGGGAGCTCCGCAGGTTCGTGAACGTCTTCCTGGCCGACGAGGACGTGCGGTTCCTCGACGGCCTGGCCACGCCGGTCGGTGACGGTCAGACCCTCTCCATCGTCCCGGCGGTGGCCGGGGGCTGATCCCCGGCACCGGGCCGGGGCCCCGGCGGAGGCCGCCGACCGGCCGTGGGGCCCCCGGGGGCCCCGGATTCCCGGGCCGCGGTTGCGCAACCCGGCCGCGCGTGGTTTGCTGTTAGCACTCGACAGTCCAGAGTGCTAACCACCACGGAGGAACACCAGATGGCCAAGTTGATCACCTTCGACGAGGAGGCCCGGCGGGCCCTCGAGACCGGCATGAACAAGCTCGCCGACGCCGTCCGCGTCACGCTCGGGCCCAAGGGTCGCAATGTCGTCCTCGACAAGAAGTGGGGCGCCCCGACCATCACCAACGACGGCGTCTCCATCGCCAAGGACATCGAGCTCGAGGACCCCTTCGAGCGCATCGGTGCCGAATTGGTCAAGGAAGTCGCCAAGAAGACCGACGACGTCGCCGGTGACGGCACCACCACGGCGACCGTGCTGGCCTGGGCGCTCGTCCACGAGGGGCTCCGCAACGTGGCGGCCGGCGCCAACCCGCTGTCGCTGAAGAAGGGGATCGAGGCGGGCGTCGAGGCGGCCGTGTCCTCCCTCAAGCAGACCGCCCGGGAGACCGAGTCCAAGAGCCAGATCGCCCAGGTGGCGTCCATCTCCGCCGCCGACCCCGAGATCGGGGACCTCATCGCCGAGGCCATCGACAAGGTGGGCAAGGACGGCGTGATCACCGTCGAGGAGGCCCAGACCTTCGGTCTCGAGATCGACCTGGTCGAGGGCATGCGCTTCGACAAGGGCTACATCTCGCCGTACTTCGTCACCGACCCCGAGCGCATGGAGACCGTCCTGGAGGACGCCTACGTCCTGCTGGTCGGCTCGAAGATCACCGCCGTGCGCGACCTGCTGCCCATCCTGGAGAAGGTCATCCAGAGCGGCAAGCCGTTGGCCATCATCGCCGAGGACCTCGAGGGCGAGGCCCTGGCCACCCTGGTGGTCAACAAGATCCGCGGGACCTTCAAGAGCGTCGCCGTCAAGGCCCCCGGCTTCGGCGAGCGCCGCAAGGCCATGCTCCAGGACATCGCCATCCTCACCGGTGGCCAGGTCGTCACCGAGGAGGTCGGCCTCAAGCTCGACAACATCGGTCTCGACCTGCTGGGCCGGGCCCGCAAGGTCGTCGTCACCAAGGACGAGACGACCATCGTCGAGGGTGAGGGCTCCGAGGACGAGATCAAGGGCCGGATCAGCCAGATCAAGACCGAGATCGAGAACACCGACTCCGACTACGACCGGGAGAAGCTCCAGGAGCGCCTGGCCAAGCTGTCGGGCGGCGTGGCCGTGATCAAGGTCGGCGCGGCCACCGAGGTCGAGCTGAAGGAGAAGAAGCACCGCATCGAGGACGCCGTCTCCACCACCAAGGCGGCCATCGAGGAGGGCGTGGTCCCCGGCGGCGGTGTGGCCCTGCTGCGGTCGCAGGCCGCCATCCTCGACGCCGCCGAGAAGCTCTCGGGTGACGAGGCCACCGGTGCCCGCATCGTGGCCCGGGCCGTGGAGGAGCCGCTGAAGCAGATCGCCGTGAACGCCGGCCTCGAGGGTGGGGTCATCGTGGACAAGGTGCGCAACCTGAAGAAGCTGTCCGAAGGCCTGAACGCCGCCACCGGTGAGTACGTCGACCTGTTCGACGCCGGGGTGATCGACGCCGTCAAGGTGACCCGGTCGGCCCTGCAGAACGCCGCCTCGATCGCCGCGCTGTTCCTCACCACCGAGGCGGTCATCGTGGAGAAGCCCGAGGAGTCGGCCGCCCCGGCCATGGGTGGCGGGATGGACGACTTCTAGGCTGCACCACCGGCTGCGGTCCCGCCCACCGGGCGGGTCCGGGAACGTGACGACGGGCGCCCTCCGGGGCGCCCGTCGTCGTTCCCGGATGGGCGTCAGGGCCCCCGCCGGATGGGCGTCAGGGCCCCCGCCGGGTGGCCGGAGCACCGCCGACCGGTCCCCGTCGGGACATCGGCCGGAGGACCCGGGCGGGCCGGGTCCGTCGGTTCTCTAGACTCGTCACCGTGACCGACCCCGTTGTCCCGTCCGTCGGATGGGGCGTCCTCCATCTCTTCTGCAAGGTCCCGCGCCCCGGAGGGCCACCCGGGCCCGACGGCGGAGCCGTGGACCACGAGGCCCTGGTCCGGGCGGTGAAGACGGCGGCGGCCCACGAGGTCCAGGTGGTCACCGTGGCCGTCCTCGGGCACAAGGCCGACGTGGGCTTCATGGCCCTGGGCCCCGACCTGTGGCGGCTGCGGGAGTTCCAGACCGACGTCCAGGCGGCCGGGCTCGAGGTGGTCGACTCCTACGTCTCGCTGACCGAGATCTCGGAGTACGCCGCCGGGGTCCCCGAGGAGATGCGCACCAGACGCCTCTACCCGCAGTTGCCACCGGCCGGCATGCCGGCCTTCTGCTTCTACCCGATGTCCAAGCGTCGGGGGGACCTCGAGGGGTCGAACTGGTTCGCCATGCCCTACGAGGACCGCAAGGCCATGATGTACGCCCACGGGGCCGTGGGCCGGGAGTACGCCGGACGGATCGTCCAGGTGGTGACGGGTTCGACGGGTGTCGACGACTGGGAGTGGGGCGTCACGCTGTTCGCCGTCAACCCCGACGACCTGAAGGAGTGCGTCTACCGCATGCGCTTCGACGAGGGATCCGCCCGGTTCGGTGAGTTCGGGGCCTTCATCACCGGCATGGTGGCGCCGGTGGAGGACGTGCTGGCCCGGGTCGTCCCCGGTGGCTGAGCCGATGGCTGAGCCGGGGGCCGGGCCGGTGGCTGAGCAGGGGGCCGGGCCGGGGGCCGGGCCGACCGGGCCGACCGGGGCCGACCTCGGTGCCCTGCGGGACCACCTGGGGCGCCTGGGCCGGGTGGTGGTGGCCTTCAGCGGCGGCGCCGACTCGGCGTTCCTCGCCGCGGTGGCCACGGAGACCCTGGGGTCGGAGTCCGTGGTGTGCGCCACCGCCGTCTCGCCGTCCCTGGCCCCCGAAGAGCTGGCCGACTGCCGGGCCCTGGCCGGCGAATGGGGCCTCCGGTGGGTGGAGGTACCGACCGACGAGCTGGCCGACCCGGCCTACGCGGTCAACGACGGGTCGCGTTGTCGTCACTGCAAGTCCTCGCTGATGGACGCCCTGGCCCCGGTGGCCGCCACGGCCTTCGCCGGGGGCCCGGCCACGGTGGTGCTGGGGGTGAACGTGGACGACCTGGGGGACCACCGACCGGGCCAGGAGGCGGCCGCTGAACGGGGTGCGGTGTTCCCCCTGGTCGAGGCGGGGTTCACCAAGGACGAGGTCCGGTCGGCCTCCCGGCGGCTCGGCCTGCGGACCTGGGACAAGCCCGCCGCGGCCTGCCTGGCCTCGCGGGTCCCCTACGGCACCCCGGTGACGCTGGGCACCCTGCGGTCGGTGGCCGTGGCCGAGTCGGGCCTGCGGGCCCTCGGGTTCGACCGGTTGCGGGTACGCCACTACGGCGACACGGCCCGGATCGAGGTGCCCCTGGAGGACCTGGGCACCGTGGTGGTCCGGCGGGCCGAGGTCTCGGCCGCCGTGCACGCCGCCGGGTACCGCTACGTCACGCTGGACCTCGACGGTCTTCGGTCGGGGAACCTGAACCAGGCCCTGGACGGGGCGGACAGGTCGACCGCCGACCTGGTGGGCGTCACGACCGGAGGTGCGCGGTGATCGGAGTGCGGGTGAAGCTGACCTTTCCCGAAGAGCTGATCCGGGAGCCCATCATCGCCCGGATGGTGCGGGAGCTCGACGTCGTCCCGAACATCCGCCGGGCCGACGTGGGGGAGCGCAGCGGTTGGATCGTCTGCGAGCTCGACGGTGACGGCACCGCGGTGGACGGCGCCGTGACGTGGCTGCGTGACCAGGGCGTGCAGGTCGACCTGTTGGGCGACGTCGTCGAGAGCTGACGGATCGATCCGACGGGCCGGACCGGGTCCGGCCGGCCGGTCCTCCTACGTGTCGTCGGTGGTGCGGACGGTCCACCCGGCGCCGGACACCTTGCGGGGCTCGTAGAAGAGGCAGCCCTCGGGGCAGGCGAAGGGGAAGGGCTCGTTGGCGCCCATGCGGCAGCGCTCGACCTTCTCCTCGTGCTTCGTGGTCTGCATGATGTAGTGCCGGCAGTCTTCGTTTATGGCCACCTCACATTGTGGCCGATGGCGGCCGCGCCGCGTCGGCGGTGCGGTAGCGTCGGCCCTGTGGAACCCGAGGCGTCGGACAAGCGGCTGTTGCGGTGGAGCGAGACGCTGTCGGCCATCGCCCGCACCGGGCTGGGGTTCACCGAGTCGCTCTACGAGCAGGAGCGCTTCGAGGAGATCCTCCGGGTGGCCGCAGACATCCGGGTGACCGCCGACGAGGGTATCGAGGGCACCGAGGACGCCGACGGCCTCATCCAGGAGTGGCTGGGATCGGTGGGCAAGGGCGTGCCGGGCTACGTGACCCCCAAGGTGGCCGTGGGCGCCGCGGTGGGGAACGACCGGGGCGAGCTCCTGCTGGTCAAGCGGGCGGACTCGGGGGTCTGGCTCTACCCCACCGGCTGGGCCGACGTGGGCTACTCGGCGGCCGAGGTGGTGGTGAAGGAGGTCGAGGAGGAGACGGGCATCGAGGTCGAGGTGGTGCGGCTGATCGCCGTCCTCGACGGGCTGCGCATCGGCGTGAGCCGCATCCCGCTCTACTCGCTGGTCTTCCAGTGCCGGCCCGTAGGCGGCGAGCTGCGGGCCCACCCGCTGGAGTGCGCTGACGTGGGGTGGTTCCCCCTCGACGACCTGCCCCAGCCGCTGGCCGGGGTGGAGCGGTGGAGTGCCCAGGTGTTCGCCGCCCTACGGGGCGAACCCATCGAGGTGCTCTACGACAGTGTGCGCAACCCGGTGTGGCGGGGCGACCCCGGAGCCGTCTGACCCCGGGGACCAGGGCCTCGGTACACTCGTCGCCCATGAGCGACGACCCCCGCATGTCCCCCGGAGCCACCGACCCGGCGGCGGCGGTGCTGATCACCGAGGTGGAGCGGGTCGACGGGGTGGACGACGGTGTGGTGGCGGCGTTCGGGAGGCTCGTCCCGCAGCTCTCCTCGTCCTCGCCCCCTCCGTCGGCCGACCAGTTGCGGGCCATCGTGGCCTCGCCGGCCACGGTGCTGCTGGTGGCCCGGGCGGCTGGGCCCGACGGGGACGACGGGGACGGCGGGGACGGCGGGGACGGCCCGATCGTGGGCTCGTTGACCCTGGCCGTGTTCCGGCTGCCCACCGGGGTGCGGGCGTGGATCGAGGACGTGGTCGTCGACGGGTCCGCCCGGGGCACCGGGGTCGGCGAGGCCCTGGTGGCCGAGGCCGTGCGCCGGGCCGGAGATTTCGGGGCGAAGACGGTGGACCTCACGTCGCGGCCGGACCGCGAGGCGGCCAACCGGTTGTACCTGCGGGCGGGGTTCGTGGCCCGGGAGACCAACGTCTACCGTCGATCGCTGGAAGTCCGAACGGACCGGTCCTAGCCCACCGACCGCGGGACACCGCTGCGGAGTCCTCAGCCCACTGACCGCGGGACAACGCTCCGCTCCCAGCGGGATTCGCGGGAATGGGCGACGTCCCCGTCGTCATCGGCGGGGGCTACATCCTGGACTTCCGTGACCCCGACAACATCGCCCTGGAGCTGACGGCACCCCGGGGGTAGGCCGGAGGTGCTCCGTGGGGGCCCGTGGGGAGGCCACGGGCGGACCGTACCCGGCCCGTGCGTCAGCGGATCTGCCGTTGGTGGGCCCAGTGGGTGAGCTGGTAGCGGTTGGTCAGCTGCAGCTTCCGCAGGACCGCCGATACGTGGCTCTCGACCGTCTTCGTCGAGATCCCGAGCTCGAGGGCGATCTCCTTGTAGGCGTAGCCCCGGGCGATCAGCCGGAGGACCTGGCGCTCGCGTGGTGTGAGCTGGTCGAGCTCCGGATCGAGGCTCGGGGTCGACGTCCGGCCCGGTCCCTGGTCGGCGAACGCGTCCAGGACGAAGCCGGCCAGCCGGGGGGAGAACACCGCGTCGCCGTCGGCGATCCGGCGGATGGCGTCGACCAGCTCCGGTCCCGAGATGGTCTTGGTGACGTACCCGCGGGCCCCGGCCCGGATGACGTCGATCACGTCCTCGGCGGCGTCCGACACCGACAGGGCGAGGAAGGCGACGTCCGGTGCCCCGGGGACCACCGACTCGAGCACGGCCCGCCCTCCTCCTCCCGGCAGGTGGACGTCGAGCAGGACCACGTCCGGCCGGCGCTCGAGGATCATCTCGACGGCGGCACCCGCCTCGTCCGCCTCGCCCACGACGTCGACGTGACCTCCGAGCTCGGCCCGGATGCCCGAGCGGACCAGGGCGTGGTCGTCGACGATGAAGACCCGGAGCAGATCGCCGTCCGTCACCGTCCGGACGGGACCCGGGGCAGGACGAGCTCGACCTCGGTACCGGACCCGGGAGCACTGGTCACCGTCACCCGGCCACCGTGACGACCCATGCGTTCGACCATGGACCGGGCGATGCCCTGCCGGTCGCCCGGGACCGCCCCGGGGTCGAACCCCCGACCCAGGTCGCGGACGAACACCGAGACCTGGGCCGACTCCACCTCGGCGAACACCGAGACGGTGGGCGCACCCGACCACTTGGCGGCATTGACGGCAGCCTCACGGCAGGCGCCGAGGAGCGCGGTGACCGCCTCGTCCATCGGGCAGTCACCGACGACGATCAATTCGAGGCCCACGCCGTAGGTGTCCTCGATCTCCCGCTCGATGGCCGCGGCCCCGGCGGCCAGCGTCCCGGGCCGGTCGCCGGACCGGCCGAGCATGGCCGGGTCGAACAGCCAGTGGCGGAGCTCGCGCTCCTGGATGCGTGCGAGGCGGACCACCTCGTGGGGGTCGCCGGCGGCCTTCTGCACGAGGGCCAGCGTCTGGAGCACGGAGTCGTGGATGTGGGCGGCCATGTCGGCACGCTCCTCGGCCCGGACCCGCTCACGACGTTCCGTGGCCAGCTCCCGGAGCGTCCGCACCCACCACGGAGCGAAGAGGACGAGGAACCCGCCGGCGAACGCCGCCGTGCCGACCAGGACGCCGAACGCCGCGCCGGACAGGCTGCCGACTCGGGACATCTCGGCGACGCCGAAGATGACCAGTCCCACCCCGACCAGCGCCCGCAGAGCGACGCGCCGCCACCCGACCGGTCTGCCGGTGCCGAAGACCGGTGCGGCGTTGACGGCCTCCCGGAGGCGGACCGTCTCCGAGGCCGAGGCCCCCCGCCAGACGACCAGCAGGCCGATCGATGCGCCGAGGAGCGACCACATGGGGACGCCGACGCCGGAGACGCCGAAGATCTGGAGCGCCAGTACCAGGGCCAGCAGGGCGGTGGACAGGGCCAGGACGATCTGGAGCTCGCGTCGGTCCCCGAGCACCCGGGCGCCGATCGACTCGGACTCGTCCGACGTGGGCACGAGCACCCACAGGGCCGTATAGAGGAGCAACCCGAGCCCACCCAGGGCGATCGAGACGACGGCGGCGATGCGCAGGGTCCGTGGTCGCAGTCCGAGCCGGACAGCG
>Ga0302202_10004521_pt1 | contig 14677 bp, 10 predicted proteins | sample II_Bog_N3_3_FD_194579 | JGI IMG/M metagenome (GOLD analysis project Ga0302202, IMG submission 194579) | Peat permafrost microbial communities from Stordalen Mire near Abisko, Sweden - II_Bog_N3_3 | ecosystem: Environmental > Terrestrial > Soil > Wetlands > Peat | place: Sweden: Abisko...
GGGGGAGCGACTGGACCATGCCACCCGATGCGGGGGCATAGGGCGGGGTGGCGTAAGGGGTGGGCGTTGGCGCCGGTGGGGGGCCTTCAGGATCGATGTCGTGCGCGAGGGCGAGGCGGGCGCTGGCGAGGGCGCGCGCGGGGGCGCTGGCGCTGGGGAGCAGGCGTTGCGCCTGCGTGGTGGCGCCGTCCCACAGGAGCGAATCGAGGCGGGCGTCGGTTTCGCTCTGGGGGAAGGTATAGCGGGCGCGCAGGGCGGCTTCATCGGCATCGGACATCGCGCCGCCGCGCCAGGCGGCGTGGGCGACGGAGGATGCCTCGGGCCGGCCATCGGCGGCGAGGGCGAGGGCATAGCGCGCGCGTGCCGGGTTGGTCAGCGGCGGGAAGCGGTCGAAATAGGCCAGCAGGCGCGCGGGATCGATCTGGGTCTGGGTGGCGGCGCGCTCGGTCGCGAGGCGCAGGCGGGTGGAGTCGGGGAAATCGGGGTAGGCGAGGAGGAAGCCCGCCAGCGTATCGAAGCCCGCCGCGGTGGGGCTCTGCGTCAGGGCCTGCCATTGTTGCACCGCGCCGGCGATCGAATCGGGCGCGGCGGCGAGCAGGCGCGCGCGGGCGATGTCCCACTCGTTGCCATCCTGGCATTGCGCCGGGGCCGAGGCGAGGGTGAGCGCGACCAGGGCCATCGCGGTGAGGCGACGCTGGCGCAGCGTGAGCGGGCGGGGGGAAATCGGGCTGGACATCATGCGCGGCCCATCCCTAGAGGGATCGGCACAGGATGGCCATCCCGGACGCGGCAGACCGCAGGCCGGTGCGGTGTACGGCGGACTTTTGGCGAAGGATGTGGGCATGGTTGCGGGCACGCGGTTCTCTGGTTCGATCCCGGCGCTGGTCACGCCGTTCAGGAATGGCGTGGTGGACGAAGCCGCGTTTCGCCGGCTGGTCGACTGGCAGATCGAGAATGGATCGGCGGCGCTGGTGCCTTGCGGGACGACGGGGGAGAACTCCACGCTGTCCAACGCCGAGCATCACCGCGTGATCGAACTGTGCATCGAGCAGGCCGCCGGGCGGGTGCCGGTGATCGCCGGGTGCGGCAGCAACGATACGATGAACGCCTTGTTGCACATGACGTTTTCGAAGAAGTCCGGGGCGTCGGCGGCCCTGTGCGTGGCGCCTTATTACAACCGGCCGTCGCAGGAGGGGTTGCTGGCGCACTTCTCCTATCTGGCCGAGCACAACGATCTGCCGATCATTCTGTACAACGTGCCGGGGCGGACCGTGACCGATCTGAAGCCCGAGACGGTGGTGGAGCTGGTGCGGCGGTTCCCCGGGCGGATCATCGCGATCAAGGATGCCAGCGGCGATCTCAGCCGCGTGACCGATCACCGCATGGGCATCGCCGCGACGGGCGTGGCGGCGGATTTCGACCAGTTGTGCGGGGATGACGAGCTGGCCCTGCCGTTCAATGCCGCGGGTGGGGTGGGGTGCATTTCCGTCACCGCCAATGTCGCGCCGCGGTTGTGCGCCGAGTTTCAGGCGGCGTGCGCCGCCGGCGATCTGGCCGAGGCGCGGCGGTTGAACGATCTGTTGTACCCGCTGCACTATGCGATGTTCGAGGATGCCAGCCCGGCGCCTTTGAAGTACGCGCTGTCGCGGGTGATGGAGGGGTTTGTCGCGGAGCTGCGGCTGCCGCTGGTCGGCGCCAATGCGGCGGCGCGCGCGGCGGTGGATGCCGCCCTGGTCCACGCCGGGCTGGCCTGAGCGGTCAGGTCCCGAACAGCCCCGCCATGCGCGTGACGCGCGGGCGCTGGGGCTCTGGCACGGCGTCGGCGGGCAGGTCGACCACGCGGTTGCGGCCCGTGCCCTTGGCGATGTAGAGCGCGCTGTCGGCGCGGCGGTAGAGTTCGGTCCAGTCGGTCTCGCCGGTGACCGGGCCTTCGGCCATGCCGATGCTGACCGTCACGCGGTGGCCGCCGGTGAACAGGTGCGTGCGCACGTCCGCCAGGATGCCCAGCGCGAGGCCGCCGCCCAGATCCTCCGCCGGGCCGATCAGCGCGAACTCCTCGCCACCGAGCCGGCCGACGTGATAACGCCCGCGCGTGCGGCGGCCGAGCAGCGTGGCCAGTTCGCGCAGGACCGCGTCGCCGGCATCGTGGCCGTGGGCGTCGTTGATCGCCTTGAAGTGATCGACATCGACCAGCAGCAGCCTTTGCGGATCGCTCTGCGGCTGGGCCAGCACCCGCGCCAGCAGCGCCCGGCGGTTGAGCAGGCCGGTCAGCGGATCGATATCGGCGAGGCGGCGGGCGACGCGCTCGTCGGCGCGGGCGGCGTCGCGCTCGGTGATGATCCGGCGCAGGCGCAGCGCGATCACCAGCGTGGCCATCAGCGCGTGGCAGGTCAGCCATCCGACCAGGCCGTGTTCGTCCGAAAGGGTTTGGCCCATCGCCACCTGCACGATGCGGAACAGGCCGAAGGCCATCGGCGCCGCCAGCACGACCAGCACGATCCGCACCGCCGGGCTGCTGCGGCACAGGGCGTTCCACACGAGCGCCACCTGGAACAGGTAGAACAGCAAATAGAGGCTGAGGAATACCGTGGCCGCCGTGTCCGCCCAATCCAGCGGGGCCAGCGTGGTCGCCAGGGCCGCGATCTCCATCGTCGCCACCTGGATGTGCGTGGCGCGGCGCAGGCGCGGTGCCACCGATCCCGGTTCCAGCACCCGGTCCCACAACAACAGCCACGCCGCCGCGCTGAGCCCGCGCGTGATCCACATCAGCCGATCGGGCAGCGTGGCATCGAGCCACGGAAACGCCACCGCGATGCCGCCCGACTTTTCCCACACCCACGCCACCATGAGCAGCAGCGAGGTGCAGAACGCCAACTGGAACGGCTCGCGCACGAACAGCCACAGCAGCAGGTTCGACACCACCAGCGTGATGCAGGCGCCATAGAACAGGTCGTAGAACGCGGTTTCATCGCGTTCCGTGCGATCGGCGGCGGCGGCATCGACCAGCGCGACATCGCGTATCGTCAGATACAGCGGCACGACGTCGACCACATGCAGCAGCAGCCCGGTAACGGGCGCCGCGCCCGCGACCGCGCCGGGGATCGGCACCACCGTCTGGCCGCCGATGCGGGTATAGGCGGGCAGCGTGGCGTTATCGAGGCGCAACGTGGCCAGCGTGCCATCGGCGCGGCGCACGGTGAGGGTGGCGCTGCGTTGCCACAGGCGGCGGAAGCTGAGCAGCGGTCCTTGCAGCGAATCGCCGGCATGGGCCGGGCGCAGCAGCAGCCAGTAGGAGTTGAGGCTGTGCGGCTTTGGCAGCAGCGCGCCGTCGCAGCGGAAGCGGCCTGGCGGCAGGCGGAACAGCGCCGCCGGGGTGTCGCCGGGGCGGGCCAGCGCGGTGCAGGCGGCCAGCGGCGTCTGGTGCGCGGCGGGCGTGGCGGGGGCGGTGAGCGGGATCTCCTGCGCGGGCGGGCTGGCGGTCTGTGCTTGGGCGATGGGGGCGGCAAGGAACAGCATGAGCAGCGCAGCCAGCATCCGCCAGCACGCGGACCCGGTGGGTCGGTGCGTGCCGCAAACGCTTGCGGGCCGGCAGGCCCATCGCGTCGGTTTTCGAGCCGGCTCCATCGCGGTGGAGGTAAACCGGAAAGGCTAATGAAAACTTGCCGCCACCGGCGCGCGACAAACTTGCGACAATGAGAGCATCGATCCGCTTGGCGTCCGGGCCGCTGCTGGTTATAGCCCGGCGCATGGATATCGTCGCCACCCTCCGCCCGACCGATCTTTCGCCCGCCGACCATGCCCGGGGAGGGCGTGCGCGCGCGGCGGGCCTGGCGGTTCTGGCCGCGATGGCCTGCGCCGTGGCGGGATGCGCCGGGCATGGCGACAAGCACAAGGACACCGCCTATGTCGCGCGGGATGTCGAATCGCTGTACATTGCCGCCAAGCAGCGGCTGGATGGCGGCGAGCCCAAGGTGGCCGCCGCGCTGTTCGACGAAGTGGAGCGCCAGCACCCTTACTCGCCATGGGCCCGCCGCGCCGAACTGATGGGCGCCTTCTCCTATTACGCGGCGCGCGATTACGCCAAGGCGATCGAGACCTCGCAGCGGTTTCTTTCGGTCCACCCCGGCAACAAGGATGCGGCTTACGCCTATTACCTGATCGCCCAGTGCTATTACGAGCAGGTCAGCGATGTGACCCGCGACCAGAAGGATACCCAGCAGACGCTGAGCGCGCTGAACGAGCTGATCCGGCGTTACCCCGATTCGCGCTATGCCGAGGATGCGCGGTTGAAGATCGATCTGGTCACCGACCACCTGGCCGGCAAGGAAATGGATATCGGGCGGTTTTATGAACGCTCGGGCAAGTGGCTGGCGGCGGGGATCCGCTTCCGCAATGTCGTCGATGGCTATCAGACCACCAGCCATGCGCCCGAGGCCCTGTTCCGGCTGGTCGAGACCAACCTGACGCTCGGGCTCTATGACGAGGCGCAGAAGAATGCCGCGGTGCTGGGCGCGAACTATCCGGGCAGCGTGTGGTATGCGCGCGCTTACAAGCTGATCCATAAGGATGCGCCCGATGGGCGCGTGGTGGCGCCCAAGGTCTGAATTCAGGCGAAGGCGGGGGGTGGCGCGTGACGTGCCGCCCTTTGGTGGGACCGGGGCGTGACGCGGGGGGGTGGCACGCGCATTTTGGTGTGTCGTGCCCGAAAACGCTAACTCGCCCGGTTGAGTTTGATTGACATTTACCCGCGCAGTTCCGATGGACGACGATTGAAGCCGGGATCGGCGTCAGTGCAGATTGTTCATGCTCTCCCAGAAAACCCGCTATACCATCCGTGCGTTGCAACACCTGGCCGATTTGTGGCGGACCGGGCCGGTGCGGCTGGATGCGATCGCCGAGGGGCAGAACATCCCGCGCAAGTTCCTGACGGTGATCCTGTCCGAGCTGGTGCGCGAGGGGCTGGTGATCTCGCACCGGGGGCGCGAGGGCGGCTATGAGCTGGCGCTGGCGCCGGTGGACGTGCGTTATGGCGACATCATCCGGTTGACGCGCGGCAGTCTGGCGCTGGTGCCTTGCGCCAGCCGCTATGCGCACGAGCATTGCGCCAACTGCCTGCCCGAGGCCGATTGCCGGCTGCGCGGGCTGATGCTGAAGCTGCGCGACGAGATGGCGGCGGTGCTCGACCAACTGACGCTGGCCGATCCGATCGACATCGAGGCGCCCTTTGCCGAGGCGCCCGCCGTGGATGGGCCCGCCGAACCGGCCTGACAGTCCCCAAACGCATACGGTTGCATACGGAAAATTCACAGGTATCGGCCATAAACCGGCCGCCGGGTGGCGCTTTTCGATGCGACTGCGAGGGATTACGGATCCCCCCCTCAGTCTCCGGGAAGCGTCGATCGGGTTAGAGACAGGCGCAGCAGGAGAGAGACGCGCCATGGGTGAATACGTTCCCGGTTTCCATAACGGTCGCATCCAGGCAACCGCGGTGCAGGCAGCACCGTGCGACCTTTCGGCGATCGCCGGGTATGTGATCGGCCCCGTGTTCGAGCCCGAGGTGGCGCGCAGCCGTGGCGGCTGGTTGCGTCGGTTGATCGCGCGGCGGCGCGGGCCGGCGCCTTTGGTCCAGCAGATCTATGCCCACGAGATCGACCCCATGGTCGCCTCCAACGCCGAGGCGGCGCTGGCCGCGCAGCAGGCCGCCGAGGCGATCAGCGCCGCGATGATGCGGTTGCGCGTGGAAACGGCGCTGGTCGACGAGGCGATGGCCGAAGAGGCGCGCATCGACGAGGTGCTGATGCGCGCGGCGGCCGAGGATCGGCACGCGCGCGGCGGCCGCGCCGGCGTGTTGCCCGAGCATCTGTTGATCGTGGCGACGGTGGTGTTGGCCCTGGGCAATGCGGTCTGGCATTTCGTGGGGTGACGTGAAGGGATAGGGCGAGGGGAAGGTTTGTCGAGGCAAACCGGTTGGCCTCGCGCTCGCTGTTCCATGGCGGCGCGGGTTTGGGCCGGCGGCGTTGCGCGAGATTTCTCTGCCGCAGGCTTTGATGGCGGTTTTGGCGCTTGCTTGCGGGCCGGGCGCGGCGTCGACAGGGCATGGGGGTCTGGGGGTGTAACACCCCCGGGATCATCCTTCTTCTTGTCTCTTTCACCCCAATCGTTAGAACGGGACGCGAACAGACTCGCGGTTTTGGCGCGGGTTGCCCTTTTGCGCGAGACTGTCGCCCGCCGATGCTGACCCGCCTTTCCATTCGCAACATCGTGTTGATCGAGGCGCTGGACCTCGATTTTGCCGGGGGGCTGGGCGTGCTGACCGGCGAGACCGGGGCGGGGAAATCGATTTTGCTCGATGCCCTGGGGCTGGTGCTGGGGGCGCGGGCCGATGTGGGGCTGGTGCGCGCGGGGGAGGATCGGGCGAGTGTGACCGCCTCGTTCGAGTTTGCCGGTGGCGTGCCGGCGGGGTTGGCTTTGGCGCTGGATGCGGCCGAGGTCAGCGTGGAGCCGGGGGAGCCTTTGATCTTGCGCCGGCAGGTGCGGCGCGAGGGGGCGGCGAGTCGCGCTTATGTGAACGATCAGCCGGTCAGCGCCGGGTTGTTGCGTGAGGTGGCGCCGTTTTTGGTCGAGATCCATGGGCAGCATGATGACCGGGGTTTGGTGAACCCGCGGGGGCATCGGATGTTGCTCGATCGCTATGCGCGCTATGCGGGGCTGGGGGCGGATCCTGCGGGGGTGGCCTGGGCGTGGCGGCGGTGGGCGGCGGCGGCGGCGGCTTTGGATGAGGCGCGGGCGCGGTTGGCGGCGGCGGGGGCTGAGCGCGAGTTGACCGAGAGTTGGGTGGACGAGTTGCGCGCGCTGGCGCCGGTGGTGGGGGAGGAGGCTGAACTGGCGCTCGCCCGCGCGGATATGCAGAAGGGGGAGAAGCTCGCAGGGGATCTGGCGGCTTTGCAGGCGGTCTGGGACGGGTCTGACTCGCCGGTGGCGGCGATGCGGGCGGCGGCGCGGCGGTTGGACCGGATTGCCGGCGAGCATGAGCTGCTGGCGGCGGCGTTGGCGGCTTTGGACCGGGCGGTGATCGAGGCGGGGGAGGCCGAGGAGGCTCTGGAGCGGGCCGAGGAGGCTTTGGCGCACGATCCGATGGCGTTGGAGCGGGCGGAGACGCGGTTGTTTGAACTGCGCGCGGCGGCTCGCAAGCATGGATGTGCGGTGGATGCTTTGCCCGCGCGGTTGGCGGGGATGGAGGCGGATTTGGCCGCTTTGGCTGGCGGCGAGGCGGATTTGGTGGGGCTGGAGCGGGCGGCGGCGGAGGCTGGGGCGGCGTATCGCGCGGCGGCTTCGGCGTTGTCGGTGGCGCGGCGGGCGGCGGCGGAGCGGCTGGACGCGGCGGTGAAGGGGGAATTGGCGCCTTTGAAGCTGGATGCGGCGCGGTTTCGCACGGCGGTGACCGCGTTGAGCGAGGACAAGTGGGGGTCTTCGGGGATGGATGCGGTCGAGTTCCTGATCGCGACCAATCCGGGGGCGGACTTTGCGCCTTTGGCGAAGATTGCCTCGGGGGGGGAGTTGTCGCGGTTTATTTTGGCTTTGAAGGTGGCGCTGGCGGAGGAAGGTGGCGCGGCGACGATTATCTTTGATGAGATCGATCGCGGGGTTGGCGGGGCTGTGGCCTCGGCGATTGGCGAGCGGCTGGGGCGGTTGGCTTCGACCGGGCAGTTGTTGGCGGTGACGCATTCGCCTCAGGTGGCGGCGCGGGGGACGCGGCATTATGTGATCGCAAAGTCCTCCGAGGGGACGGTGACGCGGACGGGGGTTGTTTTGTTGTCCAGCGATGGGCGGCGGGGGGAGATTGCGCGGATGTTATCCGGGGCGGAGGTGACGCCTGAGGCGGTGGCGCAGGCGGAGCGGTTGTTGGAGGTTTGAAGGGTTTAGGGCGAGGGGCACGCCCCTCGCGCTCCCCCAACGTTGTCGGCGGGGCGGTGGGGTTCGGGCTTGCTTGACGTCGCACCGCCGGAGGCTTGATTTTGCGGCTTCGCCGCGGGCGTTTGGTCTCGGGCTTGGCGCTATGGGGTTGGCCTTGGGCGCGCAGCGGTGCGGGCGGGGCGCGGCATATGCAGTAACGGGGGTGCAGGGGGCCCCCGCCCCCTGCCATTTCGTTTTCAGTTCTTCTATGCCGGCAGGCATGACTGACATCACCTCCCTCACCGACGCCGATGCTGCCAACGAACTGATGCGCCTGGCGCGCGCGATACGGCGGGCGAACAGGGCCTATCATCTGGATGATGCGCCGGAGATTTCGGACGCCGAATACGACGCTTTGGTGCGGCGGAATGCTGAACTGGAGGCGGCGTTTCCGCATTTGGTGCGCAGTGATTCGCCTTCGCAGGCCGTGGGGCATGAGGTGTCGGGCTCGGCTTTGGCGAAGGTGACGCATGCCGTCAGGATGATGAGTTTGGACAATGCCTTTTCCGACGAGGAGGTGGCGGAGTTTGTCGCCAAGGTGCGGCGGTTTCTGGCGCTGGCGGACGATGCGCCGGTGGCGATGACGGTTGAGGACAAGATCGATGGGTTGTCGTGCTCGCTGCGCTACGAGGGCGGGCGGTTGGTGCGGGCGGCGACGCGGGGGGATGGCGCGGTTGGCGAGGATGTGACTGCGAATGTGGGGTTTATTGGGGATATTCCTCAGGTTTTAGCGGGGCCGGTCCCGGACGTGTTTGAGGTGCGGGGTGAGGTTTATATGTCGCGGGGGGACTTTGCGGCTTTGAATGTGGCGCAGGCGGAGAGTGGGGGGCAGGTGTTTGCCAATCCCCGGAATGCGGCGGCGGGGTCTTTGCGGCAGAAGGATGCGCGGGTGACGGCGGCGCGGCCCTTGCGGTTTTGGGCGCATGGGTGGGGGGCGGCGAGCGACGTGCCGGGTGAGACGCAGTTTGCGGTGATGCAGGCGATTCGGGGCTGGGGGGTGCCGGTCTCGCCGTTGTTGGCGCGGTGTGAGGGGTTGGAAGACGTGTTGGCGGCTTATGGGGGGATTGCGGGGGCGCGGCGTGGGCTGGATTATGAGATCGATGGGGTGGTGTTGAAGGTGGACCGGCTCGATTGGCAGGGGCGGTTGGGGTTTGTGGCCAAGGCGCCGCGCTGGGCGATTGCGCGCAAGTTTCCCGCCGAGCGGGCGGAGACGGTGGTTGAGGCCATTGACGTGCAGGTGGGGCGGACGGGGAAATTGACTCCGGTGGCGCGGTTGGCGCCGGTGTTGGTGGGCGGGGTGACCGTGACCAATGCGACGTTGCACAATCGCGATGAAGTGGCGCGGCTGGGGGTGCGCGTGGGGGATCGCGTCGCCTTGCAGCGGGCGGGGGATGTGATTCCGCAGATTGTGTTGAATTTGACGCGGGACGACGAGAGGCCGGCGTTTGTGTTTCCGGATCATTGTCCGGAGTGTGGATCGGAGGCGGTGGCCGAGGAGGGGGAGGTTGATGTGCGCTGCACCGGCGGGCTGATCTGTCCGGCGCAGCGGGTGGAGCGGCTCAGGCATTTTGTCTCGCGCGGGGCCCTGGATATCGAGGGGCTGGGCGAGAAGTCGATCGTGCAGTTCTTTGAGGCGGGGTGGCTGGAGGGGCCGGGGGATGTGTTTCGGCTGCGGCGGCGGCGGGGGGAGATTTTGGGGCTGGCCGGGTGGTCGGACAAGTCTGTGGATAACCTGTTGGCGGCGATCGAGGCCAAGCGCCAGCCCGATGCGGCGCGGTTGTTGTTTGGGCTGGGGATCCGGCACGTGGGGGCGGTGACGGCGCGGGATTTGTTGAAGCGTTATGTCTCGTTGCCGGGGTTGCGCGCGGCGGTGGCGGGGCTGGCGGCGCGGCGGGATGAGGCCTGGGCCGCGTTTGAGGGCGAGGTGGCGGCGGCTGAGGGCGCGGCGCCGGATCAGGGGCGGTTTTTGCGCAAGTTGGGGGCGGAACTCGCCGCGATGATCGGGGTGGCGCAAGTGGGGCCCGAGGTGGCGATGGCGTTGGTCGACTTCTTCCATGAGCCGCACAATGTGGCCGTTTGGGACGATCTGTTGGGCGAGGTGGCACCGCCCGATTATGTCGTGGCGACTTTGGCGAGCCCGGTTTCGGGGAAGACCGTGGTGTTCACCGGCAAGCTGGAGACCATGAGCCGCGATGAGGCCAAGGCGCAGGCCGAGCGACTCGGGGCGCGGGCGGCGGGATCGGTGAGTGCCAAGACCGATCTGGTGGTGGCCGGGCCGGGGGCGGGGTCGAAGCTGAAACAGGCGGCGGCGCTGGGCATCGCGGTGATCGATGAGGCGGCATGGGCCGAGATCGTGCGCGCCGCCGGGTGATGCGCCGGGGCGCGGAGGGCGCCGAAATGGGCGCTTTGGTGTAGTGGATGCGACGTGCTGCAGTGCGGCAATGATTTCGTGGCGGCGGTTCACGAAAAGATCGGGAGCAATCCATTGCATCAATAAGTAAATATGCATAGAATACATCAGCGGACAGGCGTTGGGGGATCCGTGATGGTTTTCGCCGGGGTGATCACCGGGCCCGACTTCGTGGACGGGCTGCGGCTGGTCGAGCGCGAGCTGATGCTTTTCGCGCTCGTCTGGTTTTTGATAGGCATTATCGACGAAGGCGCGATCGATGTGATCTGGGCGGTCATGCGGTTCTCGGGCCGGATGGCGACGCCGCGCATCGCCACCATGCCGGCCGAGGGCGCGCTGGCCGGGCCGATGGCGGTGTTCGTGCCGGCCTGGCGCGAGGCCGAGGTGATCGGCGCCACCATCGCCCACATGCTGTACGTCTGGCGCGATCCGGGGTTGACGCTTTACGTCGGGTGCTATGCCAACGATCCGGCGACGATCGACGCGGCGATGGCGGCGGGCGCGGACAGCCGGCTGCGCATCGTCATCCACGACCAGCAGGGCCCCACCACCAAGGCCGATTGCCTGAACCGGCTGTTCGCCGCCTTGCGCGATGACGAGGCGCGGCGGGGGGTGCGCTATCGCGGGGTGGTGCTGCACGATGCCGAGGATATGGTCCATCCGCTGGCGTTGCGGGTGATCGATCAGGGGCTGGACGAGGCCGATCTGGTGCAGTTGCCGGTGCGGCCCGAGCTGCCCGCCGGCTTGCACTGGGTGGCGGGGCACTATGCCGACGAGTTTACCGAGAGCCATGCCAAGGCCCTGCGCGTGCGCGATGCCCTGGGCGCGGGGGTGCCGGCCGCCGGGGTGGGCGTGGGCATCGCGCGCGACATGCTGGACCGCATTGCCGGGCTGCGCGCGCCGAGCCATGCGCGGCGGGGCGACGATGCGACGGCGCCGTTCGCCTATGAGAGCCTGACCGAGGATTACGAGATCGGCATGTTGATCCATCGCGCCGGCGGGCGGACCGCGTTTGTGCGGGTGCGCGATGGCGATGGCGCGCTGGTGGCGACGCGCAGCTATTTCCCCGGCACTTTGGCGACCGCCGTGCGGCAGAAGTCGCGCTGGATCCACGGCATCTCGTTGCAGGCGTGGGACAGGCTGGGCTGGGACCCGCGCCCGATCGAGGTGTGGATGGCGATGCGCGACCGCAAGGGGCCGCTGGCGGCGCTGGTGCTGATGGCGGGCTATACGCTGATGGCGCTGGAGCTGGGGTTGACCGCCGTGCGCGAGACCGGGTTGGCGGACGTGGGTGTGGCCGATCCGACGCTGAGCGTGTTGATGCAGCTTTGTGCGCTGGGGCTGTTCTGGCGGGCGGCGATGCGCGCGGTGTTCGTGGGGCGCGAATATGGCTGGGGCGAGGGCTTGCTGGCGGTGGCGCGGATCCCGGTGGCCAATGCCGTGACGATCATGGCGGCGCGGCGGGCGCTGGGCGCCTATTGGCGGGCGCTGCGCGGGGGGGCGATCGCCTGGGACAAGACCGTGCACCGCGAGCATCCGGCGATGGCCATGGCGGTGGCCGGATGAGCGTGCGCGCCGCGCGCGGTGAGCCGTTATGGGCGCTGGGATCGGTGCTGGCAATTTGGGTGGGGTTGCGCGTGGCGTTCTGGGCGCCTGATGCCGCCCATGCCGGGCTGGCCATGCCGGTGGCGGGGGGATGGGATCTGGCGGCGAACGATCCCGAGGCCTTGCGGCTGACCCATGCCACCGAGATCGTGCTGGCCCAGCAGGAGATGTGGAGCGTGGCCGCGTTGCAGGCGGGAATGCCGGTGGCGGGGCCGGTGGCTGGGCCGGTGGTGCGGCGGGCGGTGCGGGGTCTGACGCGGCCGGCGCGGGGGCGCGTGGTGCCGGGTTTGGTGGCGGGCGGGTCTGGCGATGTGCGGGCGACGGATGTGCCGGTGGGCGTGGCGGCCGTGGGCGATGGTGGCTGGGTGCGCGTGGGGCCGCCGCCCCGGCGCCAGCGCGAGGCGGTGCGCGGGCCGTTGGTGGCGGTGGCGTGGCACGACCCGGCGGCGGACACGCGGCGCTGGTCGGGCGATGGCTGGGCGATGTGGCGGCAGGGGGGGATCGGTTTCGACCATGGCGCGATCCTGCCCGCCTATGGCGCGAGCCAGGCCGGGGCGGTGCTGCGCTGGCGGGTGAACCCGGGGCACGCGCGGGCGGTGGATCTCTATGTGCGCGGGAGCGCGGCCTTGGTGGTGGCGCCCTATGCGCCGTCACGCGAGGGCGAGGTGGCGGCGGGGGTCTCGGTGCGGCCGTTGGGCTGGGTGCCGGTGACGCTGGCGGTGGAGGCGCGGGCATCGCGGTTCGACGATGGCAGCACGCATCTGCGCCCCGCCGTGATGGCGGTGAGCGCGATGCCGCCGGTGGCTTTGCCGTTGGGGCTGCGCGGGGATGTCTATGCGGCGGCGGGCTATGTCGGCGGGGCGGCGGCGACCGGGTTCGTCGACGGGCAGGCGCGGGTAGACCATGCGCTGGCGCGGTTCGGCGGGTTCGATCTGCGCGCCGGGGCGGGCGTGTGGGGCGGGGCGCAGCAGGGCGCGGGGCGGCTGGACGTGGGGCCGGCGGTGAGTCTGGGGTTTCGCGTCGGGCGGACAGGGGCGCGGCTGGAGGTGGACTGGCGCGCGAAAGTGGCGGGGGATGCGCGGCCCGGGTCGGGGCCGGCGGTGACTTTGGCGGCGGGGTTTTGAAGGCAGGAAGGGTGAATGCGAGGGACTCGTCCCTCGCGCTCCCTCAATGTTGTCGGCGTGGCGGGGCGGTTCGGCGTGGGGGGAACGTCGCAGCGCCGCAGGCTTTATGGCCGCTTCGCGGCATGGCGCATGGTCGATGGCGGGCGCGAGGCTGACAAGGTTGGGGGAGCGCGAGGGGCTAGCCCCTCGTGACTGTCCTTTTCCTTCTCCCGATCATAACTTCCGCTTGGGATCGGATGAAAATCGGGCGCGGGTGCTTGGCGGGGGGGCGGGTCTCGGATAGCACGGCGGGGATGGATATTTATCTGCCCATCGCCAACCTCTCGGTCAACGCGCTGGTGATCGTGGGGCTCGGGCTGTTGACCGGGTTGCTTTCGGGCATGTTCGGGGTGGGCGGGGGGTTTCTGACCACGCCGCTGCTGATCTTTTATGGCGTGCCGCCGACGGTGGCCGCCGCCAGCGCCGCCAGTCAGGTGACCGGGGCCAGCGTCTCGGGCGTGTTGGCGCATCAGCGGCGCGGGAATGTCGATTACCAGATGGGCGCGGTGCTGGTCGCCGGGGGCGTGATCGGCACCGGGTTGGGCGCGGTGGTGTTCAACCTGCTGACGCGGTTGGGGCAGATCGATACCGTGATCAACATTCTCTACGTGATGCTGCTGGGCGGGATCGGATCGATCATGGCGCGCGAGAGCATCGATACCATGCGGGCGGCAAGGTCTGGCGTGCCGATTCCGGCGCGCAAGCGGCGGCATCATCCGCTGGTGGCGCATTTGCCGTGGCGGTGGCGGTTCTATCGCTCGGGGTTGTATATTTCGCCTTTGGCGCCGCTGTTGCTGGGGTTGTTTACCGGCATGTTGACGATGCTGATGGGGATCGGCGGCGGGTTCATCATGGTGCCGGCGATGCTCTATATTCTGGGCATGAGCGCGGGGGTGGTGGTGGGGACCAGCCTGTTCCAGATCCTGTTCGTGACGATTGCCACCACGATGATGCATGCCTTGACCACGCATGCGGTGGATCTGGTGCTCTCGATCCTGTTGCTGTTGGGATCGGTGACGGGGGCGCAGGTGGGGGCGATGTTCGCCGCCAAGGCTTCGCCGGTGCGGTTGCGGCTGATTTTGGCGCTGATCGTGCTGGCGGTGGCGGTGCGGATGGCGGTGGGGCTGACCGTGCGGCCCGACGATATCTTTACCATCGGGAGTTTGTGAGGGTGCGCTGGTGGTGGGCGCCGGTGTTGTTCCTGGGGCTGACGGCGGAGCGCGATCCGGTGTTGGTGCCCGATGTCTCGCAGCATCAGGTGGAGATCACGCAGGGGTTTACCGGGGCGCAACTGTACCTGTTTGGGGCGATCCTGCCGCCCGAGGGGACGGTGGCGCGGCCGGGGGACTATGACATCGCCGTGGTGCTGGAGGGGCCGGAGAAGGCCATCGTGCTGCGCGAGAAGAAGCGCGTGGCGGGGGTGTGGCTGAACGCCGATTCGACCACGTTTCAATCGGCGCCGGGGTTTTATGCGGTGGCGTCATCTCGGCCGATTGCGCAGATCGTTTCGGGGCAGACGGCGGCGATATACGAACTGGGGCTGGGG
>Ga0302202_10004525_pt1 | contig 14665 bp, 15 predicted proteins | sample II_Bog_N3_3_FD_194579 | JGI IMG/M metagenome (GOLD analysis project Ga0302202, IMG submission 194579) | Peat permafrost microbial communities from Stordalen Mire near Abisko, Sweden - II_Bog_N3_3 | ecosystem: Environmental > Terrestrial > Soil > Wetlands > Peat | place: Sweden: Abisko...
AAGCTCGAGGTGATCGGTGATGACGTGACGCTCTTGCCCGATACGAGTGAGACCCTGGTCGCCGCGGAGAAACTGGTGCGCGGTGGCTTCGAGGTCTGGGCCTACACGTCGGACGATCTCATCGTGGCCCAACGACTGGAACAGGCCGGATGTGTCGCGGTCATGCCGCTGGGTTCGCCGATCGGCTCGGGGCTCGGCGTTCGAAACCCCCACGCGATCGCCATGATCTGTGAACGGGTGAGCGTGCCCGTACTGCTGGACGCCGGCGTCGGCACCGCCTCGGACGCGGCTTTGGCCATGGAACTGGGGTGTGACGGTGTACTGGCCGCCTCGGCGATCAACCGGGCCCTCGACCCGGTCATGATGGCCGAATCCCTGCGCGACGCCGTGAAAGCCGGGTTCCTGGCGCGACGAGCCGGCCGCATTCCGCCCCGATTACAGGCCGAAGCGTCGTCACCGTCGCTCGGCCGGCCAGATTTGTTTTTTGAATAGTCGCCGTCAAACTACACTCGTGTAGTCCGTCGGGTTAGTCTGGACAGACCTCGGTCGGGAGGGAAACGACACATGGCAGATTCTCTAACGTACGGATTTAGTGGCCCGATGGTCTGTCGCCTCACGGGCGTCACGTACCGTCAGTTGGACTACTGGGCGCGAACCGATCTCGTGACGCCGTCGATCACCGCGGCCCAGGGAAGCGGATCCAAGCGGACCTACTCCTACTCCGACGTCCTCGAGGTCAAGGTGATTAAGTCGCTCCTCACCTCGGGCGTCGCGCTGAACCGCGCTCGCCAGGCGGTCGAGTGCTTGCGTAACTCTTTGGGCGCCGATCTCGCCTCGAGCAGCCTCGTGTTGAGTGACGCCGGATCGGTACTCGCGCACGACGACGGCGACCTCGTCGACCTCCTTCGCGGTGGCCAGGGCGTCTTCAACATCGTTCCTCTGGCGAACGTGGTCGCCGAACTCACGACCACGATTCGCGAAACGCAACTCGCAACGTCGGAGAAGGAGTCCCGTTCGGCGTGAGCGACCCTTCGCCGATCGACGCGTCGCGTCGTCGGCACCCCAGCCTGGAGACCGTGCCGCAGGACCAGTTCGCGCATCCGAGTGAACGCGCCTTCGCGCGCCTGCTCAATCTCTACGGCTTCTCGTGGTCGTACGAGCCGGTCGAGTTTCCGCTCGAATGGAACGAGCACGGCGTGCCGACCAAAGCCTTTCGCCCGGACTTCTACCTACCCGAGCGACGGCTCTTCATCGAGCTGACGGTACTCGAGCAACGACTCGTCACGAAGAAGAATCAGAAGGTCCGCAAGTTCCGCGCGCTCTATCCAGAAGTGGAACTGCTCGTCGTCTACCAGCGCGACTTCGTGGCGCTGCTCGAGCAACACGGTCTCGGAACTCTGGCTACCTTCGCCGCGTAGAGTGGCTGACGTGACCGACCGACGCCCGTTTCTCTACGACGCGCACGTCAAACTAGGGGCCAAAATCGTCCCTTTCGGGGGCTGGGAGATGCCCCTGCAGTACGGATCGGGAACGGTCGCCGAGCACCTCGCCTGTCGCAACGACGCCGTCGTCTTCGACGTCAGTCACCTCGGTACGGTGCGCTGTGACGGGCCCGACATGTTCGACGCGCTGCAGTCGACGCTCACGAACGACCTGCGAAAGGTCGAGCCGGGACGAGCGCAGTACACGCATCTGTTGAACGACGACGGCTTCGTCGTCGATGACATCATCGTGTGGTGGGTCGCCGAGCACGAGTTCGACGTCATGCCGAACGCCTCGAATACCTCGGGCGTGACCGACGCCCTCCCCGGGATCGACGTGACATCGCAGCGTTGCGTGCTCGCCGTCCAGGGTCCTCACGCGCGCGCCAAGGTCGCTAAGGTCGACCAGCGATTCGCTGACGTCGGGCGCTTTCGCGTGACGCGATTCGACTACGACGGCGTTGAAGTGCGCGTCGCCGGAACGGGCTACACCGGTGAGGAGGGACTCGAGATCGCGGTGCCCAATGAGGCGGCCGAGGGACTGTTGGCGAAGCTGGTCGACGCCGAGATTACGCCCGCCGGACTCGGGGCACGCGACACGCTGCGTCTGGAGGCGGCCCTGCCGCTCTACGGTCACGAACTGAACGTGACCTCGACGACGCTCGAAGCGCGACTGGGTTGGGTTCTTGGCTGGGACAAGGAGACCTTCCGCGGTCACGCGGCCGTCGAGCGCGAACGCGATCGTGGTCCGCAGAGACTACTGACGGGCCTGATCGTCGAGGGCCGTCAGCCACTTCGTGACGGTGGCCAGGTCGTTATCGACGGTCTCGACGTGGGGGCCCTCACGTCGGGGAACTTTTCGCCGGTACTGGAGCGCGGCATCGGCCTGGGTCTGCTGCGCGGCGACCCCCAGGTCGGCACCGAGGCGACGGTGACGCTTCGCGGGCGAGAGATCGCCGCGAGCGTGACGGCGTTGCCCTTCGTTCGAAAGAGGAAGTGACGTGGCCGACTACCTACCCCACACCGACGCGGAGATCGCAGAGATGCTTGCGTTTCTCGGCATGGACTCCCTGGACCAGCTCTTCGCCCACATCCCGCCCGCGGTTCGTCTCACCCAGGGTCTCGACCTGCCCGAGGGCATGAGCGAGCCCGACGTCGCGGCGCTGTTCACGCAGTACACGTCGGCCAATCAGGCCAAGGCCAGTGCGATGACGTGCTTCGCGGGCGCCGGTGTCTACGACCATGAGGTGCCGGCGGTGGTGAAGATGCTCGCCGGGCGTTCGGAGTTCGTAACGGCCTACACGCCGTATCAACCCGAGGTCGCTCAGGGCGTCTTGCAGGCGATCTTCGAGTATCAGACCCTGATCGCGCGACTGAGCGGCCTGCCGATCCCGAACGCGTCGCTCTATGACGCGGCGACCGGACTCGTCGAAGCACTCAACATGGCCCACGGCGCGACGACGCGTCAGAAGATGGTCATCTCGGCCGGCGTGCACCCGCACTGGCGCGAGGTCGCCAAGACCTTCGCCCGGGGCACCGGCCACGAGATCGTCGAGGTCCCTCTGAAAGACGGCGTCACCGACTGGGGGAGCGTCGACGCGACCGACGCCGCCGCCATCGTCGCGAGCTACCCGAACTACCTGGGCGTGCTCGAGGACATGGGCGTGGCCAAGGCGTTGGCCGTCGAAAACGACGCGCTCTTCGTGCTCGGTGCCGATCCGGTGGCCGCCGGGGTACTGAAGACGGCCGGCCAGTGGGGCGCCGATATCTTCGTCGGCGAGGGTCAGCCCTTCGGGACGCCGCTCGCGTTCGGCGGTCCGTTCCTCGGGCTCTTCGCCTGCACCGAAGAGCAGACTCGACGACTGCCCGGTCGGATCGTGGGCGAGACCGTGGACTCCAACGGCCGTCGATCGTTCGTGACCACGCTTCGCGCACGCGAACAAGACATCCGTCGCGAGAAGGCCACGTCGAACGTCTGCACGAACCAGACGCTGATGGCCGTCACGGCCGCCATTCAACTCGGATGGCTCGGCACGCAGGGTCTTCGCGAGATCGCGACGCGCTGCGCGCAGGGAGCGCACTATCTCTTCGACGAACTCATGAAGATCGAGGGCCTCACGGCGGTCTCCTCGCAGCCGTTCTTCCGTGAGTTCGCAGTACGTCTCGGACGCAACGCCTTGGACGTGCTGCTCACCATGGCCAACGACGGCGTGCTCGCCGGCGTCGCGGTCGCCGAGTTGACCTCCGGGGTCGACCTGTCGATTGAAGGCGACCACGACGACGTGCTGCTCGTCACCGTCACCGAACGACGGACGAAAGAAGAGATCGATCGGTACGTCGAAGTTCTGCGAAAGGCGGTCGGCCAATGACCAGTCGCGCACTCTCCGGTGGCCGCGCGGCCTCGGCACCCCTCCTCGGTCACGAGACCGAGCCCACGATCTTTGAGATGTCGGTGCCCGGGCGCTCGGCCTACCAGTTGCGAACGACGGGTGTGCCGGCGACGGCATTGGCCGACCTGATCCCCGCGACGCACCTCAACGACCACGTCGTGGACGTCGCCGAAGTCTCCGAACGAGACCTCGTCGCCCACTTCACGCGGCTCTCGCACCGTCAGTTCTCGGTCGATCTCGGTATGTACCCACTGGGTTCGTGCACGATGAAGTACAACCCGAAGTTCTGTGACGCTGTGGCGAACGACCCCGGACTGAACTCCGTTCACCCGGGCGCGCCGGCCGAACTCACCCAAGGGTGGCTGGAGTTGTTGGCGACGCTCGAAGAGAAGCTGTGCGCCATCACCGGTATGGCGGCGGCGACGCTCCAGCCGGCCGCGGGCGCCGCGGGTGAGTTGACGGGTCTGTTGTTGATGCGGGCATTTCACGGTGCGAACGGTGACGCGCGACGACGCATCCTGATCCCCGACTCGGCCCACGGTACGAATCCCGCTTCGGTGACCTTGGGCGGCTACGAGGTCACCACGGTTCCCTCGAATGACCGGGGCCTGGTCGACCTGGAGAAGTTGAAGGCGGCACTCGGCACCGATGTGGCCGGCATCATGTTGACCAACCCGAATACGTTGGGCCTCTTCGAAGAAGAGATCACCGAGATCGCCGCCGCCGTGCACGAGGTCGGTGGACTGTTGTACTACGACGGTGCGAATCTGAACGCCATCTTGGGCGCCGTTCGTCCGGGCGACATGGGATTCGACATCGTGCACATGAACCTCCACAAGACCTTCGCCACCCCGCACGGCGGCGGGGGACCGGGCGCCGGTCCCGTGGCCGTCTCGAAGCGACTGGTCGAATTCCTCCCCGGACCCAAGGCGACCCGACTCGATGACGGAACCTTCGCGTGGGTGAAGCCACCGCGATCGATCGGTCGCGTGCACGGCTGGCACGGCAACGCCATGGTGCTGGCCCGCGCGCTGGCCTATATCGACGTGCACGGCGGCGACGGACTTACGCGCGTCGCGAAGTACGCCGTCTTGAACGCGAACTGGCTGCGACACCGGCTGCGTGAGACACTGCCGGCCGCCTACGACCGTGTGTGCATGCACGAGTGCGTCCTCACCGCGACGCCCCTCAAGAACAAGTACGGCGTGCGTGGGCTCGACGTCGCCAAGGCGCTCTTGGAAGAGGGTTTCCATTCGCCCACGGTGTACTTCCCATTGATCGTCGAAGAGGCGTTGATGTTCGAGCCGACTGAGACTGAGAGTCTCCAGACCCTCGAAGCGCTCGCCGAAGCAGTCGAACGAATCGCCCAGCGCGCGATTGACGACCCCGATTCGTTGCACCGAGCGCCGCAAACGACGCCCGTATCGCGGGTCGACGAAGCGCGCGCCGCACGACACCTGATCCCCACCGAGGATGCTGCCAGCCGATAGACGTGACCCTGGTCGCGACGTGCTCGCTCCAATCTCTGATCTGAGAGAATGTCGTAGTGACCACCGCCAGGAACTTCGATCGACTGCGCACGCAAGCGTTCGGTGCCGTCGTGTTGATCTGTGTGCAGGCGGGACTCGGAATGTTCGTCAATCTCTTCGTGGCGATCCCCAAGCATCACTCCGGCTCGAATCCCTCGGAGTTCTTTAGCGGCTCGGCGCGCAGCGTCCTATGGGCGATTGGACACGGGGCGATCGCACTGACGATTCACGTCGTGCTCGGACTGCTCTTGGCGATCATGGTAATCGGCATCGTGGCGCGCGCCATCAGCCTCGGACGTCGCGCCGTGTTGATCTGGTCAGTGCTCGGAGCCCTCGGAACGATCGGCGCCGGATTCACGGGGGCAGGTTTCCTCGACTTCAATCAGAGTGTCAGTTCCTATTTCATGACGCTGCTCGCCCTGGCGTCGCTGTTGTGTTTCGCGGTCGTGGCGTACCTGCCGCGCGAAAGTACACCGCCAGAGTCCTCGACGCAACCGCGCTAATCCGTCTCGGAACGTGATATTCCGTTCGTGACCTTTCGCAGGAGTCGAGCCAGCTCACGTTGTTCGCTCGCCGTCAAGGCGCTGACGGCGACGCGCTCGTGTTGATTGAAGGCGGGGAACAGCGACTCGATCAGGTGTTCGCCCGCGGCCGTCAACTCTATTGAGACCCGACGACGATCGTCCTTGTGCGGGAGACGCTTGATCAGCTTGCGAGCCTGCAGCGTCTTGATGACGCCGGTCAAGGTCCCTTTGGTGACGCCCGCCTCTTCGGCGACGTGCCCGGTCTCTTGCGTGTCCCAGATCCACAGGATCCACAGCACCGTGAAAGCGACCCAACTGAGGTCGTACTCGGCGAGGACCGTTCGTTCCATGTGATTGCGCACGGCCGTGCCCGCGCGGTAGACGTTGGAGACCGCGCTCATGGCCGTGAAGTCGAAGTGCTGACCTCTCAATCGTGCCTTGATGTCCTTTTCGGCTTGGAGGACGACGGCGGGCGAGGCCGAGCCGATGCGGCGACTCACCGGCCGCTCCGAAGCGTCGTGCCGCCGGCGAACGTCGTGCCCACCGAACGAAAGTAGCCGCCGATGATCTCGAGTGGTGCGAGTCGCGACAGCTCCTCAGTGGGCGAATCGAAGAGTTCGAGCGTCGCCGAACCGCCCCACACCGGCCCGAGGTCGAGATTGACGCCGGACATGGTCACGACCTCATCGAGGGAGTCGACGCCGTCGAGCTCGATGCGTGGGAACCAGCGATGGTGCAACATGGCGTGGCCGTTGACGAAGCCGTTGGACGTCGCCGGTCCCTCGAGCGTGACCGTGGCGTTGGCCAGTCGACGGTCGGCCGCCGCGAGTGTCATGCCGAAGACGCCGCCGGTCTCGAGGCGCGGACCGGCGGAACCGACGCTCACCGGACGCGTCTGGTGGATCGAGCCGAGCTTCTTGGGATATCCCTGGAGGTAGCCGCGCACGAGGGCGAAGTCCTTGTCGACCCAGATGAAGACGCAGCGACTGTAGAGCTGCCCGTCGTAGCGGCATCGCACCACGACGTAGGACTCCTTGTACTGCGAACGAACGGGGTCGAGCAGTTCGCTGCGGTCGTCACCGCAACTCTGCCAGTCGGCCCAGATGAACGCCAACGCGCCGGGGTCCTCGTCGTCGTGGGCGAGTTCGACGTCGGGCGGTAAGAGCGCGCGCACGTTGCCCGGGTCGGTGCGGTATTCGACCGTGAGGAGGTCGCCGGAGTAGTGCCACGGCGTCGGCGGCAGCATCGACGCAGCGCCACTGGCCGTGCGCGGAAAAGGCACGCCTCGAAACGACATCAACCCTCTCCCGTCCAACCGTCGTCGGGCCGGTCGAACCACACGTGGGCCTGACCGGTGCCGATCGAGTTCTCGTACTGCGAGTACATCCGACCGGGTGCGGTGCATCGCGCCCCACCCATGGCGTGGATCATCATCTGGTAGTGCGCGAAGTGGCCCTCCGGACGAACACGCATGAAGTCGTCCATCTCGTTGACGACCTGGGCGTGATCACCGCGCACCAGGGCGTCGATCACACGGTGGTCCCAGTGACGGGCCTCGTCGGAGTAGATGTTCTCCTCGGGCGCCGCCTCGTGATGACGCAGGTCGCGCAGTTTGTGGAACGTATGGCTGAGAGCGCCCGAAGCGATGAGGACGACGCGCAGGTCGCTCTGGGCGACCGCATCGGCGACGACGCGGCCGACGGTCGCGAAGTCGCGATTCTCTGCTGTTTGACAGACACCGATCGAGGCCCAGGCCTCGTCGCCCTGCAAGAAGGAGAGGAAGTTGAGCGTCGCGTAGGTGACCGGGAGATGCTCGTTGTCGATGGGCGTGATCCAACAGTCGTCGGTGGCGTCGGCGATCTTTCCGACCAGCCGGGCGAAGTCGGGGCTGCCGGGCATGTCGTAGGGGACGCTCGACATGCCGCGGGGCAACTCCTCGCTCGTGAAGAAACCCATCCGCCGCTCCGCCGCGGTCACGACGAACTCGACCGTCGTGAACCAGTGGCTGTCAAAGACCAGCACGAGGTCGGGCTTCAAGACGTCGAAGACCTCGGTGCGGAGCCTCTTCAGTCCCGAGTACAGCGTGCTCTCGTTGCCGTTGTTCAGTTCTCGACGAAGGTCGTCGGGCAGGACGATGGTCGGGACGTGCGCGAGCAGTCCCGCGCCGACGATTTCACCCATGGGTCGTTCCCTCTTTTATCTGCAGCGTTTTCAAATCCGAATAGAAGTCGAGCGCGTAGTCGCCGCCCTCGCGGCCGATGCCGCTGATACCGGTGCCGCCGAAGGGCGCGCTGAGATCGCGCACGAGGAAACAGTTGACCCAGATCGTCCCGGCGCGCAGCGCCGCGCCGAGTCGCTCGGCTCGCGCTTCGCTCGAGGTATAGATGATCGCCGACAGCCCGTACGCCGTGGAGTTCGCGAGTCGAGCGGCCTCGGACTCGTCGGCGAAGCTCTGGATCGTCAGCACCGGTCCGAAGACCTCTCGCTGAACGATCTCCGAGTCGTTGGACGCCGGTTCGATGAGTGTCGGCTCGTACCAGAGACCGTCCTTCGTGAGCCTCTCGCCGCCAAAGACCACCGTGTCGCCGTTGGTCCTCGCGCGCTTGACGAAGCCGTCGACCCGCGCGAGATGCTCGGGGTGAATGAGCGGCGAGACCGTGGTCGCTGACTCGCGGCTGTCGCCGAGCACGTGTCGCTTGGTGGCGACTTCGAAGCGCTCGACGAAGGCGTCGCGGACCGAGGATTCGACGAGAAGACGCGTTCCGGCCAGACAGACCTGACCGCCGTCGTCGTACATGACGGCCGCCTTCTCGGCGGCGGCGTTGAGGTCGGCGTCGGCGAAGACGATGAAGGGACCCTTCCCGCCCAGTTCGGCCGTGAAGGGTACGAGATTCTTCGCGGCCGCCTCACCGATGAATCGACCGGTCTCGGGTGAACCTGTGAACGAGATCCGACGAACGCGTGGGTCACCCACGAGAGCGGCGCCGACCTCGCCACCGAATCCCTGCACCATGTTGAAGACGCCCGGTGGGAAGCCCGCCTCCTCGACGAGGTCCATCAACATCGAACAGCTGAGCGGTGACCACTCGGCCGGCTTCAGGATCACGGTGTTGCCGGCAGCGAGCGCCGGGGCGCATTTCCACGTCGAGAGCATGAAGGGCGCGTTCCAGGGCGTGATCACGACCGTAGGGCCGGCCGGCATCCGCAAGACCGTGTTCGCCGTGCCGTTGGAGGTCCATCGACGCGGCACGTAGTCGCGCGCCAGTTCGGCGTAGGCACGAAAGTTGCGGGCACCACGGCCGATGACGCGAAGTTTCAGGCTCTCTTCGAGCATCGCCATGTCGAGACATTCGACGTGGGCGATCGACGCAACATCGCGGTCGATCAGGTCGGCGAGGCGATCGAGGTAGGTGCCACGCTCGTCGACCGAGAACGCGGCCCACGCGCGAAACGCGGCCTCCGCGGCGCTCACCGCGAGGTCCGCTTCGACCGAGGTGGCGCGCGCGACGTCGGCCAACTTCCACGTCCAGTCGAGCGGGGAGCGGTCCTCGAAGGTACGCGTTGAGGCGATTCGTTCGCCGTTGATGTAGTGGTCCGGCGAGACGCTCACTCCGTCGACGTCGACGCGCGGAGAACTCATGACTGGAACTTCGGCTGGACGCGCGGGAACGGCAACTCTTCGCGCGCGGTGGGGTTGGGACGTCGCTGGCCGCGGAACTCCCACTCGGCACCGAGGGCGGTCGAGAGGACCTCTTCCGTGGCGGTCGGCTGCGCCCCGATCTCGTCGCTCACAGGGGTGGGGCCCTCGACGATGTGGTTCGTCAGCGTGCCCAGACCTTCGACCTCGACATGGACGACGTCGCCCGGCTGGACCGGTCGCGAGACGGCGGGCGTGCCCGAGAGAATGATGTCACCCGGCACCAGCGTGATGAGCCGCGCGATGTCGGCGACGAGATAGTGCATGTCCCAGGCCATCTCGTCGGTCGAACCGTCTTGGCGCACGTCTTCGCCGACCAGTGTGAGCATCCGCTTGTTCTTGAAGTCCCAGTCGGTGACTACGCCCGGTCCGATCGGGCAAAGCGTGTCGGCACCTTTGACGCGAAGCATCGAGCCGGCGTCGGTGTCGCGAAAGTCGTGCAGTCCGAAGTCGTTGGCGATGGTGTAGCCGGCGATGTAGTGCCCGGCGTCGTCGTAAGCGATATTGCGGGCCGTTCGTCCGATGACGATCGCGACCTCGCCTTCGAAGTTGAGGTAGTGGCAGTTGGACGGACGCACGACGGCACCGCCGTGGGCGTTCAGCGTCGTGATGGGTTTGTGGAAGTACGTCGGCGCGGGTGGTAGTTGGACGCCGAACTCACGGACCCGCGAGATGTGGTTGAGGTGACAACAGATGATCTTGGTGGGCGACACCGGAGGAAGGTGCGTGGCCGTGCGCGCCTCAACGCGCCGACCGTCGCGAGCCACCAAAGAGTCGCCATCGAGGACGACATCGGTGGGGTAGCCGTCGAGGAGAATCCTTCGAAATTCCACTGCGCTCCCAGAGTCGTTTGTATCTAAACGTTGTTGTACAGACTAGTAAGTTGGTCAGTGGGTTACTTCTCGCCAAGGTGCTACCTTTCCCAACGTATCCCAAGGGGGCCGCATGTCCAGTGAGTTCAATCGTCTGCGAGTGTTGTGGCCCGATCACCTGGGACTCGCTCGCGGCAAGTACGTGCCGGCGTCGCTCGCCGAGCACGGCGTGCGCCACTGCACCGGCACCTGGGCCCTCGGCTACGACCGGGGCATGACGCCCGAGACACCCGGGTCGCACTGGAGCGAAGGACTGCCCGACTTTGACGCGAGTTACGAGATGAGCGACATCCGTCCCGGTTGGGAGCCGGGCACGAAGGTCGTCGTCGCCGATCTCACTCGACTCGGCGAACCGTTCGCACCATCACCGCGCCACGCACTTCGTCGTGCGATCGCCGACTGGCAGGAATTGGGCTACCGACCGTTCGTGGGAATGGAGTTCGAGGCCTATATCTTCGAGCCCGACGGGAACGGTGGATGGCGACCCATCGATACGCCCGGCGCCTACGTCTACGGCACCGGACCCTCGGTCGACCCGCACGGTCTGCTCGACGCCATCTGGGAGGCCTGCGACGCCGCCGAGATCCCGCTGGAGTCCGTGAACTCCGAATACGACTCGCCGCAGTTCGAGTTCACGCTTCGCTACAGCGACGCGTTGCGCGCCGCCGACGAGGGATTCCTCTTCAAGGTCTTGGCTCGCGAAGTGGCCCTCCGTCTGGGACTGTTGCTGACGTTCATGGGCAAGCCGTTATCGGATCGTGGAGGGTCCGGCCTGCACTTCAATATCTCGTTGCGCGACGACGCGGGTGAGAACGCAATCTTCGACGCCGCCCAAGACGACGGCGTCTCGGTGATCGGCAAGCAGGCCGTCGCCGGCATGCTCGCGCACCACCAGTCGCTCGCCGGTCTCTGTGCGCCCACGGTCAACGCCTACAAGCGACTGCGACCGGCGTCGCTCTCGGGCTACTGGGCGAACTGGGGTTACGACCACCGCGGTGCGACGGTGCGCATTCCGCCTGAGCGTGGTGAGGGTTCGCGCCTCGAGCACCGACTCTCCGACGGCGCCGCAGTGGTGCACACTTCGATGGCCGCGGTCTTGCAGGCCGCGCGCCTCGGCGTCGTGAACGAGTTGGTGCTGGGTCCCAAGGAAGGTGGCAACGGTCTGGACACCATCGACGCCACCGTCGGCGTGCCCCCTTCGCTCAGTGACGCGCTTGACGCGCTCGAAGCCGATCAGGAACTCGTGGACGCCATCGGCGCTGAGTTGGTTGCGCAACACCTCGCGGTGAAGCGCACCGAGTGGGAGCGATTCACGGGTGCGACGACGGACTGGGAGATGCGCGAGTATCTTCCGTTCCTCTAGCGCCAGGTCACGCGAACCGGCAGCTTCTTCGTCCCGCTGATGAAGTTCGAGCGGAAACGCTCGCTCGGTCCGTCGGCCTCGATCTTCGACCAGGCCTTGGCCATCTCTTCGAACATGACGCGCAGTTCCAGCCGCGCGAGGTGCGCGCCGAGACAGAGATGCGCACTGTGGAGACCGAAGGCGACGTGGTCGTTGGGTGCGCGGCTTGCAATGAACTCATAGGGATCGGTGAACTGCTCTTCATCGAAGTTCGCCGAGATATACCAGAGGACGACCTTGTCACCCTTCTTGAGCGCCTGACCGCGTAGTTCAGTGTCCTCGACGACGGTTCGGCGAAAGTGCATCGTCGTACTCGCCCAGCGCAACACCTCGTCGACGAGGAGTTTGATCTCGGCCTCGCTCATCGCGGGCAGCGCGGCGAATAACTCGGGGCGTTCGATGAAGACCTGAGCGCCGGCGGTCATCGTGTAGCGCGTCGTGTCGTTGCCGGCCGCCACCATCAAGGTGAAGAAGTTCTTCAACGTCGTGTCATCGAGCGTGTCCCCGTCCTTGGTCGGGGCGAGCAGTGCCGTGAGGACATCGTGCGTCGGCGCGACGCGGCGATCCTCGAGCGCCTGTTGGGCGTATTCGAAGAGTTCGATCGCGACGGGGCTCCGAAAGGGGAGAAGTCGATACGCGCTCGTGTCGCTCTGGTCCACGACGTAGTCCGTGAAGTCCGGGTCGGAGTTGCCGATCAAGGCGTCGCCTCGGCTCACCAGCCAATCGAGATCGTCGTCGGGTAGGCCGAGGAGTCGTCCGAGCATCTTCATCGGGAGTTCCCGAGCGACGTCCTTGACGAAGTCGAACGCCTCTTTACCAGCGAGGTTCGCGAGCACCTCGCGGGCCAGCTCGCGCACCGCACCTTCGTAGTCGGCCACGGCGCGTGGCGTGAAGGGTCGGGCCACGATGCGCCGCAGGCGCGTGTGCTCGGGCGAGTCCATCTCCATCATGGTGCGACGCGCCTCGGTCTCTTCGGCGTCCATGTCCTCCATGCGGATGCCGAGGCGACTGGAGAAGAGCTCCGTGTGGCGACTGGCGTAGAGGACGTCGTCGTACTTCGTCAGACTCCAGAATCCCCGTCCGCCGTCGGCCTCCTCGGTCCAGGCGACCGGGTCGGTGGCGCGCAGGTGCGCGAAGACCTCGTGGGGGACACCACTGACGTAGGTGTCGTGGGACGTGATATCGGCGGCCGCGGCGTCGCTGGGCATGAAACCTCCTCGGTCTGCCAAGGGTACTCGTTCGTGACCAAACGATATTGCTCGACAATCGGGTCGATTGGTTCGTACTATGGAGGGATGACGAAACCGCTGATTGGCATGTCGGGGCGGCGTTGGCCCGCCTCCGCGCTCGCCAACAACGTGCCCAAGGCCATGTACGACCTCAAGTTCGACCTGCACTTCGCGGACTACCCGGCCTCGGTCGCCGCGGCCGGGGGACTACCCGTCGAACTGACGCGCGACGCCGACGTCGAGGGTGTGCTCGCTCGACTCGATGGTCTGATCCTGAGCGGGGGCGCGGACGTGGAACCGGACCGCTACGGGCACCACGCCGATGAGAATCTCGGTGCCATCGAACCGGACCGCGACGAGTGGGAACTGGCGCTCTTTCGCGAGGCCCGTCGACTGGAAATGCCGGTCCTGGCGATCTGTCGAGGGGCCCAACTCGCCAACGTGTATTACGGCGGCACATTGAACCAACACGTCGAGATCGACGACGGCGCGGGGCATCCGCAGTGGGACACCGATGGTCACGAACGCACGCACCAAGTGAATGTCGTTCCCGGATCGTTGCTCGCGACGCTGTACCCGGCGGAGATTGGCGTCAACTCTCTTCACCACCAGACGCTCGCGGTCCTCGGTAACGATCTCGTCGTCTCGGCGACCGCACCAGACGGTGTCGTCGAGGCGGTGGAACTGCCCGGTCATGACGTGCTCGCCGTTCAATGGCACCCCGAGCTCCTCGACAAGCCCGATCCCACGTTCCGCTGGCTGGTGGAACGAAGTTGTGAGTATTTAGCGCGCAAGAACTAGCGCCCCTCGGGCGCCGTCCATACCGAGGACCGGACATTGATGTGTCATGGGCAAATCACATCGTTGAACTGAGTACCGGGGATAACGTCGTGCCCATGGACCTGCGTCTGCGTCCGTACACGATGGACGACGAACCGACCGCGCGCCGGGCCGACGAGATTGCCGAGGCTGAGGGTTCCATGTTCCTCTTGGGCATGGAGCCCGACATGTCCTGGACCGGTTTTCTGGAAAGCGTCGAGACGCAACGCCTCGGTCTTTACCCCTCGACGTACCGAGTACGCGGGGTGCAGTTGGCCGCAACTGTGGAGGGCCAACTCGTCGGTCGCGCGTCGATTCGATTCGAACTCAATGAGTTCTTCGCGACCGAGGGAGGACATATCGGCTACGTCGTACTGCCGGAGTTCCGACGTCGGGGCTACGCAACGGAGATCTTGCGTCAGGCGTTGACCATCGCTCGCGCCGGCGGGGTCGACCGGGTCTTGATGTACTGCCTCGACAACAACATCGGCTCCATTGCAGCAATCGAACGATGCGGGGGAGTACTGGATGAAGTGATCGCCAACGATCAGGGCGAACCGTCGTGGCGTCGTTACTGGATCGACTGACGAAGGCCTCGTGACAACTTAGAGTTGGGCCGCCTCGTCGACGGTCAACTCCGCCGCGGGGTCGGCCTCCAGTCGCTCGTCCGGGATGAGATCGCCGCTCGCGATCGATCGACCGTAGGTCCCAGTGGCGAGGCG
>Ga0302202_10004528_pt1 | contig 14657 bp, 12 predicted proteins | sample II_Bog_N3_3_FD_194579 | JGI IMG/M metagenome (GOLD analysis project Ga0302202, IMG submission 194579) | Peat permafrost microbial communities from Stordalen Mire near Abisko, Sweden - II_Bog_N3_3 | ecosystem: Environmental > Terrestrial > Soil > Wetlands > Peat | place: Sweden: Abisko...
CGATGGTGTCGCGTGCTCCAGTTCCGCGAGTGACCGCAGCATCCAGTCGATGCGCTTGTTGCCTTCGATGCGGCAGACCGACAGCAGGCGGAGTTCGCCGGTCACAGGACGAATCTGGAAGAGGGTTGCGGAGTCCGCCGTACCGAGGCCGCCCATCCGAACGATGTTCGCATCCACACCGAAGTCCTTGCGGCATTCGGCGCGCAGGTACTCGCTGGTCACGATGGTCTTTCCTCCGCTCCGCAGGCCGCGGGCGACGATTCGGTTGGAGATCGCAAGACGAATCCGTGCACGGAGCGTGCGGGTCGCCGGATCGCTGAACAGCGAAGGCGAATCGTGCATCAAGGTATGAAAGCCGCGCAGGCCTGCCAGCGTGGCGTGCAGGGCAGGCTGGTAGCCGGATAGCAGCGGCTGGGGAGAGTCCGCGGGGCGCGATTGGATGTACCTTCCAAAGGCCCTGATGCGATTGCGAGCGCCGGCGGCTTTCAGTTCCACCACAGCCAGCGGATGGGTTGCGTAGCGGGCAAAGTTGCAATGGTCGGCGTAGGTGACGATGTGGCACGGCAGGGCACTGTCATGCAGCCATCGGGCCAGCGCAAGGGCGCTGCGCTCGGCGCCACCGAACTGCTCGATCTCGGGAATGACGATTGGGCGGGAGTCGAAGGTCGGCATCGTCTGCGGCATAGGTCAACGTTGTGCGAGTGTGTCGAGCGAGGTGAAGAACTCCGGGAACGAGATGGCCGCGGCTTCGGCACCGTCGATCTGGGTGTCGCCCGCAGCGCGAAGGGCAGCGATGGAGAAGGCCATGGCGATGCGGTGGTCGGTCCCGGAGTCGATGGTGGCTCCATGGAGTTGCTGGTTGCCTGGAATCTCCAGGCCGTCGGGATGCTCCGTGAGTTCCGCTCCCATGGCGCGCAGATTCCTGGCGACGAGAGCAATGCGGTCCGACTCCTTGACGCGGAGCTCCTGGGCGTCGCGGATGACGAGGCCATTGGCGGTAAAGGGTGCGATCGCAGCGAGGACGGGAAGCTCGTCGATGACCTGGGCAGTGAGGGCTCCGTGGATGACCAGAGGCGTGGAGGACGCCGGACTGCCGCAGTTGACCTGGATGGAGCCGATGAGTTCGCCATGGTGCTCTTCGACGTTGAGAACCTTGATGCGGCCACCCAGCGCCGTAATGATGTCGAGCAGCGCGGCGCGCGTCGGGTTCATGCCGATGGAGTCGAGGACGAGGTTGGAGTCCGGGTAGAGCAGGGCAGCGCAGAGAAAGAAGGCGGCAGAGGAGAGGTCGCCGGGAACGGTGGCGTCGATGGCCTTCAGGCGTTGACCGCCGACGATACTGAGTTTGTCGCCGACGCGGTTCAGAGTGGCGCCGAAAGCTCGGAGGGCATGCTCGGAGTGGTCGCGGGTGCGGATGGACTCGCTGAGGCTGGTGGTGCCTTCGGCCTGGAGGCCTGCGAAGAGAACAGCGGTCTTGACCTGGGCCGATGGGATGGGCGTTGTGAAGTCGATGGCTTGGAGCGGGCCGCCATGGATGGTGATGGGCGCGTGCCCTTCCACCAGATCCATTTTGGCTCCCATCTGAAGAAGCGGCTTGCGGATGCGCTCCATGGGACGGAGGGTGAGGGAGTGGTCGCCGATTAAAGTGAAGGTGTGCGGATGCGGGGCAATGAGGCCGGAGAGCATGCGCATGGTGGAGCCGGAGTTGCCGCAATCCAATGGAGCGTCGGGCTGGCGGAAACTGCCGGCGACACCCGTCACCTGGATGCTGGCGGCCGGGCCGGAGCCGGTTTTGACTACAGTGGCACCAAGGGCCTGCATGCAGGCGAGTGAGGAGTGAGGATCGGCTCCGGTGGAGAAGTTGGTGAGCCGGGTGGTGCCTTCTGCAAGGCCGGCGAGCATGGCGTAGCGGTGCGAGATGGACTTGTCGCCGGGAACCGTGAGCGAACCTTGAAGCGTGCGTGCGGGACGGATAATTTGCGTGGACATTCGCTTTCCAGTGTAACGAAAGTCGGGGACGATCCTGTCTTTGGACCCGCCGCTATCCCAGGTTCTCTCGTGTGAGCACAACGCCTGCCTATTGCGGGAACGGGACAAACTTGGCGGAGCAGTTGGGCACACTGCCTTTGACTTGCCTGCCGCTGACGGTGGAATCGTCGCCGGTAAAGACGAGATTGACGGGGCCGGGGCCGAACGTCAGGTCCGTATGGATGGTCTGTGCTCTGTACCGTTCCGGGCCGTCCAGCGCGACCACCCCGTCCAAGTGGACTGCGATGCGGTGGGTGTTGTCGAAGCCGTTGAACTGAACCTTGCCTCCACCCAGGATGCGAACGTTGCGCAGGGTGATGTCGCGGTACACGGGCAGGTCCTGTACACCTTTTCCCGGGAACGAGTACGCGGTATCGAAGATGACGGGGTACTTCGAGTCGCGTATGCAGACATCGGTGTAGACGACGTCCTCGACCAGCCCTCCGCGGGTGGGATTGGATTTGATGCGGATCCCGTTGTCGGGGCCGTCGAGGGAGAGGTCTTCGACGCGGATCTGGCTGACCCCGCCATTGGTCTCGCTGCCGATGGACATGCCGTGTCCCCAGTAGAAATGGTTGTGGAGAACGGTCATATTGGTGGTGGGGCCGTCGCCGGCCTTGATGGCAATATTGTCGTCGCCGGTGCGGATGAAGGACTGAGTGATGGTGATGTTCTTCGATTGCGCCGGGTCGATGCCGTCGGTGTTGCGCGCGGTCCTGGGCGTATCGATCTTGACGCCCCAGACGGTAAATCCGTCGCCGCGATGGAAGGCGACATGGAAGTTCGGCGAGTTGCGCAGTGTAATGCGGTAGAGCGTGAAGTCGTCGCTGAGGTCGGTGTCAATCATGCGCGGCACCTGCTGGCGGCCTGCGGCGCGTGCGTCCTCGGCAAGGTCCCACCAGGATTTTGCAGCCAGCTTGCCATCGATCACAATGCTTGCGCCGCCCTGCCCGTCGATGGTGCCGTCGCCCATGATGCTGGAGCCGGTTGCCATTTTCACGGTGATGAGCGGTTTGCATCCGCTGGGGGCATCGTTCACCAGGCCACAACTCTCGGGCGTAATGGCGTAGGATTCCGGGTTGCGCGAACCGTAGAGGGTCGCGCCTTTGTCGATGAGCAGGGTGACGCCGGGGCGGAGGGCGATGGGGCCGGTGAGGAAAGCGGTGTTGCCGGCGTCGGGCGCCAGCTCAACCGCATGGTCTTTGGGGCAATGGTCCAGCGCGGTCTGGATGCGCAGGGTATCGAGGCCGGAGGTGTCGGAGCCCGCCCGGTCGGCGCGGGCCTCCAGGGTGCCGCTGGTGGCGGAGGCGCTGGTGAGCACCGCCCGCAGCGTGGTACAGGTCGGGGGAATCACCGGCTCATGGACGGTGCGGGTGTCCTGTGCGAACAGGCGCGGACCGCCCGCGCTGCATGCGAGTGCCAGGGCGATGGCCGTTTTACGGGCATTGGGCGAAATTTGGAGCTTCGTCATTGGGTGCGATTCAATCTGAATCAGTGTAGACAGAATCGCGGCCGAGGCAAGTGACTTGGCGCACTCCGTCGGCTACGCAGTCCTATAATCAGGGCGGGGGAATGGCGCATGACGGCAGGGTTGCGGTTTCTGTGGGCGGCGACGCGAGGGCACAGGCTGCGGCCTTGGTGCAGCGAATACCTGAAGTGGAGACTGGAAACCTTCACGGGCAAGCACGCGGAAGAGGTGACCGGGCGCGACTTCTGGCAGTTTCTGTACGGGGAGCGCAGGCAGTTGCTGCGGTTTCTGCGATGGCTGGCGGAGATGCGAGAGTATGCCCACGCCGGTAGCGAGGAGTAGGGCAGATTAGCGGCGAACGAGAGTTTTGGGCCTCATTGGAAGAAGGAGCGATGTGATGGGTGACTGGATACGGCTGAAGGCGGAAGACGGACACGAGCTGGGTGCCTATGTGGCCAGACCGGCGGGCGCGCCGATTGGCGCGGTGGTGGTCGTACAGGAGATCTTTGGCGTGAATGCGCACATCCGCAGCGTAGCGGATGGGTACGCGCGCGATGGCTTTCTGGTGATTGCGCCCGCGCTGTTCGACCGCCTGGAGCGGGACCTGGAGCTGACCTATGAGCCGGAGGACATGCAGAAAGCGTTTGCGCTGTATCCGAAGCTGAATCCGGACCTGTCGTTGAAGGACGTGGCGGCGGCTTTTGCTCATGTGCAACAGTCGGAGAAGGCCGTGGGCGTACTGGGGTTTTGCTATGGCGGCTTGATCAGCTGGCTCTCTGCAACCCGTGGCGAGACGCTCAAGATGCAGCCGGGGTGCTGCGTCTGCTACTATCCCGGCGGAATCGGCAGAGTTGCCAGCGAGGAGCCGGTTTGCCCCGTCATGATCCACTTTGGCGCGAACGATAGCCACATCGGCACGGACCAGGTCGATGCGGTACGGGCTGCCCACCCTGAAGTCGAAGTGTATGTGTATGAGGGCGCAGGCCACGCCTTCAACCGCGATCCGCATCCCGAGGCGTACCACGCGCCATCGGCCGTGCTGGCGCGGGAGCGATCGCTGGCATTCCTGAAAAGCAACTTGGCGTGACTATAGACACAAATCGCAAGTCATTTTAGGTCAGTTGAATTGCCGCTGTGCGCAATCCAGTGCTATCCTTTATGGAGACATTACGACTGCGATTTGAATTGAAGATCAGGAGCAACAACTGCTGTGTTGGAATCCGTAAAAAAGACAACCATAATTGAAAAGTTTCGCACGCACGACTCGGACACCGGAAGTCCGGAGGTACAGATTGCCCTCCTGAGTGAGCGGATTGGCGAGTTGACCGAGCACTTCAAGACGCACAAGAAGGACCATGGGTCTCGCCGCGGTCTGCTGATGCTTGTCAGCAAGCGCCGTCGTCTGCTGGACTATCTGAAGAAGTGCGACTCAGAGCGCTACCGCGAGGTCATCGGCAAGCTTGGCATCCGCAAGTAGACTCGACTGGACAACCCCTCATCATGGACTCAGGCAAGCCCCGGCACACCCCCGCAGATCTATTGGAGCAAGGCCGCAATCGACCTTGCCCTTGGAGTTGCTGATGGGGTGCGCGGGGGTGTTCTGGAGTTCGCCGGAGCCGTGGCGAACCGGAGTTCTGTGCCTGCCCGTCCATCGGGGACCCACAACCCAAATTTTTCTGCAGCCTGCGGGCGAGTTGCGTGTTGCAACTCCCGCGGCTGCATGCCTGCGCGCGTAACCGCGGCGGGGCGACAAGTTCCATCATCGACCAGGAAGAACAGAGAAGAGGCGCACCATGAAGCATGACGTAACAGTTGAGCTTGCCGGCGGCAAGCATATTAAATTCGAGACCGGACGGTTGGCCAAGCAGGCCTCCGGCGCCGCACTTACCTCCAGCGGCGACAACGTAGTTCTGGCGACGGCCGTGGCCGCACCCGACCCCAAGGAAGGCATCGACTTCTTCCCGCTGACCGTGGAATACCGCGAGAACACCTACGCGGGCGGACGCATTCCCGGCGGCTTTATCAAGCGCGAGGGCCGTCCCAGCGAGAAGGAGATTCTGACGTGCCGGCAGATCGACCGGCCCATCCGTCCGCTGTTCCCGGAGACCTTCCGCAATGAGACCCAGGTGGTGGCGTTTGTGTACTCGGCGGACAAGGAGAACGATCCCGACGTGCTGGGTATGAACGGCGCAAGCTGCGCGCTGGCGCTGTCGGACATTCCGTTCCACGGCCCCGTGGGCGCGGTGCGCATCGGACTCATTGACGGCAACTTTATTGTGAATCCCACCTATGCTGAGCGCGCGGTGTCGATTCTGAACATCATGGTGGTCGGCACCAAGGACGGCATTGTGATGGTGGAGTCCGGGTCGAAGGAGTGCTCGGAAGAGCAGGTGGTGGACGCAATCGAGTTCGCCCATGTGGAGATCAAGAAGATTTGCGCGGGCATCGACGACCTGGTTGCGCGTGCGGGCCGGGCGAAGCGTGTTCCCGGGGCGGTCGAGATCGACCAGATATATCTGGACGAGTTGTCCGCGAAAGTCGGCACGCAGTTGAAGGATGCGCTCGACACACAGAAGCACCCCAAGTTCGAGAGCTACGCATTGGTGAAGGAGATCAAGGACGCGCTGAAGAAGGAGTTGCCCGAGGGCGACGCCGCGGCCGCCAAGAAGTTCAGCAAGTACTACGAACTGCTGCGCGAGCAGATCTTCCGCGACCAGGTGTTGAACGATCGCGTGCGCCCGGACCATCGTGCGTTCGACCAGATCCGCGAGGTCAGCGTCGAAGTCGGCGTGCTGCCACGCGTGCATGGTTCTGCGGTGTTTACCCGCGGCGAGACTCAGGCTCTTGTATCCGCCACGTTGGGCACCACGGACGACGCGCAGCGCATGGAGAGCTACGAAGGCGAGCAGAAGCGCAAATTCATGCTGCATTACAACTTTCCGCCGTTCTCGGTTGGGGAAGTGGGGCGCATGGGCGGCGTAGGCCGGCGCGAGATTGGCCACGGCGCACTGGCATGGCGCGCCATCGAGGCGGTGCTGCCAGCGGAGGATGAATCGCCGTACGTGCTGCGCGTGGTCTCGGATATTCTGGAGTCGAACGGATCGTCTTCGATGGCGACTGTGTGCGGTGCGTCGCTGGCGCTGATGCAGGCCGGCATCTCGCTGAAGGGTTCGGTTGCCGGTGTGGCCATGGGCCTGGTGAAGGAAGGCGACAAGTACGCTGTCCTGTCGGACATTGCCGGAGCGGAAGATCACTACGGCGACATGGACTTCAAGGTCGCGGGCACGCGCAAGGGCATTACGGCGCTGCAGATGGACATCAAGATCATGGGCATTACGGCGCAGATTATGCGCGAGGCCCTGGCCCAGGCCAAGCAGGGCCGGCTGCATCTGCTGGACATCATGGACGCGACCATTGGCACGGCGCGCGAAGAGAAGTCGCAGTTTGCGCCGCGCATCCACACCATCCAGATTCCTACGGACAAGATTCGCGACCTCATCGGGCCGGGAGGCAAGGTCATTCGCGGCATTATCGATGCCACGGGCGTGAAGATCGACGTGGACGACACCGGTCGCGTGAATGTGGCGTCGAGCGACGCCGATGGATTGGCGCGCGCCATTCAGATGATCTCCGACATTACGGCTGTTCCGGAGATTGGCAAGACCTATCTGGGCAAGGTCGTTCGCATCGCAGAGTTCGGCGCGTTTGTGGAGATATTCCCCGGCACCGACGGCCTGCTGCACGTCTCGGAGATTGCAGAGCACCGCGTAAAGGATGTGAAGGACGAGCTGCGCGAGGGCGACCAGATTCTGGTGAAGGTGCTCTCGATCGAAGGCAACCGCATCAAGTTGTCGCGCAAGGCTGTGTTGCGCGAGCAGCGGGCGAAGCTTGGCCTGCCGGAAGTTGGCGAAGGCGGTGGCGCTCCGGCGGCATCTGCTTATCCGGCTCCGATTGAGGACGAAGAGGCTGAGGACGGCGACGAGACGGTGTTGGTTGAAGGCGGCGTTGATTTTGACGAGGACGACGATGCTCCTGCCGACGAGCCGAACTTCAATCGCGCTGACGGATCACCCGCGCCATTGGTTGCAGCGGGTGGTCGGGGACCTGACGGCACCGGGGCCCGCGGGCCTGGAGGCGGTGATCGGCGTCCCGGCGGACGTCGTCGTCGTGGCGGCGGTGGACGGCGTCCCGGTGGACCAGGCGGTGCACCCCAGGGCGGCGGCGGAAATCGCTAAAACCGATTCGAGGATGTGTGGAGGGGCGCGGCTATTGGCTGCGCCCTTCGACCTTTAATGCGCAGGTGCGATATAGCCTGTTGGAGCGCGCAGCATCACGTCGGCTTCTCGATGAGCCGGGCCATAGAATATGTTGATCCGTCTCTCGCTGCCGTCGCGTGCCGGATTGTCTGCCGTGAAGGTGAGCACATAGCGCGCCTGCAGGTAGTCGGACAGGTGATCGACCATCGCGTCGAACTCCGTGATGGTGTGGGGAAAGTACACCAGGCCGCCGCCGGGGGCGACGAGGTGCAGTGCCGAGCCCTTGGTCGCGTCCTCCTGTTTCCACGCTGCATGGCCGAATCCGAGCGGCATACAGAGCAAATGAACGACGGGTGCGCCTTCGGCCTCCATGCCTAGCCGCCACTGGTCCTTGCCAGCGGCAGAGTGTTGATCGACCCCGTCGCTGAATAGGACGATGGCGCGGCTACGGTACTGGGCGGACTGCCGCATGTAGCCGGAGAGTTGCAGAATGGCGTCGCGCAGCCTGGCCCGGCCGGAGGCTGTGATGGGTGCTAGAGCGTTGACGGCTGCGCTCCGGTCCGCAGTGAGTTTCTGATCGATGGTCAATGCGCCGGAGTAGTGCGCGAGGCAGACTTCGTCTGTGGCCGGGAGCCGTTGCAGCAGCCGGCGCGCCTTCGCGAGCATCGGGTCGAGGCGATCGGACATTACATCGGAGGCGTCGATGAGGATGCAGATGCTTTGCGGACCGGGCGCAGGTGCAAGCGAAGCGATGGCGTGCGGGCGCCTGCCCTCATTGACGAAGACCGCATCGGCAGGCAACGCCGGGAGGGGGTTTCCCTCTGCGTCAATCGCCATGAGCTCCATGCGGACCTGAGGCCACGCGGACAGATCGGCCTGAGCCGTAGCGGCGCCTGCGCTGAGCATCAGAAGCAGCGATGTTCGAAACAGAATACGAAATGCCCTCATCAGCCGTCTCCGAAGTTGCCATTCTGTGGACGTTTCTACCTTACTCAAAGTTCAGGATTTCTCATAGTATGGGGAGGTGATGAGCCGATGGCACCGTGCAGTCGTGGGATTCTCGTGGCTTCTGATTGCGTCCACCACGGTGTGCGCGGCCGCGGATAGCAAGCCGCCGCAGCAGATTGCACGCGGCGTGTGGTTTATGACCGGCGACACGAACGGCTATAGCAACACCGTCGTGATTGAGATGAAGGACTACCTGATTGTGGTGGACGCGAACTACCCGGGGCGCGCCCACGAACTGCTCGCCATCACCAAGCATCTCTCACCCAAGCCGGTTCGCTATGTCTTTGACACGCACGCGCACGGCGACCACGCATACGGCAACTCGGTGTGGACGGCCGCTGGCGCGACGACGGTGGCATTCCAGGGCGTCACCGATGAGATGAACCGCTGGGAGCCGGAGCGCTGGCGCAGCGCGCTGCCCAAGCGGCCGGACCTGCAGGCGACGGGTGAGACGGACGTGCAGCGTCCACTGATGTCGATCTCCGGCGACAGGCTGGTGCTGAAGGACGGAACACGCGAGGTGGACTTCCTCTTCTTCGGGTGGGGACACACGCCGGGTGATGGGTATGTCTGGCTACCGCAGGAGAAGGTCTTGGCGACCGGCGACGCGGCAGTAAACGGCCCGCGCAACAAGCTGCTGGACGCTTATCTGGCGAACTGGCCGCTGGCGCTGGACAAGGCCATCGCGCTGGCGCCGCTGCATGTGCTGCCCGGACATGGCGATGCAGGCGGGATTGAGATTTTGCAGGGGCAGAGGCGGTTTCTGGTGGACCTGTATGCGGCAGTGAAGGCGCAGGCGGATGCTGGCAAAAAGCCGGCGGAGATGCAGATCGAACTGCCGCAACCGGACCGGTGGTGGTTTCCCGAGAGCCGACCGGACCTGCGGCAGCAGGACATTGAGACGGCGTACCTGGAGATCACGTCGCACCAGCCGGCGGGTGCGACTCCGCACGAGTGGAAGTGATGCAACTGGGCCACCCGCGGCGCGCGGTGGTTGGCTTCGCCGCGCTGGCGGTGCTGGCAGGGCCTGTCCGCAGCGCGACCGCGAGTGGGATTGAGTATCCTCTCCACTTCCAGCAATTCGCGGCGGCTGCGCTGACCGGGACGCTTGCGGGTGCAGTGCTGCTGACGCTGAGCCTGTTGCGTGGCGAGGCTATGTTGGGCCGCAGGCAATGGCTTGCGTTGGGGATGCTGCTCGTACCGCAGTGGCTTGGCGCGCCGCTAACCGTGCCGCTCATCCGCGCGGTCCCCTGGCTGCACGAGACACCTTGGGGCGTCCCGTTTCTGCTGGCGCTGGCAGCGCCGCTGTGGCTGGGGCTGCTGGCGGCGCTGGAGTTGGTAACGGTCGACGTGCCGCGCGCAGTGGTTGGCGCGGGAATCGCGGGGATCGGAGCGGCGTTGCTGTTGGTTCCAGTGGACGCATACCGGGTGGCTCCGGATATGGCGCCGGTGCTGGCCGCGCATGTGGCACTCGGCATTCTGGTGGTGTTCAGTTGGGCGTTTGCGGCGTCGCGGCTGGTTGGCGCGGGAAAGCTTGTTGTGGCGGGGTCGTTCCTGTTGTTGAGCGCGGCGGGCCAGGCAGCGTTCAGCCTGCTGCTCGAACGGCCTCAATGGCAGGCGGTCGACTGGCACGACGTGTGGGCGCCGTTGCTGGTAGCCGCCGCGGTGCTTGGGACCTTTTGGTGGCTGTGGTTCTGGCTGTTGGAGCATCTGTCGCTTGCCGCGTTCTGCATGAATACGCTGGCTGCGTGGACGGCGGCGCTGCTACCGGGATTTGTCATGTTCGGATTCCTGTCTTTGCGTGGCGATGCTGCGCTGGCCATTGCGCTGGGCGCGATTGCGGTGGCGTTGCGTGCGCGCGTGGCGGAGGAACAACCGCTGGCACTGGGATTGGCGGATTGAGCCTATGCCGCCGCGCAAGGCGACGCTATACTGTGGGGACAGATGGCTGCTTCAATGTATATCGTGGTTGAGGGCGAAGACCCAGGGTTCGATATCTTCGTCAACGGAAGGGCACTGGCTCGGCATGAGGACGCGCTGGAAGGCGTGGCGCTGCGGCTGGGTGTGAAGCCACTGATTGAGTTCTTCTCCGCAGACGAGAACTCCATGTCGCTGCTGATTGAAGAGGGCGCCGGGAATCCTGACCTGATGCGCCGCCTGCCCGCACCGCAGTGGTATGCGGCCGGCGATGGACTGGCTACAGTGAAGGCCTTGGTGGCGGCGCTGAGAGACGATCCGCAACAACTGGGCACCGAAGGGCCGCAGGTGCTGAGCGAACTACAGGAGTATGAGCGCGTGCTGGAGAAGACCATGCAGGCGGCCCTGCGCTGGCACCTGGCCGTGAGCTGGCGGTAAAGGTTGTGTCCCCCCCCCCGGGTATCCCCCGTCATTTTGTTGCAAATAAAGCCAGTTAGTCAAGGGGAGTCCCTTTCGAGTTAACAGCGATTTGTTGGAAACAAAGCAGTTCGCGAAGGGGAGTCACCTTCTGGTTAACGTTGGTCTCCCTTAACGACGAAAGACCCGGCGGTTGGCCGAGTCTTCTCTGATGCTACCTACACTTTAAGTATAGCAAGTTGGGTGAAACTCAAATGCACTTTTCGGTAGTTGTTCATGTGGTTTGTTTTGATGGTTGTGGACGGGTTTTGCAGAGATGATGGGCTTGACAAGATTTCGCGCTAAGACAAACCCTACAGATGCGAAAGGCAAGCCAGATCGCGCGCGCGAGGAGTGGAAACAATGGCAGGTGTGCCGCTGGAGGCGGTTTGGAAGGCAGGAGCTGCGCTGCCGGGCGTGGTCCGAAGCGCGGCATACGGGAGTCCGGCACTGAAGGTACGGGGGCAATTGATGGCGGCCGTGCCGACCAACAAGTCTGCTGAGCCGGGGTCGCTGATGATCCGCGTGGACCGGAAAGACCGGCTTGCACTGCTGGCAGAGGCTCCGGAACTCTACTACGTCCCGGACCACTATGTTAGCTATGATGCGGTGCTGGTGCGGCTGGAGCGGCTGAGTCCGGAGCTGCTGCACGATCTGCTGGCCATGGCGCATAAGTTTGTGACGCGGAAGGGCGCGAGGCGTCCCGCCCGCTGACTACTTCTTCCCGAACACGTCGCCCATGCGGCGGATTTGGGCGCCGACACCGCGGAGCTTTTCTTCAAAGTGTTCGTAGCCGCGGTCGAGGTGGTAGACGCGGTCGAGGATGGTCTCGCCGTCGGCGACCAGGGCGGCCAGCACCAGCGATGCGGAGGCGCGCAGGTCCGAGCACATCACGGCAGCCGACTCCAGTTGTGTCCGGCCGCGCACGGTGGCGGTGCGGCCCTGCACGGTGATGTTCGCGCCCATGCGGTTGAGTTCCTGCACGTGCATGAAGCGGTTCTCGAAGATGTTTTCGGTGACGGTAGTGGCGCCTTCAGCCTGCGTGGCGAGGGCCATGAACTGCGCCTGCATGTCGGTGGGGAAGCCCGGGTATTCTTCGGTGGAGATGTTGGCGGCCGTGAGTGCGCCGCCGGAGCGGACACGGATGTGATCGCTGCCGACGTCCAGCTTAACGCCGCAGGCTTCGAGCTTGGTGATGACCGCGCCGAGGTGCGCGGGGTTGCAGCAGTCGATGTTGAGGTCGCCGCCGGTGATGGCGCCGGCGATCAGGAAGGTGCCGGCCTCGATGCGGTCGGGGTTGATGCGGTGGCGCGCGCCGTGGAGCTTCGCGACGCCTTTCACCTTGATGGTGGAGGTTCCCGCGCCCTCAATCTTTGCGCCCATGGCGTTCAGCAGCGCAGCCAGATCGGTGACCTCCGGCTCTCGGGCGCAGTTCTCGAAGACGGTTTCGCCGTCGGCGAGTGTGGCGGCCATCAGCAGATCCTCCGTGCCGGTGACGGTGATCTTGTCGAAGACGATGTGCGCGCCCTTCAGACGTTCGGTCCTGGCTTCGAGATAGCCATGGTCCTGCGTGATGGTGGCGCCCATGGCTTCCAGGCCCTTGATGTGGAGATCGATGGGACGGCCGCCGATGGCGCAGCCGCCGGGCATGGCCACTCGGGCGATGCCGGTGCGCGCGATGAGCGGGCCCAGCACCAGCGAACTGGCGCGCATGGTCTTGACGATCTCGTACTTGGCGACCGGGTCGGACAAGATGCCGCACTTGATACGCGTGCGGTGCTGGGCGCGGCCGTAGCCCAGTTCGACCTCGGCGCCCATGGAGACGAGCAGCTTGCGCTCGGTCTCGATGTCGCGGACCTGGGGAATGTTTTCGAGGATAACCTCGTCTTCGGTGAGGATGGCCGCGGCCATGCAGGGGAGCGCGGAGTTCTTGGCGCCCGAGACCTTGATGGTACCTAGCAGCGGGTTTCCGCCGCGTACAACAAACTTGTCCATCTCCCTAGTTTACGGAAGTTGGCGTGGAGATGGGTATTGAGCGTGGTGCGGAATGTGCTGCCGAAGTGTTTTCTATCTGCGGCGGTAGATGGTGAAATTGGCGAGGGTGCGGTAGGGAGCGAAGTCCTGGAGCAGGACGGCGGTGACGGCGGGCAACTGGTCGTAGGGCGACGCGGCCAGTTGGGGGTTGGTATCCAGGATGAGCCAGCGGATGTTGCGGTCGCGGGCCTGGTCGCGGGTTTGCTGCGGGGTGTAGGGATCGGTGGCGGGGTCGAAGAGCAGGATGGGGAACTGCGGAGTGCGGCCGGTGGCGAAGTAGAGGGGATCCTCGCCGGGGACGAGCAGGATACCGTCGTTCGGGGGGATCTCTGCGTTGGTCACGCGAACCAGCTCCTCGAAGCCGGGAATCCAGGGGCCCGGCGTGGTGAGGCCGCGGAGGCCGGGCAGAGTGGCGTGGGCGCGCGTCCCATCGAGTTGGATGTAGCTCAAGCGCTCGTGGCTGACGGCATAAAGACTGCCGTTGATAAGGAATGTGGCGGCGATGACGATGGCCACCGGGCGGGCGATGGTGGGGACCTGCGCAAGCAGGGCTGCGATCAGCAGTATGAGCAACGGCCAAATCGCGTAGGTCGAGCCCCAGAGTTGCTGCGATAGGAACGTGGCGTGAATCGTGACAAGAAGGATGATGGGCAGCAGCATGTTCAAGCTGGGGTTCACGGCCCGGCTCGCGAGGTGCAGGTTCCACAGCGCGAGGGCGGCGCTGAGCACGAGCAGGTGCGGCCACAGGGAGAGGAACTGGTCTGCGCGGTCGCTGGGGTCATTGCTGAAGGCGAGGGTGGCCATGGTCCAAAGGAATGGCGCTACGAGCAGGAGGATGGCGGCAATGCGAGCCCCTCGAATCTCGCGGGGGAGTATGAAAAGGGCCGCCAGAGCTGCGGGTATGGTCCATAGCAGAGAGGTCTGCCGATAGATGGACAGCACGACAGCCAATCCTGGCAGGCGGCGCTGGCGGGCGAAGGTGATCGTCCAGTAAAGGTAGTTGTGCAGCCCGACCGCGGCGTGGATAGCCAGTAAAGCGGCGGCGAGCGCGGCCGCAGCGCCAACGATGAACCAGAGTTGCGAGGCGATCGGGAGGCGTTGGCGACGGCGAAGAACTGCCAGGGCAGCGACCGCTCCGAGCGTGACAAGGAGGAAGAAGAGGCCTATGTTCTGCTTGAAGAAGAGCGGAACGACGCAGGCGGCGGCGGTAAGGACGTTCTGCGGCGGCCTGGTGCCATCGCGCTGAAGGAGGTAGAGGGCGAAGAGGACGGCGAGGATGGCGTCGCTATCGTAGACCGGGTGGGGGTAGATGCCGTAGATGCTGAGGACGGTGAGCGGTGTAGCGAGAAGGAGGGCTACAGGCCAGTCGCCGATGAGCTTGAGCAGGATGCGCCAGGTCAGCAGCGTGGCCGTGCCGGCCTCCAATGCGGCGCACAGAATGTGGGGAAAGTAGACGCGGCCGAAGACGTGGATGATTGCGGCATGGAGCA
>Ga0302202_10004541_pt1 | contig 14604 bp, 11 predicted proteins | sample II_Bog_N3_3_FD_194579 | JGI IMG/M metagenome (GOLD analysis project Ga0302202, IMG submission 194579) | Peat permafrost microbial communities from Stordalen Mire near Abisko, Sweden - II_Bog_N3_3 | ecosystem: Environmental > Terrestrial > Soil > Wetlands > Peat | place: Sweden: Abisko...
CGTCCTCGTAGAATGACGTGATCCAGGCGTTGAAGATCAGCGGTTGCGGATCGTCCATCGTCATCGATCCGTCCCAGCCCTTCAGCAACGCCTGCGCCTGCGCCGCGGTGCCTTGCAGGTTCGGCACGCCCAGCAGGACGGGCAGCACCTGCTGGGCGAAGGCGCTCACCACGTCCGCCTGCATGCGCGCGAAGTCCGCCGCGGTGTGACGGTCGGACGCCGCCAGCAGGGCTCGGATCCGGCGGGCGCGCCAGTCACCGAATGCGTCGCGGCCCATGAACACCGGAAAGTCCGGGCCCGCCACCGGTTCGTTGCCGTTGACCAGCCGACCGCTGGCGGGCGCCACGATTTGCGGCAACTGCGTGCCGGAGGCCCAGCCGATCCAGTCATGCGACCCATCACCCGGCACCGGCGCGGACCCGTCGCCGGACCGCCGGACCGGCACCCGGCCGGTGACGAACAGCCCGATCGTCGCCTTGTCCGCCACCAGCAGGTTCTGCACCGGCGATGTGATGATGGGCGCCGCCAGCCCCGCCTCCGCGACGGTCTGGGCTTTGTTCAGGGCCAGCAGGCCCGCGGCGGCGGTATCGTTCGGCAGCAGGTTGGCCATCGCGACCGCCAGCAGGGGACCGCCCGGTTGCGGGTTCAGGTCGCTGATCACCGGGCCGTGGCTTGTCTCGCGCACGGTCAGCAGTTCATCCGGCTGGCCACGGATTTTGATCCGTTCCTCCCGCGTGGTGACGACTGTCGCCGTGTCCTCGATGAACACGTCCTGGGTGTCGGCGCCGGTGGTGGTGAAGGTCCAGGCAATCCGCTCGTTGTGGCCCAGCACCAGGAACGGGACGCCGGGCGCGGTGGCGCCGGCCAGGACGTGGTTCGGGGTCTCGATCCTGGCCAGGTACCAGATGGCGGGAAACCCGAAACCCAGATGCGGATCGCCCGCCAGCAGCGGCGCGCCGGTTGCGGTGTGGGTGCCATCGACCGCCCACTCGTTGGAGGCTGTGCCGGGCAGCGTAAAGGCGTCGGGAAAGGTCGGCAGTCCGGCCGCCGCGGCGTATTGGACGTGTGGCGGCAGGCTGGCGTCGGGACGGGCCACGGCGGCATCCGGCCAAAGCTGGTCGATGAGGTCCTGCGGTACCCGGCCGGCGAGCGCGAGTCGCGCAAGTTCGGTGTGCCAGTTGCTGGACAGCCACAGGCCCATGGTCTTCGCCCAGAGCAGCGTGTCCACCGGCAGCCAGGGTTCGGGTGGGCCAAGGACCAGGAACTCGGGCCCGGCGAAACGGCCTTTTTCCGCGATCCAGGTGTTGACGCCGCTGGCATAGGCCTCCATGTAGCGAAGCGTCTCCGGGGGCAATGCGCCCAGGTCGGCGATCGCGCTGCGGCGCAGGCCGAGGGTGCGCATCAGCCGGTCAATCGGCAAGGTCGCGGGTCCGGCGATCTCCGACAGCCGGCCCGAGGCGGCTCGTCGCATCAGCTCCATCTGGAACATCCGATCGCGGGCATGCATGAACCCGAGTGCGGCGGCAGCGTCGAGGTCGGTGGCGGCGTGGATGCGGGGGATGCCGTCGCTGTCGATCCCGATGTCAACCGGAGCCGAGAGGCCTGGAATATGGGCAGTCTGGCGGTCGGCGGGCAGGGTGAGCCACAGCGCGCCGCCGGTGCCGGCGACGAGCAGCAGAAGCAGGATCCCGCAGACGAGCATCAGGCGGCTGAGGGTACGAAAGACCTTGCGCATGGGGACAGGCCTGTGCGGCTGAGAGGAGCAGAAAAGTAGCATAAGGGCCGCTTGCTGCCGATGAAGCGCCGTCCCGCGCAATAACCCGCACCGGGCAGCCTTCCGTCGGGCGGGATTCAGTCTGAAGGTGAGGTTGCAAAACAAATCGCAACAGCGGGGCCTTTCGCATGCGATTTTTGCGAGGCCTGAGCTGTTGAATTGCCTTGCACGAGACTGGCTTGGCGTACCCCGACTGATATGGCGAAGGGTGGAAACCGGAGGCGGCTCACAAATCCGACCTCCGCATGGGACCTTTGACAGGCCTTATGCTGCTTTTCCGTTCCTCTCGGCCGCAGAGGCCGAATCCGACGTTCTGGAGACGCTAAAAATTTGTCACGCTGGCTGCCTTTGCAGCACGGCTAATGCCCATGGCATAAGAGGGTTGCGATACCGAGGATTGTGGTCTCCCCCGCAGTCGCCAGAGTGGCTTGCACCACACTCACCTCGTACCCCATAAATGCCGCGATTGCGACGTCGACCCCGCCCGAGGCCAAGGTCGCGGCGACCGCCCCTGTAATGCCCAAAGCGTTAAGAAAGAACACCAGGCCTGTTATGCAGGGAGACCAAGCCATAGCACTCATCTGGCCATTGGCGGTCGCCTCGACTTCCTTGAAGAAAGCCCCGCCGCGTACCCTTTGCGAGAACTGTGCCGGCGTAACGCCAGCGGGAAGTTGACCGCCCAAAGCCTGCCATTCACTTGCAGGATTGCGGACGAAATTCGTGGCGGCCTGCCTGTCGCTATGCAGGCGCTGGAGGATCGCAACGGTTTGATCCTTGTTCGACATGGGGAACTCCGCGGGTCAAGCAAACAGGTCGTTTGCTGAGAAATCAATAACGTGCTTGCCGGCTTAAAACAAGTCGTGGTTGCCAGTGGCCCGCGTCGTTGAAATCGCCAGGCGTCCAAGACTCTGAGGTGATTGCATGCTTCATTCAAAATCGTACGCTGAGCCGAAAAGTGTTTGGAATCAGGGATCACCTGCCGATTTGTTCAGATCCGCGCGCTAAGCGGGAAGATCAATGAAATCAAAGCCTTTCACAGACCTTGGTTTGCGCATGGCAGGGCGTGCGCACGGCTTCCCGCCGGATTTTCTTTCACAACCCGCTTTCGGAACTGGTCTCGAAGGCAATCGGGATTTGGGCGACGGCCTGTTATTGCGATGTTCCGTCTGATCGTGCGGATTTGAACACATCGGCTGGTGACCCCAAACTGAGCGAATGGTCCCCGCTCGCGGTGCTCCGGCACACCGACAGACGCAGGGTGGCTGGGTGGGGGCGGACGGCACGGCATGAAACCGGCCGCCTCGCAATTGCGGACAGGCGTATAACAGGCTATGCTGTTATCCAGATCGCAGCCCATGTCCGGGGTCCGACTTACCTCGTCAAGACGGGCAAGACCCCGGTGCCCTCCGCGATCAAGCCGCCTGGCGCAGTCCCGCTCGCCTGACCTGAGTCACGGTTTGCACCCCGACCACCTGACGAAGGTTACCCTCCACCAGGTGAACAACCGCCTCCGGCATTGCGTCCATCGCAATCTCGACATGCATCACGCTGCCGGATCGGTGCGACCACATCCGGTCGGGGGTCAGGTCACGCCTGGCGTAGGGCTGCAGCAGCCGCGGCAGCAGCCCCGGCGAACAGTCGGCATCCAGCAGAAAGCGCACAGAAACAGTGGGTTGGTCATGATCGGACATCGGAAGACTCCAGGAAATCAGCACGACAAGCGGAAAGCCCCCGGCTGCTCAGGCAGCCGGGCGGCTAATTCGCGTCGCGGGGAATCTCCGGTCCATATGCCCTTATAGCATCATTGTGCCGGCCAGTCGAGTTCCGGAAGCCGCACCAGCGGCACCTGCCGCATCGACAATGTACGATATTGCAGGGTCAACGGGACTTCCACTTCGGAGGTCCCGCTGTCGTCAGGGGTGCCAGCCAGCAGCGACAGCACCGCTTTGGCAGCCGTCACGGCCGACCGGCTCAGCACGCCATCGTGCGCCAGCGAGTCCAAGGTCGCGGCATACCCCACGATGTGACCGGTTCCCGCGCCCATCGGCTGAAGCTGGTCATCCAGCGCCATCGTCGCACTGGCGGTGAGCCCCAGCGGCCCCCAACCAAGGGTCAGATGCCGGATCTCCAGCGACCCGCCGCCATCGCGCCAGGCGGTTGCGGCCTCGGTCAGCCCATGGCCGAGCGGCGGCTTGCCGTTCAATGTGCCATCCAGCGTGAACGAGGATAAGATTGGTCCCAGCGCCCAATGAATGGCCTGCGGCAGGCCGATGGCCTCGGCGCTGATCGTAAAGGCCAGCGCCGGGCCGGTTGATGTGGCAAGCCCGACATGGGCTTGCAGGAGACCGATCGTCAGCGTGGTGCCGGCGCCGGTGTCATCGGGCAGGATGGCCCGCAGGTTGCGCACTTGCAGGTTGATTTCATGCGGCACGTCACCCGCCGGCAGGGGCATGGTCGCCTCCAGCCGGTCGGCGGAGCAGGGAATGTCTGGCAGGGCGCCAAACCGCAGCCGCTGCTCGCCCTCCACGACGATATCCAGTTCGGTGGGATGCCAAAGATCCAGGCGCAACACGAGACGGTCCGCGCTCCAGCCGACGCCGCCGGGAATGTCGGGGTCACCGCCTTGCAAACTCAGTTTTGGGACCGTCAGAGTCGCGGCCAGGGGCCATCCGCCGGATGCGACCGGGGCGAACCCGGTTTTCCAGCCGGCGCCCCGGCGTTGGGCCAGCCAGGTCTGGAACCCGGTCTGCAGCCGCGCCTCGGCGAAGCGCCAGAAGGCCACGTCGCCGACCAGCAGAAGGACCGGCAGGGCGGCGATCAAAATCCGGAGTTCGCGCCGCATGCTACCTCGCATCGTCCCTGATCGCTCCGTTATAGGCAACATTGACTTGGAACGGAATTGCCGCAGGCCTCCGGTCAGCCCACCATACACCGGGTCCCGCCGCATTGGTCCCCATCCTCCACAACCCATGCGTGTATGCCTATGATATCTAGAAACCAAAATCTTGTCAGTGGATTGGAGCTACGCTTTACAGCGCGATCGCAAAAATCCGGGGGTTTACCCCACAGAGTTATCCCCAGGCCTCGGCGGGTCTTCGGGCCGCCGGACCAAAGCCTGCCGCAGCGTCTCCAGCAAATCCTCGCGGCGCATGCCAACCGGCAGCGGCGGGCGAATGACGATCGAGATCACCCCGGGCCGCTTGCGAAACGCCCGCCGGCCCCAGCAATAGCCTGAATCCGTGACGACCGGGATCACCGGCAAACCGGTCCGGGCGGCCAGGGCGGCGACACCAGGCTGCAACGGCAGCAGAACGCCGGCGGGTGATCGCGTGCCCTCGGGAAAGATCACGATCTGCCGCGCTTCCTGCATCGCCCGGTCGCCTTCCCGCAGCAGGTGTCGCAACGATGCGGCGCCGCCGTCCCGCTTTACCGCGATCATCCCGCAGGCCAGGATCAGTTTGCCGAACAGCGGAATCCGCACCAGTTCATGCTTCAGCACATAGCAGCAGCGGGGTACCAGGGTGAGCCAGACCATCGTGTCGAAGGCTGACTGATGGGCCGACGCGATCAGGGCCGCACCCGGCGGAAGGTGCTCGACCCCGGTCACTTCCAGCCGTATGCCGCAAATCAGGCGCAGGGCGGCGACGTTTACCCGGGCCCAAAGCCGCGCCACGTCCATGACCCGGTCGGGGTCGATCAGACGGACCACCGAACCGGCGATTGTCAGGGCGAGGCCAACGGCAAAGAACGTCAAATTAAACAAGGTCGAGCGCAGGAAGATCATGCGGCGTGTCCGCCATGTGCTGCCTCGCGTTCGGGTTCCCAGGCCGAAAGGCCAGCCGCGGCGAGAAGATACTTGCTGTACTCCTCGGCCAGGAGGCGCAGGCCGACCAGCCGGGTCGCGCTGATCGCGCCGGGCGACAGGACCGGATAGGCATACAAGCGTACATTTGGCAGCGTGCGCCGCAATTCGGTCATGGCGCGTGGCATGTGGTAGAAGGCGGTGACCACGATCAGAGTACCGATATGATGGGCGCTGGCCCAGGCGGCGGTTTCCTGGGCGTTGCCGCGGGTCGATGTGGCACTGCGTCCCAGGGTGACGCGGTGGACCAGCGGCACGGGATCAACGCCGGCTCTGTGCGCCAACGCCGCCAGATCGACCGCTCCGCCGATGCCTGAGATCAGCAGATTGCCGGCGCGGTCGTCCGCCAGCAGGCGCAAGGCGGCCTCGACCCGTTCGGCGCCGCCGGTCAGGGCGACAACGCCATCCGCAACCGGTGGCAGGTCTGCCGGGCGCTCCGCAACCCGGATGAACCAGACGAAACCGCCACTCCAGACCGCGGCGGCCGCGAGCAGGCCGGCTGCCAAGGCCTTCCAGCCGCGCCGGCGCCGCGTTCGGGTCACGGCAGCCGCCGCAGCCAACGATGGACCGTAACCTGTGCGGTCAGCCAGCCGATCAGCGCGGCGGCAGCGGGCAGGCCGGGCAGCGCAAGCCAAAGTCCGAGCGGCAGTGCACTGAGCGGGTTGGCGGATGGCACGCCGCCACCGAACGGCGCCGCCAACCCGGCGAGTGCCAGCAGGACGGGCGCGGCCAGGACCGCGCCGGCGAGCCCGCCCGCGGCCGACAGCATCGTGGCGCGCGCCGCGAAGCGCCCGGCAATGAGACCATCCGTCGCACCGAGTCCATGCACGATCTCGATTGCTTCCCGACGGGCAGCGAGCCCCGCTCTGGTGGCCACCGCGATCACCGCCGCCGCAACCAGCGCCACCAGCAGGACGGCCAGGCCGGCACAGGCCTGCAAGCTGCGCGCGAGGACCGCCAGGCGCCGGATCCAGACATCGTGATTCTCCATCAAGGTGCCCGGCGCCGCCTGGTCGAGCCGGTGTGCCAGCGGGGCCAGATCCGAACCCGAATCGCCGAGTTGGACCGCGATGACCGCCGGCAGCGGGATTGCCAACCGCTCCGCACCGGCTCCGAGCCAGGGCCGCAGCAGGTCTGACAGTTCCTCGTCCGACAAAGCGCGCGCGGTGGTGATGCCGGGTGTCCCGATCAGCACCGCCAGGACCGTCGCCAGACGGTCGCCGTTGCCCTGCGCGGCGGCCGCGTGCGGCTGCGGCACCTGCACGGTCAGCGACGAACCGACCCCTTGCTGCCAATGGCGTGACAGCGCGGCGGCGCCAGTCCACCCGGCCAGGGCCAAAGCCGCCAGGAATGCCATCGCCGCGACGAGGGTCGGCAGCATGCGGTCGGACAGGGCCCGTCGCAGTCCAAGCTCATCGGAACGGGCCGGACGGAGTGAGATGCCTGCCATGGGTCAGTCGTGGCTTTCCAGACGGCCATGCGCAAGCCGGAGCTCGGCTGCCGGATGGCGGGCCACCAGCGCGTCGTTATGCGAGGCGACCACCACGGTCGTACCCAGCCGGTTCATCTCCTTGAACAGCAACATCAGCCGCTCCGCCTGCGTGCTGTCCAGGTTCCCCGTCGGCTCGTCGGCCAGCAGCAGGCTGGGGCGGTTGATGACCGCACGGGCGATGGCGACGCGCTGCTGCTCGCCGCCCGACAGTTCCGGCGGACGCGCATCGGTCCGGCGCGCGAGGCCCACCCAGCGCAGCATTTCGGTGACATCGGCCCGCACCTGGCCCTCGGGGCGTCCGGCGAGCCGCAGCGGCAGGGCGACATTGTCGAAGGCCGACAAATGCGGCAGCAGCCGGAAATCCTGGAACACCACGCCGATCCGCCGGCGCAGGGCCGGCAGGACACGGCGGCTCGCACGGCTGGTCTCGGTGTCCAGCAAGGTCAGGCGGCCGCTGGTGGGCCGGACCGCGAGGTACATCAGGCGCAGCAGACTGGTCTTGCCGGCGCCCGAGGGGCCCAACAGCCAGCAGAACACGCCCGGGTCCAGCTCGAAGCTGATGTCGTGCAGCACCTCCGGGCCGGCCGGCCGGCCGGACTGGCCCCCGTAGTGTAGTCCTACCGCCTCGAATCGGACCATGGAACCGGTTCCCCTTGACCGTCACAGGTTGCCATTCAACCGCCGCGAGCGGAACTGCTGGCAGTGCACGGCACACAGCCTATATTGGCCCATTGCCTGAGCGGAGTTCGGCGGCGCCATGCTTATCTTGTGTCCATCCTGCGAGGCGACATACGAGGTCCCGGATGCGCGGATGCGACCCGGGCGCAAGGTGCGTTGCGCGCAATGCGGTGCCGACTGGGTGCCGGTTGCCGACCTCGCCGACGACGCGGCCGGGATGGCGGACGCTGTCGATGCCGGGCCCCATCAGGACGCAGCGCCGGAGGCCCCGCCCGCAGCGCCCGTGATCACCGCGATGGATCGATTGGCGGCCGGTCCGACGGTCCGGCGGGGCGGCACAGCGTTGCGGGTTGCCTGGGTCGTCACGATGCTGCTGATCGTCGCCGGCATCGGCGCCGGCTACGCCTGGCGGCAGGACGTGGCACGCCACTGGCCGCCCAGCCTGCGTCTGTATGGCGTGCTCGGGTTGGCGGAAGAGGGCGCCGTGGCACCGCGTTGATCCGCATGATTTTTCGTCAGAGGCGCGCGTTTGGGTCCGGCAACTGACCGTCGCAGGTGCATTGCGCCATAACGTGCTGCAAATGGTTGCAGCGAACACGCGAAACATGCTTTCGTGGCAAGCGGTGGTGATCTCGCAAAGGGTATACCCTGTGTCGCTGGAATTGGATATTGAGACGGGCGTCGAACAAGTTGGCAACGAACGGCCGGACATGCCGGGCGGCGACGTCGCCGCGCTCCAGGCCGCGATCCTGGAGAAGCTGACCTATTCCCTCAGCAAACGGCGGGCGGTGGCGACCGATCGCGATTGGTTCTTCGCCACCGCCCTCGCGGTGCGCGACCGCGTGGTGGACCGCTGGCTGGCCGGGATCGACGCGGCGTATCAGCTGGGCGAAAAGCGGGTTTACTACCTGTCGCTGGAGTTTCTGATCGGGCGGCTGCTGTTCGACAACCTGAACAACCTCGGCATGACCGACACAATCAGGGCAGCGCTCGCCGGGCTCGACGTCGATCTCGATCGGCTGCGTGCCACGGAGCCCGACGCCGCGCTGGGCAACGGCGGCCTGGGCCGGCTGGCGGCCTGCTATATGGAGAGCATGGCCACGTTGTGCATTCCGACGCATGGCTACGGCATCCGCTACGACCACGGGCTGTTTCGCCAGGTGATGAAGGGCGGCTGGCAGCAGGAATACCCCGAAGATTGGCTGTCATCGGGCAACCCGTGGGAATTCGAACGTCCCGAGGTCTGCTACGACATCGGCTTCGGTGGCACGATCGAGGCGGTGTCGATCTCGGAAGCCGCCATACGTCACGTCTGGCATCCGGCCGAAACCGTGGAGGCCGTCGCTTTCGACACGCCCTCGGTCGGCTGGCGCGGCCAGCGGGTCAATACCTTGCGCCTGTGGTCGGCCCGGCCGGCTGATCCGCTGCGCCTGGACACGTTCAACCATGGCGACCATGCGGGTGCGCTGGCGGACCAGGTGCGGGCGGAGGCCATCTCCAAGGTGCTGTACCCGTCGGACGCAACCCAGGCGGGGCAGGAACTGCGGCTGCGGCAGGAGTATTTTTTCGTCTCGGCCTCGTTGCAGGACCTGGTGCGGCGGCATCTCCAGACGTTTGGCCATATCAGCACCCTGGCGAAGAAAACCGCGATCCAGTTGAACGACACGCATCCGGCGATCGCGGTGCCGGAGATGATGCGGATCCTGCTGGATATCCATCATCTGCCCTGGGAAGACGCCTGGGGCATGGTGCAGGACATCTTCAGCTACACCAATCACACCCTGCTGCCCGAGGCGCTGGAAACCTGGCCGGTCCCGCTGATGGAGCGGCTGCTGCCGCGCCACATGCAAATCATCTACCTGATCAACGCGCTGCATCTGGGGTACGTGCGCAAGAACCATCCCGGCGACGGCCGCTTGCTGTCCAGCGTGTCGCTGATCGACGAACACCAGGGGCGCCGGGTCCGCATGAGCCACCTGGCCTTTCTGGGCTCGCACCGGATCAACGGCGTCTCGGCGCTGCACACCGAGCTGATGCGGGAAACCGTGTTCAGCGACCTGCACGCGCTGTTCCCCAACCGGATCGTCAACGTCACCAATGGCGTGGCGTTCCGGCGCTGGCTGCACGAGGCCAACCCGAAACTGACGAAGCTGCTGATCGAGGCGGTCGGCCCGCGGGTGCTGGATCACGAGGATGCGTTGGCCGACCTGAAGCCGCTGGCCGACGATCCGGCGTTCCAGCAACGCTTCGCGGCGGTGAAGTATCTGAACAAGCTGGCGCTGGCGGACCTGATCCGCCGGGAACTGGAAATCCGGGTCGATCCGTCGGCTATTTTCGACGTTCAGATCAAGCGGATTCACGAATACAAGCGGCAGTTGCTGAACATCCTGGAAACCATCGCGCTGTACAACGCGATCCGGGCGCAGCCGATGAACGACTGGATTCCGCGGGTCAAGCTGTTCGCGGGCAAAGCGGCGGCCAGCTATCATCAGGCGAAGCTGATCATCAAACTGGCCCACGACGTGGCCCGAGTGGTGAACAGCGACCCCACGGTGCGCAACATCCTGAAGGTCGTGTTCCTGCCCAACTACTCGGTCAGCCTGGCCGAGGTGATCATCCCCGCCGCCGACCTCTCGGAACAGATTTCGACCGCCGGCATGGAGGCATCGGGCACCGGCAACATGAAGCTGGCACTCAATGGTGCGCTGACCATCGGCACGCTGGATGGTGCGAACATCGAAATCCGCGATCACGTTGGTGCCGACAACATGTTCATCTTCGGCCTGAAAGCCGAGGAAGTGGCCGCCCGCCGCAGCCGCGGCATCGATGCCGGTGACGTGATCGCGGCCTCGCCCATCCTGTCGGAGGTGCTGGATGCCGTGCAGTCCGGCGTGTTTTCGCCCGACGAGCGTGACCGCTACCGCGGGCTGGTCGATTCACTAAGGTATCATGACTATTTCATGGTCTGCGCGGACTTCGATTCCTACTACGCGACGCAGCGCGGCGTTGCGGCGTTGTGGAGCCGGCCCGATGCCTGGTGGCGTTCGGCGATCATGAACACGGCCGGGGTCGGGTGGTTTTCCTCGGATCGGTCCATTCGTGAATATGCGTCGGAAATCTGGCACGTTCCAACGTTCTCGCCAGAGTGAACCCGGGTCGCAGCGGTTGCCACCCGGGCAGACGCGCAAACCGCGGGTTCTGGCGCGGTCATCGGGACCGGTGTATGGGTGGTCACATTCCAACCAGGCGGGTGAGGCCCCCATGCTGAAGCGTTCCGGTATGAACGCCCCGATCGTGCGTGACGCGATGGCCTATGTGCTGGCCGGCGGTCGCGGTTCGCGGCTGCTGGAACTGACCGACCAGCGCGCCAAGCCCGCGGTCTATTTCGGCGGCAAAAGCCGGATCATCGATTTCGCCCTGTCCAACGCGCTGAACTCCGGCATCCGCCGGATCGGCGTCGCCACGCAATACAAGGCGCACAGCCTGATCCGGCATTTGCAACGAGGCTGGAACTTCTTCCGCCCGGAACGTAACGAAGGCTTCGACATTCTGCCGGCGTCGCAGCGGGCGGGCGATAGCTGGTACGCCGGCACCACCGATGCCCTGTTCCAGAACATCGACATCATCGAGGGTTACAACCCGGAATACATCGTCGTGCTGGCCGGCGACCATATCTACAAGATGGACTACGCCGACATGCTGATCCAGCACGTGGACCAGAATGCCGACGTGACCGTCGGCTGCATCGAGGTGCCGCGCGAACAGGCGACCGGCTTCGGCGTCATGGCGGTTGACGACAAGGACCGGATTATTGCCTTCGTCGAAAAGCCGGCCGACCCGCCTGCCATGCCCGACAATCCCGACATGGCCCTGGCCAGCATGGGCATCTACGTCTTCGCCACCCGTTTCCTGATCGATCAACTGAATCGCGACGCCGCCGACCCGAACTCCAGCCGCGACTTCGGCAAGGATATCATTCCATATCTTGTGACAAATGGCAAGGCGGTGGCGCATCGCTTCACCAGCTCCTGCGTGCGCTCCGGCATGGAACGGGAGGCCTATTGGCGCGACGTCGGCACCCTGGATGCGTACTGGGAGGCCAATATCGACCTGACGGCGATTACCCCTGCGCTCGATCTGTTCGACCGGGACTGGCCGATCTGGACCTATGCCGAAATTACCCCGCCTGCCAAGTTCGTCCACGACGAGGTCGGCCGGCGCGGCGAGGCGATTTCGTCGCTCGTCTCGGGGGGCTGCATCGTGTCCGGTGCCTTCTTGCGCCAGGCGCTGCTGTTCACTCACGTCCACGTGCATTCCTATGCCCGCGTCGAAAATGCCGTGATCCTGCCAAGCGCCGATATCGGCCGCGGCGCTCGGCTGCGTAACGTCATTGTCGAGAAAGGCGTTCGAATTCCACCCGGCCTCGTCGCCGGTGAAGACGCCGACGATGACACAAGACGGTTCCGCCGCACCGAAAACGGCATCATCCTGATCACCCAGCCCATGATCGACCGGCTGACCGGGTGACGACGATCAACGTTCTGTCGGTGGTGCCGGAGGTCTTTCCTCTGGTGAAAACGGGCGGGTTGGGCGATGTCGCCGGCGCCCTGCCGCTCGCGCTGGAAGCCGAAGACGTGCATACGACGACTTTGGTGCCCGGCTATCCGGCTGTCATGGCGGCATTGCGCGATGGCTCGCCGGTGCATCGTTTCCAGGCCCTGTTCGGCGGCCAGGCCACCTTGGTGTCCGGCACCGCGGCGGGGCTGGACCTGCTGGCGATCGATGCCCCGCATCTGTATGCGCGCAGCGGCAATCCCTACGTCGGATCGGATGGCCGGGACTGGGCGGATAATGCGCTCCGCTTCGGCGCGTTGGGGTTCGTCGCCGGCGAAATCGGCGCGGGCCTGGTTCCCGGAATCGCACCCGACGTCGTGCACGCGCATGACTGGCAGGCCGGGCTGGCCCCGGCCTATTTGCATTATCGCGGCGGGCGCCGTCCCGGCACCGTGATGACGGTGCACAACCTGGCCTTCCAGGGCTGGTTCCCGGCCGAGACACGGGCGGTGCTGGGCCTGCCGCCCGAGGCTTTCGCCATCGACGGCGTCGAGTATTTCGGCGGCGTCGGCTACCTGAAGGCGGGGCTCGCTTTGTCGGATCGGATCACCACCGTCTCCCCCACCTATGCGGCGGAAATCCGCACCCAGGAACACGGCATGAGCCTGGACGGGCTGTTGCGCACGCGGTCGGCTGTGCTGTCCGGCATTCTGAACGGCATCGATGAGACGGTCTGGGACCCCGCCGCGGATCCGCTGATCCCGGTGCACTATGCAGCCACGCGGATCGCGCGACGGGACGGCAACAAGGCGGCCTTGCGCGCGCGTCTCGGCCTGGCCGAGGCGCCCGACCGGCTGCTTTTCAGTGTCGTCAGCCGGATGTCGGCGCAGAAGGGCCTGGATCTGCTGCTGGATGGGCTGGGGGCGTTATTGGCCACCGGCGCGCAACTGGCGGTGCTTGGCTCCGGCGAGCGGGTGATGGAGGCCGGATTTGCCGCCGCCGCCGCGGCCTATCCGGGACGGGTCGCCTGCGTGTTGGCTTATGACGAGGCGCTGGCCCACTTGTTCCAGGCGGGGGCGGACGCGCTGCTGGTGCCGTCCCGGTTCGAACCCTGTGGCCTCACCCAGCTTTGCGCCCTGCGGTATGGGTGCCTGCCCGTGGTGTCCCGGGTCGGCGGGCTGGCGGATACCGTGATCGATGCGAACGAAGCCGCGCTGGCCGCGGGCGCTGGCAGCGGGTTTCAGTTCCTGCCGGTCACGGCGACGGCCCTGGACGCGACCATCGAGCGCGTCGCCGCTTTATGGCGGCAGCCGGACGTGTGGCGGCGGCTTCAACGCAACGCGATGAAGGCGGATGTGTCATGGCGGCGTCCGGCGAAACAATACGCGGCGCTCTACCGCAGCCTGTGCGCATGACCGCGCTGCGCGTCACGCCGGGTGCCGCGGAACCGCCTGGCGCGGCGGCGGACGCGTCCGGGGTGAATTTCGCGGTCTTTTCCGCCCATGCCGAGTCGGTCTCGGTTTGCCTGTTCGATGACACAGACCGGGAAACCGCCCGGCTGCGGTTGCCGGGTCGGACCGGGGACGTGTTTCACGGCCATGTGGCCGGATTGGTGCCGGGGGCTCGCTACGGGTTGCGGGCGCACGGACCCTGGGACCCGGCGCGCGGGCACCGGTTCAATGCTGCAAAGCTGCTGGTCGATCCCTATGCGATGGAGCTGGACCGGCCGTTCCGGTTAAGTGCTGACCTGTGCGATACCGATGGGCCGCGTGCGGTCGATACCGCGCCGCTGGTGCCAAAAGCGATCGTGCAAGGCGCATCTGATCCCCCGGTCGCAGCGCGTTCCTGGGACTGGGACCGTCAGGTCATCTACGAACTGCACGTGCGCGGCTTCACCGCCCGGCATCCGGACATCCCGCCGGCCGAACGCGGCACCTTCGCCGGACTCGCGCACCCGGCCGCCATCGCCCATCTGCAAAGCCTCGGCGTCACCACGATCGAGCTGATGCCCGCCGCCGCCTGGATCGACGACCGCCATCTGCCGGCGCTGGGGCTGTCCAACTACTGGGGCTACAATCCGCTCGCGTTCCTGGTGCCCGACAAGCGGCTGGCCCCCGGCGGCTGGCCCGAGGTGCGCGCCGCGGTGGCGGCCCTGCACGCGGCCGGCATCGCGGTCATTCTGGACGTGGTGCTGAACCACAGCGGTGAGGGTGACCACCTCGGGCCGACTGTGTCGCTGCGCGG
>Ga0302202_10004547_pt1 | contig 14579 bp, 11 predicted proteins | sample II_Bog_N3_3_FD_194579 | JGI IMG/M metagenome (GOLD analysis project Ga0302202, IMG submission 194579) | Peat permafrost microbial communities from Stordalen Mire near Abisko, Sweden - II_Bog_N3_3 | ecosystem: Environmental > Terrestrial > Soil > Wetlands > Peat | place: Sweden: Abisko...
TTATTTCGGTTTTATCTGCGGTGCATGTGTGCTCGGAAATGTGCGCAGATTCCCCCGCGGAGGCCTGGTGAATGACTCGCGGCGGCCCCCGCGGGGCACCTTTGCCTTTGTGTTGGATTGGAGCCCAGGATCTCCACCCAGGCTATCGGCGTTTTCTTCCACCACGAGAAATGAAAAGCCCGACGGTTTGAGACTTACCGTATGGGATTTTTTGCCCCACGGAAATCCAGATGGCGTATTTTCTGCATCGTAGAAAGAACGACATATTCGGATGCAACAACAACTTAGAGCTGAAAAGCCGGCGAATGGTTCTCGTCGTCTCATGGGTGACGGTGAGATGGCGGAACGCGTTCGTGCGTTTGATTGGGGATCGACCGCGATTGGACCTGTTTCCGAGTGGACGGAAACGCTGCTCGGCGCGGTAAACATGATGCTCTGTGCAAGTCATCCGATTCTGCTGCTGTGCGGACCGGAACTGGTTCTTATCTACAATGACGCCTTTCGGCCGATTCTGAGCGACCGGCATCCCGAGGCCCTGGGGGAACGCGGGCGTGAGTTCTGGACAGACGTCTGGCCCGTCGTCGGACATCAACTCGAATCGGTTTTGAACGATGGGGAGACAGTGTCGTTCCAAAACGCGCTGGTGCCGATTCTTCGGAATGGGAGGCTGGAGGAGGCCTACTTCAACTACAACTACAGCCCTGTATTTGAGCCTGACGGCCAGGTCGCCGGCATCATCACCATCTGCCAGGACGTGACCTCCGCGACGGTTGCCGACAGGGAGCGCGGGGAGACAGCCGCGGCTTTGCATGCCAGGCAGGAAGAATTGGACAAGAGCCTGAGAGCGCTGAGCGCCGAGCGCGCACGATTGCTGAGCATTGTGCACCAGGCCCCGGTCTTCTTTGCGCTGCTTGAGGGCCCGACACACATGTTCACCATGGTGAACCCACATTATCTAAGCCTGGTGGGCGGCCGTAATGTGCTGGGTAAAACGCTTGCCGTGGCGCTGCCCGAGGCTGTGGAGCAGGGTTACCTGGCGATGCTGGACGAGGTGCTTCGCACGGGGGAGCCAATCAAAGGACAAGGCGCGCGCTTCGATTTGACCTGGGCCGAGGACCAGGCGCCGGATGAGCGGTACGTTGATTTTGTGTATCAACCTCTGCGCGAGGCGGACAACACAATCTCCGGGATCATCGTGATGGGTGTGGATGTGACGGAGAACAAGCGCGCCCAGAAGGCACTGATTCAGAATGAAAAACTTGCGGCGATCGGGCGGCTCTCCGCGGCCATTGCCCATGAGATCAATAATCCGCTGGGGGCGGTGACGAACCTTCTGTATCTGGCAAAAATGGAGAGTTCCAACGACCAGGTTCGCGAATTCATCGACCGGGCTGACAGTGAACTTCGGCGCATTTCCGCCATCACGAATCAAACGCTCAGTTTCAGCAAACAGCCAACAGCCATGAAGGCCGTCCATAGCGCGGAATTGCTGGGAGGGGTGATCAATATCTTTCACAGCCGTCTGCTGAAGGGGCGCGTGCGGGTTGAGCAGCGGATTCGCTCCGACGACCCGATTACCTGTTTCGAGGGAGAGATCCGGCAGGTTCTCAGTAACCTGGTTTCGAACGCAATTGAGTCCATGCAGAGTTCGGGCGGACGGCTTCTGTTGCGGAGTCGCTGTTCCACGGCCTGGTCGAGCGGAAGAAAAGGGCTGTCCATCACGGTCGCAGATACCGGCACGGGCATTCATCCCGAGGTTCGGAAAAAGATTTTCGAGCCCTTCTTTACAACCAAAGGTCAAAGCGGGACCGGCCTGGGTTTGCCGGTTTCCCTTGAGATCGTGGGGCGGCATGATGGTTCGCTGCGGGTGCGCAGCAGGCAGGGGCTGCAAGGTTCCGGCACCGTGTTCACGCTGTTTCTGCCCTTTGACGCCGTGCATGTTGATGCCGTGCATGAAGAATGACCACTTTCATATATCCAATGGGCGACATTTGGCTCCGGGAGGAGCATGTAAACTGCTGAAACACCATCACTTTTCCGATCATGTTTTATGTATTTAGATATTTGATAAATCGGTACGAAAGAGGAACGTTATGTCCGCAGAACCCATTCGACCTCGAGTTTTTGTTGTGGACGACGAAACCGTCATCGCTAATACGCTGGGGGTCATTTTGCGCCAGCAAGGCTTCGAGGCCCACTCCTTTAATTTGCCATTGGAAGCGTTGAGTGCGGCACGCGAGATGGCGCCCGATCTTTTGATCTCCGACGTGGTGATGCCGTTGCTTTCGGGAATCGAACTCGCCATTCAATTGCGCGAGCTTTGCCCGAATTGCAAAGTGTTGTTGTTCTCAGGACAGGCCGCGACGGCCAGTATGCTTGACAGCGCTCGAGCCAGCGGTCATGACTTTGAAGTGCTTGCGAAGCCGGTGCATCCGGCGGATCTGCTCAAGAAGATTCGGACGGTTATCGAAGTCTGACCACCTGCTGTGGGGCAGCCGCTCGCTATAGCACTGAGCTCTTGCTTCCCGTTCATTGTGTGATAGAGGTATTTCCTTGACGCCACCACATACTACGTATTGTCGTGGCGCAGTTCCTCTGCGACGTTACTGTGCTTCTGACTAAGGGAGAGCTGTGTGGATGCTTAGAGATTCGGCGACTTTACCGAGTTTCGCGTCAAGGGTCCATATTTGGGTGCCCGGAGTTGCCAGACAGGAGGCAATCAAATGTGCGTCCGTCAAGCCGATCCCCTTCGAGGCAAGTCCCCGTGCTTCGATCATGTGTCGAACATCCTCCAAACGCACCGGGCGGAGGGAAATCAGTTGGTCGAGATACACCAGCGTTTTTCGGCGTTCCGGCAACGAGCCGAGCGCCAACTCCGCAATTAGGAATGGGTGAATGCAGAGTTGGTCATTAGCAATCATTGTGTCCAACTCTGCCTTGTAAGCGCCAGTACGAAACATGGCGATCCAGATTGAAGTGTCCGCCAGAATCACTGTTCGTCTACTCGCATTCTCCGCACGTCTTCAATGTTTGGGGCGGTTCCAGCCAGCGCCAGAAGCCTCCGACCGGCTTCCCGCGCAATCAACGACTTTAACGCAGCACGAATCAATGCCGCTCTTTCCGTCAAGCCGCTGTACTCTTCCGCCGTTCGTAACAAATCGTCGTCAAGCGATACGGTTGCTCTCATGTTTCCTCCGTGCACCAATTTTAGCACCGATATGATGCTTCAAGTGGTGCCATTGGCAAGGTTGCCGCGTTCTGTTTGAGCCGGCGATTACCGTAGTGTCGGCGACAACCCTTCCCGCGTGGCTGTTAATAGACTGCCCACGATATGTTGCGGCCAGTAGCGTCAAGTAAATATTCAATCGTGCGATGAACATCGCGAGGAATGGGTAGAGGTCTGAATTCTTCGAAGAATTTATGGACCAAAATGCAGCGAGCCGGCCACATGGGCCGGCTCGCTGCGCTTTAGCTGAAGGCTCTAGAAAATGATCTTCAGGGCGAGTTGGGTGTTGTACGGTTCGCCGGAGCCGATGCCGGGCGCGCCGTAAGAGACGCCGATGGTGGAGGTGCTCCAGCCAAAGGCGCTGCCGTAGCCCAGGTTGTTGAGCGGCTGGGCGAGGTTGATGCGATTCATGACGTTGAACATCTCCACGCGGAACTGAGCGCGGATGCGTTCCTTGTAGAGCGGCGTGTTCTTGATGAGCGACAGGTCTACATCGCCGAAGCCGGGTCCGACGACCTGATTGCGGGCGAGATTGCCGTAGGTACCGGCGGTTGGCACCGCGAAGCTGTTGGGGTTGAGGTACTGCGCATAGGCGTGTGACTGTACCGTCTCGTTGCCGGTGAGAGCCGGGCCGGTGATGTTGGCGCGATCTTCGCCCTCGGCCGTACCGCTGTTGTCCTGGCCAGTGAGAACGTTGACGGGTTGGCCGTTCTGGAACTTGAGGATGCCGTTGACCTCCCAGCCATGCGTCAGGACCTTGGGGCCGTACGCGAAGGCGGGGATTTCATAACCTAGATACGAAGAGAAGTGGTTACGGATGTCGTTGTTGGCGTTGCCCCAGTCAGCTTTCAGGTCGAGCGAGTTCTGAGGGATGGTGTTGAAGACGCTGGAGTCGTCGAGGTTGTGGCTCCATGCGTATGAAAACTGGCTGGTAAGGCCATGCCAGCTGCTGCTCTTCAGCGAAACCTGCAGCGCGTTGTAGCTGGAGGAAGCGGCGGAGTTGATCTGGTTGATGATGCCCAGGTTGGGGTCCTGGCTGAAGTAGGGCCGCACGGACTGCTGGTAGGGGAACGTGGCGCCGTTGGGGCCGACGACGGTTGCGGAGTTCTGGTCGCCTCCGAGTGCGTTCTGGTTGATGTCCTGGAGGACAAGGTTGTGGCGGCTGGAGGAGCCGACATATCCGACATTGAACAGCCACGCTTTGCCCAGCTGCTGCTCGATGTTCAAACCGAACAGGTTGACGTAAGGTGTTTTGAAGTTGCGGCTGACCGAGTAGACGGAGACTATGTTGCTGCCTGTGAGCTGACCCTGGGCAGGCGTGAAGACCGGCGTCGTCTGGTTCAACGTCCAGATGGGCGCAGGATTCGGCGTGTTCAGAATGATGGACTCATTAGGTTGGCTGCCGACTGGATTGTTGTTGACGCCGCCTGCGCCACCGTTGGGAATGCCGATGTTGCCAAAGAAGGCCTGGCCAGCCGGCTGGTCATAGTAGATGCCGAAGTTGGCGCGGACGACCGTGCCGGGAAACGCCTGGTAAGAAAGGCCGACTCGCGGTGAGATGTCGATCTTGTTGCTGTTGTAGATGTAATCCGGTGTGCCTGAGCCGCCGCTGGCCACGACCAGACCGGTGCTGCTGGTGGGGTCGAATACGGAAAGGTTGGGACTGTTGGTGTAGTAAGGCTGCTGGTAGTCGTAACGCAGGCCGAGGTTGACATTCAGCTTCGGGCTAACCTGCCAGGAATCCTCCGCGAAAGTGGAAGCGGTGTGGGTATAGATGAACCGTTCCTGGGTACCGAGGGTAATGCCGGACGTAAACGCGTAGCCGGCCATGAAGTCGGCCAGGGTCTGGACGTTTGAGTCAGTGACAGAGGTATCGCCTCCCCACGGCCCGAGCACGCCGCCGGTGCCGAAGTTGAAGGCGCCGCGGCCATTCCAGTTGTAATAAAGATCGATGAATTCGCGGCGATATTCAAGACCGAAGCGGAACTGGTGCTTGCCCACGGTCCAGGAGAGCGTGTCCGCGATCTGGCCGCCGATGTCGTTGCGGCCTGACGTGGGTGTAACGCCGATGGAGTCGAATCCGTTGATTGCGATCTGCGGAGCGCCGGAGAGAGAAGCACCGGTGTTCAGGCCTGCCAATGTGAGAGGATCCTGGCTGTGCACCAGGTCGGCAAAGTCCTGCATGAAGTAGTTAACGCCGGCGGCAAGCTGGTTGCTCAGGCTCGGGCGGATGGCGTAGTTCCAGACCGTGTTGTAGTTCTGGATGTGCGTGGGGACGGTCTGAAAGTATTCCGGCAGATAAGAGCAGACGAAGATGCAGCTCGGTGCATCTGCATAGCCCTGGCCAAAGTACCAAATGGCCGAAAGGTGGCTCTTGTCGCTGAAGTTGTGATCGAGGTGGACGACAGCGTTGTGGCTATAGCCAGCCTGCGGCGCGGAGCTGGAGTAGTTGCCCGGAGTTGCGGCAAGGCCGGCGATGGCGGTCGGATCCCACAGCGTGGCGAGAATGTTCTGCGATACCTGGCTGGCCTGGACGTTGTATTTGGCCAACTCGGCGAGCGCAAGAGCCTGGTAGGCCGGCGAGGGCTCGGTGACGGTATTGGGCTCGCCAATGACAAACTTCTGCTCCTCATAGAGGAGGAAAGCAAAGGTGTGATCGTGCCAGATGGGGCCGCCGACGGAAGCGCCGTAGTTCTGGTTGCGCAGCGGCTGCTCCGGCGATCCGGGGGTTACAAATGGCGAGAGTACAGCCAGCGCCTCGTTACGGTTGTAGTAGTACGCATCGCCGTGGATCTGATTGCTGCCGGACTTGGTGGTGACGTTGAGGTTGCCGCCGGGGCTGCGGCCTGATTCGCTGTTGCCGGTGGTCTGCAGCGAGTACTCGTCGAGCGCGTCAATGGGATAGACGACGCCGGCGATGCCACTGATGCCACCCTGGTTGACCGCGTCCACGTTCAGGTAGAGATCGTTGTTGTCAGTGCCGTTGATGGTGTAGTTGATCTGGTTGCTGCGCGTGCCGTTGACGGAGCCGGAGTTGTTGTAGCCGGCAAAGGATACCGAGGAGCCGAGGAGCTGTGTGAAGTCGCGTCCGTTGAGCGGCACATCCTGCAGCGCTTCGCTGTCGATGACTGTGGTCTGCGTGACGGTAGTGGTGTCAAGCGAAAGAGAGTCGGCAGCCACTTCCACTGTGGTGGCCTGCTGCGCGACGTTCAGCTTGACGGGAAGCGTATAGATTTTGCCGGCCTGCACCTGAACGCCGGTCGCTTCAGTGGTCTGGAAGCCGGCGGCCTCGATCTTGACTTTGTAAGTGCTCTGCGGAAGGTCGTTGAACGAGAATTCGCCGGCGCCCGATGAAACCGTCTCGTGGACCGCCGAAGTGGCCGTGTCGGTGGCCGTCACCTTGGCGCCGGGTATCACCGCACCCGAATTATCGGTTACCGTGCCGTTGATGCTGCCGCGGAAAGTCTGCGCGGGCAATGTCACTGAGAAGAGCCCCAATACGGCGAACAGGGCCGAAGAAGCGGCCAGACTCCATTTGAATTTTTGCATTGTCCCTCCTTAAGGTGTGCATGTAGTCCGGGCCCATGCTGTTGATCGAACTCCAGCTGAACCGCGGATGGGTAAGGTGTGTAGAGGAATAATCCCGAAGAGTGCCTGGTGCAGCACTTCCAGATACAGTTCCACTACCGGAAAAGGTCTTGCGGGAAACGAATCGAACTTTCCGTGACCATTGAAAGTAGCCACCGACTTGCAGGCGGCAAGGATCTACAGGCTTAGAGCTGTTCTCCAGTTTATTTAGCGCCGCCGAGTTCTTGCAGGGCGGCTTGTCTCTGAGGGAAAAGCCACTGGGCGGCTACGTTTCCATTAACGAGAACTGGGGACCAGGCTTACCCGCGCTGAGGAATGTAACAACAGGCGCGCGTGATTGAAGCTTGGATCAACATACGATGGATTGAGGATAACATAGGCGCGGAAATGCGCAGGGAGTCCGTCCGGACGGATGCGCCGATGAGGCGAAGCGTGGAAGGAGCATCCATATGACCCCCCAGGACCGAATCTGATTCCTGGCTTGAATTAAAGGAATAGTAGACCGATTCGAAAAGGGCGGGCATTGCTGAAAACCCTAAATCTTTCTGTCGACGCGAACTTCAAGCTGAGATGAGTAACGGAATCTGCGGGGAAACATATATGCGGCCGGCAAGCACTTCAGCGACTGCGATCGGCAGCTGCTCCGAGGCATAGGTTTTCAGGACGTAACCCATAGCGCCGATGCTCAAGGCCTTCCTCGCGTAGGACGGCGAGGATTCGACGGTGAGCAGAATGATTGGGATCGAGAGACCTGCTTCAAGGATCTTGGCTGCTGCATGCAGGCCGTTCATCACCGGCATGCTCAGGTCGGAGACAATCAGATCGGGCCTGGTGGATTGCGCTGCGTTCACAAGCGCAGCTCCATCGCGGACAGTTCCTGCAATTTCGTATTGTTCAGACAGGATTTTGCTGATGGATACGAGAAACTCCCTGTGATCGTCCGCGAGCAATATGCGTTTGCGATTCACAAGGACTCGGTCTCCAACGTGCGAAGGATTCAGGGACCTGCGAACAAGTCGCGGTCCCGGGTCCCTGAAACAGCGTGCATTCACCGGACCCTGCGGCTCTGCATCCGCAAGGTTGGCTGGATTTAAAGTAAGGGAGCGAACCGCATTGATTCTACTGGGTAAAACCCTAGGGCCGGTTCGCATATGCCGCTGGCATTACTCTGGAATGATTCCTTGTTGAATTGCGAGCCTGGTCAGTTCCGCTCCGCTACGCGCGCCGAGTTTGCTCATCATCTTGGCTCGATGGAATTCGATCGTCTTCACCGAAAGATTGAGAATGGCCGCTGCTTCCTTGTTGCTCCGGCCCTCAGCGAGCAATTGAAGGATCTGCCTTTGGCGTTCAGTCAGCTCGCCCTGCACTCGATTGAGATTGCCATCGCGCCCGCGCATCCTGGAAACCACTTCATCCCCGAACCTGGGGCTGATGAACGTCTCTCCTTTCAGAACGGCGTTCATGGCGGGCTCAAGCTCCTCAGTGGTTTCAGACTTCAGCACATATCCGGTTGCGCCGATCTCGAGTGCCTGCCGAAGGTAGGCGGGGGTGAGATGCTGACTAAGGAAGATGAGTTTGGCCGCGGGCTGGGAAAGCCGGATTTGTCGCGCGGCTTCAAAGCCGTTCAGCAACGGCATGCTGATGTCGAGGATGATGATGTCGGGTCGCAACCGTTCCGCCGCTTCCACCAGCGCCTTTCCGTCGGTTGCCTCGCCCACCACCTCAAACCGGGATGCAAGCGTGGCCCGCACTCCGCTCAGAATGAGCGCGTGATCGTCCCCCAGAAGAACACGCGGCCTGTTCACAGTTGATTTCCTTTCAATGTCTGCTTCGGGCGATTCTATCCTGAAGAGATTTCAGGCATTGTGTTTGGCGCTGTCATACCTGACAATAGCTTCAACATAATCGATTCTTCCCCTGAATCACGAATTCGATCCTTTGCTCGTTTCACAGACGCAACTGCACGTGCGTCATGCCTTGGAGTTCTGTTGGTATGAAGCATCCCGCGCCGAGCCAGACTGTGGCCTCTGAAATTTCCGAGCTGAAACGTACGAATCGTGTGTCGGCGGTGGTCGGCATAGCCATGCTTGTTCTGGTGGTATGCATTGCCATCTGGTCATTGCAGCAGGCTGCGTCCACGGAATACTGGGTGAACCACACTTACCAGGTACTCAACTTGTCGTATCAGCTTGAGTTCGATCTCAAGGATACGCAGGCATCGTTCCGTGCTTATGTTCTTCAGCCGACGACCCAATATCGATCCGATTTCCAGGGGGCGACGGGCCGAGTAAATGATAACTTTGCAAAACTGAAATCTCTGACTGCGGATAACCCGGCGCAACAAGCGAGGATAGACCAGCTGGCGCCGTTGATTGCACGGCGAACAAAGCGCATTGAAGATCTGATGGCACTTCGAGACAAAGCGGGCTTTGCCGATGCCGAGAAACAGCGTGAACTGAAGCCTGGAAAGCCAGATGCTGACCGGATGTGGGCACTGTGCACGGAGATTCAAAGCGAGGAATATCGACTTGTAGCCGAGCGGGAACACCTGCGCCGCGATCGGCTGACCGAGGGCGTGATCGGCACTATCGGATCCGCTTTGCTCGCGTTGATGGCATTATGGGTATCGTCCCTTCAAGTTCGTCGCGCCGTTCGCGACCTGATCCGTTCCGACGAAGTTCTTCGTGCGAATGCGGAAGACTTGCGTTTGCTGACGGGCAAGCTGCTGACCGCACAGGAAGACGAGCGGCGAAGGATCGCGAGAAATCTCCACGATGACCTGAATCAGTCTCTCGCGTGCCTGGCCATGGACCTGGGCAGTTTGACTGAAAACATTGCGAGTCTGCCAATTCAGCAGGAACTTGTCTCGCTGCGTGACCGGACCAGACAGGCTGCCGAGTTGGTAAGGAACATCTCCCATGAACTGCATCCATCGATCCTTGAAGACCTGGGATTGAAGCCGGCTCTTCAGGAATTCTGCGAGGAGTTTGAGGATCGTACCGGAATTGCAACGCACCTTGAATGCCGCGATGTTGCCAACAACCTGCCTGCAGAGGTTGCCAGCTGCGTTTACTACGTCGTGGCTGAATGCCTGAGGAATGTCGCGAAACACGCCCAGGGAAACACGGCGGAGGTCAACGTCGATATCCGGGAGAACTTGCTGCACCTCACCGTCACCGATGACGGTACGGGCTTCCCGGCAAGTCCGGATCGTTCTGGAATTGGAATGACGGCGATGCGGGAACGGCTTCACCTTGTGAAGGGCGAATTGACCGTTGGTGGGGCGCCGGGTGGCGGAGCACTGGTTACGGCCGTCGTGCCGTTGGCGTGAAGCGCGGCTCGCCAGCTCAGCGCCGGGCCAGCACGATCATCAGCCCGAAGATAATCACAGGCACCAGCGCCAGCGCGGCGTAAATCAGCGCCTTCCGCTTATCCAGTGAGAAGGGAACCTTCAGCTTGGGGCGCGCGCCTTCTTCCACACTTACCTGGTCCTGGTGCTCGAGATCCCACGACATTTCGCTTGCCGTCTGATACCGGTTGCGCGGCTCACGCTGCAGGGCGCGACTGAGAATTTCATCGATCTCGGCGGGAATCTCCGGGCGCAGCTTGCGCGCATGGCCGGGGTCGTGGAGCAGACGCTCGTTCATGACGGCCAGCGGATTGGGACCACTGAAAGGCACCTCGCCGGTCAACATCTCGTAGAACATGATGGCCAGCGAGTAGATGTCGCTGCGCTGATCGCCGCGCTGGCCCTTCACCTTCTCTGGGGAGATGTAGTCGGGCGTGCCGAGAGTGGCCGACATTTCCACGAACGTCAGGCGGCGAGCATCCTCTTTCATGGCAATTCCAAAGTCGATGAGCTTGATGCGGTCGCGGTCGTCCACCATCACGTTTTCCGGCTTCAGATCGCGGTGCACCACGCCGTGCTTGTGCATGGTGTCGAGCGCGTCGCAGATTTGCAGGGTATAGTCGACGGCGCGCTCAATGGCGAGCGGGGCTTCGTCGTTGAGGATGGAACGGAGCAGGCGGCCCTCGACCCACTCAATGACCATGTAGAGGCGGCTGCGGTCTTCGTCGGCGTAGGTTTTGACGACGCCCGGATGGTCGAGTTCCTGGCCAATCTCCTGCTCGCGTTTGAAGCGCTCAACCAGGACGGCGTTGGCCTCCATCTCGGCGTGCGGCACCTTGATGGCCACCTGCTTGCCGTCGCGCAAATCGGTGGCCCGGTAGAGGGTGGACATGCCGCTATGCGCGACTGTGGCGTCGAGGCGGTAGTGGTCCAGCGTGTCACCGGTTTCAAGGATGGTCATGAGCAAGGTCTGCATAACACTCTAATTCTTTCACCCAGTTCGTAAGAAAATCCTTAAGGAATAAGAAAGGTAACACGATAGATGCAGGCGAATCTGACGCTGGACGGGGCATCCAACATAGAATTAGGGTAAGAAATCCGGATGCTGCGCGCCTCTCCATTGCTGACTGCCTGCCTCTCGCTCGCAAGTGTTCTTGCGCCCGCCGGGGTGCGCGCGGCGGCCAGGCCCCATCCGTCGCATCCTGAACCGCCCCAGGAGACGGGGTTCCTGAACCGGAAGATCGAGCTGCACGGCCAAACCTACCGCTTCCAGGTGTACCTGCCTGAGGACTGGCGGCGCGACGACCACAAGCAGTGGCCCATCATTTTGTTTCTCCACGGGCGCGGCGAACGCGGCACGGAGGGCATGTGGCAAACCCAGATTGGCCTGCCCCAGGAGGTCCGCGATCACCCGGAGCGCTGGCCGTTTGTGATCGTAATGCCGCAATGCCCCAACCCCAGCTATTGGACCGATCCGGAGATGCAGACGCTGGCCATGGCCGAGTTTAACCAGGAGGCGGCTGAGTTCCATACCGACCCGGAGCGCACTTACCTCACCGGCATCAGCCTGGGAGGGTACGGCGCATGGGAGCTGACTCGGACAGATCCCCATCGCTGGGCGGCCCTTGCCATCGCCTCCAGCGGGGTGTTCTGGAGCTATGCGCCGGAGCGCTGGCAGCAGATCAACACACTGCCCGCCGAATACGCCAAAGCGGTTGGGCATACGTCGGTGTGGCTCTTCCACGGCGCGGAAGACAACGTGGTGCCGCTGCGGGAAAGCGATTTGATGTACGACGCGCTGAAGGCTTCTGGCGGGCGCGTCCGGCTTTGGATCTACCAGGGGCTGAAGCATGACTCGTGGACACGCGCCTTCAACGAGCCGGAACTGCCGCGCTGGCTGCTGGCGCATCGGGCGGACGGGTCCGTGGCGGGAGAAAAAGCGGCGCAGACTGCCAAACCGCCGGCCGAGCCGCCCGCCTTCGCCGAGCGCCTCCTGGTCCCACTGCACCCGCCGGCCATGAAGCTGACGCCCGCCCAGCTTGACGCGCTGGCGGGCGATTATCGCGACCGCGCCGGCCGACCGGAAATCACCGTCCTCCGCCAGGGAGAGCAGCTCTACATGAAAAACCGTGTGGGCGAAGTGGATGAGATGGCTGCCGAAACCCCCTGGATCTTCTTTTACCCCAATGGGTCAAGCATCACGCGGCTCACCTTCGAGCGTGACGCGCAAGGCCACGTGACGGCATTGGTGCTGCGCGATGACCGGCACGAAGAGCGCTGGGAGAAGCATGTGCAGGCGGCGAGCCGGTAATGGCAGTTCGTAGTTCACAGTTCGTAGTTCGTAGTTCGCAGTTCGAAGTTCATAGTTCACAGTTCTAAGTTGTCAGTGGTCGGTGGTTAGTGGCTAGCGTTTTGCCCTGTTCCCTGTTCCCTGCTCCCTGTTCCCTGCTTTGTGGAACCGGCCCCCGCCCCGGTGCGTAATAATCTGTGCACTCGCCTTTCGGGAGGCCGCTTATGTTTTGCAGCTCATGTGGTAACGCGTTGGCCCAGGGATTAGCCTTCTGCCCCAATTGCGGCCGTCCGGTCGCTCCGGTGGTTCCCCCAGTTCCCGGTCTCCAGTTCCAGATAGATAGCTACGCCGGCAAAGTCAAGGCGCTGAGCATTGTCTGGTTCATCTATGCGGGCTACTCGGTCCTGAGCGGCATCGCCGGCCTGGCCATTGTGCACGCCATCTTCTCGCATCACGGCGGCGACTGGGGCAACAACCCATGGACTAACGGTTCCGCTCCCAATTGGTTTCTCCCCGCAATTTTCCATGTTGTGTGGGTAGCCGTTCTGATGCGGACCGGCCTGGCCATCCTGACCGGCTACGGACTTTATTCCCGCGCCCGCTGGGGCCGCATCCTGGCCATCGTCGTGGCTATCCTGAGCCTGATCAAGTTCCCCATCGGTACGGCTCTCGGCATCTGGACCATGGTGATGCTGATGGGATTCCAGAACAGCACCCTCTACGAGCAACTGGAGCAGCGATAGGAAGAAACAAGTTTGCAGGCGCCCGGTCTACAAGCTACTGAGAGCGGATAGCAAGCGTTTGGCCCCGCCGCAGTTGCTTAGAATGTGCTTAGCGGGCAATCGCTACCGCCATCAGGCTCTGCCCAATCGGCGGCGCGCAGATGCGGGATTCAAAGCCATGGACCACGGGAAAAATCACGCGGTCAAACAGCCGCACCGCCGCCACGTCGAATGAGCGCTTTTTGAGCACACAGAAACTTGCCCACCAGGCAAAGTAGCCCGCCAGGTTGTAGTAGCGAATGCTTGCCAGCTCAAAACCCGCCGTTTCCAGCTTCCTTCGCAGCTCGGGCCGTGTATAGCGGCGGAAGTGGCCGAAATCCTTATCGAGCGGTGCGTAAATTTCTGGCCGCGCGGGCACAAACAGGCACAGCGCACCGCGCGCCGGCTGCAACAAGCTGTGATAAGCAGCCAGTTCGTCGTTGTCCCGCTCAATGTGCTCCAGAACATTGATGCTCAAGATCGCATTCCAAGGTATCGTCGACTGCAGGTCGCCAACCGTTCCCTCAAGCAAACTGTGCTGGGGAAGGCGAGCCCGCAATTGCGCGCAGAAATCCTTGTCCGGCTCGATGGAAAGCAGGTATTGGATTGCAGGTTTTTGCAGAAGCTCTGAAGTGATTTGGCCAATGCCGGCGCCGACTTCCAGCACGTTACCGCGCAGATGCAATTCGAAATCATGCAACAGCGCATGACGATAATTCTTTGCCTCATTCAGCGCGGCAAATTCAAAATCAGCCGTCTGGGCCATTGCATTGGGCTGATTGGTCATTTCTTCAAAAAATTATACTTGCAGATGCACCACAGGGCGCGCACGCCGTCCCGCCACCCAATCTTCTTTCCATCGGCGTAGGTGCGGCCGGTGTACGAAATTCCCACTTCGTAAATGCGGACTTTTGCCTTGGCAACTTTCGCGGTAATCTCCGGTTCAAAGCCGAATCGGTTCTCTTCGATGCGGACATTCTGGATGATCTCGCGACGAAATGTCTTGTAACACGTTTCCATATCCGTCAGATTCAAATCCGTTGCCATATTGGAGCACATGGTGAGGAAGTTGTTTCCCACCGAATGCCAGAAATACAGAACCCGCCGTGCGCCACTGCTGCCGTGAAAACGCGAACCGAACACCACATCGGCTTTGCCTGAAAGAATCGGCGTGAGCAAAAGGTAATACTCTTCGGGATCGTATTCGAGATCCGCATCCTGAATAATGACGATGTCCGAGGTTGCATGGCTGATCCCAGTGCGCAACGCCGCGCCCTTGCCCTTGTTCACTTCATGCCGTATCAGCTTGATGCGCGGTTCAGCCTCGGCAATGGGCTGAAGACGGTCCCAGGTTCCATCCGCCGA
>Ga0302202_10004563_pt1 | contig 14549 bp, 10 predicted proteins | sample II_Bog_N3_3_FD_194579 | JGI IMG/M metagenome (GOLD analysis project Ga0302202, IMG submission 194579) | Peat permafrost microbial communities from Stordalen Mire near Abisko, Sweden - II_Bog_N3_3 | ecosystem: Environmental > Terrestrial > Soil > Wetlands > Peat | place: Sweden: Abisko...
GGCCAGATGGACAAGCCGGACGTGGACTTCATCGAGGGGCTGTCGCCGGCCATCTCGATCGACCAGAAGTCCGCATCCCGCAATCCCCGCTCCACCGTGGGGACGGTCACCGAGGTCTACGACTACCTGCGGCTCCTCTACGCCCGGATCGGCAAGCCCCACTGCCCGGTCTGCGGGCGTCCGGTGGCCCGCCAGAGTCCCCAGCAGATCGTGGACCGGATCCTCGCCCTCGACGAGGGGACCCGGTTCCTGGTGCTCGCACCCGTGGTGCGGGGCCGCAAGGGCGAGTACAGCGCCCTCCTCGACGACCTGGCCAAGCAGGGCTTCGCCCGCGTCCGGGTCGACGGGCAGACGCTCGAGCTGTCCGAGCGGGCCGAGCTCGACCTGGCCCGCTACGAGAACCACACGATCGAGGTCGTGGTGGACCGCCTGGTCCGCCGCGACGACATCCGGCGCCGACTGACCGAGTCCCTCGAGACGGCCCTGGGCCTGGCGGAAGGGGTGGCCGAGATCGTCGTGGTGGACGGCGACGGGTCCGAGCAGGAGGCCATCACCTTCAGCCAGCACCTGGCGTGCACCCACTGCGGGATCAGTTTCGAGGACCCGTCGCCCCGCAATTTCTCGTTCAACTCCCCCTACGGCGCCTGCCCGGCGTGCACCGGTCTCGGAACCAAGTTCGAGGTCGACCCGGAGCTCGTCGTCCCCGATCCCACCAAGTCGCTGTCCGACGGGGCGCTCGCCCCGTGGTCGGGAGCCCGCAGCCAGTACTTCGAGCGCATGCAGGGGGCCGTGGCCGACCTGGGTGGGTTCTCGGTGGACACCCCGTGGGAGGAACTGTCCGCCGAGGACCGCGAGCTCGTGCTGTACGGCACCGGGGGTGAGCAGGTCCACCTCAAGTACCGCAACCGCTACGGGCGGCAGCGGTCCTTCCACTCGACCTACGAGGGCATCGTCCACTGGATCGAGCGCCGCCACACCGAGGCCGACTCGGACTTCCAGCGCGACAGCCTCGAGGGCTACCTGCGCGAGGTGCCGTGCCCCGAGTGCGGCGGCAGCCGGCTCAAGCCCGAATCGTTGGCGGTCACCGTCGGGGGCTTCAACATCTTCGAGCTGTGCTCGTTGCCCATCGGCCGGGCCGTCGAGGAGGTCGGCAAGCTCGAGCTGTCCGACCGCGACCACATGATCGCCGACCGGGTGTTCCGCGAGGTGCAGGAGCGGATGCAGTTCCTGCTCGATGTCGGGCTCGACTACCTGACCCTGGCCCGATCGGCCGCCACCCTGTCCGGGGGTGAGGCCCAGCGCATCCGCCTGGCCAGCCAGATCGGCTCCGGCCTCGTGGGCGTGCTCTACGTCCTGGACGAGCCCTCCATCGGTCTGCACCAACGGGACAACCAGCGGCTCATCGGCACCCTCGAGCGCCTGCGTGATCTCGGCAACACGGTGATCGTGGTGGAGCACGACGAGGAGACCATCAAGATCGCCGATCACGTGGTCGACGTGGGCCCGGGTGCGGGCGAGCACGGCGGGCGCATCGTCCACTCCGGCCCGGTCGACGGACCGGACGGGATCCTCGCCAACGCCGATTCGCTGACCGGCCAGTACCTGTCGGGGGCCAGGTCGATCCCGGTGCCCCAGTTCCGCAGGCCCGGCAACGGTGACCACCTCGTGGTCCACGGCGCCCGGGAGCACAACCTCCGTGACGTGACCGTGGAGTTCCCGCTCGGGCAGCTGGTGGCGGTCACGGGTGTGTCCGGTTCGGGCAAGTCGACCCTGGTCAACGACATCCTGCTGCGGTCGCTGGCCAAGCAGGTCCACCGGGCGAAGAGCCTGCCCGGCCTGCACCGCACCATCACCGGTGTCGAGCACATCGACAAGGTGGTCGACGTGGACCAGGCACCCATCGGACGGACACCGCGTTCGAATCCGGCGACCTACACCGGGGTGTTCGACCACATCCGTCGCCTGTTCAGCCAGACCAACGAGGCCAAGGTGCGCGGCTACCAGCCCGGGCGGTTCTCGTTCAACGTCAAGGGCGGTCGGTGTGAGTCGTGTTCGGGTGACGGCACGATCCGCATCGAGATGCACTTCCTGCCGGACATCTACGTGCCCTGCGAGGTGTGCCACGGCGCCCGCTACAACCGGGACACCCTGGAGGTGACCTTCCGGGGCAAGACGATCGCCGACGTGCTCGACCTGTCGTGCGAGGAGGCACTGGGGTTCTTCGCGGCCCAGCCGCCGATCGCGCGGCACCTGCAGACCCTGGTGGACGTCGGTCTCGGTTACATCCGACTGGGCCAGTCGGCCCCGACGCTGTCGGGGGGCGAGGCCCAGCGGGTCAAGCTCGCCTCCGAACTCAGCCGCCGGTCGACCGGTACGACGCTCTACGTGCTGGACGAGCCGACGACCGGGCTCCACTTCGACGACGTCCGCAAGCTCCTCGACGTGCTCAACCGCTTGGTCGACCAGGGCAACACCGTGATCGTCATCGAGCACAACCTGGATGTGATCAAGAGCGCCGACTGGATCATCGACATGGGCCCCGAGGGGGGTGACGGCGGTGGCACCGTCGTGGCCGAGGGCAGTCCGGAGCAGGTGGCGGCGGTAGGGGAGAGCTACACCGGCCAGGTGCTCGCCCCCATCCTCGGCGCGCTCCCCGGCATCGTGGCCCCCGTGGTCGCACCGTCGAGGAACGGCAGGGCGCCCAGGAACGGCAAGTCGCCGACCGGTGCCACGTCCACGGCCGACCGGGTGAAGAAGAAGACGGCGACGAAGACCTCCGCCGCCGCCGGGGCGGCGAAGCCGGCAGTCCGTCGCACGGCGAAGAAGACGGTGGCGAAGGCGGCCGCCACCAAACGGGCCGCGGCCACCAAGTCCACCGTCCGGGCCACCAAGTCCGCCGTCCGGGCCACGAAGGCCACCGCTTCCTGAGTGCGGGGTGGCCCGGTCACCCGGGTCACCCGTCCACGGCGGGTAGCAGAATCGCTACCCGGGACCCGCTCAGGTGGTGGCGAGCATGCGCTCGAGCGCGACCCGGGCCCAGGCGGCGGTCTCCTCGTCGACCGTGATCCGGTTCCGGACCTCGCCTGCGACCAGTCCCTCGAGCACCCAGGCCAGGTGGGCGGCATCGATACGGAACATCGTCGAGCACGGGCAGACCAGCGGGTCGAGTGAGACGACCGTCTTGTCCGGCGTCTCGTCGTCCAGCCGCTTGACCAGATGGATCTCGGTGGCGACCGCGATGACCGATCCGGCCGGGGCCTCGGCGACAGCCTTGATGATGAAGTCGGTGGAGCCCACCTGATCGGCGACCTCGACCACGTCGTGGGCGCACTCGGGGTGCACCACCACGATGCCGTCGGGGTGCTCGGCCCGGAACGCGTCGACGTGGGCGGGCCGGAACCGCTGGTGGACCGAACAGTGGCCCTTCCACAGGAGCAGCGCCGCCGACTTCAACGTCCCGTCGTCCAGCCCACCGGAGGTCAGGCGGGGATTCCAGACGGCCATGTCGTCGGCGGTGTAGCCCAGTTCGAAACCCGTGTTCCGGCCCAGGTGCTGGTCGGGAAAGAACAACACCTGGTCCCCCCGGCTCGAGCCGGAGCCGTCGTCGCCCAGGGCCCAGGTCAGCACGGCCCGGGCGTTGGACGACGTGCAGACCACGCCACCGTTGCGTCCCACGAACGCCTTGAGGGCGGCCGACGAGTTCATGTACGTCACCGGGACGACCCGTTCGATGTCGGTCACGGCGGCGAGGGTCTCCCAGGCCTCCTCGACCGAGTCGATGTCGGCCATGTCGGCCATCGAGCACCCGGCGTTGAGGTCGGGCAGCAGCACCTGTTGGTGGTCGCCCGTGAGGATGTCGGCCGACTCGGCCATGAAGTGGACGCCGCAGAACACCACGAATTCGGCCTCGGACTGTCCGGCGGCGATCCGGGACAGACCGAACGAGTCGCCTCGCGCATCGGCCCAGGCCATCACCTCGTCCCGCTGGTAGTGGTGCCCGAGGATGAACACCCGGGAGCCGAGCGTCTGCTTGGCGGCCCGGATGCGATCGGCCAACTCGTCGGGGGTGGCGGACGAGTACGCGTCGGGTAGGGCGGTCTGTAGGCGGAGCATGTGAGGTGTGACCTCCTCGGGGAGGCGCTCCGGTCAGTGGCCGGCGGGGACAGCCTGGTCGCCCATCCGCGGGGATGTCGGCCCCGGAGCGGTAGATGTCGCCGGAAACCAGGCCGGCGTCCGCCCAGTGTATTGGCTGCAGCGGCGACATGTGTTCCACCGGCCGCCGGGGCGGGATCGGGCCGTGGCCCGGACCGGTCGACCCGGACCCGGCAGCGGACACGGCACACTGGTGGCGTGGCCACCCGTCCCCAGTCCGGCAGCATCCCCGACGAGCCGGGCTCGTACCAGTTCGTGGACGCCGACGGCAGGGTGCTCTACGTCGGCAAGGCCAAGTCCCTGCGCTCCCGGATCAACTCCTACTTCCAGGACCCCGCCAACCTGGCCGCCCGCACCGCGCAGATGGTGGCGGCCGCCGATCACGTCGAGTGGATGGTGGTCGGCACCGAGGCCGAGGCCCTCCTGCTCGAGCACAACCTGATCCAGCAGTTCCAGCCCCGGTTCAACGTCCGCCTGAAGGACGACAAGAGCTACCCGTGGCTGGCCCTGACGGTGGGCGACGAATGGCCCAAGCCGGCGGTCGTGCGGGGGAGGAAGCGCAAGGGGGTCCGGTACTTCGGCCCCTACCCGAACGTCGGGGCCATCCGGGGCACGCTCGACCTGTTGCTCCGGTCCTTTCCGGTGCGGACGTGCTCGGACACCAAATTTCGGAACCACGAACGCCTGGGACGGCCGTGCCTGCTCTTCCACATCGAGCGGTGTTCGGGGCCGTGTGTGGGGGAGGTCACCCACGAGGAGTACGACCGGATGGTCGCCGATCTGGCCACCTTCCTCGGAGGGGACACCGGGCCGTTGGAGCGCGAGATCGAATCGGCCATGCGCGACGCCTCGGCGGCACTCGACTTCGAGCGGGCCGGGGTCCTGCGGGACAAGCTCGAGGCCGTCCGCACGGCGGACGCCGTCCGTCAGATGGAACTCGACCGACCCGAGGACCTCGATGTGCTGGCCGTGGCCGAGGACGAACTCGAAGCGGCAGTCCAGGTGTTCCACGTCCGGGCCGGTCGGGTGATCGGCCGGTCGGCGCTCTTCGTCGACAAGGTCGAGGACCTCGACCCCCAGCAGCTGATCGAACGGCTCCTCGTCGACCTCTACGCCGATCCGGCCTCGGGGGTCCCCCGACAGATCCTGGTGCCGACGATGCCGGCCGACGCCGACGCCGTCGGGGCCTACCTGGCCGAGCGCCGGGGTGGCCCGGTGGCGGTGCGGGTCCCTCTCCGTGGCCCGAAGGCGGCCCTGATGGAAACCGTCAGCCGCAACGCCGGCGAGGCCTTCGTCCGTCACCGGCTGCAGCGGACGTCGGACCACAACAGCCGGGCCCGCGCCCTCGAGGCGCTGCAGCGCGAGCTCCACCTGCCGGACGCCCCTTTGCGCATCGAGTGTTACGACATGAGCCATCTGCAGGGCACCGACTACGTCGGTTCGATGGTCGTGTTCGAGGACGGCCTGCCGAAGAAGAGCGACTACCGCCACTTCAAGGTGGCCACCGTGGCCGGCAACGACGACTACGCCGCCATGGAGGAGGTGCTCACCCGGCGCCTGAGCGCGCTCCTCGACGAGGAGCGCCAGGCGGCCGGGGTCCCGGTCGGGTCCGACGGCGCCGACTCCGGGTCGACCGCGCCGGCGACCACCCGCCGCCGGTTCGCCTACCCGCCCCAGCTGCTGCTGATCGACGGTGGGCTCGGCCAACTCCACGTGGCCACCCGGGTACTCGAGCAGCTGGGCCTCACCGACCGGGTGCCGGTGGCCTCCCTGGCCAAGAGCTTCGAGGAGGTGTACCTGCCCGGTTCCTCGGTGCCGGTGCGGCTGCCCCGTCAGTCCGAGGCGCTCTACCTGCTGCAGCGTCTGCGTGACGAGGCCCACCGGTTCGCCATCTCGTACCACCGCACCCTGCGGGGCAAGCGCATGACGGTCGGCGCCCTCGACGGGGTGAACGGTCTCGGCCCCAAGCGCCGGACCCGGCTGGTGGAGCAGTTCGGGGGTCTGGGCGAACTGCGCAAGGCCAGCCGGGACGAGCTCCTGGGCCTATCGTGGTTGCCGGCCGACGTGGGAGCTGCCGTGTTCGAGCGCCTGCACACGCCCCTGTCCCCGAGCGGGTGATCCGGGCGCATGATCCGGACCGATGATCGACCGAGGCACGAGCGACGCATGAGAGTGGACCGATGAGCGAGTACCTGGTGGTGACCGGAATGTCCGGGGCAGGGCGGTCGACGGCGGCCGCGACCCTCGAGGACGTCGGGTGGTTCGTCATCGACAACATGCCGTCGGCCCTGATCACCAAGGTGTCGGAGCTGGTCGACGGGACGGGTTCGGAGATGGAGCGCGTCGCCTTCGTGGTCGGTCGGGGCGGAGGTGATCTCGACGACGTGCTGCCGGCCATCGATGCCCTGATCGCCGCCCGCAACCGGGTGCGGATCCTGTTCCTCGACGCGGCGGACGACGTGCTGATCCGGCGGTTCGAGGGCACCCGTCGGCGCCACCCGCAGGCGGCCCGCGGAGTGGTGGACTCCATCGCCGACGAGCGGGCTCTGCTGTCGGGCCTGCGCGACCGGGCCGATCTCGTCGTGGACACCGGCGAGCTCAACACCAACCAGCTCCGTTCGCGTCTGCTCGAGGTGTTCGGTGGCGAGGAGCCCGGCAGCACCATGCAGACGTCGGTGGTGTCCTTCGGGTTCAAGCACGGGGTGCCCCTGGATGTCGACCTGATGTTCGACTGCCGTTTCCTGCCCAACCCGTACTGGGACGAGTCGTTGCGCTCCCACAGCGGCCTCGAACCCGAGGTCCGGGCCTACGTGCTCGACCGGGCCGAGACCGTGGCGTTCCTCGACAAGGTCGACGACCTGTTGACGATGCTGATCCCCGCGTACATGAAGGAGGGCAAGTCCTACCTGACCGTGGCCATGGGCTGCACGGGAGGACGCCACCGCTCGGTGGTGCTGGCCGAGGAACTCTCGCGTCGCCTCGACGCCCACGGTCTCCCGACCACGGTGTTCCACCGGGACGTGGACCGGTGAGCCCGTCCGGACCCCGGGTGGTGGCCATCGGTGGCGGCCACGGCCTGGCCGTCACCCTGCGGGCCGTACGCAGCCACACCGACGACGTGACGGCCATCGTGTCGGTGGCCGACGACGGCGGCTCGTCGGGACGACTGCGCGAGCTGCTGCACGTCATCCCGCCCGGCGACCTCCGCAAGTGCCTCATCGCCCTGTCCGAGCCGGGCTCCCGGCTGGCCGTGGCGTTCGCCCACCGGTTCGACGAGGAGGAGCTGGCCGGCCACTCGGTGGGCAACCTGATGCTGGCCGGACTCCTCGAGACGTGTGGTGACCCGGTGGCCGCACTCGACGAGGCCTGTCGGCTCCTCGGGGTGAGGGGACGGGTCCTGCCGTCGGCCACCGAGCCGGTGGTGCTCAAGGCCGAGTCGGCCGGGGGGCCGGTGACGGGCCAGGTGGCGGTCAACGGCACCGGACACATCTCACGGGTCTCACTCGTCCCCGCCGATCCGCCGGCCCCCGGGGCCGCCCTGGAGGCGCTGGAGCGTGCGGACCAGATCCTGCTCGGCCCGGGATCCCTCTACACGAGCGTCTTGGCGGCGGCGGTCGTGCCCCGCATCCTGGAGGGCATCAACCGGTCCTCCGCCCAGCGGGTCTACATCTGCAATCTGCGCCCCCAGGACACCGAGACGGCCGGCTACGACGTCGCCATGCACGTGGATGCGCTGCTCGCCCACGGGGTCACGATCGACCGGGTGGTGTGCGATTCGTCCGCCATCGAGGTGGGGGACACCCCGGTCCCGGTGGTCGACGTCGACCTCGCCCGGCCCCACGGTCTGGCCCACGATCCCGTCAAACTGGCGCAAACCCTCTCCGATCTGCTCGGATGACCCCCCTGGGGCCCGGGATGCCCTAGCGTGGACGTGCTCCGCTAGTCGGAGGGGCGAAGGACGGGTGCATCAGTGCGACGGCGATCGGTTGGCCCGAGGGAGACGAAGCGATGAAGAATGGGGCACGAGGACAATGACCGTACGGATCGGTATCAACGGCTTCGGGCGGATCGGTCGGAACTACCTGCGGGCCGCCCGTCTGATCGGCGCCGACGTCGAGGTGGTGGCCATCAACGACCTGACGTCGGCGGCGACACTGGCCCACCTCCTCAAGTACGACTCGACCCACGGGCGCCTGGGCGCCGACGTGAGCGTCGAGGACGCCAACCTGGTGGTCGACGGGCGGACGATCGCCGTGCTGGCCGAGCGTGACCCCAAGGCGCTGCCCTGGTCCGACCTCGGGGTGGACGTGGTCATCGAGTCGACCGGGCATTTCACGTCGAAGGAGAGTGCGGGCGCCCACATCGACGCCGGTGCCCACCGGGTGATCGTCTCCGCTCCGGGTACCGGGGTCGACGCCACCTTCGTGGTGGGGGTCAACGACGACCAGTTCGACCCGGTCACGGACGTCGTGGTGTCGAACGCCTCGTGCACCACGAACTGCTTCGTCCCCATGGTCAAGGTGCTGGACGACGCCTTCGGTGTCGAGTCGGGCCTCATGACCACCGTCCACGCCTACACGAACGACCAGAACCTCCTGGACCTGCCGCACAAGGACCTGCGTCGGGCCCGTGCCGCGGCGATCAACATCGTCCCGGCCTCCAGTGGTGCGGCCCGGGCCACCAGCCTGGTGCTCGAGTCCATGAAGGGCCGTCTCGACGGCGCGGCGCTGCGCGTGCCGGTGGCCGACGGTTCGATCACCGAGTTCACCGCCGTGATCCCGGGGGAGGTCACGGTCGAACAGGTGAACGCGGCCTTCGCCGCCGCCGCCGCCTCCGGTCCGCTCTCGAAGGTCCTGGTCTACACCGAGGACCCGATCGTCTCGTCCGACATCGTCGGTAGTCCGGCGTCGTGCACGTTCGATTCGGGGCTCACCATGGTGATGCCCTCGGCCTCGGGCATCACGTTGGTCAAGGTCAGTGGCTGGTACGACAACGAGTGGGGGTACGCCAACCGACTGGTGGACCTCTCGCTGGTCGTAGGCGCCTGAGCCGTAGGGACGAGGGGAGGGCACGTGCACCGAGGAGCGACGGCATGAGCGGAACCGGCGGCAACCCCCTGTTGGAGGGACTTCCCCTCCTCGGCGATCTGCCCGACCTCGAGGGCGCCAGCGTCCTGGTGCGGGTCGACTTCAACGTGCCACTCCGACCGTGTGACGACGCCCCGGCGGTCGTCACCGACGACTTCCGTATCCGGGCCGCCCTGCCCACGCTCGAGTACCTGTCGTCCCACGGGGCCTCGGTGACCGCCTGCACGCACCTGGGGCGTCCGGAGGGGGCTCCGGACGCCCGATGGGAACTGGGGCCGGTCCGTGAGGAGCTGGCCCGACTGGCGCCGCAGATCGAGTTGCTGGAGAACCTCCGTTTCGACCCGGGCGAAACGGCCAATGATCCCGACTTCGTCAAGAAGCTGGTCAACACCCATGACGCCTACGTGAACGACGCCTTCGGCGTCTCCCATCGCCGCCATGCCTCCGTGGTCGGGCCCCCGATGTACCTGCCGAGTGCCGCCGGCCTGCTCCTCGAGAAGGAGATCGAGGCCCTGGGTCGACTGCTCGGCGAGCCGGACCGGCCGTTCGTGGCCGTGGTCGGCGGGGCCAAGGTGGCCGACAAGCTCGGTGTGCTGAAGGCCCTGCTCCACCACGTCGACGCCCTCGTGGTCGGGGGCGGCATGGCGTACACCTTCCTGGCGGCCCAGGGTCACGACATCGGCGGCTCGCTGGTCGACCGTGACCGCATCGCCGATTGCGCCGAACTGCTGGCCTCGGGTACCCCGATCCTGCTCCCGACCGACATCGTGGCCCTGGAGCCCGGAGCGCCCTTCGGCTGCGACTGCATCGGAGGCGAGGTGCGCACGGTCGGTTCCGACATCCCCGACGGCTGGCAGGGCCTCGACATCGGGCCCGAGACGGTCGCCACCTACGCCGAGCTCATCACCCGGGCCGGCACCGTGCTGTGGAACGGGCCCATGGGGGTCTTCGAGGACCAGCGGTTCTCGGCCGGGACGACGGGGGTGGCCGAGGCCATGGCCGCCTGTGCGGGCTACACCGTGGTGGGCGGAGGGGACAGTGCCGCCGCGGTGGACGCCCTCGGACTCGAACACGACATCAGCTTCATCTCCACGGGGGGCGGTGCTTCGCTCGAACTGCTCGAGTTCGGCGACCTCCCGGGGCTGGCGGCACTGCGCGATGCGCCCAACGCCCCCGGTCGCAGGACTCCATGACCGTCTCCCCATGAGCGCGGCGACCGCCGGGAGGCGACCGCTGATCAGCGGTAACTGGAAGATGAACCTCGACCACCTGGAGGCCATCCACGCGGCGCGTGACCTCGGTCTGCGCCTGCAGCCGGCCGACGTGGGCGCCGTCGACGTGTCGGTCCACCCACCCTTCACCGACATCCGGTCGGTGCAGTCGGTTCTGGAGGGTGAGTCGGTGCCGGTGGCCCTGGGTGCCCAGAACTGCGCGACGGAGGACTCGGGGGCCTTCACCGGCGAGGTGAGCCCGGTGATGCTGGCCAAGCTCCATGTGGAGTACGTGATCGTCGGTCACTCCGAGCGCAGGACACTCTTCGGCGAGACCGATGCCGTGGTGGCGTCGAAACTGCAGGCGGTGCTGCGCAACGGCATGACCCCGGTGTGCTGCGTGGGCGAGACCGTCGACGAACGGGACATCGGGTTGACCCAGGAGCACCTGGCGAACCAGGTGCGCGCCGCCCTCACCGGGGTGCCCCGCGAGGCGGTCGCCGGCCTGGTCATCGCCTACGAGCCCATGTGGGCCATCGGCACGGGCCAGGCGGCCACCCCCGACGACGCCCAGGACGCCTGTGCGTGGATCCGGGGCGTCGTGGCGAGCCACGTGGGGGAGGAGGAGGCCACCCGGATACGTATCCAGTACGGGGGATCGGTCAAGCCCGCCAACACCGAGGAGCTCATGGCGTGCCCCGACGTGGACGGTCTGCTGGTCGGAGGGGCGAGCCTCGACGCCGCCGAATTCGTCGAGATCGTGCGGGCCGCAGTCCGGGCCCGGCGCTGAGTTTGGTAGCGTCTCCGATGGTCCCGACCCAGAGGAGAGGTGTCCCGTGCTGACCGCAGTCATCGTCGTGCTTCAGATCGTCTGCTGCCTCGCGCTGATCTTCCTCATCCTGATGCACTCCGGCAAGGGGGGTGGGTTGTCGGACATGTTCGGTGGCTCCGTGGGTTCCGCCGCCGCCGGTTCGACGGTCGTGGAGAAGAACCTGGACCGGATCACCGTCACCGTCGCCGTGATCTTCGCCTTCACCAACATCATCCTCCTCCTGCGCCTGCAGTGAGCATGCCCGGCACCGGGCCCGACGAGCGCCGGTCCCGGGTGTCCTCCCTCTGGCGGGAGCGCCGGGCCCGGTGGACCCTGCCGCTGGTGATCATCGTGATCATCGCCGGGGTGGCGGTCGTGGACCACCTGGGCAGTCGGCAGATCAGCCAGGTGGACGAACCGGTGATCCCGGCGCAGGTCGACGCCACAGGCGGCTCGTCCGTCGTCCACCTGCCCGGACCCTGGTCGGGGTTCAACCCCAACACGCCGGCCGGCGCCACCTCCTCGACGCCCAGCCTGCTGGCCGACGTGCTCCCCAGTGCCTACGTGATCTCACCGAAGCTCCTGCCCCAGGTGAACACCGACCTCCTGGTGAGCGTCGAGGCGACGGCCACCACGCCGCTGACCATCCAGTACGTGATCAATCCGAAGGCGGTGTGGTCCGACGGGGTGCCGTTCACCGCGGACGATTTCATCTACGCATGGGAGTCCCAGCGGGGCAACGGCGTCGACGTGGACGGTCAACCCGACCAGGTCGCCTCGACCCTCGGCTACCGCGACGTCGCGTCCGTGCGCGGCAGCCACGACGGTCGGACGGTCACGGTGGTCTTCGCCCGGCCCTACGCGGACTGGCGGATCATGTTCAACCACATGGTCCCGGCCCACATCGCCCGGAAGGTCGGGTGGAACCACGGGTTCGACCACTTCAGTCCGGCCATCGACCTGTCGGCCGGGCCACTGCTGGTCACCTCCGTGCAGGACGGGACGGCCCACCTCGTCCGCAACCCGTCGTGGTGGGGCACCCCGTCGGTGCTCGGTTCCCTCACGGTGTCGGACGGGCAGAGCGATGCCGACTGGATCGGACCACTGGCTACCAGCACCACGGCCGTCTCGCAGCCCGGGCAGTTCACCCTGCAGTCCTTGTCGGCGGTGAGCTCCCTCCCGAGTGCGCAGAGTTCGATCCATGATTCGTTGAGTTTCCTGTCGCTCGAGTTCGACGTGCGGTCGACGGTGATGTCCCACGTGGCCGCCCGCCAGGCCGTGGCCCACGCCGTCGACCGCGTCGCGCTCGTGAACCACCTCTTCGGGACGGTGGATCCGACGATCCCCATCAGCGCGGACCACCTGGCCGTCCCCTGGCAGTCCTCGTACGCGGCGTCGACGGCGGCGGGGGAGTACAGCCAGGTGGATCCGGCCGCCACGGCGACCCTGCTCAGGTCCCTCGGCTACCAGCGGACACCCGACACCCCCTACGTGGATGCAGAGGGGAGGCCGTTCACCATCCGGATGGCCGTCGAGGAGGGTGATCCGTGGATCGACCAGGCGGCGGCGACCATCGTCGCCCAGCTCCACACGGCGGGCATCGGGGTGACACTCGTCCCGGTCAGCGGCTCCTCGGGACTGGCTGCCGCCGCCGCCGTCAACGGCTACGACGTGGCGCTGGTCACGCGGACGTCCGGCCCGTTCCAGTCGGTCACCGAGGGCTGGTACTCCGACGCCGACTCCGCGGATGACGGTCGGTGGGGGGCGAACGACAGCCAGAACTGGAGCCGGTTCGACGACCCCCAGGTCGACGAATTGTTCTCCCAGGCGTCCCAGGAGCTCAATCCGGTGACCGGCGGGGCGCTGTACACCCAGATCGACGACCAGCTGTGGGACCAGATGGTGGCGCTGCCGCTGTTCAGCGAGCCCGGACTGGCCGCCAACGGTGTGCAGGTGGCCAACGCCACCTACAACCCCTCCGTCGACGGGATCCTGTGGAATGTGGCGCTGTGGACGCGTCTGATGCCGGCCCCGGCCTCGGGACGCTCATAAGGGCGCCGGAGGGGTCGAGAACGACCACCGGGCGGAACGGGGCACCCCTCCGGCCGCGCTACCATGCGCTTCGCCCCGATGGCAGCATCGGAGCCACTTCGTCGGAGTGGCGGAATAGGCAGACGCGCTAGCTTGAGGGGCTAGTGCCCGAAAGGGCGTGGGGGTTCAAGTCCCCCCTCCGACACGTAGTTGACCTGGTAGTTCACCCGGCGCCTCCTCGCCGAATGTCGGAACTGATCGGTCTTGTCAACAGATTGTCAAGGGCCACCGCCAGCGGCAGATGGTCCGGATCGGCGGGAACCGACGACGTGGACAAGTTCGACTTGAACGGCCTGAAGGAGTCGGAAGCTTCACGCCTGGTCTCTGCAGTGCTGGGAGGGACCAGTGTCCGAAACGATCTTCGAGGTCCTGGCGCAGTTGACGGTGCGTACGACTTCACCGTGGCCCTACCCAGCGGCAGGAAGATTGCCCTGGAGGTGACGACGGCAGCCAACCAGGCCATGATCGGCACGCTCGCCGCCCTGCAGCAGATGTTGGACGGGAACTACCCCTCGCTGAGGTTCAATTGGTCACTCACCGGGCGGCATCCGGCTGCAGGTCGGGGCGGGCCACGGGTGAAGGCGATTGCCGGGTCTGCGGACAATCTCCTCCGAAGGCTCGAAGATGCACAGCTACTGAGCTTCGACGAGTACCACCCATTTCGCCGTGATGTTGTTGAGCCAGATGCGTTGGATGCGATCGCACAGCTCAGGCGGATCGGGGTCATCGGTGCTGTGGCCATGGATCCAGTGGCAGACGAAAGCGAGGCATTTGTCGCTCTGTCACTGATGGGGGGCGGCGATCCTGCCGTAGACCGAAATCAACTGAACCTCATCGTCGCGAGGGAGGCAGAATCCAACCGGAGGAAGCTTGAACGGGCAGTTGCAGATGAACGGCATCTGTTCATCTGGGTGGACTCGTCGATGTTCTCGGCCGAACTCAACATGCATCTCGGACACCTGCCAGACGCAGGTCCGGATTTGCCGTCGTTTGTCACGACGGCGTGGGCGGCGCTCTGGGGACCGGGAATGAATTTCGGATGGAATACGGGACGGTTGTGGCGGGCCTCCGAACAACGGTCGTGGGAAGTGATTCGACTCCCTGCGAAGGAGTGAGAACTCCAGTCGGGCACTTACCTACGGCAGGTCCTCCCATTCCCAGTGGTGCGTGATGGCACACTTCCGATCGGCGATACAT
>Ga0302202_10004573_pt1 | contig 14528 bp, 7 predicted proteins | sample II_Bog_N3_3_FD_194579 | JGI IMG/M metagenome (GOLD analysis project Ga0302202, IMG submission 194579) | Peat permafrost microbial communities from Stordalen Mire near Abisko, Sweden - II_Bog_N3_3 | ecosystem: Environmental > Terrestrial > Soil > Wetlands > Peat | place: Sweden: Abisko, Stordalen...
CGAAGTGGTGGCCGAGTTCGCCGTCGACCCGTCCCGTGTGCGCGCCGTACACCACGGTGTCCCGCCGCTGGACACGTCGGGCGGGGGAATCGGGGGTCCGGCCCTGCCCGACGGGTGTGACCGCTACGTGCTGGCCGTCGGGACCATCGAGCCGCGCAAGGACTATCCGCTGCTGGTGCGCTCCTTCGACGAGGTGGCGGCCGCGCACCCGGGGGTGGCCCTCGTCATCGTGGGGAGCGAGGGATGGGGCGCGCAGGCGTTCGACGAGGCGGTGGCCGGGGCATCGGCCCGGGAACGGATCGTGCGTCCCGGCTACCTCGACGACGCCGGCCTGGCTTCGGCGCTGCGGGGAGCCGCCGTCCTGGCCTATCCGTCCCGCTACGAGGGGTTCGGGTTCCCTCCCCTGCAGGCCATGGCCGCGGGTGTGCCGGTCGTGGCCACGGCGGCCGGCGCCGTTCCCGAGGTGGTGGGGGACGGCGCATGGCTCGTGCCGCCCGGTGACCGCGACGGACTGGCCCAGCGCCTCGGCGATGCCCTGGACGGAGGGGTGTCGGTGGACGCCCTGGTCGAACGGGGCCGGGCCCGCGCCGCCGGGTTCAGCTGGGCGCGGTGCGCGGACGGTCTGGCCGGGCTGTACCGGGATGCCGTGGCCACAGAGGGTCCGGGACGGGGCGTGGCCCGATGAGCCGGCAGCGCGTACTGCTCCTGGTGGAGCAGCTCCGCCGCTCGGCGGCCGGCGGGATCGGCACCTACGTCCTCGGCCTCCTGCAGGGCCTCGACGAACTGGCCGCCGCCGACGCGGGTGACGCACCCGACCTCGTGCTCGCCGCGAGCCGTGTACCCCGGGGGACGGAGGCCGACCCACTGGCCGGACTGGGTCATGAGCTGCGGATATCCGCACTGACGGGACCACTGCTCACCCGGGCGTGGGACCACGGACTGGTGCGGGCACCGTCCGACGTGGACGTCGTGCACGCGGCGTCCCTCGCCACGCTGGCCACCGGCGACGTCCCGTTGGTGGTGACGGTCCACGATCTGCTGTGGCGGCGGGTGCCCGAGGCCTACCCCCCGCGGGGGCGCCGCTGGCACGAGGCGGCACTGGCCCGGGCCCTGGAGCGGGCCGACCACTTCGTGGTGCCGGCCGAGGTGGTGGCCGGGGACCTGGTGGAGGCCGGCGCCTCCCGGGACGCCATCACGGTGATCCCCATGGGGTCGGACCACCTTCCCCCGCCGGACGTGGCCGGTGCGACCGCCCACCTGGCGTCCCTCGGGGTCCACGGCCCCTTCCTACTCAGCGTCGGGACCCTCGAACCCCGCAAGAACCTGCAACGGCTGATCGACGCCTACGAGTCGATCCGGGCGGAACTCCCCGCGCCGTGGCCACTCGTGATGGTGGGACCATCGGGTTGGGGCGAACAGGTCACGGGCGGCCCGGGGGTGATCCTCGCCGGCACCGTGTCCGCCGCTGAGCTGTCCGGCCTCTTCGCCGCGGCCCGGCTGCTCGCCTACGTACCGCTCATCGAGGGATTCGGGCTCCCGCCGGTCGAGGCCATGTCCGTAGGTACCCCCGTGGTGGCCAGTCCGCTCCCGAGCACCGGCGGCGCCGCGCGGGAGGTGGACCCGAACGACACGGCGTCGATCGCCGCCGGGTTGTGGGACGTGGCCACCGACGAGATCGTGCGCGCCGACCTCATCGGTAAGGGATCCGAGCGGGCGGCGGCCCTGTCGTGGTCGTCCATCGCCCGTCGCCACCGTGAGGTGTGGGACCAGGTGGTCATCGACCGGAGCGGCTCGTGAGCGCCGCGGGGTCCGGGGCTACCGGGGGGTCCGGGGGTTCCGGGGAGTCCGGGGTCGCGCCGCTGCGGGTGTCGCTCGACGTGAGCGCCGTCCCCGTGCGACCGGCCGGGGCCGGGCACTACATCGTGCAGCTGGCCGGCCAGCTGGCGGCGCGACCAGACGTCGACCTGGTGCTGTGGAGCAGGACCGACGACCGGGACCGGTGGGCCCCACTGGTGGCTTCCGGTGACCTCGGCGCGTCGGCCCCGGGCCCACGTCCGCTCCGCCTGGTGTGGGAGCAGCTGCGGCTCGGTCCCCTGGTCGCAGCGTCCGGTGCCGCCGTCCACCACGGACCGCACTACACGATGCCCCGGAATCCGTCCGTCCCGACCGTGGTCACGGTGCACGACCTGAGCTTCTTCGACGCGCCCGAGTGGCACGAGCGCTCCAAGGTGGCCCTGTTCCGCCGGGCCATCCGCCGGGCGGCCCGCCGGGCGACGGTGGTGGTGTGCCCGAGCCAGGTGACCGCCGACGCGCTCCGGACGTGGTGCACGGTCGACGCCGAGGTGGTGGTGGCACCGCACGGCGTGGACACGGTGCGCTTCCGACCCGACGAGCCGGTCCCCGGGTCGGACGCCGGTCTGCTGGCCGGCCTCGATCCCCGGCTGACCACGGAGCGGCCGTTCCTGGTCTTCGTGGGGACGCTCGAGCCGCGCAAGGACGTCCCGACACTGGTCCGGGCGTTCGCGACCGTGGCGACGGCCCACCCCGAGGCATTGCTCGTCCTGGCCGGAGGTCGCGGTTGGGGAGGTGACCAGGTGGACGCCGCCGTGGCGGCGTCGGGCCTCCCCGGGCGGGTGGTGCAGACCGGATATGTGGACGACGACGTGATCCCGGCACTCCTGCGAACGGCCACCGCCGCGGTCTATCCGTCGCTCTACGAGGGGTTCGGCATGCCGGCCCTCGAGGCGTTGGCCTGCGGCACGACCCTCGTCACCACCAGCGGGACCGCGATGCACGAGGTGGCCGGCGACTCGGCGCTGCTGGTGCCCCCGGGGGACCAGGCCGCACTGGCCGACGTACTGGACGTCGTCCTGACCGGACGGGGGGACGACCGGGCGTCCTCGGAGCGGCGGGCGATCGGATTCGGGATCGTGGACCGCCACACCTGGGCCGCCAGCGCCGACCTCCATGTGGCGGCCTACCGATCAGCGGCAGGCCGCTGACCGGACCGGACCGGCTGGGTCGGGCGGGTCGGGCAGGTCGGGCGGTCTCCCGCGGTGCGCCCAGCCAGTAGGGTGCCCGTCGTGCGCTCCCTGATCACCGGCGGCCGCGGCTTCGTGGGCACGTGGCTGGCCGATCATCTCCGTGACTCCGGCGACGACGTCGTCCAGATCGACCAGGAAGTCGAGATCACCGATCCGACGGCCCTGCTCAAGGCCGTCGTGGCCGCGGCACCGGACGCCATCTACCACCTGGCCGCCATGACCCACGTGGGGCAGTCCTGGGACGAGCCGCTCCGCGTCCTGGAGGTCAACGTGCTCGGCACCGGCGCACTCCTGGCCGCGGCCCGCGAGTGCGGCACGGATCCGACCGTGCTGGTGACCAGCTCCGCCGAGGTCTACGGAGCCGTGACCGATCCCGCGCAGCTCCCCCTCACCGAGCTGTCACCCACCGCGCCGCTGACGCCGTATGCGGCCTCCAAGCTGGCCGCCGAAGCCCTGTGTCTCCAGGCGTGGCTCGGGCACGGCCAGCGGGTGGTCACGGTCCGCCCGTTCAACCACATCGGTCCTGGCCAGTCGCCGAACTTCGCGGTGTCGGCCCTGGCCAAGCGCATCGTGGACGCCGAGCGGTCGGGGGCCACGGAGATCCCCGTCGGGAACCTGTCGGCCCGACGGGACTTCACCGACGTGCGCGACGTGGTCCGGGCCTACCGCCTGTTGATCGAATCAGGAGCACCCGGCGGGATCTACAACGTCTGCTCCGGCCGTGACGTCGCCATCCAGGAGATCGCCGACCGGCTCCTGGCCCAGGCGGGTAGTTCGGTCCGTCTCGTGCCCGATCCGTCCCTGATGCGTCCAGTCGAGGTGCCGGTGCTGCGGGGCGACCCGACCCGCCTCACCGAGGCGACCGGTTGGACTCCCGAATGGCCACTCGACCAGACGCTGGCCGACGTCCTGGCCCACTGGCGGGCCACCCCCGTCTGACGAGCCGTTGGCCCCCGAGGGGCCGTGCGCGTCCGGCCGTTCGCGTCTGAGGGTGCGTTCCCGCCGGAGCGTCCAGCCCGGACGCGGAGAACGACCCGCCGGAGCGGGTCGTTCTCACGGGGACCGAGGGGGTCGGTCCTGATCGACCGGGCCGCGAGGGCTCACCGGTCGGGGCACCCGGTCGCCGGGGGGGACGACCGGATGACAGCCGGTGTCGCTCAGGCGGCAGTCGTCGGGCGCAGGTTCCGGATCTGCGTACGGGCGTCCTTGGCCTGCTCGTGCGCCTGCTTGGCGATGTCACGGGCCTGCTCGGGCAGCCGGTCCTCGAACGGGGCGAAGACGGCCTCGACCCGCTCGATGAGCTCCTCGGCGCGGTCCATGAGCTCCTCGACCTTGGCGTCGACGTTCTTGACGGCGTCGGTGAGGTCGCTGCGGACGGCGGTCACCCGGTCGTTGAGGCCGCTGGACGGGTCCTGCAGCTTGGCCATGAGCTCGCGGCGCTGGACCTGAGCCTGCTGGAAGCCGAGGACACCGGCGCCGATGACGACGTAGGTGGCGTCCTTGGCCACGTTGGCGATGTCCTTCGCCGCTTTGGTGATGTCGGTGTTGATCTCGGGCATGGTGTGCTCCTTCGTCTCGGTTCGCTGACCGTCTGTCTCGTACTCGCTACGCCGCACCAGCTCCTGCGTCCAGGTTCCCGTGCTGCGTTCGAATACAACTGTATACCTGATCATATACATTTGCAAGCACCCAGCTAGCGCCGGGGTCTCGGGGCGATCTGTGTGTTCCGAGCAGGGAGTATGCAGATCCCGGCCGCGAATGCCCCCTTCCTCCCGCTCCGGCCCGATAGCCTCTGAGCCCTGATGGAAACACTGGCCCCGCCGGTTGTCGCCGTCGTCGTCGCCCACGATCCCGGCCCGTGGTTCGCGGAGACGTTGGCCTCGATCGCCTCACAGGACTATGCGGAGTTGTCGGTGTTGGTCCTCGACACCGGTGGCACCGAGGGTCTGGCGGCCCGGGTGGCGGAGGTCCTCCCGTCGGCGTACGTGAGGCGGTTCGAAGAGAACCGAGGCTTCGGGGCGACGGTCAACGAGGTACGCACCATGGTGGACGGCGCCGCGTACTACCTGGTCTGCCACGATGACGTCGCCCTGGCCGACGACGCCGTGCATCTGCTGGTCGAGGAGGCCTTCCGCTCCAACGCGGGGATCGTGTCGCCCAAGGTCGTGAGCTGGTACGACCCCGAGCAGCTCGTCCACGTGGGCATGAGCATCGACAAGGGCGGCTCCGTGGTGGAGCGGGTGCAGCCGAACGAGATCGACCACGGTCAGCACGACGCGGTGCGTGACGTGTTCGTCGCCCCCGGCGGATGCACGTTGATCCGGGCCGACCTGTTCGACGAGCTCGACGGCTTCGACCCGGCCATCGTGGCCATGGGGGAGGACCTCGACCTGTGCTGGCGGGCCCAGGTGGTCGGGGCCCGGATCGTGGTGGCCCCGGACGCGCGGGTGCGGCACCTCGAGGAGTTGGCATCCGGTGCCCGTGCGCTGGAACCGTCACTGGTGGCTGCGGCGAGGTCCGACACCCCCCCGGAGGTCGTCGACGGCGCGGGAGCGGGGGACCCGACTGGTCCGGACCCGGGAACGGGGCCCGGTGGCCCGCCGTCCGGTGGCGAGGCGTCCGAAGGAGCCACCCAGACCGATGGGGCGCGGCCGGTCACGCTGCAAGAACTGCAGCGTCGGCACGAGTTGTCGGCCGTGTTCACCTGCTATTCCAGGAGCCACCTGTTGCGGGTCGTCCCCCAGGTGCTGGTACTGGCGATCGCCGAGGTCTTCGTGGCCGAGGTGGCCGGTAACCGGACCCGGGCACGGGCCGTGATCCGGGCCTGGCGTTGGAACCTGGGTCGGATGGGCGCCATCCGGACCCGGCGGTCGGCCCTGCAGGCGAAGCGACGGGTCGGGGACAAGGAGATCCGCCCACTCCAGGTGCGCGGCAGTGCGCGGTTGTCGGCCTACTTCCGGCGGGTGTTCCAGGTCGGATTCCACGGGGCACACGCCGACGAGCTGGCGGCCGCAGCGGCGGTGGCCGTCGAGACCTACGGGAGCGCCGACGAGGGGCTCGAGCTCGAAGCGGGCGTGGAGGCGACCGAGGCCGGACGCGTCTCGGGCCGTGTCCGGCTCGGAGTCTGGCTGGTGGCCGCGGTACTGGTGGTCATCGGAACCCGTGGTGTCCTGGCCGGGCGTCTCCCGTCCCTCGGACAGTTCACCCCGTTCCCGTCCTGGTCCTCGACGTTCGCCCAGTTCTTCACCGGCTGGCACCCCTCCGGCGTGGGTACCACCGCTCCGGCGACACCGGCCCTGGCGATCTCCGGTGTGGTGGGCACCGTCCTGCTCGGGGCGATGGGACTGACCCAGAAGGTCCTCGTCTTCGGATGCCTGCCCCTCGGTGCCTGGGGTGCCGTCCGGCTGCTCCGACCGTTCGGTTCCCAACGGGCCGCGCTCATCTGTGGGCTCGCCTATCTGGTCGTGCCTCTCCCGTACAACGCGATCGCCCTCGGTCGTTGGGGTGCACTCGTCGTCTACGCGGGATCACCGTGGGTGCTGGCCATCCTGGCCCGGTCCACCGGGCTCGACCCGTTCGTCCGCACGGCCGGGGTGCCGGCAGCGGGGGTCGTCGACGGCGTACGGGAGAGCGGAGGCGCGTGGGCGTCGAGGCACGGGCTGCTCGGGGGAGCACTGGCCCTCGGCGTACTCGAGGCCGTGCTCCTCGCGTTCGTGCCCGCCGCGATCATCGTGGTGGTCCTGGTCGCCCTGGCGATGGTCCTGTCCTCCGTGCTGTTCCGGGACACCGCCCGTACGGCGCGGTCCCTCCGACTGGCCCTCGGGTCGACCGCGTTGGCGTTGGTCATCAGCCTGCCGTGGTTCATCGGCGTGTTGTCGAGCGGCAGGGGACTCCTGTCCGTCTTCGGTCTCCAGACACCCGATTCGGGCGCGCCCACCTGGGGGATGATGGTCCGGTTCGCGGCGGGACCCATCGGGGGGTCGCCCCTCACCTGGGGATTCGTGGTCGCCGCCGCGGCCCCGCTGGTGCTGGCCCGCGGCGTGCGGTTCCGGTGGGCCGCCCGGTTCTGGGCGATCGCCCTGGTGTTCTGGTTCATGGCCTGGATCAGCGGTCGGGGCTGGACCGGGGGCCTCGCCATCGATCCCCTGGTGTTGCTGGGCCCGGCGGCCGCGGCCACGGCCGCGTCGATCGGACTCGGGGTGGCCGCCTTCGAGCGTGACCTGCGTAAGGCCGAGTTCGGCTGGCGCCAGCTCGTCACCGTGGTGGGGGTGGTGGCGGTTTCGCTGGCCTCGGTGCCCACCCTGGTGTCGGCGCTCCCGGGCCGGTGGGACCTGCCGACCAACGACTTCTCCCAATCGGTGTCCTGGATGCACGCCAAGGCGTCGTCCGGGGCGTTCCGGGTGCTGTGGCTGGGTGACCCGCGCAGCCTCAACCAGGGCGGGTGGAACGCCGGTGGGGGACTCGCCTACGCCACCTCGGAGAACGGGTCGCCGGATGCCCGGTGGCTGTGGAACGGCACGGCAGCGGGTCCGGCCGCCGCACTGGGTTCGGCGGTCGAGTTGGCGCTGCACGACGGTACGGACCATCTGGGGTACCTCCTCGCCCCGGCGGCGGTGCGCTACGTGGCGGTCCTGACCGCCATCGCCCCCGAGATCTCCGGTGAGCAGAGCCCGACGTCCTATCCGGTTCCCGCCGACCTCCTCCCGGCGCTGTCGCGACAGCTCGACCTCGAGCCGGTGCTCTCGGGCACCGGGATCACCGTCTTCGAGAACGCGGCGTGGGTGGCCCAGCGAGCCGAGGTGCCCGGGCGGCCGGGCTCGTCGGTGGCGGTGGTGTCACCCCTGATCGGTGGTCCGACGACGCCGATCGTCCCCGACGCCCGGCCCGTCCTACCCGGCGAGGCCGCCTCACGATCGTTCCGAGGGCCACTCGTCGCCGGGACGGTCTACTCGTCGGCCGCGCCGTCGGGCGACTGGAGCCTGGTGACCGCGTCCGGCACCACGGCTCCCCGGTCCGACTCGTTCGGCTGGGCCTCCCGGTACGCCGTGGCGTCGGTGTCGACGTCGACGCTCCGATTCGACGACGGACTGGTGCCGCTGGTGGCCGGGGTGTTCTCGGTCGTGGTCTGGATCCTCGTGCTCGCCGCCCTCATCGACCGCCGACGGCTCCGTCGCGAGTGGGAGCGGGTGGGCCGTCCCCGGACCTGGGCACCAGCACGCTCGACGGCGCGGGACGAGATCGAGGACGTGTGGTCGATGGACGACGGGGACCTCGGATGACCGGACCGGGTGCGGAGGACGTCCCCATGCCCGAGGTGGCAGCGGGGTCGGGGGTCGAGTCGGGGGTCGAGCCGACGGTCGAGTCGGGGGTCGGGTCGGCGGTCGGGTCGGCGGTCGGGTCGGCGGGGACCGGCGATCCTGGCGGAGCGGTCGAATCACGGGTAGCCCGGCGGCGGCGCGCCCTGCGACCGGTGCCCGGCCGGACCGCGGCCATCGTGACGGCAGCTGCCGTGATCATCGGGGTCGGCATCGTGTCGGCGACCGTCCCCTCGCCGTCCCCTGCGTCCCCCACGCCTCTGGGCGACGGTGTCGGAGTCGCGCCGGCCTCGGCCCTGACGTCCTCGCTGTTCTGCGCCACGGGGGCCGGCCTCGACGCCGGAGCCGGAGCCACCGGGGTGGTGGTGCTCACCAACACCACCCGTTCCGTCGTCACCGGGGTGATGACCGTGGCCCGGAGTTCGGGGGCGACGCCCTTCCGCCGTGCCGTTTCCGTCCCGGCGCTCGGGAGCACCGATGTGGTCCCGGCGCAGGGGCTCCCCGCGGGAGCCACCGCCTCCACCTTCGTCTTCGCGGGCGGTGGGGTCACCGGCACGATGGTCATCGGCTCCGCGGTCGGCTGGAGCACCGCCCCCTGCACTTCGACGTTGTCGTCGACCTGGGACTTCGCGGGCGGATCGACAGCCACCGGCTCACTCGACCTGTCACTCTTCAATCCGACGGCGGCCCAGGCCGTGGTCAATGTGAGTTTCCTGACCACGTCCGGCGACGTCCTGGTGCCCCAGGCCTATCAGGGCATCACCCTCGGTCCCGAGGGACTGGTGGTCGCCGGCCTCGGCACCTACGTGCAGAACCAGGCGGTCGTGGGGACGCTCGTGCAGACGACCGCCGGGGCGATCGTGGCCACCGAGCTCGACCGTCTGGCGGTCGGTTCGGGATCGGGACTGGCGTTGGTGTCGGGCACGCCGGAGTCCGCCGGTACGTGGCGGTTCGCGCAGACGACCGCGGTGCAGGGCGGCTCCATCACGCTGTCGCTGGCCAACCCTGGCGCGTCTCCGGTCACCGCCCAGCTGACGGTCGGCCTGTCCTCGGCCACGGTGACCCCCAAGGTGGTCACCGTCCCGGGGAACTCGGTGGTCCCGGTCGTGGCGTCCGCGGTGGCCGGCTGGCCCCTGGGGTCGCCCTATTCGGTGACCGTCACGGCGTCGGGACCGGTCATCGTGGGGAGGAGAGTGTCCGCACCGAAGGGCGCCGCCTCACCCCAGGCCGGGCTGACCGGCGGAACCACCGTGACGTCCCCGTCGTGGCTGGTGGTCGGTCCGGGTAGCCCCGGACACCCACTCGTGTCGGGCGCGACCATCCAGACGCTCGCCGTCGCCAATCCCGGATCGGCACCGGTCCAGCTGACCGTCACGCCGCTGGCCGGGGGTCGCCCGGTGGCCAGGCTCAACGTGGCCGGCAACGGTCTGGTCGTGCTCGGTCCGGCGGTCGTGGGCGGTCTGCGCCCCCTGGTGGTGCGGGCCAGCGGTGCGGTGTCCGTCGAGGTCGACGACGGCCCGGTCGGTGCGCCCGGCGTCGTGTCTGCGTCCGGATTCCCTCTGGGCGGCTGATCCACGCACGTCATCCGGGCACGTCATCCAGGTACGTCATCCGGACAGCTGATCGGGACCGCTGGTCAGGAACCGTGGGATCCCGGACGACGAGAACTGCGACGGCTACGCCCGGGACGACAGCATCCGGGACGGTGGGGTCAGTGTGACGCAGGCGGTGGCGGTGGGGGCCACGGCGTCTGCTTCGCCGGCCACGGTGCCTGTGCCGGGGGCCAGGCCCCGTTCTGGGGCGGCACCGCCGGACCTGACGAGGGACCGGCGTTCCCGGTGGACGGGACGTCGCCCGTGGTGGCACCCTCGGCGTCGCTCGCGTTGGCGGCCGTTCCCGCCGGCTGCGACTGCTGACCGGGATCCGTGGCGGTCGACGGGACCTGCACCGGCGCTGTCGCCACCTCGGGCGACGTGGCGGCACCGACGGCATCGGCCGGCGGACCGTCCACATTGTCGGAACCGGTCGGTCCGTGCTGGCTGGCCACGAAGATCGGCGGCACGGTCTTCACGCCGGCGGCGTGCACGGCGCGCCCGTAGGCGGTGTCGACCAGCCGGCCGACGGTCTCACCGTCGATGGTCTCCTCGTCGAGCAGCGCCCGGGCCACGGCGTCGAGCCCGCCCCGGTGCCGTGCGAGCACGTCGAGGGCCCGCTGCTCCTGGGCCCGGAGGATCAGTTCGACCTCGTCGTCGATGATCTGACTGGTGTGCTCCGAGTAGTCCCTCGTGTGCATGAGGTCCTCACCCAGGAAGACCTGGCCCTGCGAACCCCAGGCCATCGGGCCGATCTTGTCGCTCATGCCCCATTCGCGCACCATCTTGCGGGCGAGCTCGGTGTTGCCGACCAGGTCGTTGGCCGCTCCGGTCGAGAGGTCGCCGTAGACGAGCAGTTCGGCGGCGCGGCCACCCATGCGCACGGCGAGGGAGTCCTCGATGTGCTGGCGGGGATGGATGTGACGCTCCTCCATCGGGAGCTGCATCGTCACGCCCAGCGCCATACCCGTGGGGAGGATGGTGACCTTGTGGACCGGATCGGCATCGGGCAGCACGTAGGCGAGCACGGCGTGGCCGCCCTCGTGGAAGGCCACCCGCTCCTTCTCGGCGTTGGACAGGACCAGGCTGTCGCGGCGCTGACCCATCAGCACCCGGTCGCGTGAGGCTTCGAAGTCCTCGTTCTGGACGACCTGCGAGCCGCGGCGCACGGCGTGCAGCGCGGCCTCGTTCACCAGGTTGGCCAGGTCGGCGCCACTCATACCGGGCGTGCCCCGTGCCACCTTGCCGAGGTCCACGGTCGGGTCGACCCGCTTGTCCTTGCAGTGCACCTGCAGGATCGGCAGACGCTCGTCCAGGTCGGGCAGCGGGACCACGATCTGACGGTCGAAGCGCCCGGGCCGGAGGATGGCGGCGTCGAGGATGTCGGGGCGGTTGGTGGCCGCCATCACCACGATGCCTTCGGTGGGGTCGAAGCCGTCCATCTCGGAGAGCATCTGGTTGAGCGTCTGCTCCCGTTCGTCGTGCCCGCCACCGAGTCCGGCACCGCGCTTGCGGCCGATGGAGTCGATCTCGTCGATGAAGACGATGGCCGGCGCCTGCTTGCGGGCCGTGGCGAAGAGGTCGCGGACCCGACTGGCGCCGACGCCCACGAACATCTCCATGAAGTCGGAGCCACTCACCGACATGAAGGGCACGCCCGCCTCGCCGGCCACGGCCCGGGCCAGCAGGGTCTTTCCGGTCCCGGGGGGGCCGACCAGGAGGATGCCCTTGGGGATACGCGCGCCGATCTCCTTGAAACGCGCGGGTGTCTTCAGGAAGTCGACCACCTCGGAGATCTCCAGCTTGACCCCGTCGTAGCCGGCGACGTCGTCGAAGGTGGTCGCCGGGCGCTCGGTCGAGTAGAGCTTCGCCTTCGAGCGTCCGATGGACATGATGCTGCCCATCTGGCCCTGGGCCCGTCGGGAGATGAAGTAGAAGATCCCGAGGATGATGGCGAAGGGGATCAGGTACCAGATGATCGAGACGAGCGGGTTCTGGGTGGTCGTGACCAGCTTGTAATTGACCCCGAGCGGGGTCAGGGCGTGGAGTTCGGAGTCGGTGACCGGATTGGGGCCGTTGGCCGAGTACTTGGTCCCGTTGGTCAGCGTCCCGCTGATGATGCCCGAGGACTGGTCGACGGTGGCGCTCTGCACCTGCTTGTCCGACACCTTGGTCAGGAACGTGTGGTACGTGAACTGGGACGTGTTGGCCTTCTGGATCAGGCTGGGCACCACCAGGACGGCGAGCACCACGATCGCGATGACCGCGAACAGGATGATCCGGTTCTTGTTCGGCCCCGGGGAGTCCTGGCCGGTGCCGTTGGGGGAGGCTGGTCCGCTGGGTGTGTCTGGAGTTGGCGGGGTCACGTCTTCATGCTACGCGCCACCCGAGGTCGTTGACGCATCGCCCCGGTGCGCGGCGGAGCTCCACGGGGACGGGCCCGGAACCGCTCCCCGTGCACCGCAGCGGACCTGGTGCCCCGCTCGGGGGTCCGGTCGGTATCGTGGGGGAGTGAGCGACCGGCCCGAACAGGCGGTGGATGCCGCGGGACCCGGCGCACCACCCTCTTCAGCGACGGCCCCCGTGCCCGGTGACGCCCCGCGCGCGCGGCGTCACCGGTTCGGCACCCCTGACGTGAGCCTCGGCCGCCAGCTCGATGCCGGCGGGACGCCCTCCACCCGGAACGCCGGCTGGATGTGGCTGCTCTACGCCGGCCTCGGCTTCCTCGGTGGGCAGGTCCTGGCCGCGGTCGTCGTCGCCGTGGCGGCTGCGCTGGCCGGGCAGTACCACCAGCTCACCGCCCTGTCGAAGTTGTCCGAACCCCCGACCTGGTTCGTGCTGTCGACCCTCTTCGGACTGTGGGGAGGGTTCTTCGGGGCCGCGGTCCTCGCCAGCCGCCTCCGTGGGACGAAGCACCTCGTGCCGGACATCGGCCTGCGCTTCCGCTGGATCGATCTGCTCGGGGTCCCGATCGGTGTCGGCGGCCAGTTCCTCGTGGCGCTCGTGTACGTGCCGATCGCACCGCACGTGCACGACTTCCATGAGCGGTTCTCCGCTCCCGCCCAGCGACTGACCGGCGGGTCCCACGGCGCCGGGTACGCCGCGATCGCCGTGGCCACGGTGGTCGGGGCGCCATTCTTCGAAGAGGTGTTCTTCCGTGGCGTGCTGCTGCGCGCCCTGGCCCGGTTGTTCGGGCGGTGGGGTGGCTGGGTGGGGCCGACGCTCGCCATCGTGATCAGCGGGACGCTGTTCGGCCTCGCCCACGCCGAGTCACTCCAGCTCCTGGGCCTCGCCATCTTCGGTGTGGTCCTGGGCATCGTGTCCTACCGGACCGGTCGCCTCGGGATGAACATGGTCGCCCACGCCAGTTTCAACGCCGTGGCACTGTCGGCTGTCATCCTCCCGGTGTGCGTCGGCGGGCGGGGACTCGTCTGAGATGGCCACCGGGGAGATGGCCACGGGGGAGATGGCGGTCGGGCACGTAGGACACGCCGAGGGATCCACCGCCGTCGCGGATCCGCCGGCCACGGGTTCCCGGCCCGAGCAGGGGTCCCCCGGTGGGCGGACCCGGAGGTCGACCCCCTGGTGGGCCCGGATGACCCGTCGGTCGGCCTGGCCGTACTGGTCGAGCGCGGTCGCCATCCTCGGGGTGATCGTGGTGGTGCTGACCCAGATGCACCCGAACCTGCTGTTCCTCAACACCACGGCGACCGGGGGGGACACCGGGGCCCACGTGGCGCTGCCCGCCTACCTGAAGTCGAACCTGCTCAACCACGGGAGTCTCACCGGGTGGGACCCGGGCTGGTACGACGGCTTCCCGCTCTACACCTTCTACTTCCCGCTCCCCGGGTTGCTGACGGTGGTCATGAACGTGTTCTTCACCTACAACGTGGCGTTCAAGTTGGTCACCGTCCTCGGGAGTCTGCTGCTTCCGCTCTGCGCCTGGGCCTTCGGCCGGCTCGCCGGGCTGAAGGACCCCGGTCCGGGCTGCCTGGCCGCGGCGACGCTGCCCTTCCTGTTCGAGCCGAGCTTCACGATCTACGGCGGGAACCTGCTGTCGACCCTGGCCGGGGAGTTCTCGTTCTCGTTGAGCCTGTCGCTGTCCCTCCTCTTCCTGGGCGTGGTGGCCGCCGGTCTGCGCACGGGCCGTCACCGGGGACTGGCCGCCGTGCTCTTCGCGGTGACGCTGCTGTGCCATCTGCTCCCGGCGATCTTCGCGGCGGCAGGGGCCTTCGTCTGGCTCGTGCTCGACGCCGACCTGACGCGGACGTTGACGGGTGGGGTCCGGGCGGCGGTCGCCGGCCGACGGTGGCTGAAGCGCGTGGGATGGTCGGTCGTGGCCGGTCTGCTCGGCCTGGGCCTCACGGCCTGGTGGCTGCTCCCCTTCTACGCGGAGCAGCCGTATACGACCAACATGGGATACACCAAGGTGTTCGGCTACCCGCACCTGTTGTTCCCCGGCTCGGCCCGGTGGGTGCTGGCCGCCGACCTCGTCGGCCTGGTCGCCATGGTCGTCCGACGGAACCGGGTGGCGCTGTTCCTGGTGATCATGGCGGGTCTGTCGGCGGTCGCCCTGA
>Ga0302202_10004574_pt1 | contig 14528 bp, 14 predicted proteins | sample II_Bog_N3_3_FD_194579 | JGI IMG/M metagenome (GOLD analysis project Ga0302202, IMG submission 194579) | Peat permafrost microbial communities from Stordalen Mire near Abisko, Sweden - II_Bog_N3_3 | ecosystem: Environmental > Terrestrial > Soil > Wetlands > Peat | place: Sweden: Abisko...
GGTATTATGCACGACATTATGGTCCACCTTCGAGACGGCCGCGTTGTGCATGAAAACGTTTCCATCCCAGCGGCCGCCGGTGAAGCCCGACCCGCTGTAGCCGTTGCCGTAATTGATGCCGCCGTAAAAACCGACTTGCGGGCCCCAATAGCCCTCGTGCCAGGCATACTTGCCGCTCGCGTAACCCCAATAACCTGGCGTCCACAGCAATCCCGAACTCGGCGGCATCACCCATTGGCCCGGCACCCAATAATAGCCATAATCACCGTATTGATAATATCCCGGCGTCCAGATGTAACCGTCGCCCGGACAGGTCGGCTGATCAAAGACCACGATCGGCGGCGGCGCCAATTTTACGATCAACTCAATTCCAGCATCAGCGCGTGCTCCGCCGAGGAGACCCACCACCAATACCAACACCATTGCGATTTTATTTTTGATTTTTAACATTTGATTGGTTGTAAATTTCCAGCTCGTGAAGCGATCCCCCGTGGTGAAGCGCAAGCCAGAATTGTTTTGATTCATGCCAAGTTATGTCGTTGCCGGTTCACGTCAAGGAATGATTGTGCAGCGAATAAAAAAAAGAGGCCGGACACTACTCCGGCCTCAATGAGAACAAGTGCTCTAAAAACTTTTGACGTTTAACGCAGTTTAGGTTTTGCACACGGTCAACTGCGTTTCACGTCCAACAACGTAATGAGACTAACACATTCGCGACGGCTGGCTTGTCACCAGATGTGGTTACAACGACCCAAACGATTCCTTGCAACCGGACCAAAACCGGATTAAATGAAAACAATAATGAGGATTGTCTCCGTAGTTTCCACCGGCGGAAAATATTTTTTCCTGCTGGCCGCTTGTTTTTTACTGAACACCGGTCGCGCCCAAACCAACGTCAACGTCCGCGTCATGGCGGCGAATTTGAACGGCGACACGCAAAGCTACCAGCCGTTCGCGCTGCGGATTTTGCAAGGCTTGAAGCCGGACGTGGTCTGCATCCAGGAATTTAATTACAGCAACAACGCCGCTTCCGATTTCAGATATTTTCTGGACACCACCTTCGGCACGAACTTCGTTTATTACCGCGAGCCGTTCACCGCCAGCGGCAGCATTCCGAACGGCATCATCAGCCGCTGGCCGATTCTCGCCGCCGGCTCGTGGGCGGATGCGCAGCAGTCGCAGCCCAATCGCGGCTTCGCATGGGCGCAAATCCAGTTGCCCGGCACGAATGCGCTTTACGTCGTCAGCGTGCATCTGCTAACGACTTCGGCCACGGCGCGCTCCGCCGAGGCGACGGCGCTGCAAGGCTTGATCCAATCCAATTTTCCGACGAACGCCTGGGTCGTGCTCGCCGGCGATTTCAACACCGGCAGCCGCACGGAATCCACGACGATGACGACGTGCGACAGCTATTTGAGTGATTTCCCGATTCCCGTGGACAACAACGGCAATTCGTTCACCAGCGAAAACCGCAACTATCCGCACGATTACGTGTTGCCGAGTTTTGCGCTGACCAATTTTGAAACCACCACCGTTTTGCCGTCGCACTCATTTCCGAGCGGGCTGGTTTTTGACTCCACGGTTTACACGCCGTTGAGCGATGTCGCGCCGGTGCAATTTGCCGACTCCACGAACGCGCAGCACATGGCCGTGATGAAAGATTTTGCCATTCCCGTCGGCCCCAACTCCGTCACCAACGCGCCGGTCATCGCCACGCCGCCGCAAGGCCAGAGCGTGGCGACCGGCAACAGCGTCAGTTTTTCCGTGGTCGCCGCCGGCGCGAGTCCGCTGAACTATCAATGGCTGTTCAACGGCACGAATATTTCTGGCGCGACGAATAATTTATTTTCGCTCGCCAGCGCGCAGCTCACAAACGCGGGCAATTATTCCGTGACCATCACAAATATTGCCGGCAGCGTCACCAGTGCCGTGGCGATTCTCAATGTCAGCAACGCGCCCCCGTTCATTTCGCTGCAGCCGCAAAATCAAAATGTCCTCGCCGGCCAAGCCGCGACGTTCAGCGTGACCGCGGGCGGAACGTTGCCGCTTAATTTTCAATGGCTGTTCAACGGCACAAATATTTCCGGGGCGACGACGAATCCGTTCGTGCTCGCGAATGTGCAATCCACGAACGCGGGAAATTATTCCGTCATCATCACGAATCTGGCCGGCAGCGTGACAAGTTCCGTGGCGACGCTGGCCATTCTGTTCACGAACCCGGTGGTGTTTGCCCAATGGAATTTCAACAGCGTGCCTGCCGATGGCAACACTTCCACGGGTTCGACCGCGCCTTCGCTGGGCACCGGCACAGCAAGCTTGTTGACAGGAACCACGGCGACCTTCGCGACGGGTGACACGGCGTTTGATCCAGCTGGCAGCACGGATAATTCAGGATGGAACACCGCCACCTATCCCGCGCAAGGCACCGGTAATAAAACTCGCGGCATTCAATTTGCCATCAGCACGCTCGGCAAACAAAACATCGTCATCAGTTGGAGTTCGCAAGCCAGCAACACCGGCAGCAAATACGGCCGCCTGCAATACTCGACGAATGGAACGGATTTTGTGGATTACCCAGTCGCGTTCACCAACACAACGAGTTTTACCGTCAAGACCAACAGCCTCGCATCGCTGCCGGGAGTGAATAATAATCCGAATTTTATTTTCCGTTTGGTGGCAGAGTTTGAAAGCACCGCCGCCGGCACGGCCAACGCCAATTATGTTGCCGCCGGCACCACTTACGGCACGTCGGGCACCATGCGCTACGACATGGTCACGGTTTCTGGCACGGCCATTCTGCCGGCTGCGCCCGCCGTTTTGAATGTGCCGACAATCGGCAGCGGCCAGTTTGGCTTCACGGTTTCGGGCAGCGCGGGCGTGAATTACGTCGTTCAAACCGCCACGAACCTGACCGCGTCAAATTGGATTTCTGTGCTCACCAGCACGCCGCCGTTTTCGTTCAGCGACACTAATTTTTCCACCTCGCAAAAATTTTACCGCGCCGTTTCGCAATAAAAATTCTCAGCCGCCGTTGTCCACCCGGCTGAAAATTTCGCCTTTTTTCAGCCGCGTTTTTAATTTCTGCCCGGCGGCAATTTTAGCCGCATCGCGCACCAACTGGCCCGTCGCCGCGTCCGTGGTGATCGAGTAGCCGCGCGCCAGCACCTGGGCCGGGCCCAATGAATTCAAGCGCTTTTCCAATTGGCGCAAATTTTCGCGCCGCGTTTTCACAGCGAACACTGGCTTTGCGCGCAAAAATCTGCCCGCGAGATTTTGTAAAATCATGGCGCGCGAGCGCGCGGCGGTCTTCAAGCCGCGCAACAGGCCGGATTGCAAATCGTCCAATCGTTGCAGTGAATCGTCCAGTTTCCGGCGCGGATGCAGCCGCGTGAGCCGTTGGCGCATTCGCAAAAAATTTTCCGCCGCCGCATCGCAGCCGCGCCGCGCCGCGCGCTGCAACAACAGCGCCGCGTCGGCGACAAATTCGCGGCTGGCAAAAACGTCTTCGGTGATGATTTCCGCCGCCGCACTGGGCGTCGCTGCGCGCATATCCGCCACAAAATCCGCGATGGTGAAATCAATTTCATGGCCGACGGCGGAAACAATGGGAAGCGCCGATTCAAAGATGGCGCGCGCCAAAATTTCTTCGTTGAAGGCCCACAAATCTTCCAGCGAGCCGCCGCCGCGCGTCATCAAAATCAAATCCATGGCGGATGGCGGATGGCTGCGTGCATATTCATTCAGCAGGCGAATCGCCTTTGCGATTTCCGCCGCCGCGCCGTCGCCTTGCACGCGACACGGCACCAAAATGATTTCCAGACCCGCATGACGTCGCTGCACCACATGCAATACGTCGCGGATCGCCGCGCCGGTCGGCGATGTGATCAGGCCGATGCGTTGCGGAAATGGCGGCAGCGCGCGTTTGCGTTCCGCCGCAAACAGGCCTTCGGCGGAAAGTTTTTGTTTCAGTTTTTCAAAGGCGATTTGCAGCGCGCCGACGCCCTGCAATTCCACCGCGCGCACGATGAGTTGGTATTGCCCGCGCGCTTCGTAAACCGTCACGTCGCCTTGCAGCAAAACTTTTCGGCCATCGGCGAGCAATTCGCGTTGTGCCACTTTTTCGCGGCCGAACAGCACGCAACTCAACTGGGCATTCGCATCCTTGAGCGTGAAATAAAAATGCCCGGAACTTTGCACGCGCAGGTTCGTGATCTCGCCGCTCACCCAGACGGAACCGATCTGTTTTTCCAGCAGCGCCCGGATGTTGCGGGTGAGTTCGGCGACCGACAAAACCTTGCGGATTTCTTCCGGCGAAAATAATTCGCCAAAATTCCATTGCGATTTGACCGGTTTGCTCATGCGCAAAAATTAAACCACGGATGCGCGCGCAGGGACACGGATAAATTTCGACGATTTCCAACGTGATAAAATCCGTGTAATCTTTGGACGAAATGATTTCGCGCGCGCGCATTCCGGGTTTGAGGAAATGAAATTCCGCTGGTCATTGGCCCCGCCGCAGCCTTTGCTGGCCGGGCAACTCGCCGCCGCGCTGGAGATTTCGCCGCTGCTCGCACAATGCCTGCTCAACCGCGGTTTGAGCGAGCCGGCGGCGATTGAGCATTTTCTTGCGCCGCGCCTGAAGCATCTTGCCGATCCATTTTTGCTGCCGAACATGGAAATGGCCGTCGCACGCCTGTTGCGCGCACGCGCGCAAAACGAGCCGCTCGTGATTTTTGGCGACTACGACGTGGACGGCGTGACGAGCACCACGATTTTGCTCGAAGTTTTGCGCACGCTCGGCTGGTCGGTGGAAGCGTATCTGCCCAATCGCATGGACGAAGGTTACGGCTTGAGCCGCGATGGCGTGGAAAACTGCCTGAAAAAATATCGGGTCAAATTGCTGCTCGCCGTGGATTGCGGCTCGACGGCCGTGGAAACGATTGCCTGGCTGGGCGCGACCGGCGTCGAAGTCATCGTGCTGGATCATCATCAAGTTTCCGATCCCGCGCCGGATGCGGTCGCGTTGGTCAATCCGCAACTGACTCAAGATTCTAAAATAAAAACTCAAAACTTTACCGAACTTTGTTCGGCGGGTTTGGCGTTCAAGCTTGCGCACGCATTGTTGAAACGCGGGCGCGAAACCGGTTTGACCGGCGCGGCGGAATTTGATCTGCGGCCACTTTTGGATCTGGTCGCGCTAGGCACGATTGCCGATTTGGTTCCGCTGACGGGCGAAAATCGCATTTTGGTTTCCGCCGGTTTGGAACGGTTGAACACGACACGGCGGCCCGGTTTGATCGCGCTGAAACAAGTTGCCGATTCGCCGGAAACGCTTGGCGCGTTTGAAGTAGGTTTTCAAATCGCGCCGCGCCTGAACGCGGCCGGGCGTTTGGAGACGGCGATGGAAGCGTTGAATCTTTTGCTCGCGCCGGATGCGGCGACGGCGCTGCCGCTGGCGCAAAATCTGGATCTGCGGAATCGCGAGCGGCAGAAAATCGAGCGCGGCATCGCCGAGACGGCGATCGGCGTGGTGCGCTCGAAGTTTGACGCGCAAAAAGATTTCGTGATCGTCGAAGGCGAATTGCTCTGGCACATCGGCGTGGTCGGCATCGTGGCGTCGCGCGTGCTCGCGGAATTTTACCGGCCCACCATCATCATCGGCGGCGAGAACGGCGAGATGCGCGGTTCCGGCCGCAGCATCGTGGGCTTCGATCTGGCCGCGGCATTGCGCGAATGCGACGGCTTGCTGGTGAAACATGGCGGGCACGCGCTGGCGGCTGGCTTGAGCATTTTGCCTGGGAAAATTGATTTGCTGCGGGAAAAATTAAACGCCCTCGCGCGACTGAAATTGAAGCCGGAAGATCTGCAGCCGCCGTTGCGACTGGATGCCGAAGTAAAACTGGCTGAAATCAATTTGGATTCGCTGGCGGAATTGGATCGCTTGAAACCGATGGGTCAGGGCAATCCGCCGGTGCAATTTTTCGCGCGCGACCTCACGCAAGCGCGGCCGGCGCAGCGCATGGGCGCGGACAAAAAACATGTCAAAATGTGGGTGAAAAACGGCGCGGTGACGCACGAAGTGGTTTGGTGGAATGCCGCTGATCAGGCGTTGCCGGATGGAACATTTGATCTGGCATTCGCGCCGGCGGTGAATGATTTCAATGGCCGGCGCACAGTGCAGTTGAAATTTTTGGACTGGCGGCCGGCTTGATTTTCGCGTCAAACCGCCGGCCCAACCATCCCTGATTTAGGGGACATGATTTTAGGTTGCGAGCGGAGTGGCGAAGATTTAACGTAGCCGTAACAGAAATTTTCACCTATGCCCAACGCTGCCAAAGATTCATCGTCAGCCGACTTGCTGAAAAACTCTTCGTTATACCGGGAATTTCAGGCGGAGCGCGAAGAGATCCTCAAACACAAGTGGATCGAATCCCAGAAGGCCGGCCGGGACATTGGTTTCGAACAGGCATTGACGGATTGGATCATCAAATATCGTTCCGCCTGGCGGAAAAATCGTAACGCCACCGCGAACAATTGATTTAAACCAACGCTTCCTTTAACGCGGTCCTGCGAGGCCGTGAAGGAAAAATGAAAACCACAAAAAGCACGCGAATCAGCTCCGCCCAGCGGAGTCGGTTCGCGATTTTTCATGTCTGACACCACGGTCATTCTCGACGCCGTCGCGATCCAGCGGGCGCTCACGCGCATCGCGCATGAAATCGCCGAGCGCAATTTGAACGGCAGGGAAGTCGCGCTCGTGGGCATTCCGGCGGTGGGCGATCACCTGGCGTTTCGGCTCGGGAAATTTTTGGCGGAGATTTGGAAGCATCCCGTCCATGTCGGTTCGCTGGATGTCTCGATGCACCGCGACGACCTCGATCATCGCGCCGCGCCAACCGTGCACCCGACGCATGTGCCGTTCGACGTGACCGGCAAAACGGTCGTGCTCGTGGATGACGTGCTCTTCACCGGCCGCACCACGCGCGCCGCGATGGATGCGCTGAATGATTTCGGCCGGCCCAAATATATCCAACTCGCGGTGCTGGTGGACCGCGGCCATCGCGAGCTGCCGATCAAGGCAGATTTCGTCGGTAAAAATGTGCCGACGCGCGCCAACGAAAAAGTTTTTGTGCGGCTGACCGAAGACAAACATGCGATGGACGAAGTCGTCCTTGGCAAAAAATAAATGAGCTGGCATCGCAAACATCTGCTCGACATCGAGTCGCTCTCGGCGGAAGAAATTCTGACCGTCCTTGACACTGCACGCGGCTTCAAAGCCGTTGGCGAACGCGCGATCAAAAAAGTCCCGGCGCTGCGCGGCAAGACGGTCATCAATTTGTTCGTCGAACCTTCGACGCGCACGCGCATCAGTTTTGAACTCGCGGAACAGCGGTTGAGCGCGGACGTCATCAATTTTTCCACCGAAGCGTCGTCGTTCAAAAAAGGCGAGACGCTCAAGGACACGGCCAAAAATCTCGAAGCGCTTAACGCGGATTTTATCATCATCCGCCACGGCGCGAGCGGCGCGCCGCATTTTCTCTCGCGCGTGGTGAACTCCAGCATCATCAACGCCGGCGACGGCGCGCACGAACATCCCACGCAGGCGCTGCTCGATGCGTTCACGATCCGCGAGCGCAAAGGCAAAATCGCCGGGCTGAACGTCACGATTCTCGGCGACATTCTTTACAGCCGCGTCGCGCGCTCGAATATTTGGGCGCTCACCAAACTCGGCGCAAAGGTTACATTGTGCGGGCCGTCCACGCTGGTGCCGAAAACGTTTGAGCAAATGGGCTGCCGTGTGACGCACGATGTGGAAGAAGCGATTCGCGAAGCCGACATCATTCACTTGCTACGCATCCAGCATGAACGCCAACGCAAAACGATGTTTCCGAGCATCGGCGAATACACGAGTTTGTTCGGCCTGAACCAAGCGCGGCTCGCGAAGACCAAGCCGGACGCGCTCATCATGCATCCCGGCCCGATCAATCGCGGCGTGGAAATTGACAGTGAGATCGCGGATTGCGAGCGCTCGGTGATTTTGCAGCAGGTGACGAACGGCCTCGCGGTGCGGATGGCCGTTCTTTATCTGGTCAACGGCGGCAAGGTCGCGCCCGAGACGGCCGGCTGAATTATTTTCCCTTCCAAAAAATCAGCAGCAGTCCAAAAAGTCCCAAGGCGGTTCCGACCAAATAAAGTTTCATGGCCTGGTCCACGGGCGCGCCGACAAAAACTTGTTTAAACTGCGACGCAAGAGATCGCGCGACGTCGTGGCCCTTTACGATGAGCAACACGCCGACCACGAGACAAATCACGCCAACGGCTTTTTGCATATAAATCCGGGGAATCTCTGAACTTTAACTTTGCACGATCGCGATGCCGCTGGCCGGACCGAGCCGCGATGCGCCCGCCGCAATCATCGCGCGGGCCGCGGGCGCGTCGTTGATGCCGCCGGCCGCTTTGATGCCAAATTCCGGGCCGACCGCTTCGCGCAATAATTTGATGTCGGCGACGGTCGCCGCATTTTTGCCCAAGCCCGTTCCCGCCTGCACAAACTGCGCGCCGCTTTCCACGATCAATTGGGCCGCGCGAATTTTTTCGGCATCGGTCAACAAGCCGGTTTCCAAAATCACTTTGGCCGGGCGTTCATCGGCGGCTTCGACGACGTCAATGATTTCGCGCAGCACAAATTTATCATCGCCCATCTTGAGCCGCGCGTGATTGAGCACGACCTCAATTTCATGCGCACCGTCGTCCACCGCCGCCTCGGCTTCAAAACGCTTCGCATCCGAGGTCATCGCGCCGAGCGGAAAACCGGCTACGCTGACGACTTTCACCTCGGTAGCTTCGAGCAAATGATACGCGGTCGCGACCCAGCAACCGTTGACGCAAACGCTGAAAAAATTATTTTCGCGCGCCTCGGCGCAAAGTTTTTCGATGTCCGCCGCGGTGGCATCCGCCGCGAGCAGCGTGTGATCAATGAATTTGGCCAGATCGGCCGGCACGGGGGCGAGCAACATGAATCAAGATGTGAAAATTAAATGCCGATGGGATGCCACGCGGTTTTGAATTCGATCGTGTCGAGAATCCAATACGGGTCTTCCACTTTGGCGGAGAACCAATCAGCGGCGGAATGATTTGAATACCGTTTGAGATTCGTTGCGACGCCGGCTTGCAGCTGCGCGCTGATTTCCGCATCGCCCGCGCCGTCCACAATCGCGTTCACATCCAGGTGCGTGGCGATGTGCGGGACGAGTTCCGCGCGTTTGCCGGTCAAAATGTTGACGACACCGCCGGGCAGATCGCTGGTCGCCAAAATTTCGGCGAAGGTCGCGGCGGGCAACGGAAACTTTTCGGAAGCGATGACAATCGCCGTGTTGCCGCTCAAAATCACCGGCGCGACCAACGACACGAGCGCGAGCAGCGCGGGCTCAGCGGGCGCGAGCACGACGACCACGCCGGTCGGCTCGGGCGTGGTGAAATTAAAATGCGCGGACGCGACCGGATTCACGCTGCTGAACAATTGCGAATATTTATCCGTCCAGCCGGCGAAATGCACGAGCCGGTCAATGGCCAGCGTCACTTCGCGCTTCGCCTTCGCCGCGCTGACATCGGTGGAACGCCCGATTTCATTGACCAATTCGCCCGCGCGGTTTTGCAGCATCTCGGCGGCGCGATAAAGAATTTGCCCGCGATTGTAAGCGCTCGCTTTGCCCCAGCCGCCGGAGGCCGCCCGCGCGGCGACGACGGCGTCGCGAAAATCCTTGCGCGAAGCCTGCGCGAAATTATCGAGGTGCCCGCCGCTTGCAGAATGCGCGGGCAGATAACGACCGCTCTCGCTGCGCGGAAATTTTCCGCCGATGAAAAGCTTGTAAGTTTTTTTGACGTCGAGGCGCGGCTGGCTCATGGCGCGGCCAGCTTGGAAAAAACCGGCGGGCGAGACAATTCAAATCGCGCGGCATGTGCCCGCCTTATTCGTAGCCAAAAGCACGGCAATACGGGCTCAACTTTTTTTGCAATGGCTCCAGGTTCGCGGCGTATTGCTGCCAACGATTTACCGCGCGCTGATGCACGGGCCGGGTGACTTCATCGTAGGTCGGCGCGAACACGGATTTTTTGTGTGCGGACTCGTGGAACTTCGCCTGTTGCGGGCGCCAGTCCAGCCCGAGAAAATTCGTGACCCGCCGGCCCTCGGTTTCCATGCCCGTCACGACATCTTCGTATCGGCTTTCGATCCAGTCGAAGCCGCCGAGTTCACGCAGCCGCCGCCAGACGTCCATGAGATCGGCGTAATGTTTGACGGTGCGGTCGAGGCTCAAAAAATTGGCGTTCGTCGCGTTCAATTGCAGGTTCTGAAAAAAACAACTGATGATGACGTCGCGCGGATCGCGCAGGGCGACGATCACTTTTACTGCCGGAAAAATCCGCAGCCAAAGATGGATCGAGGCGGTGTGCGAAGGATTTTTCTCCAGCAAAATTCCCGTGCCCGGCCACGCGGGATTTTCGCGCAAAAGATTTTTCAGGTAACGCTCGTGAAAACGCGAACGGCGCGCGGGATTCAGATGATCGAGCCCATTCAACGTCAGCGTCGCGGCACCCTCGAACGGCGCGAGCGATTCCAACACTTCTTGGGTAAACGCCATCGGTTCGTCAAACGCGGTGAGGTCGGGATGCGCGCCGAGAATTTGTTCCAGCAACGTGGTGCCGCTGCGCGGATGCCCGCCGAGAAAAGCCACCGGGTGTGGAAAATTTTGGCCGGCGGCTTCATTGCGCCAGCGCCGGATAGTTTCCGGTTTCAATTCCGCGAGCAAGCTGCGGCGCCGGCGGTCGGCCTGATCGTAAAGTTGTTCGAAACGAGGAATGTTGGCCGTGGAACGCAAAATAGTTTTGGCCTCGATCAGCCAGCGCATCGCTTCGGCGGGCTGGCCCAGATCGTCCAGCACCACGGCCAGTTGATGCCGGATGGCGTAGCGCACGTGCGGATCGGCAATTGTTTCCTCAACCAATTCGCGTAAAATTTTTTCCGCTTCCACACTTTTTTTCTGGCGATGCAGCAACTGCGCGCGAAAGCAACGGACCTGCGCATCGCGCGGATGCCGTTGGCTGCAAGCCTCAATGCAAGCCCAGGCATCCGCCAACCGCCGTTCGCGTTCATACCAACTGGCGAGACTGAGTTGCGCCGGAATAGACTCGGGGGCCATCGCCGCCGCTTGTTCAAAACAAGCGCACGCCCGGTCCATGCGCCGGAGCAAGTGATATTGCTGACCAAGTAGAATCCGCATGGAAACATCGCCGGGCGTCAGTTCCGCCGTGCGTTGAAACGCGCGGTCGGCAAGATCAAAATTCAATTCCTTGGCCGCTGCCAGCCCGAGTTCAAACCATAACGCATGCGTGTCGGGATATTTTTTCAACAGGTCGTGATACGTGGCGAGCGCCGACTCGGCCCGCCCTTTGAGCAAATCCTGCTGGGCCGTTTGCCAACGCGTCAGATCGCGCGCGGACGGCTGGGATGGCGGGCGTTCGCCACTCACAAACTTGAAGAAAAGGTCCGGACGATAAAAAGCATCGCCGCGAGTCTCGGTAATATTTCCACAACGGTCAAAATTAATTTACGAGCCCTAACAGCATCAACCACCGCTCGATGGCGGAAAAAAATTTCAGCCAAGCCGCCGGCGAATGGTGCACCTTCCCCAAAGGGCTATTGTTTGGCGGTCGCGCAGAGCCTACGCTCGAGAAAAATCAGAAGGGTTGCACCATGAAAGATATCGGCATTGAACTTCATTCCGGCAGCAACGCGAGCGTGCAAATTCTCCGTTCGCCCCGCCGCTGTGCCCTTGAACTTCCGCGGCGCCGTCCGCTGCGTGCGGGAAAAAATCCAAAAAAGAAAACGGTTCAGCGGTTATACACGCCTTACGAAATGGCCAAACTTCTGGCGGTGAATGCAACCGCGTTCACGCCGCGGCAAAGTGATTTTGGAATTTGGTAAAAATTTGAAAGGCTCGCCCGCGACCGTTGAATTTTGGCCACCCCAATAACTTCATTCATTTTAAGCGGTCCGCGGCGTCAAAAACTTTTTCCCTAATCGCGGCGATTGAAACTTGCTTCCACGCTTCATTAAAAGAAAAATTATCGCTTCAAATGGTCGGCGGCGGCATCGAGCCGATTCATTTTCCGTCAATAAAGTGAACTGGACGAAGCCGGCGGTTTTGCCTAGAATTTCAGCCGTGCCGAACCACACCAAAGGCGCGGGTCCCAGCGGTCCCGCTAAAAATTTGCCGTTCGAGGCAGCGTTGAAAAATCTGGAAGCCATCGTCGAAGCGATGGAAGCCGATGATTTGCCGCTGGAAACGTTGCTGGCGAAATACGAGGATGGCGCGCGGCTGGTGAAAATTTGCCAGGAAAAACTGGCGGAGGCGGAAGTGAAAATCCAGCAGCTTGAAAAAAATGCGGCGGGCGAAATGAAATTGAAACCGCTCGCGCTGGCCGAAGAATAAATTTATTTATGAGTCGTTACTTAGACATGGTTGACGGGCCTGCGCACGTCAAAAAACTCACGCTGCCGCAACTGCAGGAACTCGCCGGCGAGATCCGCACCGAGCTGATCGAGGGCCTCGCCAAGGGCGGCGGCCATCTCGGCCCGAACCTTGGCGTGGTCGAGCTGACCATCGCCCTGCACAAAGTTTTCACGACGCCCAAGGATAAATTTGTCTGGGACGTGAGCCACCAGGTTTACGTCCATAAAATTTTGACCGGCCGCAAAAACCGGTTCCGCACGATCCGCCAGACGGATGGCCTGAACGGCTTCGCGCTGCGCACCGAGAGCGAGCACGATTGCTTCGGCGCGGGTCACGCCGGCACGGCGCTCTCGGCCGCGCTGGGCATGGCGGCGGCGCGCGACAAACGCGGGACGGACGAGCAGATCGTCTGCATCTTCGGCGACGCGGCGCTGACGAACGGCATTTCGTTCGAGGCGATGAACAACGTCGCGCACACGACGAAAAAATTCATCGGCATCCTCAACGACAACGAATGGAGCATCGCCAAAAACGTCGGCGCGATTTCCGGTTATCTCAACAAGCTCATCACCAATCCGAGCTACAACAAGCTCGCGAAGGAGTTTGAAAATTTCGTGCGCCGGTTGCCAAAAGGCGAATTGGCGATCCAGCTCGCGCACCGCGCGGAAGGCGGTTTCAAAGGCGCGATCACGAGCGTCGGCTTGCAGCAGACCACGCAGGCCGTGGACACCGATGGTCGCGGCGGCCATGGCAGTCCCGTTTTCTTTGAGGAAATGGGGATGCGCTATCTCGGTCCGATTGACGGACATAATTTGCCGCTGCTCATCAGCACGTTGGAATTTGCCAAGACTTGCGATCATCCGATTGTCATTCATGTTTTGACGCAAAAAGGCAAGGGCTACGAAGCCGCGCTGAAATCGCCGGAAAAATTTCACGGCCTCGGACCTTACAACGCCGTCACCGGCGAAACGCCCGCGAGCAAGCCCGGCACGCCGCCCGCATATCAAGATGTGATGGGCCAGACGATGGTCAAGCTCTGCAAGCGCAACGAAAATATCGTCGGCCTCACGGCGGCGATGCCCACGGGCACGGGCATGAAACATTTGGAAAAGGCGATGCCTGACCGTTATTTTGATGTCGGTATTGCCGAAGAACACGGCGTTATTTTTGCCGCCGGCATGGCGACGATGGGTTATCGGCCGGTCGTGGCGATTTATTCCACGTTTCTCCAGCGCGCTTACGACTGCATTCATCACGATGTTTGCTTACAGGATTTGCCCGTGATTTTCGTCATGGATCGCGCCGGGCTTTCCGCGAACGACGGCCCGACGCATCACGGCCTGTTTGATATTTCGTATCTGCGCTGTTTCCCGAACGTCATCGCGATGGCGCCGGCGAACTCGCCGACATGATGTTCACCGCCACGACCATCAATCATCCGACCTTCATCCGCTATCCGCGCGGCACGGCGGAAGGCGTGCCGCTGAAACCCGAGCCGCAGCTCATCGAAGTCGGCAAGGCGCAGATCGTGCAAACATTTTCCAACAATAAAAAACGCAAAGTCGCGCTGTTCGGACTTGGCCCGATGAACACCATCGCGCGCAAAGCCGCCGCCGAACTCGCGAAGGAAGGTTACGATTGCGCGGTCATCAATCCGCGTTTCACCAAGCCGATTGACGCCGCCGCGCATGAAACTTACGGTCATGAAGCCGATCTCGTCGTCACCTTGGAGGATCATGTGCTCATCGGCGGCTACGGTTCGGCGGTGCTGGAATTGTTCAGCGAGAAGCACGTCTCCACGCCGGTCATCCGCATCGGCTGGCCGGACAAATTCATCGAACACGCCACCACGCAGGACGAACTGCGCGAAAAATACGGCCTGTCCGTCGAGAACACCGTTAACCGCGTGAAGGCGCAGTTTGCGGAACCCGCGCTGACGAAAAAACAGCTCGCGGCGGCGCAATAAAACCTGGCAGGCCGAGGCGATAAAAAATTTTCCCGACAACCGATTTGTCA
>Ga0302202_10004585_pt1 | contig 14498 bp, 10 predicted proteins | sample II_Bog_N3_3_FD_194579 | JGI IMG/M metagenome (GOLD analysis project Ga0302202, IMG submission 194579) | Peat permafrost microbial communities from Stordalen Mire near Abisko, Sweden - II_Bog_N3_3 | ecosystem: Environmental > Terrestrial > Soil > Wetlands > Peat | place: Sweden: Abisko...
AGAGAACCACTGTGTTGCGGAATCCTACCCAGGCGCGCAGCCCCGGCAAGTAGCGGTTCTTCTCGCCGAGGGAATTGATAGAGTCCACTGCCTTTCGATCCATCAAGCTGAACACCCCTGCATTCAACGGAATCGGATAGTCCGAGAGCGCCCCGAGCACACGATAGAACAGAGGAAAGAGCTTGGCCAGAACCTTGCGCCTCTCCTTACGACTTCTTCGGACTGCAACAACCACCTGAGCACCATTCAGCCAAGCCTCTATCAGTTTCGGCAGGACCTCAGGCGGATCCTGAAAGTCACCATCCATCAAGATCACGGCATCACCTTTGGCGGACTCGATGCCTGCGGGAGAGTTCAACAACCACTACATGGGAATCTTGCAATCCCAATTCCCTGAGCAGAGTCAGGGACATGTCGGTTGAGCCATCGTTGACGTAAACAACTTCCCATTTGATGTGCGTGCTCTCCAGGGAAGATTTCAAGGCGGCATGAAATTTCAAGATCAGTTCATCTTCGTTATAGATCGGGACTACGATTGAGATCATGAATGACTCCGGAATCTGCAGGTTTGTTTGGATCCAAGAGCGCGCGGTCTCTCCCGGTGAGCCTTTACTTGCTAGCGGAAGCATCGCTCATTCTAGTGCTGTGTTCTTGTCAATTGGCGTCAGACTGAAACACTCGAACCTTCCAGCGAGTTTCAGTTGGTGTTAATACTATTACGTAGCGAGAGACGATACGCTGTGTTGTTTTGACCTGCTCATGATCCAGGAGCACAAAGTCATAGGTGACCTTGTCTGTCAACTCGATCGACAAACCCTCTGGGGAATAGAGCAGGGTCAAGGTAGCGCGTTCGAAGCTTGAGTTCCGCCTGCCGCGCAATGACGGCTGCCAGCTTGTCTTTGGCAATGCCCACGAAGCCAATGTCCAGCATCTCCGGGCGGTTCTGCTCAAATGCAGCTTGCAAGCTCTGCCACGCAAGGAGATAATCGCGCACCGCGGCAGACGCTGTTTGTTCCGGAAGCACACGAGATCCGTGCAGATTTGCCGGCTCAATGCGGACACTCGCCTGCGCCAGCCCGCTGGTTGACGCGGTACCCATCATAAGACACAAGATCAGCAGCGATCTTTGCATTTTTACTTCTCCCAAACAATCCGGTTTCCCAACACAACTCCGCTTGCCACGCTAAGCGCTTCGCCTGGATAGGCAGGAAGTTCTCCCTGTGCCACTCCATGTTTTAATGGCACGTCGACGGTTGATTGATCTCCATTGTGAGTGCCTGTAAATGTGACAATCGTTCCGTCTGGAACTGGATTTCCGCTGCAATCTTTGACTGGCTCCGTGACCAACTCCAGCTTTCCAGAAACCTGCTTTGCGCTCATGGCCAGGCGGCATGGATCACCCGGAACCTGCTCGACAATTCGGGTACTTGACACTGTACCAACTTGTGCAGAGAACTTCGCATTGCCCTGTTGAGCACTTGAGTCCAAAGCTATCCAGGCTGCTCCACCACGGCTTACGGCGGTCCGCTTTACTACCGATCCGGACGGCAGCAGGAGTTCAAAGGACACAGTCGCTGGGGGAAGAATGAGATTGTGATAGACGTCGAAGAGATAAACTGTACCCGTTATCCCATTTGCCACACCGACTGAGAGTCGCGAAGGCTTTGCAAGAAAGCTAAGTTCTGTAACCATGGCTGCAACAGAGACATCGAACACGCCATTTATAGAGCCTCCGTCCCACGCAAGGCACGCAACATAGTGCCCGACATTGCTCAAGCTTCCAGCAGGGAAAGCTGTAGCGCCTCCCAATTGAATATCTTGCTTGATTGCAGCACCTGGTCCAACCACATACAATGTTGCCTTGCCATTGCCGCTTGTTGAAACAGTGAACGGCGCGCCGGCTTCCAGCGAATCAGGCAGGATCATCGACTGACACTGCGCAGCAACGGGCAATATAAGCGCGAATGCCAAGCCCGCAAACGTAGATTGAGCGGAACTTTTCACTGCAGGCCTTCCGTGCTGAACGTGGCAACCACCGCTCGTTGAGTGCTTACCTCACCAGCGATATCCTGGGGAACCACAACCTCAAAAGGTACCGGGGTGCCTGGTGAAAGCGCCTCTTTCAGGTACTCATCCGATACCCAGATGAGTTGGCCCGACTTGTCGTAGAAGGTAGCGAGCACGTGGGCGACGTTGACAACCCGTCCACTTTGGTTAATCAACTTACCGGTCAGTAATTCTCCCGGTTGCGCCGTCAAGTGTTGGTCTGCAATCTCGATGACCGGGTCAGCCGAGGCTGAAATCAGTGTTGAGCTCGGAGTCATCCGAACACTGGCCACATCGTCCATCGAGATGCCTGAAAAACGAATGAGAAATGGTGTCACTTGCTTTGGCAAAAGAAGGTGAGATATCTTGTCGAAGCTGCCTTCCGTGGCTATCAATGTGTTGTTCTTCCCCAGCAGCGTCGCGGACACGGAGACGAAGGCTGGAACTACATCTTCGTTCAAAAGTTCCCCAAGGATCACAACCCCATCGGCACGCTGCACAGGGTGCATATCGATGATTCGAACGTGCGGGGCTTCCACATCCTGCGCTCCCCAATCGTCTTCCGCACCTCGATAGATTACATCCCATCGCAGGTAGTTCACCGCGACCACCTGCGGAGGAACTGGTATCGCCTTTACATAAGGCCACAGTGCCAGCCAATGTGCGCCGTCGTTGACAACGTGTATATCCTGGACGCTGACGAGGGGACCAACTACCGTTGCCCAGTAGATCTTCAGTCGCATGGTAGCGTCATTCCCGGAGACGCGGAGTGGCAGCACTTCTGTCTTTTCCGGCACTGCATAAGTGATCAAACTGGGAGCATGGCCTCTCAGGTCACTGACAAAGTCCGCTTGGGTAAACTGCGCCTTGTTGCCAAGGCTGGCATATGCCCGGGCCCACGCCTGCATGCCAATATCGTCACCAAGGTTTCGCACCACACTCTCTGGGTCAGCCGACGAGCGGAGGAAATGCTCACGGCCCGCATAGACGGCTGCGGCATGCACAGGCCACACGGTTCCAACAACTACAAGAGCCACAGTTGTCAGAGCGAGTGTGGCCGCAAGAAGTGTGCCGTTGCTCATGAGTGCACCTCTTCTGTGATGGGTTCGGGGGAAAGTAATCGGTCTGGAGACTCGGCCTGAGTCCCGGGCGCGACTCTTCTGTTGCCAGAGGGAATCAGTAAAACCAGGAATGCCAGGATGCTGCTGCCGATCGGCAACGTTCCCCACATCCATCCCTGCCAACTGGGCGGCATTTGGGATGCGTTCAATGCAACCGCGGGCGGCACGGCATCTTTCCCCCAAACTGTAATTGTTCGGTCTTCAAGATCGTCCACCCTACGCCATCCTGCAAAGGAGAGGAGCGGATCGTAGTACCTGTCCCGAACAAAGACCCACTTCAAGCCATAACGATCGGCATGCATCAGCATTGCTCGCAGCGCATCAAGTCCTGGTTCACCAAAATACTTTGAACTGGTCAATGCACCTGCTCCATAGCGAGTCAATTCCGGCAACATGCGGCCAGAATTCCATTCCCCATCTACGCTTCCCGCGTTTGTCATGACGGCAAGGCGCGCAATTTTATTGCCGAATCCAAGTGTCAGGTAGCGGTACTGATCATGGCCATCGCGATTCAGCCACAACGCAACCGAGCCAACATTGAAGTCCTCAGCATCGGCTGGCCGAATGCTTGCCCACGCAACTGCAACGGCGCATGTGATAGCTGCCAATGCTGTCAGACCCACAACCGCTCTCAACCTGAATCGATCAACTAACTCCGCACTGAGAAGGCCGACAAACGGCAGCCCAAGCAACGTAGCCCAGTAGCTGAATCTCTCCATCGTCAGCACATTAAATGCGCGCCCAAGCAACAGTTGACCGGCTGGAGTAGTGCCTCCCAGTCCGATGAGGAACGCGATCCAGAACCCGAACAACAACGGCCGGAGTCGAGGGCTCCTGGCCCCTCTCAGAAAGATGAAGGGCAATGTCAGAATGAAGGCTCCGTAAGGGACTAGGAAGTAATTGATGCCCCATTCCGGATTGAGCAAATAATTTGCTCGGCTTGGGTGTGGGATAGGGGTCTGCGTTACCGGATAGTGAATCAGTGCAATCCAGAACGGCAGGAGAACGACAGCGATTGCCAAAGCAACGACAAGCGCAATGATGATTGATCGCAGCAGAGCCCCGGATGTCGTGACTCTCTCGCCATCTTCACGATCCAACAGAGCAAGTGCCACCACCGGTAGCGCAAACAGCACGGATCCAAACAAGAGTGTGGCGTGATGCGCTGCGGCAGCGGCTGTGAAAAGTACGCAGGCCTTCAGGAACGAGCGCCAGTTCGCATGCCTGACCCAATCAAATAGGAATGGCAGCGCATTCAGGTAAAGCGGAGCGGCGCATGTCGTTCCCAACTGCCCGGCGGAATAAACAAGAAAACTCTCCGCCCCCACAAACACGCTTGCCAGTGCGGCAAAGGATGCCGCACGAGGCCCCACCCATAGTCGCGAGAACCGGTAGACCCCCACAACCAGAAGCAAAATCGCAGCCAGTTGCACAGCCATGTACGCCATGTCGAGCCCGATGACCCAGGAGACAAGGGCTACCCACTGCTGCGGCAACGGCGGATAAGTGGTCTGCGAGAATCCGGCATACCATTGCGCATTCCACGGGTTGAACCAATGATGCGCGTAGTGAGAAGCAAAGAAGATGTGAAAATTCGCGTCGTAAGACTTGAGCGGCAACTTCATCATTAGCAATGGCAAATGGACTGCGACAGCCACCATCATGAGCAGGCCCATCGGAATCGGTCTGGCTGAGGACGCCGCTACACCTTCGTCATGCATTCTTGCCTTTCATGGTCATGGTTGACGCTGTAAGAGTCCAAAGAAGCCCGGGGCCGAACGAGCCGCCTACATGTGCAGAAATGCCATTTCCATGCAGTTCAGCGCGAGCGAGTAAAACTAGGGTCACAGTTCCCGGCTCCGCCGGTCTGGTCAATTCGGGACAGCTGTCGAAGGTCTTTTGCTGAAGCATCACGCAATCTGGCAGATGGTCAATAAGGCACAGATTCTGGGCTGACCCACGTGTACCGTCGGGACTAGCAAGTGCCTTCTACTTTTCTACTCGAACGCGCAGCGATTTTATCGCTCTCGTCCATGGGTATCGTTCTGCACAGTGTTTCGCAGCCAAAGTCACTCTGCCACGCGGCAAGTTTGCACAGAGCTCCAAAGACACTCATAACCACTTCCAAAATCGAATTTGGAACCTCAATCCATAACGCCAACATTGAGCCACCAGTGCTGCCACCGGAGCATAGTGACTCCGCAACAATCCTTGCTGGTGCTCCGTTTGAATATTAGCCTTGTACTCCTGAAGATTGCCACGGTACTCGTAGTCGGAAGCAGTGCCTGCGTCTTCCATGCGCAAACCTACGCAGTGCAGCCCGGAGATTCTAACAGCGCTCACGCGGTGCCACCGACGACCACATCACACAATCTTGGATGGGGTTCTAGCCTTGAGACGGCACGCCTGTCGCGAGCGGTAGAGATGGCTCTGCAGCGCGGCGACCATGCTCAGGCATTTGAGTACGCTGAGCGCGCCGCGCAAGCTTCTCCTAACAATCCGAAATTGTGGTTTCTCCTCGGATACTGCGCGCGGCTCAATTCCCGTTTGAAGGAATCCGAAAGTGCGTATACACACGGTCTTCGCCTTGCCCCTAGCGCACCTGAAGGGCTCTCGGGCCTGGCCCAGACCTACAGCCTCATGGGCCGAGCCGAAGAAGCGGAGACTCTGCTGAAGCAAGTCATTTCAGCCAGCCCTGGAGGACGCGACGACATGGTCCTCCTCGGTGAACTCTACCTGCGCGGCAGCAACTACGACGGCGCGCTTGAGTGGCTGCAGAAAGCCGAGGCATTGCGGCCAGATTTTCGTTCCGAGTTGCTCTTGGCATCTGCATTCCAGCACATGAAAAATATGGAGATGTCCGGCCGTTATCTTGCCATGGCTAAACAAAAGGCGCCCGACAATCCGGAAATGCTCCGCTCCATGGCCGGCTACTACCGGGACATAGGGGATGATGCAGGGGCAATTGCCGCGCTGTCCGCCATTCACAATCCCAGTGCAAGCGTATTGGCTGAACTTGCCTACACCTATCAACTCAAGGGCGACCTCGACAGCGCGGCGAATCTCTATGCGAAGGCCGCCAGCGCACTCCCCGGCGATGTCGGCTTGCAACTCTCCGCCGCTCAGGCCGAGGTTGCGCTGGGTGCCACCGATAAGGCCCAGCCGTTTCTCGCCCGCGCAGCAGCAATCGCCCCAGACCATTATCGCCTGCACGCGATCCGCGCCGAGATATTCAGGATTGATGACCGCGACAAGGATGCCCTCCAGGAATACGCCATAGCCGTCGCCAATCTGCCGGCGGTTCCTGTGGAAGGTCCTTTGTACGGAATCCAACTGCACATCAACATGATGGAACTGCTCAGCAGCATGTTGGAAAGTGCAGAAGCACATCACCAGCTCGAAGTCGCGCAACAGGAAATTGCGGCGCTCGGTGAACCTGTAGCGGGCAGACCCGATTTTCTCCGGCTCCGAGCCCTGATCCACCTGCATGCAAACGAGTTTCAGGCAGCGCTCCGTGATGTGTCGGAGGGCCTTGCTCTCCGTCCGAACGACCGCAACAGTTTGCAACTTGAGGGCGATGTGCTCATGAAGCTCGGACGCAGCGAAGACGCAATTGCTGCGTATTCGCAAATACTCAAGGGGTCTCCAGACAATCAATTCGCCCTGATTTCAATTGGCTATGCAAGCCGGGCAGTAGGGCGCGATCAAGATGCTGAGCGATACTTTGTGCGCCTGGCGGCCGCCCACCCTGATCTGTACGTTCCTTATCTTGCCCTCGGAGATCTCTACACAGCCCGCCGTGAGTTCCCCAGCGCACAAGCGTCGTACGCCAACGCCTACGCCAGTGCCCCACGGAGACCTCTCATAGTCGCCGGTGGTATCAACGCTGCCATCGAAGCGCATGATCTTCTCGCTGCTGCAGCTTGGTTTGATCGAGTCACTCCACCGATGCTGCAGGAGCCGCAGATTCTCCGCGAGGAAGAGAGATACCTCAGCTTCAAAGGAGATTACCTGGGTTCAGCGGAAATGGGGCGCAAGGCCATTGCCGTTCTTCCGCATGACAGGGACGTTGTGGTTTATCTCGGATACGATCTTCTGCACCTCAGTCAGTTTGATGAGCTGCTGGTACTGACAGCTCAGTACACCAGCATTCTACCCAAAGAAGCCGATATACCCTTGCTCGCTGGATATGTTCACAAACACCAGGGCCAATCGGAACAGGCCATTGCCGACTTCACTGAAGCGTTGCGCCGTAACCCTGAAGTGGTTACAGCCTACATCAACCGGGGCTATGTGTTGAACGACACGCATCAGCCAGCGAAAGCTGCAGAGGATTTCCAATCCGCACTGACTAGGGAACCCCACAATGGAGAGGCTCATCTGGGCATGGCGTATGCGGAACTGGACCTGCATGAACCCACGAAGGCTCTGGAACAGGCCGCTCTGGCTGAGGCCGCGCTCGGGGACTCGCGAGACATTCACGTCATTCGCGCCACGGCCTACGGCCGCGAGAATATGCTCCCCGAAGCGGAGCGCGAGTACCGCAGCGCACTTGTCTTCGCACCCCATGACGGGAGCCTCCATCTCGGACTGGGCAATGCTCTCTTTGCGCAGAGTCGGTTCCACGAGGCGATTGCGGAGTTGCAGCACGCGGTGGAAGACTCTCCCGAATCAGGGGATGCCTATGCACTGCTCGCGCGAGCCTGGGCCAGTGTTCAGGACCGCCCAAACACTCTGAAATATGTGGGGCTCGCAGAACAGCGCGCAGTGCTCTCACCGGCAGATGAAGACGGTGGAAGTACACTGCAAGGCAGCATCTACCTCGCCACCGGTCAGGCTCTCAGCACTCTCGGGGATCGCGATGCCGCCATGGAACGGTTTCGCAAATCTCTGGTTAGTGCTGGCAGTGATCGTGCCAGCGTTCGAATCGCAATTGCCCACATCATGGCCGCACAAGGCCACACCGACGATGCAGAACGACAAATTGCACTGGCCCAGATTGAGGTTGCAGCAGGAGGAATCCGACCCTTCAGTGCCGGACAACTTCTGGAGACGGCTGACCTTTTTCGGTCACTCCATGAATACCAACTCGCCGAGTCCTACCTCCAGCGAGCCAGTGCGGCGGGCGCGCAGGATGCCGATGTCAGGGTGGAGTTGGCAAAGACTCTCCTGGATTTGGGAGACACGCAGCGAGCAGAAGCCGAGCTCTCCGCAGTACAAGAGGATGCTGGGCACCCACACAGTTACGAGTTTCTTCTGGTGCAGGCTACACTCTTTCGCAAACAACATCACGATGAACAGGCGCTCACTTCCTTCGCGCAGGCTTCGCAATCGGAGGGAGACAATCGAAGTATACAGAAATCCATGCTGGAAACCGGAGCAGAAGAAGGCCTCAGGGTGACGCGCAAGCTCAGCGTCTTGTCGGACTTCTCCCTTGAACCGATCTTTGAAGACTCCACCGTCTATGTCTTGGATTCCAAGCTCGACGGTGGGTCGGCAACGGAAGCAGATCCTTCCGCGGGGCTTCCCCCTCCGCGGTCTTCCCTACAGACTCAGTGGACGAACGTCCTTCATCTGCATTTGAATCACCTGCCCGTTGCCACGGGTTCCTTTGAAGTGCGCAATGCACGCGGCCAGATCTCCGTGCCCAGCACGAACTCGATTGTTAGCCGAAACACAACCGACTACTCCGTGAATGCGGCGATGACTCCGGTCCTCGCATTCCGGAACAATGTCGTCGTGTTGAACGGTGGGATCCAGGAAACGATACGACGCGACTCCAAATCTCCAGTTGCCATGGACCAAAATCTCTTCCGCGCATTTGCGTACTTGTCCACCAGCTCTTTCTTCAATGCTGTTTCCGTCACCGGTTACGTAATGCGCGATGCAGGTCCGTTCACAGAAAGCAACCTGCATTCCCAGTCTCTTGCGGGAGCACTCGACTTCCGTGTTGGTGCGCCGTGGTCAAAGACCACTCTGGTGACCGGCTGGGGAGCAAACAAGTTGACACTTTCGCCGGTTCACTATGAGAACTTTGTCACCTCGTCCTACATAGGACTCGAGCGGCTATTTGGAGAGCAACTCAAAGTGAGGGCGATTGCAGAAGACGTGCGCGCATGGCGCGTCGTGGGAACCGCTTCGGCGATTGCGCAGAACCTGAGACCAGCTGCAAACATTGATTGGAGTCCAAACCTCCAGTGGAATCTGCAGGCATCCTCCGCTTATTCGAGCACCAGAGGCTTTCATTCCTACGACGTGATTCAGAGTGGCTTTTCAGTTTCCTACGCCAGGCCGTTTCGGCGGCGGTTCAGGGACGACAGTGGAAGCGTCGTCATTGAGTATCCCATTCGCTTCTCTGCCGGAGTTCAGCAGGAATCCTTCTTTAACTTCACAGGCGGAAAGTCTCAAACGCTTGAGCCCTACATCCGAATCAGTTTGTTTTGACGGAGAAATGTAATGAGAATATGTCTGGTTTCTACGTTTCCTCCGAGTGGACGACAGTTGAACGAGTATGGGTTTCATCTCGCGCAAGAGCTTGCAGGTCTTCCCGGAATTGAATTGATCATTCTCGCTGACAAGTTAGCATCCTATGACTTCGCCACAAATAGCGACGGCGAAGCAGCACGGGAATCGGAACTCGCGGAACTGCCCGGATTCAACGTGGTTCGTTGCTGGACCTTCGGTACGCTCTCAACCCCGTTGCGGTTGCTCCATGCCGTTCGCAAAGTCAAGCCAGATGTCGTGTGGTTCAACATCGTCTTCTCCAGTTTCGCTACACCAGAAAATCCCTTTGCAGCCTTCGGCGGTCTTTGTGCTCCGGCAATCGTCCGCTCCGCCGGATTCTTTACCCATGTCACCTTGCACCACATTCTCGAGCATGTTGATTTTGAAGCTGCCGGAGTTCGCCACAAGAAGCTGTTTTCCATCGGAAGCTCACTTGCCACGCGGGCTCTCCTCATGGCCAACTCTGTCTCGGTGCTGCTGCCGGGATACCGGCGAACGCTCATGGCTAAATATTCCGCCCAGAACGTAATGCTGGCCACCCACGGAACCTTCTCCGCCCTTCCCTGTCGTCCAGATCCATCTCTGCGCGGAAACCCTGATATCCGCATCCTCGCGATTGGTCACTGGGGAACCTACAAGCGCCTGGAGACGCTTATGTCTGCGTTTCCCTCTGTCCTCGAACATATCCCGAACGCCCGCTTGATTGTTGCCGGCGCCAATCACCATACGAAAGTTGGATATTGGGAGTCCATCCGTGAAGCTCAGCCCAAAGAACTGCCCATCGAGTTTCTCGGATACGTTGCCGAGCAAGACATTGCCAACCTCTTTCGTGGCACCTCTCTTCTGGCTCTTCCCTATGATTCTGCGACGGGTTCCAGTGGCCCCGCTCATCAGGCATGTGAGTATGGCGTTCCGATTGTCTGCGCCGATATCGCGGACCTCCGGGAGATGGCCGATGCTGAGGAGATGGCAGTCGGCTTTTATCAGGTCGGTGACGCGAAAGACCTCGCCCGGCAGATGATCGATATCCTCAACTCACCGGAACGCCAGAGCCAGATGGCTGAGCAAAACTTTGCTGCCGGGCTGCGCATGACCATGAGCAGTGTCGTTCAAGGCTACCTCCACTGGTTTGCACTTCAACTGGGCAACAGCGGCACCAATGCCTCCGATATCGCTCTCCGGGAACTCGAGCCTCCGACGAATCTTCAAACCGAAGGTCGGCCTTCCACCGGCACCACCCGTCCTCGTCTCACCTCTTTCAAAGAGTCGCTGCATGCTGACGCAACTGGCCACAACAATCATCCCCGACAATATGGACCCACCAACAAGATGCCCGAGGAAACGAACTTTCCCCTGTTGCCGCGCGGCAGAGACGAACCGTGCGAGTGAATCACGCGAACTGCCTTGCAACCGCTTTAAGCCAGAGGGACACTGTCATGATCGTCTGCAAATCCGCTCGCAACTCATGGTTGATGTTTCCCAGAATCGTTGTCCTGAATCTGTACCGTGGGAATACCTCACTTCTCAGGGAGAATTCCCACACTTGCAATCCTGTTGCCTCACACCAAGGAGAACACCATGCAATCGTCCTTCGCGCCTTCAACTCTCCCGCGTACCGCCTTTAGTTTCCTCGCGGTTTTACTTACGGCGTTCCTGGTATCGGGCTGTGGAGGAACCACAGTCACGGGCGCTCTGCCGCCAACAGCCACGATGACTGCAACCCCGGGTACAATCGTTTCGGGCTCTTCGTCAAAGCTGGTTGTGACTGCCAGCAACGCCACGCAAGTGATGCTCACTGGAACTGACGGCACCAACGTCGCGCTCGCCGCAAGCGGCGGCACTGCATCGGTCAGCCCCAAGACCACTGCCACTTACACAGCTACCGCTACGGGCCCCGGAGGGACTACCACCGCTACAGCCACCGTTACCGTCACCACAATCGCGGCGCCTCTTCTCACCCTCACAGCAAATCCGACAAGCATCGCCTCCGGAAGTGCTTCCTTGCTGACCGTTGTGGCAAGCAATGCAACGCTGGTCACCCTCACCGGCACGGACGGCACCAATGTGACGCTTGCTGCAATCGGCGGAACAACATCGGTGAGCCCCACTGCGACCGCTACCTATACCGCTACCGCCTCCGGTCCCGGGGGCACCATCAGCACCACTGCCACTGTTGTCGTCACGACCAGCACGGCACCTGTCGTCACCATCACGGCCTACCCCACAACGATCGCCTTGGGAAGCTCTTCCTTGCTGACTGTTGTGGCTACCAATGCCACCCTCGTCAACCTGACCGGCACGGACGGAACCAATGTGGCGCTCGCGGCCATCGGCGGGACGGCATCGGTAAGCCCTACTGCAACCGCCACCTATACCGCTACGGCATCGGGAGCCGGTGGGGACGCATCACAGACCGCCGTCGTCACGGTGGTGCCAGCCGGTGGTACCCAATCCATCAACCATGTTGTCTTCATGATGCAAGAGAACCATACATTCGACAATTACCTCGGCATGCTCAATCCCTATCGAAAGACCATGGGATGGAACAAGGGCGACGATGGCCTGGAGTATGACGTCGATGGCATTGATGACAAGCTCACCACGATCAAGAACGAAGACGATGCCAACACGTTTTACCCGCTCTTCAAATTGGCCAGCACCTGCGTTGACGATCTCAGCTCCGATTGGCTCGCCAGCTTCGGCGATGTCAATCGCTACAACTTCTCCAGCACACGACCCATCCTCATGGATGGCTTCGTGCACGATGCTGAGGGATACGCCAATAGCTGCAAGAATAGCGGAAGCTGTGCGGGCAACTTCGATGATTTGGTCGGTCGGCGCGCCATGGGCTACTACGACGAGAAGATGCTCAATTACTACTACTACATGGCATCTCAGTTTGCCGTTTCCGATCGTTGGTTCTCTCCTGTAGCCACCAAGAGCGTGGGAAACCGCATCGCTACGTTTACCGGCGGCACGACGCAAGGACTCGTACACGACCCCGGAAGCGACGATGGCCTCACTTCTCAACTGGTCATACCCACCATCTTCGAGAAGCTGGACGACGCAAAGGTTACCTGGAAGATCTATTACACCGTACGCTCGGGATTGTGCCTGACTGATGCCGACTGCCCCGGAACTTCCAATTCTGAGTATCCAGCCACGTACTTCTCGAGTCTGAACTACTCCTACAAGTACCTGTACAACAATCCATCTCACGCTGCATGCCTGGCGCCGACTCAGGCGTCAAGCGCAGTTGGAGATGCGTCAGACTCCTTCTGCATCGACACCGATCACATCGCACCAATCGGGACCTACTTCACCGACCTCACCAGCGGGAACCTGCCCAGTTTCAGCTTTATCGAAGCGGGGTATGGCAATAACGACGAGCATCCGGGCTCGGGCCAATCCATCCTCCTCGGACAGACCCAGGTGGCAAGCGTGATCAACGCTCTCATGGTGAGCTCTGCGTGGAAGGACTCAGTCTTCTTCTTCAGCTACGACGAAGGCGGCGGCCCCTACGACCACGTTCCTCCCGTTGCTGGACATTCCAATGACTTCACCGATGCCTCGCTTGGTACCATTCCGGATATCGGAGGAATTTTGGTCAACCCTGACGGCTACGGTCCCTGTGTGCCAGTCGGCGGAATACCGACCACCCATTGCGACCTGTCATTGCTCGATCCGGGCGCAAACCCTGCGGACGCTGCCGCAATCGAGGGCTTCCGCGCTCAACTCGGCTTCCGCCTGCCGAACACGATCATCTCCCCGTTTGCTAGAAAGCACTTCGTCTCGCACACCCCGATGGATCACACGGCGATCATCAAGTTCGTTCAAGATCGCTTTATCGGCAACTCCATCTACCTGACTCCACACGAAGCAGCCCAACCGAATCTGTTGGAGTTCTTCGACTTCAACGCAACACCGTGGGCCACTCCGCCCACTCCTCCCATTCCCGTATCTGCTGGCTCTCTCGGCTACGACCCCTGCACCCCAACGACCATGGGGCCGTGATGGCGAGGATAAGTGATTGATATATCTGGTGCCCGGAGGGGGACTTGAACCCCCACGACCTTGCGGTCTGCGGATTTTAAGTCCGCTGTGTCTATTTGTAAATATCTAACATATAAAGAGTTACGCTTGGTTAAATGTGAACTGTGTAAGTTTATGTGTAAATTTTGCTGCTTTCCCATCATCGCACACCTTCTCTTTTGGGCAGTGCTTGGCACTTCAAGAGCCGAGAGAGGGGTGAACTGCACGCATGGGCAGGCTCAGAGGCTCAATCCAATGTCCAAGTCATGGCTCTTCTCCTGCTTGGGTGCCTCTGCAAGCTCACGCTGCGGCGGCTTCGGGTCGGGCGTATGAGCGCTTGTGTGCGAGACATCATGCCCGAGCGCCGAGCCGAGCTTCTCTCGGCGGTCAGTGAACAGTTGCACATCGTAGGCCCGGCGCGAAACGGCAACGTAAGCGATGCGGTTGTTGAGCAGGTGTTTGGCCCCCCAGCTCGGCGTCGCCGGATAAAGCTCGACTACACGGTCTTCTGGGCGGCCTCCGTCCATCTTCAAACTCATCCGTCCATCCTGGTCGATGCCCTCCATGGTCCCGAGTCCACGGTTGGCCAGCTTCAAGTCGGGCGGATGGCTCCGTGCAGGTTCTAAACGTTGGTTTAGATATGTACAGGCGCGCGGATTTTCGGGCCTACTATGAAGCTGGAGGACACCGCGAATGTCTCCAGAAGAAAACGGCTCCAAACTGACGGGAAGAAAAGACCATTGGCTCCCGCAGTGTTACATGCAAGGGTTCATTGGCCCGTCACGCAAGGAAGAG
>Ga0302202_10004586_pt1 | contig 14495 bp, 8 predicted proteins | sample II_Bog_N3_3_FD_194579 | JGI IMG/M metagenome (GOLD analysis project Ga0302202, IMG submission 194579) | Peat permafrost microbial communities from Stordalen Mire near Abisko, Sweden - II_Bog_N3_3 | ecosystem: Environmental > Terrestrial > Soil > Wetlands > Peat | place: Sweden: Abisko, Stordalen...
GACACTGCCATGCTTGGGAATGACACCTTCCGCCCGGGCGCGGACTTCAACATCGCCGCCGATGGGCTTGATCATGTCCCGCGTAATGGAAACAACCGTGGTCCGCGTTGGCAGCGGGACGTTCAGCAAGCAAATCCGCTCAACCAAAACCAAGCTCGCAGGCCAGGCTGCCCACGCCAGCGCCAGGACGACGAGCGCCGCGCCCCCGCCGCCCAGCAGCCAGCGGCGAAAAGCCCGCGTCGGAACCACCTCGTTGAAATCCAGCGCGGCAGTCCGCTCCCGCGCCTGCTCCAATACAACCTCGACCAGTTGCGGCGAACCCCGCGAGGCGCGCGCGTTTCCTTCCGCCAGTTCAACCGCCGTGATCACCGACTGGTTTAATTCCGGCCATTTCTTTTCCACCAGCAGCGCGGTTTCGGACAGGCCGAGTTTTTTTTGCAGCGGGCGATGAAGATGGCTCCGATAAAGCAATGACAGCAAAAAAATGTCCGCGACGAGAAAGACTGCGCGGGCGAGCCACGGCAAATCAATCCACCAGTCCGCCAGACCCTGAATTAAAATTAGTCCGCTGACCACACCCAGCAGCAGGAACAGGCCGGTGGTCATCATCACCAGCCGATACCAGCGGCGGAGCGCGATGAGCGCCTGCTCAAGCCCCTCCGGCAAGGGCAACGGCGGCAAGGGTTCCAAGAGTCTAGACGGCGGCGGCGGTGCCACCGCCTTTGCGCCTTGGGCGGCCGCACGGATCTTGGAAATCAGATCGGAAATTTTCATGGCCTATTTCAACTCCGACTTTCTCCGCCAATGCCATTCGGCGCACCCCAGCAGGATCATCAAGGCGAGCAGATAGGGCGTGAACACGAGCGGGATTTTTTCGGACGACTCGTTGTGGTTCGTCTTCGCCACCACCCGGTCGGGCAGGCTGTTCAAATCCTCCTCGCGCAGAAATTCCCCACCGGCGGCGGACGCCATCGCGCGCAGCAGGCTCTCGTTCATCGCGATGTCTGAAAGTTCCACCGTTGGTTCGGCCACTTCGAATTTCAACACGGTGGCCGGGTCGTGCGCGGTGGAAAAACTGTAGCTCCCGGCGACCATCGCCACCATTGAACCCCGGTATTCGCCCGGCCGGTCGGGAACGGCCTGAAGCCGAAGTTCGGTGCCATGCTGGGCGGACGACGGCTGGCCGTTGGTGTTGGCCGGCTTGATCGTGATCGTGCCGGCAACTTCCGCGTCCATCAGCGGCTCGCGACCAGACTTGAAAATTCGCCCCGAAATCCGGACCGTGTCGCCGGTGAGATAATTTGCTTTGTCGGTGGTCAACTGCGTCAGCGCGGAACTGTTGCGCTGGCGGGTCAGGGCCAGAATAATCTGACCCCAGATGCGCGTGTAATATTTTTCGCCCACATGGGAACGCCACCGGTAAGTCTCGTCAAAACCGATGAAGAGCGTTTGTCCCAGCCCATACGGCTGGAGCGCCATGACCGGCATGAAGCCGGACCGGTTGGCGCGGGCGGGCGTCGGATCGGCCAGCAACACCTGCGCCCCGGGCCGGGCTTTGCCCACCCATGCGGTCCAGTTCACCGGCGGAAATTTATTCCAGATGGCGGCGTTCTCCTGCGCGTCTTGCGAAAGCAGCAGCATCGGCGACGCTTCGCCGGCGGGAGTCAGCTTCAACGGCACGGGCTCGGGATAGCGCTGGGAAATTTCGCCCTTGGTTTCCACCGGCAACAGCGCCTCCAGCGGCGTGCCATGATACGCGTTGGGATCAAATTTCGGGCCCGCAAGAAAAATCAGGCTGCCGCCCTGCCCGCTCACCCAGTCGTTGAAAAATTTCATCCGCGTGGCGCCCAGTTCCGCCGGGTCAACGTCGCCAATGATGACGAGGTCGTTCGTCTGTAAAGTTTCCTTGTCTTCGGGCAGCCGCGCAAGAAACGGCGAGTCGGCCGCCGGGGCGTCATCCCGGTCGCCCTTGAGCAAAATAGTTTTAAGCTGGATGCGCCGGTCGCGCTGCAGCGTGGTTAGCAGGTATTGGTAATCCCAGCGCGGTTCATCCTCGATCAGCAGGACCTTGATCTTGTCATCGGTGATGCGCACGCGCGTGGCGGCGGTGTTGTTTTCCTTGACCGCCTCTTCGGGCAGAGGCGGCACATAGGCTTCGAGCCTGGCCTCGCCGACCACGTCTGGCGTGTAGCCCAGCGTGAGTTCCTGCTCGCCGTCGGCGCGGAACTCAATTGGCTGTTCATCCACAATTATGCCGTTGGCCTTGAGCTGCACCTTGGCGCTCTTGCCCGCCATGCCCTGGGCGCGAATGTGAACCACCGCCTGCAGCCGCTCCTTCACATTGGCAACCCGTGGGGCGTTTAATTCTGACACGATGATGTCCTGCGGCGTGGTCACGCCCACGCCATAAATAAAGAGCGGCACGTTGTCCTGCTTGGCCATGCCCGCGGCTTCCAGCGGCGAGGAGCCGGTGTTGTTGCCGCCGTCGGTGATGAGCAACACGCCGGACAGCGGCTGGCCGCGCTGCTGATCCAATAAATCGCGCAGGCCGTCGCCCACCGCCGTGAGGTTTTCAGTCGCGTGCAGCGCGCTGAAAAAAACCGTGGCATCGTCCGTGGTCAACTGGCCGCCGGCGCGCGGGGCAAGATTTCCCAGCGGCGCGAGCTTGCGGCCAAAACCATAAACCTCGAGATCCGCGTTGGCGTAAAGCCGCGGCCACAGGTTCAGCCGAGAATTTCCGGCGACATCTTCGAGCACCTGCCAGCGCGAAACATTTTTTTGAGAATCCGCCGAACCGCCCGCGACCGGCTGTTTTAATCCGCCGGCCGGATCCATCTGGCCTTCGGCCATTGCGAGCCGGGCTTGGTCATCCGCCGTGGTGCGATGATCCGCGAGACCCATGCTTTGGGTCAAATCCAGCAGCACCAGCAGCGGACGCCGGACGCTTTCCTCGATGGTTATCAGCAACACCGGTCGCACCAGCAGCACGAGCAGGAGTCCGAGAAGAATGCTGCGCAGGGCGATGAGCGCCACGCGTTGGAAACGGGAAAGGCCCGGCGCATAAACCTGGTAGCTCCACACCACCACCGCCGCCAGAAAAACAAAAATAAAAAACGCCCAGCCCCAGCTCAAGCCTTCGTTGACCAGGGAATATTGCGACGCACCGGCGGGCAGTTTCACCCCGGGCGCCAGAATATGAAGAAGAAATTTGAGCATGGCGGACGCGTCTATTTTGACTGGCTGAAGCGGTGCGCCAGCGCGGTTTCGAGCAGCGCCAGCAGCAGCGCCGCCAGCACCAGCGGATACCAGATTTCCGGGCCGGGCACGCGCAGCGGCTTGGTCTTTGGCGTTTCGTTCATGCCGCCGGCGGGCCGGGCGGCCGGTTCGGAAACCGCCAGCAACGGGGCGATGACCGACTTGGGTTCCTGCGTCAAATCAGATTCCGCCGGATCGGGCAGCACGGCAAAAACAACCTTGGGTTTCGGCTCGTCGCCGATGAAAAGCTGGTAAGCGCCGCCCTGATCCGTGTCCGAATAACGCAGCACGGCGGATCGTTCACCGGCTTCAACCGAACCGACGATGCGGCGTTCCTTCGCGCCGGGTGTTATGACGGAAAAATTCCGGCCGGCATATTCTGAACCGACCTCAAAGGCAAAGGACTGTCCCGGCGTCAAATCAAGTTTTCCGCCGGAGCCGCTCGCGGCGTAAGCCATGATCCGCATCAGCAGCGGCACAAACGCCGGATGCACCGGCAGCGTGCTCCAGTCCGTGGTGGCCGTGCTGCTGAAGAGAAAAACTTTTCCCTTGCCGAACGGCTGCGCGACCATCGCCGGTTCGCCGTCCGCATATTTGACGACTACCTGCGCCGCCGAACTGGCATCCGCCTTCAGCGTCAGCGGAAAATATTTCGAGACGCGCACCGAGCCGAGGTTGCCCGACTCGGGATCGTTCCAGAGAGCGGTCACGGGATGCTGGTAATCGCGGCCCTGCCAGCCGAGGGTTTTATTTGGTGTCGAGGGTTCCTGCGCCGCCCCCAGCGTCGCCGGCAGGAGCGCGCTCAAGTTGGTGTTGTTGTTGAAATAATTGAGATCGGTCGCCGGCCCGGGGAAAACCACGAGCGCGCCGCCGTTCTCGACATACTGTTGCAGATTTTTCGCGCCAAGCGGATTGAGCTGCGGAACGTTGCTTAGAAAAACCATTTCGTATTGGCTGATGGCGGTGCTGTCGAGGTCGTTGACCTGACCCACGGTTGCCTTCAGGAAATACTGGTCAACTTCTTCGGGGCGAACCGGCACCAGCGCCTGCCGGAGAAAAAAACCATCGCGGGCGGTGGGTTCGGGATTGACCGTTCCCTCGACGATCAGGGCGCGAACCTGTTCGAGCACCAGCAGCGCGACGGAACGCTGGTTGTCCGCCGGCATGCGGTCGCCGGGAATGCTGGCGGTGATGCTGTGGTAGCCGGGTTCGCGAAAGCGGACGAAGAGATTCACCACCTTCGACGCGCCGGGGTCAAGCTGGTCAATCATGCCCTGATCCTGCGGCGCTTCGCCGTCCACCGTCAGCTTGACGGGAACATTTTGCACGGACGATTTGCCGAAGTTGCTGACCCGGATTGCGCAGCGCAATGGCAGGTTGACAACGGACACCGTGCCGATCGTCTCCAAGCCCGACACGGCCAGGTTGTCCTCGCCTTTTTCGCCGACGACGATGAAGTGCATCGTGATGTCCTTCAGATGTTCGTCCCGCAACTGCCGGATTTTTTCGATTTCGCTCCACGCCGGCAAATGGCTGTCGGTCAGGACAAAAATTTCACGGCGACCCGTCGCCGATTTCAAAAGATACACCGCCTGTTTTATGCCGGGATAAAGATCGGTGCCGCGATCCGTGAGGGTGGACTGCTTCAAGGTCCGGCGCAGAACGGAAAGATCCAGCGTCGGTTTCGGGACTACCGCCTTGACGCGGTCGGAAACCAGAAAAAGCGCGCCGGCCGAGCCGGGAGCCAGTTGGGAAATAATCCCGTCAATCATCGTCTTGGTCTGGTCGAAACGGGTCTGGATGCCGTCGCTTTGGCCCATGCTTTCCGAATCATCCAGCAGAATCACCGCCGTCGTGGCCTCGCGCCCGGCCTGCGGGTCGGACGCATTCATCAGAAAAGCGGGCCGCGCAAAAATCAAGACCAGCAGCACCACGAGCAAACTGCGTAGCACCAGCAGCAAAATATCTTCGGCCCGGATGCGCCGCCGGTTTTTCTGCACACTCTCGAACAGAAACCGGTTGGCCGCCCAGCGGATTCGCCGCAGTTGCGGCTTGCTCAACAGATGGATCAGCACCGGCAGGCCGACGGCTAGCAGACCAAACAGGATGGCGGGATTGAGAAAGGTCATCGCGCGCAGACCTTGTGGCGAAACACGAGATAGCCGCTCAAGGTTTCCGCCAGTGAATGCCCCGTGTTTGCCAATACGTAATGGCTCCCCGCCCGGTCGCAGGCCTGGCGTATGCGGAGGCGCATGGCCTTGACCGCCGCGAGATAACTTTTGCGGATGTCGGCGGGATTGGTTTCGAGCGTCGCCGCGCCCTCCAAGCCTTTGAACTCGACCCGGCCTTTGAAGGGAAATTCCAGCTCGTCGGGGTCTAGCACTTGGAAAACAATCACCTCATGCCCGTTGAAGCGGAGCAGTTGCAGGCCGCGTTCAAAACCTTCCTCATCATCATAGAGATCGCTCAGGACAATGACGATGCCCTTCGCCCTGACCTTGCGCGCGAGATTGAACATGGCCGCGCCAAGGTTGGTTTTTTCGGTGGCCTCAAAGGCCGCGAGCCGGTTCATGATGTGGTGGATTTTTCCAAGGTGGTTTGTCCTTGGAATGGATTCGCGGACCTGCGTGTCAAAAACCTCCAAAGAAACTGCATCACGCTGGAGCAGCACCAAGTAGGCGAGGCACGCGGACAGCGCCTTGGCATAATGCAGCTTGGAGATTTTGTCCGAGCCGTAGGTCATGGATTCGCTGCCGTCCAAGAGCAGGTGCACGACGAAGTTGGTGTCCTGCTCATACTGCTTGATGTAGTAGCGGTCGGTGCGGCCCAGCACTTTCCAGTCAAGATGGCGGGGGTCGTCGCCGGTCGTGTATTCGCGGTGCTGTGCAAACTCAATCGCAAAACCCTTGAACGGCGAACGATGTTCGCCCACGCGGTAGCCCTCGACCACGCTGCGGGCGAGGATGCCCAGGCTTTCGCCGCGGGCAATCGCGACCGGATCCAGATACGATTGAGAATGAGGTTCCGCCATGGCTGCAATCCCGCGCGCGGTTCAATTTCAGGTTAACGGCTCGTCCTGCGGAATTTTCTCCAAAATCATGCGGACGATGTCGTCGGTGGAAATGCCTTCGCTCTGGGCGGTGAAGTTGACGGCCATGCGATGCCGCATGATGGCCGGCGCGACCGCCGCCACGTTGGCGCAACTCACATAGACCTGCCCTTGCATCAGGGCATGAGCCTTGGCGGCCATGATCAGGCCCAGGCTCGCCCGCGGACCGGCCCCGAAGCTGAGGTATTGGTTGCAGCAGTCCAGCGCCTCCGGCGTTTTCGGACGCGTGCAGCCGGCAATTTTTTGCGCATAGCGATAGACGTGTTCGCTGACTGGAATCAGCTTCACCGTTGCCTGAATGAAAAGCATCTGCTCGGCGGTAAGCACCGGTTGCGGCACTTCCCCCGGCTGGCCCGTTCCCATGCGCATGATCTGCAATTCCTCGTCCGCGCTCGGATAGCCCACATGGATCAGGAACATGAACCGGTCCAACTGCGCTTCCGGCAGCGGATAAGTGCCTTCCTGCTCCAGCGGATTTTGTGTCGCCAGCACAAAAAATGGCTGCGGCAGCGTGTGCGTGACGCCGCCCACGGTGACGCGCCGCTCCTGCATCGCCTCCAGCATGGCGGCCTGCGTTTTGGGCGGCGTGCGGTTGATTTCGTCCGCCAGCACAATGTTGGCAAAAATGGGGCCGGGCAGAAATTTGAACTGTTTTTCCCCCGTCGTTTGGTCGGAATAAATCACCTCGGTCCCAGTGATGTCGCTCGGCATGAGATCCGGGGTGAACTGGATCCGCTTGAAGGACATTTGCAGGGTCTGCGCCAGCGTCGAAATCATCAGCGTCTTGGCCAGCCCCGGCACGCCGACGAGAATCGCATGGGAGCGGGTGAAAATGGCGATCAGGATTTCCTGGATTACGTCCGTCTGCCCGACCACGACTTTGCCCAGCTCGCTTTGCACGCTGGCGCAGGCCGTGCGACAAAACTCCACGGCTTTCAGATGGTCGGCTTCTTCATCAGCTGGTTCAACGGTTGCTTGAGATGGATTCATGGTAATTATTGTTTTATTGCTTAACCTGATGAGGCACCCCCATGACGCCGCTCAGGCCAGGCTTGTTGGAAAATGAGTTTGAGTTTACGGCTGCTCAATTGTGTTGGCTCTCTGGACATGGACGAAATCGTAAAATAGACGGTTACAATAATTGACTAACCTGTAAAATAAGCGATTACAAAAAACTTGCATCGCTACTGGTCAGCCCGGATCAGCGGGTATCAGCAGCAAGGTTATTATTCCGCCGTTGGCCGGAAAATTCCTCTGGCCGAGTTGACCGATTATTTGCGTCTGGTTCCGGCAACAGAATAAGCCGGCCACCCGGCAACCGGCCTTGGCGCAGTCTATTTCAGAAAATCGTTCAGCGCCTTTTCCAGTTCCTGAAAGGTTTCTTCCAAGCGCAGCACGAGCGGGGACATTTTCTGCCAGTCCAAGTCGAAAGAATAGGCGTTGCGGAACACATGACGGAAACGCAGGTATTCATTCAACGTGTCATGGAGACCTTCCGACAGCAACGCTGGCAAACACTTGTTGGGCAAGAACCCTCTTCTCTTGATGAGAACCCGAAACAGCGATTTCACCCGCGTTTCTAGCGGTTAAAATCCAACTTTGGAACGGTTCGAGCCAATCGGCGCGGCCTTTCAATAGCGCGTCGCCTTGCTCTTCCAAAGATTTTTTTCGGCTCATTCCTTTGGACTTCTCCGCGACGTAAGTTTCGCGGTCGATCAATTCATCCAAGTTCCGCATTTTCATTTTCAAGCCTTGAATTGCATTACGGCCTCAATACAACGCCCACATATTGTTGAATGCTCGAGGTTCTTGCCAATGTCTGTTTCCCAATGCCAGCAGCGTTCGCATTTTTGGCCGTCGGCTTTGGAAACAATGACTACAGCTTCCTTTTCATGACCAGCTTTAATGTCGAGTTGCGAAATGTTTACCAACTCCTTTAGCAAATGTGAGTGAATGTTTTGATCCCAGTTTGGATGAGGATTTGATCGCGAAAAATTAAAATGGGAATTAGCAGTCTGTGGGCCACAATCAAATTGAAACAACTCATCTGGATTGCCGATAGTTATTTTTGCTTCGAGTGATTTTCCAATTTCTTTTGCTGTGCGCGATTTTTCAAGATACGGCAAAAGCAATTCCCGCATTTTGAACAACGCTCCCCAAACATATTCTTCAACTTCAGAACGTTGAAAATTCACAAGCTTGAATTCGCTTTCATGCACCGAGCCGGTCGGTTTGCCGGGAATAAATTCCCACGCTTCGTCGGCCGTGAAGGCCAAAATCGGCGCGAGCATCTGGCACAGGCCGGTCACGAGCCGGTGCAGCGCGGTCTGCGTGGAGCGGCGGCGCGGCGAATTCGCGGCGTCGGTGTAGAGCCGGTCTTTGATGACGTCGTGATAGACCGACGAGAGTTCCACGGCGATGAACTGGCTCAATTTTTGATAGACGCCGTGGAATTCGTATTGGTCGTAGGCAGCGAGGACTTCGGCTTCCAGCTTCGCAAATTCGCCGAGAATCCAGCGGTCGAGGCCGGTGAGCTGGTCGTCCGGCACGGAGTTTTTCGCCGGATCGAAATCGTAGAGGTTCGAGAGCTGGTAGCGCAGCGCGTTGCGGATGCCGCGATAGGTCTCGCCCACCTTGTTGATGCGTTCCTCGCTCACGACGATGTCGCTGCGGTAATCCTGCGATGCGACCCACAGCCGCACGACGTCCGCGCCGTATTTTTTGACGTAAGCTTCGGCGGTCTGCGGCTTCTCGTAGCCGCCCTGCTTGCTCTTGGAAATCTTCTCGCGGTCGGCATCCACCATGAAGCCGTGCGTCAACACAGTCTTGAACGGCGCCGCGCCGTTGCCCGCGAGCGAGAGCAGCAGCGAGGATTGAAACCAGCCGCGATGCTGGTCAGAGCCTTCCAAATAAACATCCGCCTGAAACGCCTTGTCTTTGCCGCGAATTTCCGACCGGCGGGCGATGACGGCGCGCGACGATGAGCCGGAATCAATCCACACGTCGAGCGTGTCGTTGGATTTGGCGACGGCTTCCGCGCCAGTCCAGTTCGCCGGCTTTACGAGCGCCCAGAGTTCGGCGGCGGATTTCTCGAACCAGACGTTTGAACCGTGTTTCTCGATGAGGTCGGCGGCGTTGCGGACGATTTGCGCGTCGAGCATCGGTTCGCCATTGGCATCGTAAAACGCGGGAATCGGCACGCCCCAAGTGCGCTGACGACTGATGCACCAGTCAGGCCGCGATTGCACCGCGCCTTTGATGCGATTGACGCCCCAGTCGGGAATCCACTTCACGCGGTCAATCTCGGCGACGGCTTGTTCGCGGAATTGATTGTGATCAATCTTGATGAACCACTGGTCCATCGCGCGGAAAATGACCGGCGTTTTGCTGCGCCAGCAATGCGGATAGCTGTGATGATAATTTTCCTGATGCAGCAGCGCGTGGCGGACGCGAAGCTCGTGCAGCACGGCCTCGTTGGCGTCGCTCTTGCCGTGTTTTTCGAGGATGGATTTGCCGACCATTTCGGCGGGCATTTGCTGCTCGACGGGCAAATCGCTGGTGTGCGCCAGCGCGCCGTCGTCGTTGACGGGTGAGTAAATCGGCAGGCCGTTTTGGCGGCCAAGATTGTAGTCGTCCAGCCCGTGGCCGGGCGCGATGTGGACGAAGCCCGTGCCGGTGTCGCTCGTGACAAAGTCGGCGGCGAAGGCCTTGCCGGTGCGATTGCAGAATGGATGTTGGTATTGAATCGTCGCGAGCTTTTCGGTCGGAAACGGCGTTTCGGCAAAGTTCGTCCAGCCGCATTTCGCGGCGACGGCAGGCAGCAGGCCTCGAAAGACGATGTAGTTTTCATCGCCGACGGTGGCTTTGACGTATTGGAAATCCCTGTTGTAAGCGACGGCGAGGTTCGCCGGCAGCGTCCACGGCGTGGTCGTCCAGATGACGATGAAGGTTTTTTCGCGACCGATGACGGGGAATTTCACATACACGCTTTGGCTGACGTGGTCGGCATATTCAACCTCCGCTTCCGCCAGCGCGGTGCGGCAGGGAATGCTCCAGTAAACCGGCTTCTTGCCGCGATAGACAAAACCTTTCGCGACGATGTCCGCGAACATCCGCAGTTCGTCCGCTTCGTATTCCTTGTTCAATGTGAGATACGGATTTTCCCAATCGCCGAGCACGCCCAGGCGCTTGAATTGCGTGCGCTGAATATCAATGTATTTGCGGGCATAAACTTCGCAGGCTTTGCGGATGGTGGCGGCATCGGCGGAAGTGTCACCCGCCTTGCGCATGTCTTGGCTGACCTTGAACTCAATCGGCAGCCCGTGGCAGTCCCAGCCCGGAATGTAGGGCGCGCTTTTGCCGCGCAGGGTCTGATACTTGATGATGATGTCCTTGAGAATCTTGTTCAACGCGGTGCCGATGTGGACGTCGCCGTTGGCGAACGGCGGGCCGTCGTGCAGGACGAATTTTTCTGCGCCTGCGCGCGCGGCCTGGATTTTTTCGTAGAGCCTCGCGGCGGCCCATTTTTCCAGGCGTTGCGGTTCGCGCGTGACAAGGTCGGCCTTCATGGCGAAGTCCGTGTGCGGCAGATTCAAGGTGTCTTTGTATTCCATTGCAAAAATGAAGGGAAACGGTAGCAGTGGGCAAAAACGCTGTCAACGAACGCGGCGGGAATTTAACGGCCGCCCGGAAAAGAAAAAACCGGACCAGTCAGCCAGAGGGTGGCCGAAAGGTCCGGGGAATTCAGAATGAGCACAACGTAAGATTACGGAGAACTCGTGCGCCGGCTGCACTCAAGCCGGCGCCGAAATTGTAAAATTCAAAGATCAGTCAGTTGCCGGTCAATTTTTGCCGTCCACCGGCTTCCCATTGCACCTTCAACTGCACACATTAAATCATGGTTTCTTATTGCTGTCAACATAAGACGAAAAATATAAGCAACACTTTTTACCTCTGGCCGGGCGATTAGCCGCCAGAGCGCAACCCGGATCCGACCGGCGGATTCGCCGGATTGGAACCCGGTTGGATGCTTCCAGCGGCCGCGTTTCTGGCGCGTGAATTTCTTTTCTGAAATAATAATGATGCCGATTTTATTGGCATTTTTGCTTTGTGAATAACTTGCGAATAAGAGTTAATATGTTGTCCTCGAATGTTTCGCGGGATTCCCCTAAAAACCTTCCAGCAATTACGAATCTAGTCGGACGGTGATGGCGCGGACTCGCGGTGAACGGGAAACAGCCCAGCATTAGCCGTGTAAAACATTTATAACAAGGTTGTTATAATCCTAATTTGGAAGCAAGCGGTCTGGGTCGGCGGAAACATTTTGTGTTTTCGCTTGAATAACAATTCGCAACGCGGTTGACTGGTGTGCGGCCTGATGAAAATGGCCGACCGGTCGGCGGAGTGAATAAAACAGCAGAATTTGGGCATTTTCGGAAAACCATGCAGATTTCGGCAGACAAAATTTGGCACTCGGCGCAGGAGCATTTACGCGCCAAGTTGAGTCAGGACACCTTCAGTATGTGGTTCGCGCCGTTGCGGGCGAGCGCGCTCGATGGCAGCCACATCACCATTGAGGCGCCGAACGAATTTTGCGAGGTCTGGCTCAAGGATAATTATCTCGGCCTGATGCAGGATGCCGTGGCGGCGGCGGCCGGCTGCAAGCTGCAGGTGAAATTCAAGGCCGTCACGCCCCCGCATTCCGCCACCGCCATCACCACCTCGCGGCCGACAACCGTGGCGACGAAGCCAAAACCGGCGGTCGCCGAGCGCGTCACCCCCAACGGGGATTTGCACTTCAACCCCAAGAATACCTTTGAATCGTTCGTGGTGGGCGGCAATAATAATTTCGCCTATGCCGTGGCCAAGGCGGTCGCGGAATCGCCCGGCAAGGTTTATAATCCGCTGTTTCTCCATGGCGGCGTCGGACTGGGCAAAACGCACCTGCTGCAAGCGATTGGCCAGCATGTGGCCGACAACAAAAAGGGCGCGCGCGTCGCGTATGTGTCGTCGGAAAAATTTACCAACGAATACATTGAGGCGATCCAGAACAACAAACTCGTAGCGTTCCGCAAAAAATACCGCCAGAGCGAGGTGCTGCTGATTGACGACATCCAATTTCTCGCCGGCAAGGAGCGCATCCAGGAGGAATTTTTCCACACCTTCAACGCGCTGCACGAATCGCACAAGCAGATTGTCCTGACCTGCGACCGGCCGGCCAGCGAAATTCAGGGACTAGAACAGCGCCTGGTTTCCCGCTTTGAGTGGGGTCAGACTGCCGATGTGCAGGCGCCGGATGTCGAAACGCGCCTAGCGATTCTCCAGAAAAAAGCCCAGACGATGAACGTGACGCTGCCGGAAGACGTCATCAACTTCATCGCCACGCGCATCCGCACGAACATCCGCCGACTGGAAGGAGCGCTGATCCGCGTGTCGGCGCTCGCCTCGCTAACTGGGAAGAAACTGACGGTCGAGGTCGTGGAAAATTTGTTGCGCGAGATGCTGCATGAAGAAGGACGCCAGACCATCAGCATAGAAGTCATCCAGAAAAAAGTGGCAGAACATTATGATATCCGGCTGGCGGATATGACCAGCAAACGCCGACCGGAAAATATCGCCTTCCCGCGCCAGATTGCGATGTATCTCGCGCGCCAGATGACGGAAAGCTCCTTGAGCACCATCGGCGAGGCCTTCGGCGGCCGCGACCACGGCACGGTGCTGCACGCCTACCGGCTCGTCAAAGACCGCATGGATGTGGACGCCAACACGCGCCAGATTGTCAGCTATCTTGAAAAGCAGCTGATGCGGTGAAATCTTTTTTGAGTTTTTGGTTTTCAGTCTTTTGGCCGGCCGGGCAGAACTAAAGAATTCATAATCAAGGATTCAAAACCTCTCCCATGCCTGCCATTGAAGCCAGCGGCCTGACCAAGGCTTTTCGCACCTACAAAAAGCGGCCCGGGTTTTCCGGCGCGGTTAAGGGGCTTCTCCATCGGCAATACGAGCAAACTGTCGCCGTCAACGAGGTCAGCTTCAAAATCGAGCCAGGCGAACTCGTCGGCTTTCTTGGCCCCAACGGCGCGGGCAAAACGACGACTTTGAAAATGCTCGCCGGCTTGCTTCATCCGACGGGCGGATCCGCAAAAGTTCTTGGTCACACGCCATGGGAACGAAACCATGCATATCGCCGGCAGTTTGCGCTGGTGCTTGGCCAGAAAAACCAGCTCTGGTGGGATTTGCCCGCGCGCGAATCGCTGGAGCTGAACGCGCAAATTTACGGCATTCCCCCCGGGCGCTTCAAAAAAACCGTGGGCGAGCTGACAAATCTGCTCGGCGTGGCCGATAAGTTAAACGTCAATGTCCGCGAGCTTTCCCTTGGCGAGCGGATGAAAATGGAGCTGATTGCATCCCTATTGCACCAGCCAAAAGTTTTGTTTCTCGACGAACCGACCATCGGCCTTGATGTCAATTCGCAAAAAACGGTCCGCGACTTCATTCGCCGGCACAACGCGGAACAGAAGACAACGATTGTTCTAACGAGCCACTACATGGCCGACATCCAGGAACTGTGCGAGCGGGTCATCATCATTGATCGCGGCAGGATTTTCTTCGACGGCAAGTTGAGCGAGATCGTGGATCGCTTCGCCGATTTCAAGCTGGTGACGATTCATTGCAGCAACGCGGAAAACCAGCCGGCGGAAAAACTCACCGGTTATGGCGAGGTGGTTGAAAAAAACATTAACTCAATCAAGTTGAAGATAAAACGCGACCGCGTCATTCCGGCTTGCAAGGCGTTGCTCGACGAACTGCCCGTCACGGACATTGATATTCAGGAAGTGCCAATCGAAGACGTGATCCGACAAATTTTTGCCCGATAAATTCCCAGCCGCCCTTTCCATGTCCGATAAATTTGAACCGTTCAAGGCAATAAAAAACCCGGAGATTTTATCTCCGGGTTTAATATGAAAGACTGGCGGCTACCTACTCTCGCGGAAGCTATACAACCACTACCATCGGCCATGCAGCGTTTGACGGCCGTGTTCGGAATGGGAACGGGTCGGACCACTGCGGTAATGCCACCAAATTATTGCGCACGCTTTTGGACGTGCAAAATTTTATTTTATAAAGATCGTTC
>Ga0302202_10004590_pt1 | contig 14482 bp, 17 predicted proteins | sample II_Bog_N3_3_FD_194579 | JGI IMG/M metagenome (GOLD analysis project Ga0302202, IMG submission 194579) | Peat permafrost microbial communities from Stordalen Mire near Abisko, Sweden - II_Bog_N3_3 | ecosystem: Environmental > Terrestrial > Soil > Wetlands > Peat | place: Sweden: Abisko...
AGATCTCGTGGGCCGCCGAGCAGCTGGGCATCGGCACCTCGACCGCCTACCGCCTGGTGGCCGCCGGCAAGATCCCCGGCGCCTTCAAGGTCGGGGCCCAGTGGCGGATCTCCGTCCCCCGGTTCCTCGCTGAGGTCCACGGGGAGCCGCCCACCCCGGACCGCCCCTGAGGTGGCCTGCTCAGCCGGGCAGCGCCAAGGTCTTCCCCAACGCATCGGCCAGGTCCCGGTCCCGACCCTCGAGGACGTGGGAGTAGACCCGGAGCGTGATCGAGGAGTCCCGATGACCCAGCCGGCCGGCCACCGTCGTGGGGTCGAAGCCGGCGGCGATGGCCTGGGTGGCCGAGAAATGCCGGAGGGCGTGGAGGTGGGTGTCGACCCCCGCCTTGGTCGCCACCTTCTTGGCGAACTTGGATACGAAGTCCGGCTGCATCGGCTCGGCCCCGACCGGGGAGCGGGAGAACATGAACCCGTCGGGTCGGACCTCGAGCTTGAGCCCATCGGCCAGTGCATCGACTTGCGCCCGGTGCTTGGCCAGCACCCCCAGGGCCAGGTCGTCGAGACCGATGGTCCGCTCCTGGTGGGTCTTGGTCCCCTTTTCGGCCCAGCCCCCGCCCTCGGTCTCGTAGACCGACCGGGCGATGGTCAGGGTCCGTCCAGCCACGTCGAGGTCGGTCCATCGGAGGGCGCACAGCTCGCCCCGGCGGGCCCCGGTGAGGGCACCGAGCAGCAGCAGGGCGGCCAGGCCCGGCTCCAGCTCTTCGGCCTTGGCCACGATGGCCCGGACCTCGTCGGGGGTGGGCGACTTGACTGGCTGTGGCCGGATCGGAGGCGGGCTGGCCTTGCGGGCCACGCTGTGGTCGACCATGTCCCACCGTTCGGCCTGGTGGAGGGCGGCGGCGATCAGGGCGTGGACCCGCCGCACGCTGGTGGCCTTGTTGCCCTTGGCCGTCAATTTCCCGTAGAGCCGGTCGAGCTGGCGGGCGGTCAGGGCCTTCACCCTGACCTTGCCCAGCTCGGGGATGACGATCCGGTCGGCCAGGTCCCGGTACTTGCGAATGGTGGTGGGGGAGCGGTGGGGCCCGATGTGGTCCAGCCAGGCGTTGAGCAGTTCCTCGACGGTCTCCGAGCCGGTGCTGACGTTGCCGCTGGACACCTTGGCCACCATGGCAGCCAACTCCCGTTCGGCCAGCCGTCTGCCGGCACCCGGGCGGGGATCTTTGGCCTCCACGGTCTTCCGAATCTGGATGGGCGAACCGCTGGCCCGACGGCCGGCGTAGACGCGGAGATGCCATACGCCGGGTCGAACCTCGGTCATGGAGCCCTTCACGCCTGCGATTGTAGTCACGGAGTAGTCACGAGAGGCAATCTGGAGGGTATCGCCGGACAAGAAATACCCTCTGAACTGGTGGGCCGTGCGAGTCTCGATCTCGCCACCTTGGGATTAAAAGTCCCCTGCTCTACCCGATGAGCTAACGGCCCGCCGAGGAGCGTATCGGCTCACTGGCGCGAGGTCCCCCGGGTCAGCTCACGGACCGTCCGGGGCCGCGTCGGAACGGGGCATGGTCGGCGGCCAACACGGCCACCCGGGGCTGATGCAGCTCGGGATGGAGGTCGGCCGCCACCACCAGGGCCTCGTCGGGGTCCCAGGCCTCGACGATCTCGGTGGTGAAGCCGGGCCGGCCCATCTGCCCCCACAGCACCATGAACCGGTGGAGTTCTGCCACCCCACGAGCGTAGCGACGGGCCACTGGTCGGGCTGCGTCCGTCGGACTCGTACGACGGTCTACGCCGAACCTTTCCGCCTCTCTTCGGCCAGACCGGCGACGCCGAGACCGATGAAGGCCGACGCACCGGCCACGAAGGTGAGCCAGATCCACCGGGGCGAACCCTTGCGCAGGGCGAGGAGACTGGCCGCGATGTCCGCTCCGTCCACGACGATTCCCGTGCGCAGTGCGGCCACTCGTACCGCCTGCTCCGGACTCTGCAGAGCGGCCGCCAGTGCGAACTCACGAACGCCGAACAGCCGGGTGAGCAGCGAGTTACGGGAGTCGGCGCCGATGGCGCCCACCCCGAACACCGTCCACGAGGCCGACGGGCTGACCCAGGACAGGAGGCCCACGAACGCACGTAGCACGCTGAACACGGTCCGGGCGTCGAATGACGGGCCGGAAGAGGGCGTGCCCGCGGGGGCCGTAGCGGTGGGGGATGCAGTGGACATGGGTCCTCCTCGGAAGTTGTAGTGATCACTACGAAACTGTAGTCGTAGTGATCACTACACTCAACTCCGATGGGACCCAAGCACACCCGCGAGCAGATGCTCGCCGGCGCGCTCGACGTGGCGTTCGACGAGGGGTTGAGTCAGCTGACGTTCGGTCGGGTGGCCGCCCGGATCGGGGTGAGTGACCGGACGGTCGTCTACTACCTGCCGACCAAGGACGATCTGGTCACCCAGGTCCTCCTCGAGGTCGGCGCCCGACTCCAGGTTGCCCTGGCGTCGGCGTTCACCGGTCCGGCTGTTGATCACCTGGCGCTGGCCAGGGAGGCATGGCCCGTCCTCACCCGCGCCGAGTTCGACCCGGTGTTCGCCCTCTTCTTCGAGGCCATCGGACTGGCGGCGGCCGGGCGTGAGCCGTACCGGACACTCGTGTCCCAGCTCGTCGACGCGTGGGCGACGTGGTTGACGGAGTTCCTCGTGGGCACGCCCGCCGTGCGGCGCGCCGAAGCCGAGGCGGCCATCACGCTGATCGACGGGCTCCTCCTCCTCCGCCACATCAGCGGTCCGGCGGCCTCACGTCGGGCGGCCCGGCGTCTGGGCCTCACCGGACCGGTCGACCGCTAGGTTCTGACCCGTCCCCGGCCACACGATCGCGAAGGCAGCCGCACCGATGGACCCACTCGACAACCCGGTATGGGATGCGTTGCACGGTCCGCAACGCCCCGTGGCGGAGGTGGGTGAACTGGCCGCCCGGTACGTACGCGGGGTCTCGCAGTTCGGGGCGTTTCCGGAGACTCCGGAGCCCCGTCACTGGGCCGCCATGGCCGAACTGGTCGGACCGGGGGGACTGGTGTCCCTGACCGGACCGACGGACTCTCCGCCCGAGGACTGGAACGTCGAGTACGAGGGGACCGGAGTCCAGATGACGGGCGTCGCCCTGACGGACACGCCGGCCGAGGTGGCGGCGCGGCGTCCGGACGTCGAGATCGTGCCCCTGGCCGGCCCCGAGGCACAGGCCATGGTCGACCTGGTCGACCTCGTCCGACCGGGACCGTTCTCGCGCCGCACGTGGGAGCTCGGCGGCTACGTGGGGGTCCTCCGGGACGGGGAGCTCGTAGCCATGGCCGGACAGCGGTTCCGTCCGACCGGATGGTGTGAGATCAGTGCGGTGGCGACCCACCCCGACCACCGGCGCCAGGGTCTGGGCGAACTCCTGGTCCGGGCGGTGGTGGCCGGGATCGTCGCCCGGGGCGAGAAGCCCCTACTCCATGCCGCGGAGAGCAACACCGGGGCCATCCGGCTCTACGAGACGATGGGGTTCACCCTGCGGGCCCGCGTCCGGTTCATGGGTGTTCGGGCCCCCGGCGACCGGGCGGAGCGGGGGGCTCCGACCGAACCGCCCCGTCACTCCTCGATCGGGCACTCCTCGATCGGGCACTCCTGAATCAGGCGATCCTGAATCAGGCGATCCTGAATCAGGCGATCCTGAGTCGGGCGTTGCTGAATCAGGATCGGGACGTCCCGGTCACGACCACCGCCGCGGGGATACCGGTCACGTGGACCTTCCGGACGACCTTGCCGGAGGCCAGGTCCACCTCGACGAGGGCGTCGGACGTCGTGCACACCCAGGCCTCGTTGCCCGCGGTCACGGCGATGCACTGGGCGGCGACCCCGAGGGGGATGGCGGTGCCGACCGCCCCGGAGGCGAGGGTGACCGGGGTCACCCCGAATCCGGCACTGACCCACGCCACGGGGGCCCCGGGGAGCGAGACGATACCGGTGGGGTTGGCCCCGAGCGGAATGGCGGGCCGGGGGGTGAGCGAGGGGAGGGAGACGGGGGTGATGCTGCTCGTCTGGAAGTTCGCCACCAGTGCCTCGGTGCCCGAACTCGGGACGAACACGGCGACCGGGCCCGGACCCACGGGCAGCGGGGCGCTGGCGGTCAGGGTCGGTAGGGACACCGGGGTGAGGTCTCCGTCCTCGAACCCGACGACCAGGGCCTCGTCCCCGTTCGGGGTGACGGTGACGGCCACCGGCTGGCGACCCACCGCAAGGGTCCGTTCGACGGTGAGGCCGGGTAGGGCGACCACGGTCACCGTGTTCTCCCCGAAGTTCGCCACGAGCGCGGTCTTCCCGTCCGGGGTGACGGCGACGGCGTCGGGCTCGAGGCCCACGGTGATCCGCTTGGTGACCCGGCCGCGCGACGTGTCGATCTCCACGAGCTCGTTCTGCGCCTTGACGGCGACCAGCAGGTCCTTGTCACCGGGGACGAGGGCCAGCCCGGACGGCAGCGTCCCGACGTCGATCTCCCTGCCGGTCGTGCCGGTCGAGGTGTCGACCACGGCCACCGACTGTCCCGGGTTGGGGACCCCGGCACCGATGGCGGCGTAGGCGACGGTCCCCGAGGACGACGGCGTCACCGTCTCGGTGTCGCAGCCGGCCAGGACCAGGGCGGCCACGGCTACCCCCATCGGCCCGACGAGCGCCAGCGTGCGTCGGCGCGTGGACGTCATGTCCGGCTCCTGGTCGATGCGGTCCGGTCCCGGGGCACCGGGCGATCGTAGGTGGAGAGGATCGGCGTGTCCTCGCTCCGCGTGCGGGTCATCCGCGCGCACAGGCGGTGCCGAGCTCGCGCGCGGCGTGACGCCACCCGGGTTCGTCGGTCACCGGGAAGTAGTCACCCGTGGCCCGGTCCTGGTCGTAGGGGACCGGGGGAGGTGCGCCGCCGGCGAGGTCGGCGACCGCGGTCAACAGCGCCTCGATGTCGTCGCCGGAGGTGCCGAGCCCGGCACTGGCCCGGACCGCCCCCGGAATGCGCCGGAAGTCCCCCTCCAGCACCTCCTGTCGATAGGTGTCCACGTCGGACTCGTCCATGCCGAGGAGGCGGATGACGTAGGGATGGGCGCAGAAGCACCCGTGCCGGACGGCGATCCCGTACTCCGCGCTGAGCCGGGCGGCCACCAACGCGTGGTGGATGCCCTCGACGGTGAAGGCGGCCACCGGCAGGGTCGCCGCTCCCGCGTCCGTGCCGACCGGACCCAGCAGCCGGACACCCTCGATCGATCGGAGTCCCGAGTGGAGACGGGTCGCCAGGGCCGCTTCGTGGGCCACGACCGCGTCCCAGCCGATCGCCGAGAGGGCATCGATGGAGGCGTGCAGGGCGATGGCCCCGACGACGTTGGGCGATCCGGCCTCCTCGCGATCGGGCGGCGGGCTCCAGATCACCTCGTCCAGGCCGACGAGGTCGACGGCTCCTCCGCCGGCGAGGAACGGATCGCCGGTCTCGAACAGGGCCCGGGGTCCGATGAGCGCCCCGGTGCCGAAGGGGGCGTAGAGCTTGTGGCCGCTGAGGGCCAGGAAGTCCGCGGCGGCCGGCAGCGGGCGGTGCGGGGCCAACTGGGCACCGTCCACCAGCACCGGCACCCCCCGGGCGTGGGCCGCGGCGATGATCTCGTCGAGCGGTGGCAGCCATCCGGTCACGTTGGACGCGCCGGTGACCGCCAGCAGTGCGGGGGGTCGCCCGCCGGCGTCGAGGGCGTCGATGACGTCGGCCGTGGTGAACGTCCCCCCGAGGCCGCACTCGACGTAGCGACGCTCGGCCACCCGGCCCCAGGGCAGGAGATTGGCGTGGTGCTCGACGACCGTGGTCACCACCACGTCGGTGGGGTCGAGGCGCAGCCGGTAGGCGAGCTGATTGATGGCCTCCGTGGTGTTGCGGCACAGGATGGCCACGTCGGTCCCGTCCGGGTCGCGGCCGGCGAACGCCAGGACGGCCCGGCGGGCCTCCTCGTAGGCCGCGGTGGCCCGACGGGACCGGAAGCCGGCTCCGCGGTGGACACTCGAATACCAGGGGAGGAAGTCCGACACGCGTTCGGCCACCAGGGGATGGGCCTGGGTGGAGGCGGCCTGGTCCAGCTCGACGGCCACGCGCTCGACGCCGTCCAGGCAGGGGACGAATTGGCCGGCTCCGACGAGCCGGGCGAGGGGGGCGGAGGGATCGTGGGCGCCGCTGCCGGCGCCGGCTGTCGCGTCGGGCTCCACGGGGCAACCCTACGAGATGGCCCGGACGGCAGGGGTACGCTCACCCGTATGCAGACCGAGTGGTCCTCCGGACGCGATGACGGACAGCGGCGGGAGGGAGCGATCCGCCCGGGCGACGCGCCCGCCACCTTCCCCGTGGCGCCGGTCGCAGGTGTCGAGCCCACGGTCCGGACCATCGGGTCGCTCGACGCCGAGGCGGCCGCGGAACCGGTCGAGCCACAAGACGGGACGTCCGATGAGGGGGTCGACGCCCACCGGGCCGCCGTCGACGCCGTGGACGGACTGCTTGACCAGGTCGAGCGGGCGCTCGCCCGACTCGACGACGGAACCTACGGCCGGTGCGAGTCCTGTGATGCGGCCATCGCCGACGGCGATCTGGCCGAGGACCCGCTGGTGCTCGTGTGTCGGGCATGCGGCCCGGCGGACCTCCGGTCCGGGGTCGTCTGAGCAGCTCGGGTCCGTCCGGGCCCGCCCGCCCATCGGGCACCCACATCCCCCCGTTCGACGAAGAGCCGGCCCGAGGGCCGGCTCTTCGGTACTGCGGACGGGAGTCCCGTCGTCTGGCTACTTCTTGGTCTCCCAGAAGATCGTGTCGATCTCGGCGATCTCACTCAACAGGCGGTCGGCCACGGCCACGTCGCTGGTCTTCTTGGTCTCGCCGGCCGTCTTGGTGGCCTTCCAGAACAGATCGTGGATGTTCGGGAACTTCTCCAGGTGCTCGGGCTTGAAGTAGTCGGTCCACAGCACCCACAGGTGGTGCTTGACCAGCTCGGCCCGCTCCTCCTTGATGATGGCGGCCCGGATCTTGAACGACTCGTCGTCCGAGGCGTTGGACTTCTCGATGGTCGCCTTGACCGACTCGGCCTCGATGCGGGCCTGGGCCGGGTCGTAGACCCCGCACGGCAGGTCGCAGTGGGCGTGGACGGCGACCGGGGGGGAGACCCGGTCGACAAGTGCGAGCAGGTGGTCTGCGATGCGCATGGGGGATCCTCTTTCGTGGAGTGGGCTGGTTTCCTGGATGGTCGCTGCGAGGCGGCCGGAACGACCGAGGAGCAGTGAGACCCGGGCACGGCTCACACCGCACCCGTCTGGTACAGAGTGGGGCATGGACCCCAACGTGGCCACCTTACCCAGGTTCGCACCGGGTGATTCCGGTGATCGGCGGTCCCGGTCCAGGTGGGACGGCACGGTGGTCGCCGGCGCGGTCCTCGTGGGGGCGGCAGTGGTGCTCGGGCGCACGCTGCGGCGGGTGGTCGTCGAGGGTGGGTCGATGGCCCCGACCCTGCTCGACGGCGACCGGCTCGTCGTGCTCGCCCGTCCGTGGGGACCGCCCAGAGTCCCCCTCGTGGGCGACATCGTGGCCGCACCGGACCCCCGCCGACCGGACCGGGTGCTGGTGAAGCGGGTGGGTCGGGTGGACCGGGCGGCGGGCACCGTCGAGCTGCTCGGGGACGCCCCGGGGGCCAGCACCGACAGTCGCGTCTTCGGTCCGGTGCCGGTGGCGTCGGTGGTCGGGCGGGTCGTCCACCGGTACGGCCCGCCGGGTCGCACGGGCCCTCTGGGCCGGTCCACGGAGTACCATCGGGCGTGATGCCCAGCACCCAGGACAACCTCACCCGGCTCCTCGACCCGACGTACCTCGACGGAGTCGACGCCCTGTCGGTCGACGACATCCGGCGGATGCGTGCCGAGTGCCAGGAAGCCGAGGCCGCACTCTCGTACCTGCGCCGACTGATCCAGGGCCGGATGGACATCGTCCACGCCTACATCGAACGTCCCGAGGGATCGGACGCCCCCGACCTGTCCAGTGTGGTGGACAACCTCGCCGGCATCCTGGCCGGCCCCGGACGGGCGGGTGGCCCCGGGCGGAACCCCGTGCTGTTCACACCGGACACCGACGAGATGGCGGGGCTGACCGTCGAGCTCGACGAGATCCTGGGCGCCGACGACATCGGCCGCCTGACCCAGCTCGACGACGGCGACCTCGCCGACCTGGCCGGTCGCCTGCGCGACCTCGAGAACCGGGTGTCGGCCGAGCGCCGTGGCCTCCACGAGCGGATCGACACCCTCCAGGCCGAGCTGGTGGAGCGCCACAAGTCCGGCCGCGCCTCGGTGGACGGTCTCCTGTCATGACCGATCCGGTCGGCCACGAGGGCGACCGGTTCGTCAAGGAGCTCCCGGAGCGGTTCAACGAGCTCGGATCCTTCATCCGAGAGCAGCGCAGCTCAGCCCGTCTGTCGCTGCGGCGCCTGTCCGAGCTCGCCGGGATCTCCAACCCCTACCTGAGCCAGATCGAACGGGGGCTGCGCCGGCCCTCGGCGGAGATCCTGCAGCAGATCGCCAAGGCCCTACGGATCTCGGCCGAGACCCTCTACGTGCAGGCCGGCATCCTGGAACGCCCCGACGGCGACACCGACCTCTCCCGGCACATCTTCGCCGACCAGCACCTCACCGAGGAGCAACGTCAGGCACTGATGCGGATCTACCTCTCGTTCCGCCACGAGAACGAGGACCTGGGCGACGTGGGGCCCGGTCCGTCCGCGGCAACCGGTCCGTCCGCGGCAGCGGGTCCGTCCGCCGCGCCCGAGGCGTCCGCACCCGGCGACGGGGGGACCGAGCCCGCCGCGGACCCCGACCCGGCCACCGCAGCAGGCTGAGGGTCCCCTCCCGTTAGGATCGTCGGGGCATGAGGCGTCTGGCCGTCCTATCCCTCCACACCTCGCCCCTGGCCCAACCCGGCACCGGGGACGGCGGCGGCATGAACGTCTACGTGCGCGAGCTGTCCTCGGCGCTCGCCCGGGCCGGCGTCCTCTGCGACGTGTACACGCGGGCCTGGTCCGACGACCTGCCCGCCAGCCTCGACATCGAGCCGGGCTTCCGGGTGCACCACGTGCCCGCCGGGCCACCCGCCCCGATGGCCAAGGAGGCCCTGATCGGCGTGGTCGACGAGTTCGCCGACGGTGTGCTCAAGTCGATGACGACCGCCGGGACGCTCGGTGGCGACGACGACCCGACCTTCGACGCCGTGCACGCCAACTACTGGTTGAGCGGGATCGCCGGTCACACCATCAAGCACCAGCTCAACCTCCCGCTGGTCTCCACGTTCCACACCCTCGACCGGGTCAAGGCCGAAGCCAGCCCCGAGGAGGTCGAGGCCGACTCGTCGCACCTGCGGGCCGAGGCCGAGGCCGCCATCATCCGCTGCTCGGACACCGTCCTCGCCTCGTGCTCGGTGGAGGCGGCGCAGATCTCCGATCTCTACGGTGCGGATCCCGCGCGCATCCGCATCGTCGCCCCCGGGGTCGACCACGCCTTCTTCGGTCCCGGTGACCGGGCCCAGGCCCGCCGGGCCCTCGAGCTGCCGGCGGCCGGACCGCTCCTGCTCTTCGTCGGACGGATCCAGCCGCTGAAGGGGGCGGCGGTGGCGGTGGGCGCACTCGCCTCGGTGGTCAAGGACGAACCCGGGGCGACCCTGGTCATCGTCGGCGGCCCGAGCGGTCCCCAGGGGGAGGAAGAGGTCGCCCGCATCACCGAACTGGTCGAGGCGCTCGGCCTGTCCGAGCGCGTGGTCTTCGTGCCGCCCCGACCCCATGAACTGCTCTCCACCTACTACCGGGCGGCCGACGTCTGCCTGGTGCCCAGCCGGTCGGAGTCGTTCGGCCTCGTCGCCCTCGAGGCGGCCGCCTGCGGGACCCCGGTGGTGGCCTCCGACGTGGGCGGCCTGCGCAGCCTGGTCGACCACGGCCGCACCGGGTACCTCGTGGAGGAACCCGACCCCGAGGCCTACGCCGGCTGGATCCGCCAGATCCTGGCCGAGCCCCTGCTGGCCGAGCGCCTGAGCACCGGTTCGGTGCTGCGGGCGCGGCGCTACACCTGGGCGAGAGCGGCCCACCTGCTGGTCGACATCTACTCCGACCTGACCGCCGGTCGACTGGTCGACTGCACGTGACCGACGACTGGTCCGGCATCCTCGACGTTGCCGAACGGGACGCCGTGTGCGAACGGATCGACAGCTGGGCGGCCCGTCAGTTGGCCGAGGGCGGCGCCCTGGTCGCCGTGGACCGGCAGGCGGGGGGCGATCCGATCACGGGGGCACCCCGGTGGTATCTGCGGCTGCGCGGCGACGAGAAGGAGTTCGTCACGGTGTGGCTGACCCTCCGCCAGCGCACCCTCCGCCACGAGACCCAGTTCATGCCCGCGCCCGAGACCAACGTCGAGGCCACGTGGGAGTACCTCCTCAAGCGGAACGCCGATCTCATCGGCGTGTCGTTCGCACTGGGGTTCGAGGACGCCATCTACCTGGTGGGCCGCGTGCCCGTCGCGCGGGTGGACGACGACGAGCTCGACCGCATCATCGGCTCGTCGCTGGCCTACACCGACGAGTGCTTCCCGACGGCCATGTCCATCGGGTACGAGGGTCGCTACCGTCGCCGGCCCCAATCGGCCCGCTGACCCAATCGGCCCGCTGACCCCGCCGGCCCGCTGACCCCGCCCGAGGGTCCGGATACCCGCTGGTAGCGTTCCGGTATGGCACCCAAACTCCTCCTGGTCGGCGGTGGGAAGATGGGCTCCGCCCTGCTCAGCGGCCTCGTGTCCGCCGGCTGGGCCCCCGTGGGCGACCTGGCCGTGAGCGAGACGGACCCCGCCCAGCGGGAACGCCTGGAAGCGACCCATCCGGGGCTGACCGTCGTGGCCGGTCCCGTGGAGGCCGACGACGTCCTGCTGGCCGTGAAGCCCGACGTGGCCGAGGCCGTGCTGCGCACGCTCGGGGTGTCGGGGCCCCGCCGGGTGCTGTCCATCGTCGCCGGCATCTCGACGGACCGCCTGGAGGCGACGCTGCCGGCCGGCTCGGTGGTGGTCCGGGCCATGCCCAACACGCCGGCCCTCATCGGGGCGGGCGTGGCCGGTCTGTCGGGCGGCATGGCGGCGACCTCGGCCGATCTCGACTGGGCCGAGGGGATCCTGTCGGCGGTGGGCACGGTGGTCCGCCTGCCCGAGCGCCACCTCGACGCCGTGACCGGTATCTCGGGTTCCGGTCCGGCCTACCTCTTCCTGGTGGCCGAGTCGCTCATCGAGGCCGGGGTGACGGCCGGGCTCACCCGGGACGTCAGCAGGCAGCTGGTGGTGGGGACCCTGCTCGGCGCGTCGCTGATGCTCGACCGGACGGGCGAGGAGCCCGCCGACCTCCGGGCCGCGGTGACGTCCCCCGGGGGCACGACGGCCGCCGCCGTGCGCACACTCGAGTTCAAGGCGGTGCGGTCGGCCTTCATCGAGGCGGTGGCCGCCGCCACCGAGCGGTCCCGCCAGCTCGGTCGCTGACCCGACCGGTCCCCGGGCAGGCCCCACCGGTCAACAGGACGCGCAGGGCGCGTTCGCCCTACGATCCTGGCCGTGCCGACGGACACGCCCTCCACACCCAACGAGCTCCGGTCCACCGGGGCCCACGGGCGACGGATTCCCGAGGCGACGGTGGCCCGACTGCCCGTCTACCAGCGCATCCTCGAGGAGCTGCTGCGGTCCGGGACCCCGACCGTCTCGTCCGAACTGCTCGGAGCGGCCGCCCAGGTCAACGCGGCGAAGGTCAGGAAGGACCTCTCACTCCTCGGTTCGTTCGGGACCCGCGGCAGCGGGTACGACGTGGCCTTCCTGGTCGAGCAGATCGACCGGCAGCTGGGCCTCGACCGCGACTGGGCGGTGGTGATCGCCGGCATCGGCAACCTGGGTCGTGCCCTGGCCCGCAGTCAGGGGTTCGCCGCCCGCAACTTCGAGGTGGTGGCCCTCGTCGACACCGACCCGGCCATCATCGGCGAGCGGATCGACGACGTCGAGGTGTGCCACCCCGACGACCTGCCGACCATCGTGGCGACGACCCCGCTGGCCATCGGTGTCATCACCACCCCGGCGCCGGTGGCCCAGCGGGTGGCCGACCTGTTGGTGGACGCCGGTGTGCGCTCGATCCTGAACTTCGCCCCCCGGGTGCTCGACGTGCCCGACGACGTGCTCCTGCGCTACGTCGACCTGAGCATGGAACTCCAGGTGATGAGCTTCTACCAGGCCCGTCGGATCGACGACGAGGCCGACGAGCGGATGCCCCGGATCCGGTCGATCGGACTCAGTCCCGGGACCCGCGCCTGACCGTTCCGGTGGGACCGACTGGCGCCGCATGCGGGGTGCGGCGATGCTGGAGGGGGTGATGCACGCAGTGGACCGGGGGATTCGTCCCTGTCGGTAGGCTGCTCCCGCGGGACATGGGTGCGTCGCCGACCCGATCGACGCCATGACACCGAGGCTGTGACCACGTGACCGACCGAGCGAATCAGGCACCTACCGAGGCGGTCGTCGCGTGTCGGTGATCGTCGTCGGACTGGAGCAGAAGTTGGCTCCCCTCGATCTGCTCGACCGCGTGTCGATCACCGAGACCGACGCCCCGAAGGCGCTCGGTCGCCTGCGGGACCAGCCCAACCTGTCCGAAGCCGTGCTCCTGTCGACATGCCTCCGCACCGAGGTGTACGCCGTGGTCGAGCGGTTCCACGACGGGGTGGCCGAGATCCAGGAGTTCCTCGCCGACACCAGTGGGATGTCGGTCGAGGCGCTGACCGAGTTCTGCACGATCCGCTTCGACGACGACGTCACCGGACACCTCTTCTCGGTGGCCTCCGGACTCGAGTCCGCCGTGCTCGGCGAGTCCGAGGTGCTGGGCCAGGTCCGCCGGGCGTGGGAGCGGGCCCAGGTCGAGCACTCGTCGGGCCCGGTGCTCGGCACCCTCTTCCGGCACGCCGTCGAGACCGGTAAGCGCGTCCGCTCCGAGACGGCCATCGCCCGGGGGATCACCTCGCTGTCGCACGGCGCCGTGGCCCTCGCCGGCGACCGGCGTGCCGAGGGCCTGGCCGGGGCCCGTGTGGCCGTCATCGGTGCGGGGGAGATGGGCGAGGGCGTGGCCCAGGCCCTCGACGGCCGCAAGGTCGAGCACCTGATCATGGCCAACCGCAGCGCCGAGCGGGTCGAGACCCTGGTGGCCGGGCTGCCGGCCGCGGCGGCCGACATCGTGGAGACCCGGGACCTGGACGACCTCGTGACCCTACTGGGGGAGGTCGATGTGGCCTTCACCACCGTCGGCACGGCGCACCCCATCGTCGTCCGCTCCGATCTCGAAGCGGCGCTGACCCGCCGCACCGGTCGTCCCGACCTGGTCGTCGTCGACCTGGGCGTCCCCCGCAACGTCGAGCCCGAGAGCGCCTCGCTCGACGGGCTGGTCCTGCTCGACATGGACGACCTGCGGACCGCGGTGGCCGACGCCCTGTCGGGGCGCCAGGAGGAGGTCGAGTCGGCCAACGAGATCGTGTCCGACGAGGTCGAGCGCTACCGGGCCGCCTCACGGGCGCGTGACGCCGCTCCCATCGTGTCCGCCCTGCGGGCCAGGGTCGAAGAGGCACGCGCCGTCGAACTGGACCGTCAGCGGGCCAAGCGCTCCGATCTCGACGACACGCAGTGGGAGCAGGTCGACGCCGTCACCCGGGCCATGGTCGCCAAGCTCCTGCACCAGCCGACGGTCGTGCTGAAAGAGGCCGCCGGCACCCCCCGCGGCGAGCGGCTCGTCGAGTCGTTGCGCGCCCTGTTCGACCTCTGACCCGTGCCCGGGCCACCGGTATGACCCCGTCCACCGGTCTGCTCCGGCTGGCCACCCGCGGTTCGCCGCTGGCCCGTTGGCAGGCCGAGCGCGTCACCGAGCTCCTCGGGGCCGTCGGCATCGACACGTGTCTCGTCGTCGTCGAGACCGAGGGAGACCGCCGCACCGATGTGCCGCTCGGACAGCTCGGCGGCCAGGGGGTGTTCGTCAAGGAGGTCCAGGCCGCCGTGGCCCGGGGCGACGCCGACGCCGCCGTGCACTCGGCCAAGGACCTCCCCGCCTCGACCGACCTGGCCGTCCCCGGCCTGGTGCTGGCCGCCTTTCCCGAGCGCGGTGATCCCCGCGACGTACTCGTCGGGGCCACACTCGAGGCGCTGGGAACCGGGGCCACGGTGGCGACGGGTTCGGCCCGTCGCCGGGCGCAGCTGGCCAACCTCCGACCGGACCTCACCTTCGCCGACCTGCGGGGGAACCTGGCCACCCGCCTGGCCCGGGTGGGCGCGGACGGGGTGACCGCCGTGATCGCGGCCCGGGTCGCCCTCGACCGTCTCGGATGGCGGGCACCGGACGGCACGCCCGTCGACACGCTGGACCCGC
>Ga0302202_10004594_pt1 | contig 14467 bp, 13 predicted proteins | sample II_Bog_N3_3_FD_194579 | JGI IMG/M metagenome (GOLD analysis project Ga0302202, IMG submission 194579) | Peat permafrost microbial communities from Stordalen Mire near Abisko, Sweden - II_Bog_N3_3 | ecosystem: Environmental > Terrestrial > Soil > Wetlands > Peat | place: Sweden: Abisko...
GCCGTCAGAATCAACGCCGCCTGCACATAGCCCAAGCCCACATAGGGCACGATTTTGCCCAGCATCACCTCCAACGGCGTGATTGGCATGGCGAGCAGGTTTTCCATCGTGCCTGCCTCGCGCTCACGGGTGATGGCGATGGTGGTGATCATCAGGGTGGAGAACATCAAAATCGTGCCCATCAAGCCGGGGACGATGTTGAGTGCGGTGATCTGCTCCGGATTGTAGCGGGTTTGCGTCGTCACGCTGAATGCCGGGTGCGGCGTGGGCGATGGGCGCAGATTGGGCGGCAGATCGCGGGCGACGATGCTGGGCACAATGGCCATCATCGACGCATTGGCCGAGCCAATGGCGGTGCCGTCAGTGCCGTCGGCCTCCATCAGCACCTGCGGCGTCTCACCACGTTCGATGCTGCGGGCAAAATCGGGTGGGATGTGCAGGGCAAACAACACCCGGCCCTGACGCAGCGCATCATCCACCTCGCGCTCGGAATTGTAGCTTTTGAGGTCGAAATAGCCGGTATTGCCCAGGGCAGTCGTCAAATCCCGCTCATAGCGTGAGTGATCGCCGGACAGGATGGCGGTCGGCAGATGGTGCGGGTTGGTGTTGATGGCGTAGCCGAACAGGAACAACTGCACCAAAGGCAGCATCACCGTCATGCCGATGGTGCCACGGTCGCGGCTCATCTGCAGCGCTTCCTTGCGCAGCATCGCAGCGAACCGGGTGAACGAAAATCCCATCATTCGGCGTCTCCTGGTGCAGGATCCTCACCCAGCAGATGGATGAACACGTCATCCAACCGGGGCGGAACTTCGTGCCACTCCACACCGGGACGCACGAGTTGCGCGATGGCGGCCTCTGTCATGGCGCGATCCGCCCCCACGATGCGCAGAGCCTGACCGATCACCGTCGCACTATCCACCCCAGGCGTCACCCGTGCCTGTTTGACCAACACGCCGAGCCCTGCGCCCGTTGCCTCGAAGGTGACGAGGGCGGCGTTCTTCACCACATCGGCCGCCGGTCCCTGCACGATGATCTTGCCGCCGGAGAGATAAACCACCCGATGGCAGCGTTCGGCTTCGTCCATGTAGTGGGTTGAGACCAGCACGGTCATGCCGGCGGTGGCCATGTCGGTGATCAGATCCCAAAACGCCCGCCGCGCTTTGGCGTCCACACCGGCAGTCGGCTCGTCGAGCAGCAGCAGGCGCGGCTTGTGCAGCACGCAGGCGGTCAGCGCCAAACGCTGCTTCCAACCACCCGACAACTCGCCTGCCAATTGATTGGCGCGGTCGGCCAGTTCCATCTGCTCCATCGCCTGCTGCACGGCGGCGCGACGGTCGGGGATTTCGTAGAGGCGGCCGACGAAATCCAGATTCTCCTTCACGGTCAGATCGCCGTAAAAGCTGAAGCGCTGCGTCATATAGCCAACCTGCCGCCGCAAAATCGCCGCCTCGCGGATCACATCCAGCCCCAGACAGGTGCCCGAACCCGCATCGGGTGTCAGCAGGCCGCAGAGCATGCGGATCGTGGTGGTCTTGCCGCTGCCGTTACCGCCGAGAAAGCCGCAAATTTCGCCCTGCGGCACCGTCAAACTGAGATCACGCACCACATGGCGGGTGCCGAAGCTCTTGCTCAGGCCATGTACATCTATTGCGGCCTCCGTCATGGCTGTTGACCGCCAAACGGGCGAACCTCCAGCGGTTGGCCGGGCTTGAACAGCGTCGCATGGGCCGGATCGGGATGTGCCTCGATCAGATAGACCAAGGCGGCGCGGGTGCCCTGGCTGTAGATCACCGGCGGCGCGTATTCAGAGGCGGTGGCGACGAAGCTCACGCGAGCCTTGATGTCGGGCGCGCAGGAATCACAGGCCAGCGCCACCGAGTCTCCCAGATGCACGCGGGCGAGGTCAGTTTCTGGCACGAAGAAGCGCACCAGAATGTTCTCCGGCGGCAGCAATTCCAACACCGACGCCCCTGCCCCCACGGTCTCGCCCGGCTCCACAAAGGTGTCGGCCACCCGACCGCTGACCGGGGCATGCACCACGCGCTGATCCAGATGCCATTGCGCGCTGGCAAGTGCCTGTTCGGCGGCGGTAACGGCGTTCTGCTGGGCGGCTATGGCGTGTTCGCGGCCGGTGGCGGTGGAGATCAATTCCAACCGCGCCTGAGACGCTGCCACATGCGCGCGGGCTGAGAGCGCGTCGGCACGCGCCTGATCGACGGATTGCCGCGAGGCATCGCCCCGCGACACCAGCGCCTCGCCGCGTTTAAGGTCGAGGGCTGCGCGGTCAGAAGCCGCCTGAGTGTCGGCCAAATCGGCACGCGCGGCGGCGATTTCGGCGTCGCGTCCGGCGTTGCTCAAATCGGCGAGCTTCTCGCGCTCCTGAGCCAGACTGGCTGCCGCCTGATCGCGCGCGGCAGTCTCGTCGGTGTTGTCGAGGGTGAAGAGCAGCGCCCCCTTTTCCACCAGATCACCGCGCTGCACCGTCCGGCTGGTCACCCGCCCCAGAGCGACCGGGGCAACGCGGACATAATCGGCCTCGGCATAGCCCAGCCACATCGTGCCCGGCGTCTGGCGTCCCCATTCATACCACGCCCCCACGGCAACGACGGCAACGAGCGGCAGCAGCAGCAGCAGCAGGGAGCGGGCTTTCATGGCGTGGTCTCACTGGTATCCAACGCCAAGCCGCGCAGGAAGATATCGAGATGGGTTTGCAGCACGGCCGGGGCGTCGAAGCCGAAACCGGCGTGGCGGCCGATGGAGTGTTTCCACAACAGCATCAGCAGGATTGGTCCGACAAACACCGGGATCAGTTGGCGGGCGGGCAGCGGGCGGAATTCGCCGTCTACCACGCCGCGTTCCAAAATCCGGCTGAACAGCCGCACGCCACGGGCGACGACCTCTTCGTCGTAGAATTTGGCGATGGCAGGAAAATTGCCGGATTCGGCCAGAACGAGCTTGGGAATGCCGCCCAACTCGCTCTCCATCACCGCCTCGAAATGGGCGGCGACACGGCGGAGCAGATCGGCGGCGGTGCCGTGATGCGCATCCACCAACGCCTCCAACCGCGCCAACACAGGCAGCAATTCCTGCCGCACCACGGCTTCGAACAAGGCTTCCTTGGTGTCGAAATACAGATAGACCGTGCCCTTGGAGATGCCCGCGCGACTGGCGACCTCTTCCAGTCTGGTTGCCGCAAAGCCACGTTCGGCGAACAGCGACAAGGCGGCGGCGACAATCTCCGTCGGGCGCGCCTCCTTGCGGCGGACTCGGCGGGCGACACCAGCAGGGGGCGCTTGGGTGCTCATGCTTGGGATAATAACTGACCCGTCATTCAGTAACAACACCGCGCTTCTACTCACGCGATGCCAAAATGCCGGGTCAGGTGAGCAGTGGGGCGATGAAGTCGCGTAGGTTGCCGCCGGGGAACAGATGGCCCGGCATTCCGGCGGCTTCGGCTGCCGCGATGTCGGTGGGTTGGTCGCCCACCATTAGGCAATCGGCCGGGTTAAGCTCCCAGACGGAGATCAGATCGCGCAGCATGCCCGGATTGGGTTTGCGCCAATCGCTGTCGCCGCGGTATTCGGCGAGTTTCGCTTCTGGGTGCATCGGGCAATAGCGCAGATCGTCGATATTGCCGCCCGCGCAGCGGACTTCATCGCTCACCCAGTCCATCAAGGCGGCGAAATCGGCCTCGCTGTAGAAGCCGCGCGCGATGCCGGATTGGTTGGTGACGATAAACACGTGCCAGCCCGCATCGCTCGCCAGCCTAATCGCCTCTCGCGCCCCATCGACAAAGGCGAAGCGCTCATGCGTGCCGACATAGCCGTGGTCGTGATTGATCACCCCATCGCGGTCGAGAAACAGCGCCCGGCGATGCAGACGCTGTGGCAATTCGGCCTGCGCGCGCGCGATGTCGTTCGGGTTGGTCAGATCGAAGACGGTGCCCGCCATCCGGGTGATCGGCAGTTCGGGCGGTGCTTTTGGGGCGAAAGCGGCCTGGGTCAGCACGGACACGCCGCTGCCGTGCAGGGCGTGACCGGCGGCGGCGTCACCGGCGGCTTCGGCCAGGAACGGGGCCAAATTGAGGTCGAGCCAGCAATCGCCCTGGCAGAACAAAAACCGCTCCGGCAACAACGACCGCGCTTCGAACAGCCGTCCCGGCACATGGGAGACGTCAAGCGGCTTGGGCAAATGCCCGGTGGCCTCCGGCATCGCCCGCACCACATCGGCGTCGGCGTTGCCGGAGAGCAGCACCACGTGCTCCACCCCGTAGCGGCACAATTCCCGCAGGATCCAAGCGAGAAACGGCCGGTCTCCACATTGCAACATGGCACGGTCGAGACGATCCGTCCCGCCCAGTTGCACCACGGCGCTGCGGAGGGTGGGGCTGGTCATTTCAGCTGCGCGGGAACATCGCCGTTTCGACCAGCGCGCAGATGATGTGCGCGGCGGTGATGTGGATCTGCTGGACAATCGCCGTCTTGGTGGAGGGGGCGGCGAGCAGGATGTCACACAGGCCGTGCATCTTGGTGTCGGTCTTGCCACCGCTGAAACCGTAATTGATCACCCCCTGCGCGCGGGCGACTTCCAGCGCACGGACGACGTTGGGCGAATTGCCGGAGGTGGAAATGCCGAGCAGCACGTCGCCCTTATTGCCGAGCGCCTGCACCTGACGGACGAAGATATCCTCATAGCCATAATCATTGCCGATGGCGGTGATCACCGAGGTATCGACGGTCAGCGCAATCGCCGGCAGCGGGGCGCGGTCATACATCAGGCGACAGACGAATTCGCCCGCGATGTGCTGCGCGTCACCGGCACTGCCGCCGTTGCCGCACAGCAGCAGCTTGCCACCCTGGCGCAGGCTGGCAACGATGCCATCGGCCATCTCGCGCATCGTCTGCACGAAGATCGGGTCGGTCCGGAATGCGTCCAACGCCGTTGCCGATTGGGCAAGAAAGTCTTCCACAAAATCCATCACCAACTCTCCTGTCATGCTGCGTGCTGAAGCTGAAATGGCAGGTCACCGTCGCCCCGTCCAGTAGAACGCAGCATCAAGACAGCAGAAAGCCAAGAAGATCGTTGAAGCCACGCAACCTTTGCTCCCAGACGAAATCCGCCAACACCCGGCCCCGCGCCGCCTGCCCCATGCCGGGTGCTGCGGTTTGAATCACCTGAAGACAGGCCTGCACGAAGCCCGCGCCATCATCGGCCACCAAGACCTCAACGCCCGGCTGCGCGTTGATGCCGGTGAGAGCGGCGGTGGTCACCACCACAGGCCGCGCCATCGCCATCGCCTCCAGCACCTTGTTCTGAATCCCCCGCCCAATCCGCATCGGTGCCACCGCCGCCGACGCATAAGCGAGATAGGGACGCACATCCGCCACCCGACCGGTGACAAACACACCCCGACGCTGCGCCAGCGCCGTCACCTCAGGGGATGGGTCGGTGCCGACGATGTGAAACTGCGCATCCGGAAGCCGCCCTTGGATAGCAGGCAGGATCTCCTCGGCAAACCAACGCACGGCGGCGACGTTGGGTGGATAGTCCATCGTGCCGGTGAAGACGAAATTCGCATGATCGGTGGCGAACGGAGCATCAAAGGGCAGCGATGGGTCGAAATAGTGATGATCCACACCATTGCTGATGCCGCGAATCTTGCTCACCGCCCCCGGATTGCCCCGCGCGAACAATGCCGCCTCGTCATCGGAGACGAAGCTGCACCAATCGCACTCACGCGCAATTCGGGCCTCAAGCGCGGCCGTCTTGTGCCATTCGCGCCGGTGCACAAAGCGCATCAGCCCCTGCCCTGCCTCGGCATAGGCCCGCCATTTCTCCGAATCGACATCGACCAGATCCACCACCACACGCGGCACATTGGCGCGCAGATCGAGGATGTAGGGCGCCATGTTGGAGGAATAGACGAAAATCACCTCCGGCTTCTCCCGCGCCACCACCTCACGCACCCAGTTCTGCAACCCGGCATCGCGATAGAAGGTGACACTGAGCGGCTCGCCGGTCAGCAACCCGGACAAACAGGTGAACCGCGCCCGGCTTCGGTCGAGATGGGCGAAATAAGACGACGCACACATCGCTGCCACAGTCGCCTCATGCGGCTCGTCGAGCTTATCATCGACCAGACAGCCAAGATGCACCGCAAAATGCTGCGTCAGATATTTGAGGATCTGATAGGCGCGGATCTTCTCGCCCTTGTTGGGCGGATACGGGATGCGTTGCGACAGAAACAGCAAACCCGGCAAGGTGGAACCCCGTGCATGACCCGTCGGTGATACTGGCGGCCTGTCGGCCGTGTCAAACCAGAACCTACCAATCTGGCCAACGTCGCAAACGATAGGCTTCCTGTTGTGCGGTGGGCGCGGGCGCGTCCGCCACCGGGGTGAGCTTGGTGCCGAATGCCTCTGGATTGCGCCAGCAATCCACCACCCCCAGGCTGCGGGTGCAGATCGGTGCCGTCTCCCATGGTGGGTCAGTCGGGCGGCAATAGCTTTGGCCGCGTTCCATCCGCACCAGCGAGCAATCGCGGCCGGTGGCGAGCGAATACAGCGCATCCGGCGGCGTGCGACCGAGCGCGGGCACGGTGGCAAGACCTGCTATTGTGACCATTCCCGCCCCAGGTGCTGTCGCCGCCCCACACGCCGATAGCAGGGCAGCCAGCCAGAACAGGGCGAGCCAATGGGCAAATTTGTGCGGAAATCGGGCGATCAGCGACATCGCCGCAGCCTCCCACAGAAATACTGCCAAAAGTTTAACACAGACATCGCAGCAGTGGTTTGCTCCGAAGCGGCCCGAAGGCTATGGTCCGGCGCTATTCTGATCACGCCCTGACCAAAAGAACGCCAGTGTCCGATATTTTCGACGAGGTTTCCGAAGACCTCCGCGCCGACCGAACCCGTGCCTTGCTCCGCCGCTACGGCGTGTGGCTGATTGCGGCCGCCGTCGCCGTGGTGCTTGCCACCGCTGGCTACGAGGCGTGGTCGTCCCACCGCAAGGCCGAGGCCGATCTGGAAGGGGCGAAATTCCTCGCCGCCTCCGAGATCGCCGACGGTCCCGCCGACAAGCGCCGCGACGCACTGTCGGCACTGCTTGACCTCGCGCAGAATGGCCATGGCGGCTATCGCACGCTGGCCCGCCTGCGCGCGGCGGCTGTGCTGGCCGACAGCCACGACCTGCCCGGCGCTTTGGCGCAATGGGATGCTGTCGCGTCTGACACTTCGGCCGAAGCCGATCTGCGCAGCTTCGCCGATTTGCAATGGGCGCTGCATCAGGTTGACCAGGGCGATATCTCGGTCGTCGAGACCCGTCTGCAGAAGCTCACCGGCACCGGGGCCACGTGGCGCTCGCTGGCGCTAGAGGGTGAGGCGCTGCTGGCCATCCGTCAGGGCCAGCCCGACCGGGCACGCGGCCTGCTGAAATCGCTGACCACCGACACCACGGCCACCGACAGCGTGCGCGGTCGCGCCGCCGGGCTTTTGCAGCAGATTGGCGGCTGATAATGCGTCGAACTGCCTCGCCTACCACTTCCCATTCCCAGACCACCATCCAGACCACGGGGCACGCTGCCATGACCGACCTTCTGCGCGCCAAACTGCCACGCCGCCTCGCCCTGATGCTGTTGCCACTGGCCGCCACCGGCTGTGAATCGCTGCAGAATCTGTTTGAAGATACCCCCAAAGTGCCGATCCCCGGCATCCGCATCCCGGTAATCCCCAACGCGCGCGGCGTGATGGTGGACAATGCGCGCGGCGTGAAAATTCGCCTACCCGCCCCTACCGAGCGCGCCGATTGGCCGCAGCCGGGCGGCAGTGCCTCGCATGAGGCGGGACATATCCAGGTCGCCGATCAGTTGGCGGAAGCCTGGAAGGCCGATATCGGCCGCAGCGCCGGCTATCGTCACAAGATTCCGGCAACCCCGGTGGTCGCCGATGGCCGCGTGTTCACCATCGATCCCGACGGTCTGATCCGCGCCTTCGATCTCGCTAAGGGCGACAGGCTGTGGGAATTCGACACCACGCCCGAGGATGACGACAATTCCAACCTCGGCGGCGGTGTCTCGGTCGCGGCTGGGACGGTCTATGTCGCCACCGGCCGTTCTGAACTCATCGCGCTGGAGGCCGCAACCGGCAAGCTGCAATGGCGCCAGCCGCTCATGAGCTCGGCCCGCTCGGCGCCGACGATTGCTGATGGCAAGCTGTTCATCGCCCTGCTCGGCAACACCGTCGAGGCGCTCGACGCCAAAGACGGCCATCACATCTGGTCCTATCAGGGCAAGCAATCCATCACCAGCATGCTCGGCCTGCCGGCTCCTGCCTACGCCGATGGCCTGCTGGTGGCGGGCTTCGGATCGGGTGAATTGCTGGCGTTGCGGGCTTCAACTGGCGCGGTGGTATGGCTGGACAACCTCGCCGCGGTGCAAGGCACGTCGTCCAACGCCGATCTGTCCGCCATTCACGGCCTGCCGGTGATCCAGGATGGCCGCGTCTACGCCGTCAGCCTGGGCGGATTGATGCTCGCCCTCGACCTGCGCTCCGGCCGTCGCTTGTGGGAGCGTGACATCACCTCGGGTGACAACCCCTGCATTGCGGGCGGCTTTATCTTCGTGCTGACCTCCGATTCGCAGCTTGTCGCCCTCGACCGGACGGATGGCTCGATCATCTGGGTCACCCAGTTGGACAAATGGGCCAACAAGGAAAAGAAGCGCGACGCCATCTTCTGGACCGGGCCGGTTCTGGCTGGTGACCGCCTGGTGGTGGTCTCCGGTATCGGTACCGCTCAGGCCGTCAGCCCCTATACCGGCGAAGTGCTTGGCGAACAGGAGCTGTCGGGTCCGGCAGTTCTGCCGCCGATCGTCGCCGCTGGAACCCTGCTCGTCCTCACCGACGACGCCAAATTGATCGCGCTTCGCTGAATGACAACTCTCCCAATCGTCGTTATCGCTGGACGCCCGAATGTCGGGAAATCAACGCTGTTCAACAAGCTGGTTGGACGGCGCCAGGCCATTGTATCTGATACCCCAGGTGTGACGCGTGACCGCAAGGAAGGCGAAGCGATGCTGCGCGGCCGCCAAGTGCGGCTGATCGACACCGCTGGCCTCGAAGAAAGCGATCCGGAAAGCCTCTATGGCCGCATGCGCGCCTCCTCCGAGGCCGCCGTACGTCAGGGCGATCTGGTGTTGTTCGTTGTCGATGCCCGCTCGGGCATCACGCCAGCCGACGAGCATTTCGCCGCTTGGCTGCGTCGCCAGGGCACGCCGATCATGCTGGTCGTCAACAAAGCGGAAGGCCGTGCAGGGTCGAACGCGGCCCTTGAAGCCTATTCGCTCGGCTTGGGCGACCCGGTGGCGGTGTCTGCCGAGCATGGCGACGGTCTGGCCGATCTGATGCTGGAAATCTCCGAACGCCTGCCGCCGCCCAACGATCCCGATCCAAGCGAGGACCACCCGCTCAAGCTCGCCATCGTCGGACGTCCGAATGCCGGCAAATCCACGCTGCTGAACCGGATGCTGGGCGAGGATCGGATGATCACTGGCCCAGAACCCGGCCTGACGCGTGACTCGATTGCCGTGCGCATCACCGACACGGACGGCACGCCGATTGAGATCGTCGACACTGCCGGGCTGCGCAAAAAGGCGCGCATCGAGCAGGAATTGGAAAAAATGTCGGTCTCTGCCTCCATCGAGGCATTGAAGATGGCCGAAGTGGTGGTGCTGGCCATCGATGCCGCCGAGGGCATCCATGAACAGGATCTGCAGATCGCCCGCTTGATCGAACGCGAAGGCCGCGCCTGCATCCTCGCCCTCAACAAATGGGACGCGGTGGTGGATCGCGGCGTGACGCGCAAGGCGATCTCCGACCGCCTGGAGACGTCGCTGGCCCAGATGAAGGGCATCCCGGTCGTCACCATCTCCGCCCTCACCGGTCAGGGTGTGGAGAAGCTGCTTCCGGCAGTGCGGGCCGCACATGAGGTGTGGAATCGCCGCGTGGGCACCGGTGCGCTCAACCGTTGGTTCGAGCATGCGCTAGAACGGCATCAGCCGCCGCTGGTCGAAGGGCGTCGCCTGAAGCTGCGCTATGTGACGCAGGCAAAATCACGTCCGCCGACCTTCATCTTCTTCGGCACCCGCGCCGAGCTGACGCCGGAGGATTACCAGCGCTATCTGTCCAACTCACTGCGCAACGAGTTCGACCTGCCCGGCACGCCGATTCGGCTGTTGTTCCGTGGCAGCACGAACCCGTTCGCCGACAGCAAAGACTAGTCGAAAAACGCAACAATCGGGCTTGCCAAACCGTTCATAGCGCCTTCTAACCCGTATCGGTGCTGCCGATACGGGGTTTTGGCGTGATCCTCACGTCAGCTGTGCCGATACGGGCTAGGCTTGCGATATCGTGCAACAATCGGGCTTGCCAAATCGCCCGGTTTCCAACAGCTTCCCCTCACCATATGCGCGAGCCAACGCGCGCCAGAAGGGGGAAGTGTTATGTCTGAACTTGAAACTCGTACTATAGCCAAGGTGATGAAGCGGCTCGTGCCGTTTCTCATCGTGTGCTATTTCGTGGCCTACCTTGATCGCGTGAATGTGGGCTTTGCCAAGCTGACGATGGACAAGCAGCTCGGCCTGTCCGAGACAATGTTTGGCTTCGGCTCCGGCATCTTCTTTGTTGCCTATTTCATTTTCGAAGTGCCATCGAACCTGTTCCTGGAAAAATTCGGCGCACGGCGCTGGATTGCCCGCATCATGATCACCTGGGGCATTCTCTCCGGTGCGATGGCGGCAATTCCATATCTGTCCAACGCAACCGGCATTTCCGGCGAATACACCTTCTACACCGTGCGCGTGCTGCTGGGCATCGCGGAAGCCGGGTTCTTCCCGGGCATCATCTTCTTCCTGACCCTATGGTTCCCGGCGATGTATCGCGGCCGGATCATCGGCATGTTCATGGCGGCGATTCCGATGTCGTCGGTGCTGGGCGCACCGCTGTCGGGCTATCTGCTGGGCATGGACGGTGTTGCTGGCATCGCGGGCTGGCAATGGCTCTATGTGGTTGAAGCAGCTCCTGCGCTCATCCTCGCCTTCGTGGTGCTGAACTATCTCACCGACAAGCCGGCCGATGCGCATTGGCTGCTGCCGGCTGAGCGCACTTGGCTGTCCAGCACGTTGGCCAACGAGACGGCGCATCGCAAATCCACGCATGATATGTCGGTGCTTCAGGCCCTGCTGAACCCGCGCGTGCTGGCGCTGGCCTTTGTGTATTTCGGCGCGGTGGCGGCGAATTACGGCATTGGCTTCTTCCTGCCGACCATCGTCAAAGGCTTCGGCCTGACCAACGCGATGACCGGCTGGGTGACAGCGATCCCCTACGTTGTCGGCACCCTCGGCATGATCTGGTGGTCGGCGCGTTCGGATCGTCTGAGTGAGCGCAAGAACCACACCATCATCGCCCTGCTGGTGGCAGCAATCGGCATCATCGCCGCGACGATGACCGAAGACCCGATGCTGAAGATGCTGGCCTTCTCGTTCAGCGCATTCGGCGTCTTTGCAGTGCTGCCGGTGTTCTGGACGCTGCCGACCGCCTTCCTGTCGGGGGCCTCGGCCGCCGCGGGCATTGCCGCCATCAACTCCATCGGCAATCTGTCTGGCTTCGCTGGACCGTTTGCGATGGGCTACATCAAGGACGCCACGGGCAGCTTCAACGGTGGTCTGCTGCTGATTGCAGGCTGCGTGCTGATGGCCATGGTGATCGTGATGGTGCTGGGCCATGACCACTCGTTGGAAAAAGCGCCGGTGGATCACAAGCTCGCTGCTGACTGAGTGGCTAGCTCGGGGCGAGGCGGAATGCCGCTTCGCCCCGAATCTGCTGCAATCCAGCAACAATCACCGCTCTAATCTCAGATTTCATCGCCGCGACACACCAGTTGCGGCGAAACTGTTATTCCCATATCTCGACTTGGAACCGAATTGCCCGGATGATGCGATTCGCCCCCGGCGGCGGTGTTGGAGACTCTTGATAATGTCGAATGTTGTGCGCGCTTGTTTCGCTCTGTCGCTGGTGGTGGCCGCTTGCGGTTGTGCGCGCCAGGAAGAGCTTGTCATGGTTGACCCGCGCACCGGCGTGAAAGTGGTCTGCCGCCTGGATGAACCCGTGACCTCATCGCGCTCAGCGGTGGGCGCGGTCCGCCAAGCCTATACCTGCATCGACGAGCTGCAATATTACGGCTTCCGCGACGAAGATCTGGTCAACCCGCCGGCCAACTGACGTAGAATCGTCAGGCGGACGACGCTTCGCTCTTCCGCCCTCTACGCCCTTTAGCCCTCCAGATCGCGGTCCTCACTGAATTCCGCATCGCGATGGACGTGGACGGACATCAAAATCCCCATCCCGATCATCACCGTCAGCATCGCCGTGCCGCCATGCGAAACCAACGGCAGCGGCACGCCACCCACCGGGATGGCACCGGTGACCATGGCGATGTTGACCAGCACATACATGAAGAAATTCACACTCAACCCCAGCGCCACCAGTCGGCCGAACTGGTGACGGCAGCGGATCGCCATCGCCATACCGCCCAGAATGATGATCGCCAGCAGCGCCATCAGGATTAGCCCGCCGACAAGGCCGAATTCCTCGGAAAACAGCGTGAAGATGAAGTCGGTCTGCTTCTCGGGCAGGAAGTTCAGATGCGACTGCGTGCCCTGCAGGAACCCCTTGCCCCACACGCCCCCCGAGCCGAGCGCAATTTTCGACTGGATGATGTTGTAGCCCGCCCCCAGCGGGTCGCTTTCAGGATGCAGGAAAGTGGTGATGCGGGCGCGCTGGTAGTCATGCAGATGGCTATAGGCCAGTGGCACAGCCGCCGCCACCCCGCCGACGAGTGTGAGCAGCATCCACCATCGCAATCCGGCGGCAAAAAAGATCGAGCCGCCCACCACGGCCGTGATCACCGCCGTGCCCAGATTGGGCTCCTTGAGGATCAACACCACCGGCACCAGCACGGCCAAGGCAGGCGGGATCAGGAAGAGTGGATTACCCATCTGCTCCAGCGAGGCCCGGTGGAACCAATGCGCGATCGCCAGCACCAGCATGATCTTCATCAACTCGGAGGGCTGCCACTGCATGCCCCCCAAATTGAGCCAACGCTCGGCACCCTTGCCGGTATGGCCCATCTTCAGCACTAGAATGAGCAACACCACGCCCACCACATAGCCAGGCCAGGACATCTTGGCGATCATCCGGATATCAACCATCGCGATGCTCAGCATCAGCACCAGCCCGAAGCCGAAGCGCAGGATATGCTTGGAGGCGAACGGCTCAGGCGAGCCGCCACCGGCCGAATACAATGCCACATACCCCACACCGGCCAGCGCACAGAGCATCAGCACGTAGAACCAGCTGATCTGCCAGAGTTTGCCGGTCAGCCCGAACGAGGCTTCGCGGATCAGACGGCGTTCGAGAATGCTCATCGCGTGCGGACTCCCGCCGAGACGCCGAGATCGGCGACGCGTTGTGGTGGTTTGGGGCCGGTGGGGTCGCGGGTCAGCACGTCCTGCATGATGTCACGCGCAATCGGGGCGGCGGCGGCGGCACCGGCATTGCCGTGTTCGACCACCAGCGCGATGGCGTAGCGCGGGGCATCATAGGGTGCGAAACACACGAACAGCGCGTTCGGGCGCAATTCCCAGGCCTGATTTTCCGATTTATAGCCGTGCTCACGCTGCTCACGCGTGACGTTGCGCACCTGGGCCGAGCCGGTCTTGCCCGCCATCTGCACGCCCGGCAAATCCGGCAGATTGAGCTTGGCCAACGGGGCCGAGCCGCCCTGTTCGTTGACCACCGCCCACATGCCCTCACGCACCGCATGCAGAGTGTGGTCAGAAATGCCCATCGACGGCCACTCCTCCGGCGACGCTCCCGGTTGGGCATGGCCATCGATTGAGCGCGTCAGATGCGGTTCCACCGCCCGCCCGGTGGCCAGACGCGAGACGTAAGTGGCCAATGACAGCGGGGTGAGCTGCATGAAGCCCTGGCCAATGCCGGAGACGATGGTATCGCCGATATTCCACGCCTTGCCCTGCGCCATCCGCCACGCCCGCGTTGGCATCAGCCCTGAACGGGTGCCGGGCAGTTCAATGCCGAGCGGCACGCCCAGGCCGAAGCGTTTGGCGACGGCGGCAATGCGATCGATGCCGGTGCGGCGGGCGACTTCGTAGAAATAGACGTCGCAGCTGTTCTTCAGCCCGCCATGCAGATCCATCGTCCCGTGGCCGCCCTTGCTCCAACAGGAGAAGCGACGGTCGCCGAAATCGAGGTAGCCTGGGCAGAATACCGTGTCAGCGGTGGTGATCACCTTCGACTCAAGCGCTGCCATCGCAACCGCCATCTTGAAGGTGGAGCCCGGCGCATACAGGCCCGACGTCGCTTTGTTGATCAGCGGTGCCCGGCGGTTGCGC
>Ga0302202_10004596_pt1 | contig 14462 bp, 13 predicted proteins | sample II_Bog_N3_3_FD_194579 | JGI IMG/M metagenome (GOLD analysis project Ga0302202, IMG submission 194579) | Peat permafrost microbial communities from Stordalen Mire near Abisko, Sweden - II_Bog_N3_3 | ecosystem: Environmental > Terrestrial > Soil > Wetlands > Peat | place: Sweden: Abisko...
GGAACTCGATCTGCAATTCGGCCCCCGCGCGACCACCCTGTTCGCCACCGCCCACGCGATCGAGGCAGCGGTGCTGGCCGCCGACCTGGTGATCGGCGCCGTTCTGGTGCCGGGGGCCGCGGCGCCGCGGCTGGTCACGCGCGCGATGGTGCGGGGGATGCGGCCGGGGTCGGTGCTGGTCGATATCGCGATCGATCAGGGCGGCTGCTTCGAAACCAGCCGGCCGACCACGCATAGCGCGCCAACCTATATCGAGCACAACGTCGTCCACTATTGCGTCACCAACATGCCGGGTGCGGTCGCCCGGACGTCCACCTTCGCCCTGACCAATGCGACTTTGCCGTTCGTCCTGGCGCTGGCCGAAAAGGGCTGGCGCAAAGCTATGACCGACGATCCCCATCTGCGCGAGGGGCTGAACATCCATGATCATCAGGTCGCCCATCTCGCGGTCGCCCACGCCCTCGGATTGCGCCACACCCAAGCGTTGGCGCTGATCGCCGGCGGGTAGGGACGCGTCAGGGCCGGACCTTCACCGCCACCAACACCAGACCCGCGCAGGCGATCGCCGCCCCGAATGCGGCGTCGACGCCAAATCCGCCCCAGGCCATGGCTTCTCCGCCAATCACGGAGCCAGTCGAAATCCCGAGAAACAGCGCACTGTTGTTCAACGCCAGGATGAAGGCGCGGCGCTGTGGATACCGGCGCGCCAAGGCAGCCTGCTGCGCCGGGAAGAAGAACTGGGCGAAGATCGAGGTCACCAGAAGCAGCACATCGGCCGCCCATCCGGTACCGACGCCAAGGGCGAACGCGAACAGGCACAGGCCAAGGCCGGCCAGGCTGGTCAGCATGGTCCGGCGGCTGCCGAACCGGTCTGCCAGTTGTCCGCCGGCCAGGGTCCCAACCAGGGCACCGATCCCGTAGAAACTGATCGCCCGCGCGACCAGGGCCGAGGTCAGTCCGGCGCCTGTGAGCCAGACGCCGAGATAGGTGTAAACGCCGTACAGCGCGGTGGCCCACAGCACGGTTGGCAGCAGCCGTTCGGCGACCGCGCCAACGCCCGCCGGCGGTAACGGGGCCGCGATCCCGGCGCTGTTACCCGGATCGGCGGGCCAGACCACCCGATTGGCGACAATCAGCGCCAGGCTGAACAGCGCGAGCAAAAGGAACGGCGCGCGCCAGCCCCAGGCCGACGCGAACAGTGTGCCGGCCGGCGCGCCGACAGACAGTGACAGCAACAGCCCCGACACGGCCACCGCCATCCAGGTGGCGCGCCGAGCCGGCGGGGCGGCCTCGCCGACGCCGGCGTAGATGAGTGGGGAGACACCCGCGGTCGCTGCGCCGGCGACGACCCGGCTGGCGAGCAGTCCGGTGAACCCCGTTGCCAGGCCAGTCAGGACATTCGCCCCGGCAAAGCACAGCAGACAAACAAGCAACGTGCGGCGCCGGCCGGTCCGGTCGGCCAACTGGCCGATCAACGGTGCGCTGAGCAAATAGGTGACCGAGAACACGGTGACGCTGAGACCGGCCGCGGCCGGGGACGTGCCGAATTCGGCGGCGATCGAGGGCAGCAACGGCGAGATGATGAACAGGTCGGTGCCGACCACGAACATCGTGAGCCACCCGCAGGCGAGCCGCCACGACGGGCTCATGAAAGAGGCTGGCACGGTTGTTAGGACACGGTCGCCAGCGCCGTTTCGATCTGCCGGCGGGTAAATGGCTTGGCAACGAAATCGTCCATGCCGGCAGCCAGGCAGCGTTCGCGGAAGCTGGTGTCGGCGCTTGCGGTTAACGCAACGATCGGTGTGCGCGCGGCGCCGGTGGCTTCGCGCTTGCGGATCTCCGAGGTTACCTCGAAGCCATCCATCTTCGGCATCTGGCAGTCCATGAAAATCACATCGAAGTGCCGGCGCTCGTAAGCGGCCAGGGCATCGAGCCCATCGACCGCGGTTTCGACATGCCAACCAAGACTTTCGAGGATGCCGACCGCGACCATGAGATTCACGGCATTGTCCTCGACCACCAGGGCCACGTGGCGGCCAGGCGTATCGTCGGCAGGCGCCGGTTTCACGGGAACGGCCGACACCACATCGCGGGCGGATTCCCATTCATGGATGCAGTCGATCAGCCTGGCCAGTTGCACCGGTTTGGTCAGTTGCCCCAACGCGTATCGCTGCGCCTCAAGGATTGTCTGTCCGGGCGCGATGAGCATCAGGATCTGGGCCGAAGCATGATCGGGGTCGGAGCGGACGAAACGGATCAAGTCCAGCCCGTCGGCCTCGCTTCGGGTCATATCGACAAGAACGATATCGAAGGCGCTGCCGCGGCCCCCCGCTGCCCGAATGTGATCGATGGCTTCTGTGGCATTCCGGACAGCATCGACGCGCATGCCGACGCGAGGCAGTTGGGTCCGCAACACGGCACTGCTGGTATCGTTACCATCCATTAACAGCACCCGATAGTGCCGGGCAAGGCCGGTTTCATTGCCGATGCGCCGCACGCTGTCGGCCTGCTGTGACAGCCGCGCGGTGAAACGGAACGTCGAGCCGACACCGGGCTTGCTGGTCACCTCGATGGACCCACCCATCAGTTGGCACAGATCCTTGCAGATGCTGAGACCGAGGCCGCTGCCGGAGAAGCGTCGCGTATCGCTGCTGTCCGCCTGTGAAAATGCGTTGAAGATGATCGCCTGGTCTTCCTGCGAGATGCCGATCCCGGTATCGCGCACTTCGAACTGGATCAGCGCGGCATCGGCCGTGGCCTCCTGCAATGCGGCTCTGATCGTGATCTCGCCCCGGTCGGTGAATTTAATTGCATTGCCGACCAGGTTATTGAAGATCTGGGCCAGGCGCAGCGGATCGCCCAGCAGTGCTGTTGGCAGATTCGAAGGCACCAGCAGGGCCAGTTGCAGCCCCTTCTGCTTTGCCGCCGGACCCAGGGTGTAAATGACATCCTCCATCAATTCGCGCAGGTCGAAGGGCTTGTGCTCCAGCGTGAATTTGCCGGCTTCGATCTTGGACAGGTCAAGGATGCTGGTGATCAGTCCCAGCATGGTGTCGGCGGATCGTTGTGCCGTTTCGACATAGCGCCGCTGCTGTGCTTCCAGTCGCGTTTGCAGCAGCAGCTCCAGCATGCCGAGCACGCCGTTCATCGGGGTGCGGATTTCGTGGCTCATGTTCGCCAGGAACTGCGATTTTGCCCGGTTTGCCGCCACCAGTTCGCGGGTCCGTTCGTCGACCCGTTCTTCCAGCGTGACGTTGAGGTCGTGCAGGCGCCGTTCGGCTTGCAATTGGGCGGTGTGGCGGGTCGCGACGGCTTCGGCCATGTCATTGAACGCCGTGCTCAGCCGCCCGATCTCGGAGTGTGGATCCCTGAGCTGGCTGCGCGCCGCATAATTGCCGTTGCGCCATTCGATGGTCGCTCGCAGCAGGGCCTGGACCGGACGTTTGATGAAGACCCGGCCGCCCAGCCAGGCTGCATAGCCCGCCAGCAGCAGGCCGACAATAATCAGCAGGATGCCGCGTTGGGTGACATGGTCGATGGCGGCGAAGGCGGCGGCTTTCGATTCCCCCGCGCTGAGGAAGAAATCCTTGGGTGGCAGGGCTGGCGGCACATAGCCAAAGATGCGCACGACCCCGTCAACGCCTTTCGCTTCCTCCCACCCTTCGGTGTTGCCGTCCATCACCGCGGCATGCCCGTTGCGCATGTTCTTGCCGACCAGTTGTTCCGGATGCGGCAGCCGCGCGATGATATTGCCCGCTCGGTCGGCGATCAGAATGGATTGGGTTGCGGTCAGGCCGCGTTCCTTCAAATGCTCCGACAGCCAGTCGAGATCGAGGCCGGCGAACACGACGCCGGTCACCGGCCCGCCCGCTTCGGCGGAAAACCGCAAAGCGAAATGGATCTGCTTGACACCGCTTACCGGATCGACCCAGTAGTTGCCGACCGCAAGATCGGGTTGCGCGATCGCGCGCTGAAAGAACGGCAGGCCGGCGACCGAGGTCAGGGATGTCGGACCACTTGTGCAACGGACCTGGCCGGTTGCGTCGGCCGCGCCCAGCAGGTTGTAATACGGCGTCCGGGCGTTCAACGTCGCCAGAAGCTGTGCGCACTCGGCTGTATTCAGCGACTTGATCGACGGAATCTGACTGATCACCTCCAGGAACTGGCGCGCGCCCTCGCGGATCTCCCCCATTTCTGCGCCGAACTGTTTTGTGATCTGGACGGTCTTGTTGCGGATATCGTCTTCCCGTGACTTCCGCAGATCGTATTCGTTATAGGATTGGATGGCGAGCGCCGGCATGACGGCGATCAGCACCAGCAGGAACATCTTCGTGGTCAGGCTGAACGACAGGCGGTCCCGACTGAACCACCGGCGCTTGCGGGCCGGAGCGGCGGACGCGGATGACTGGCTCATGGGCCCACCCGATGAGGGCTGAGGATCGCTTGGCTGACGTGCCGTCAGCACGAGGGACCCGTATCCGCGTGCCGGCGGACGGCGGCGCGGAGGATATCATCCATGGCGACCCACAGTCCATCCAGCGCGTCAGCCATGGCCCTGGCATCTGCGACGGTCTCGGCGAGAAGGTCCGGGCGCCGCGCCAGCACCGCCTGGGTGACGGCAATCGCCTCCGCCGCGTGCCGCTCCTCGACCCCGTGGTCGAAGCAGTCGGCGAAATAGGGTTCTTGCACGATGGCGGGAAAATGGATGGAAAGCGCGCTGGCGAGCGCATGCATCCAGTCATCCGACATCGTCTCGACAACACACCACGGGCCAAGGGAGCGGGCATAAAGGGTCTTGGCAAGCCGCACGAAGGCTGCGGTGCGGGCATCGAGATGGCGGGTCAGTTCCGTGCCGTCATCAAACGCCTGCTCCTCGATCGGACAGACCGCACCGATGGCCTGAAACGCTCGGCTGAGTTGGTGGTGATGGGTGTCGCCGCCCGGCAGGCCATCATCGTCGATGAAGATCTGCAGCTTGCGCTTGCGCAGATCGGGACTGTCGAGATGCGGCAGGAAATAGACCGCCGCGCGGGTCGCGTGCATGGCGGCCTGATAGACGAGGTACAGGTCCCCCAGCAGATCAGGGTCTCGGGCGACGGCTGGCGGCAGGGCCCTGAGGTGGCGAAAAAACGGCTTGTCCGACGGCCGGTGCCGCTCGGCGATGGCATCGATAATGGCCGGCAGTCGCGCCGCCGCTGCCTGGCCCGAGCCTTCGGGGTGCTCAGCCAGGTCAAAGGCGCGCGCGCTTGCGGTCCTGTCTATCGCTGCGGTGGAAGGCTCCGATGACCGCAATTCACTCTCCCTGGAAACGCCGGATATCCGTCACACGATGTGCCGGCCCATAGCGGGCACCCTATCAAAACGCAAAAATCCCGCACAACCCGGCTTTTTTTAGAAACCTGCCATTAATCGTGCTCCGGCGCCACAGGAAAGAATGGCGGTTGCGCGCTTTTCCGCGGGTATGATTTTATTTCTGAGACTGCCGGGTCTATCGAATGAACCCTTCCAGCTCGTCCTTTGCCCAGGCGATGGCTTGCTCGATGGTCTGGCCGGATGCCAGCTTGGCGACCATGGTCGGCACCGTGCCGCGGTTCCAGATCTGCACCGCCAGATCCGGCGGCCCCGACGACCCGGTGACAAAATACTCCGCATCATGCCAGGGCCGGACGGGATAGTTGAACACCGTGCCCTTCGGCGGCTCGACCTCGCTCCAGATTTTCAGGTCCGACATCGAGAGGAAGGGCGGAATGTCATATCCGACCACGGCTTGCGCGAGTACCTCGATCTGTTCGCGCTGCGACAGGTACGCGATCAGTTCCCTGGCCGCGCTCTTGTTTTGCGCGAACTGCCAGATGCCCCAGAAATACGGCCGCAGCGGCACCAGCCGGCCCATCGGGCCACGCGGGTTCGGGAAGGTCCAGCAATCCTCCGCCACCTGCGGCGCGTCGCGCTTCGCCACCGCCCACGCCGAGGGCGGATTCCAGATCATCGCCGACTTGCCGGAGATCAGGGCCCGGTTGTTCGATGCGTCGTCGTAGCTGACCGTATCGGCGGGCAGGAACGGCAGGATTTTCCTGGCGTATTCCAGCACTTTGCGGACGTTATCGGAATCGACCGTGATGTTGCCCTTGGCGTCGAGCAGGTTGGCCCCGAAGGCACCGAACGTGGCACCCCAGGTCTGGCAGGAATCCGTGGTGCTGCCGCAGCCGAAACCGAAGGGGAAACCGGCCTTGGCGCAGGCCTCGGCAGCACGCAATTGCGTGTCGTAGGTCCAATCGGCGGCCGCCTGCGGCGTTGACTCATGCGCCGGATACCACTGCGTGACGTCGATCCCGGCGTAATTCTTCAGCATGCTGATGCGGGCGCAGGCGGTCAGCGGCGCGGATCCCCAGCCAACCGGAACCGCCATCCATTTGCCGTCCACCTTGCCCAGGTACTCGACCGCGCTGGAGATCTTGCCGTACTGGCCAATCAGGCCGTTGACCACGTCGTCCATCGGGTCGAGCTTGTCAGCGAACTCCTGCACCGTCCACATGTCGAACGCATAGACGTCATGGCCAGTGCGCGCCTGCGCCTCGGCGGCCATGGTGATGTTGATTTTCTGTCCGATGGCGGTCAGGAAGTCGAGTTGGATATCGACCTTGTTTTTCTCGGCCCAGGCGGTCACCAGTTTCTTCATGGCTTCATTGCCGGCGGGCACCCAGTGGTCCCACAGCGCCAGGCTGAGCTTGCCGGCGGCCCCGGCGGACCGGATATGGACCAGCGGCAAGGCGGCGGCGGCGGCGCCCAGCTTGATCGCGCCCCGGCGCGACACCCCGGATTTGGACTTCATACGGATCGGCTCCCTGGATCGGCGCGGGTTCGCCGCGGCCGGCTTTTGATGATGCGGCGGGCCTGCACCCGCCCCCCAGTATCCACACAACCGAACCCGAAAGCGAGTGCCTTGACGCTCCGTTGGCCATGGGCTAAGCGATGGTCATGGCCCCGATGCAGCCCCGTCCGGTTTCACGATTTTGGTACCGCTGGTACAGTCCGGCGGCCTAGGATCGAGCATCTGTTTGCAAGACCCCAAAGCCGCCCCTCCCAAGGCGGCTTTTCTGTTTTCAGCGTCTGAGCCTGAAATCCCGCCAAAGGTGGAGCGGCCTCCCAACCCAAGGAGGCTCCCATGTCCACATCCAGCTTCGACTTCGACGTCATCACCGGCCCGTCCGCGCCGCGTGGCCCCGCCAAACCGCCGGCGCCCCCGGCCGCGCCGCGCCGCGAACCCGGTCAGGCGTCATGAGCTGGTCGCCACGCGGCTGGCGGGACCGGCCCATCCGCCAGATGCCCGTCTATCCCGACCCGGCCGCGCTGGCCGCGGCCGAAACGGACCTGCAATCCTGCCCGCCGCTGATCTTCGCCGGCGAGGCCCGCGCCTTGCAAGCGCAGTTGGCGCGGGTGGCGGCGGGGGAGGCGTTCCTGCTGCAAGGCGGCGACTGCGCCGAATCCTTCGGCGAGTTTCACGCCAATGCCATCCGCGACACCGTGAAGGTGCTGCTGCAAATGGCCGTGGTGCTGAGTTTCGCCGCCGGTGCGCCGGTGGTGAAGCTGGCCCGCATGGCCGGCCAGTTCGCCAAGCCCCGCTCCGCTGATACCGAGACGATCGATGGTGTCAGTCTGCCGTCCTATCGCGGCGACATCATCAACGACGCCGCCTTCATCGCCGCGGCCCGTGTGCCCGATCCGTCTCGGATGCTAAGGGCCTATCATCAGGCCGCGATCACGCTGAACCTGCTGCGCGCCTTCGCCCAGGGCGGGTTCGCCGACCTGCACCGGGTGCAGCAATGGAACCAGGCCTTCGTCGCGGCCTCGCCCCTGGGCGCGCGCTATGCGGCGCTGTCGCGGCGGATCGCGGAATCGCTCGCCTTCATGACCGCCTGCGGCGTCGATCCCGCGCGTTTGCCGCAGTCCCGCGGAACCGAGGTTTACACCAGCCACGACGCTTTGCTGCTGCCCTATGAGGAAGCTTTGACCCGGCAGGACAGCCTGACCGGCGACTGGTATGCCTGTTCGGCGCATCTGCTGTGGCTGGGCGACCGGACCCGGCAGGTCGATCACGCGCATGTGGAATTCGCCCGCGGGGTGCGCAATCCGCTGGCGATGAAGTGCGGCCCGAGTTTGACCGGGGACGAACTGCTGCGCCTCCTGGACGTGCTCAATCCGGAGAATACGCCGGGGCGGATGACGTTGATCTCGCGCATCGGGGCCGACAAGGTCGGTTCACGGCTGCCGCAATTGATCCAGGCGGTGCAGCGCGAGGGGCGGGTGGTCGGCTGGTGCTGCGATCCGATGCACGGCAACACGATCGACACCGCCGGTGGCCGCAAGACCCGGCCCTTCGACCGCATCCTGGCGGAGCTGCGCGCCTTCTTCGCCATCCATGCGGCCGAGGGCACCTATCCCGGCGGGATGCACCTGGAAATGACCGGCAAAGACGTCACCGAATGCACCGGCGGGATCGGCGGGGTGGATGAGGACGGCCTGGACGCCTGCTACCAGACCTTGTGCGATCCGCGGTTGAACGGCTCGCAGGCGCTGGAACTGGCGTTCCTGGCGGCGGACCTCATCCGCGACCGGCGGGCCGTGCCGATGGCCGCGGAGTAGCGGTCAGAAATCGGCCACAGAGCAGGCACCGCCCTTCGTCCGCACCTGCTCGCAGAAGGTCCTGGCCTGCGCGCCATCGGCAAATCCGGTGGTGCGCAGGCGCCAGTATGTGTGACCGTTGCGCTCCGTCCGGGAGAAGCTGGGCTGGTGTCCACCCAGCAGTTGCGGCATGCGCTTTTCCAACTGGTGCCACTCGGCTTTCGCGGCGTCCTCCGAGGTGAGGGCCGCCAGTTGGACGACGGCGCCCTTGGCCGGCTTCGCGGTCGTCACCACGGGCGCAGGCTTCGCAGCGGGCGATTCCGCGACAGGCCGGAGGGGCGTGGCGGCCTTTGGCACGGCGGGTGCGACCTGCGCGACGGTCGCCGGCGCTGTCTCCGGCGGTGGTACCGCCCGCATGGCTTTGGGGTCCGGCGTTTCCGGCGCGGGTGCCAGCTTGCTGCCATCGGTGTCGCTGCCGCCCGAGAAGATCTCGTTGTTGGCGCTGTCCACCTGCAGGCCGCCGGGATTATCCGGCTTCACCCGGATGGGCCGGCTGTCGGCCTGCACCACGGGGACCGAACCGCTGCCCCGGTGCATCAGACCCGAGGCGAGGAAGCCAATCACCAGGGTGCCACCAAGGACGCCAGCGACGATCAGAGCCAGCTTCGTGCCAGGCTCCAGACCGCCGGTAGGGCGGCGGCGGCCACGGTAGCCCGGGCTTGGGATCGACAGATCATCCGACACGGTCGCACCTTCTCCGTTCACCCGCCCCCGAGGCGGTTCGGGGGTCAGCGCATTTCTTCGACGGGTTCCACGCCCATCACGGCGAGGCCGGAGCGGATCGTCACCGCGGTGGCGGCGACCAGCGCCAGACGCGCCTTTGTCTCGGCCGAACGGCCCTGCTGGAGGAACCGGAGGGTCGCGGCGTCCTTGCCTCGGTTCCACAGCATATGAAAGTCGGACGCCAAGTCATAGAGAAAAAACGCAATCCGATGCGGTTCGCGCGCCAGGGCGGCGGCTTCGACAACGCGCGGCCAGGTGGCCAGGCGGCGGATCAGGGTCAGTTCGGGGTCGGCCTCCAGGCTGTCCAGTGGGACCTCGGCCAAGGCCTGGTCGGTGATTTCGGCGGGCGCGAACATCGCGGCGGCGCCGCGCAGCACCGACCGGCAGCGGGCGTGGGCGTACTGGACATAGAAGACGGGATTGTCGCGGGTCTGCGCCAGCGCCTGGTCCAGATCGAACTCCATCTGCGCGTCGGCCTTGCGGGTCAGCATGGTGAACCGGACGGCGTCACGCCCGACCTCATCGAGCAGGTCGCGCAGGGTGACGTAGCTGCCGGCGCGCTTGGACATGCGCACCGGCTGGCCGCCGCGCAGGATGTGGACGATCTGGCACAGCACCGCCTCGAACTTCGTGGCGCCGCCGGAGATGGCCTGGACGGCGGCGCGCATGCGCGGCACGTAGCCGCCGTGATCGGCGCCTAGCACGTCGATCAGGATGTCGAAACCGCGCGCGACCTTATCGGCGTGATAGGCGATGTCGTTGGCGAAATAGGTGTTGCTGCCGTCGGACTTGCGCAGCGGGCGGTCCACGTCGTCGCCGAATTGGGTCGAGCGGAACAGGGTTTGCGGCCGAGGCTCCCAGTCGTCCGGCGTCTTGCCCTTGGGCGGTTCCAGGACGCCCTCGTAGATCAGCCCGTCGGCGGCCAGCCGGTCGATGATCGTGTCCGCGGCGCCGGATGCCACCAGCGCACGCTCGCTGCTGAACACCTGCTGGCTGACGCCGAGCAGGTCGAGGTCGGTGCGGGTTTCCGCCATCATGGCGGTGATGGTGAAGTCGCGGACGATGTCGATCCAGCGCTCCGGTGCGGCGATGCCGAGGTCGTTCTGCGCCAGGCTGGCGCCGTAGAGCTCGGCCAGGCACTCGCCGATGGCGACCAGGTATTCGCCGCGGTATTGCAGGCCGCCGGGCACTTCCTCGGCGAATTCGGCTTCCGACAGCGGTGTGCCGATGGCTTGCAGATAGCGCCAGTAGGCGGCCCAGGCGAGCGCGGTGACCTGCGCGCCGGCGTCGTTGATGTAGTATTCCTTGGTGACGTCGAAGCCGGTCTTGGCGAGCAGGTTCGCCAGCGCGTCGCCCACCACAGCGCCCCGGCAATGGCCGATATGCATCGGGCCGGTCGGGTTGGCCGAGACATACTCGACGTTCACCCGCACGCCGTTGCCGGTGGCGGAATCGCCGTACCCTTCGCCGGCTTTCAGGATGGCGGGCAGCAACTCGCGGAACTTGCCGGGGTGCAGGCGCAGGTTGACGAAGCCGGGTCCGGCGGCGGCGGCCTCGGCGATCGCGGGATGGCCGGCGAGCGCGGCGACCAGGGCGGCGGCGATCTTCGCCGGCGGCTGGCGCGCGGCTTTGGCGGAGACCAGCGCGGCGTTGGTCGCCATGTCGCCGTGGGCAGGGTCGCGGGTTGGCGTGACCTCCACCCGCGCGGCGATGTCGGGGGCCAGGTCGGGCACGATGGCGCGCAAGGCGGCCAGCACGGTGTCGCGCAGGACGGCGTAGAGGTCGGGGGATTCAGGGGTCACGATATCAGGGTTCCATGCGCGTGAGGCCGGCGGACCGGTTGCTGATAGTCCCGGCGGGAGGGACGCGCCAATCGGTTATCCACCCCGGCGCTGACGATGAAACTGCGAGATGTCAGGCGGTGGCGGACCCCTGGCGTCGTCGCGCCATCAGCTTCTCCTGCTTCAGCCGCTGCCTTTCGGCGCGGTACTGAACCTTCAGTTCGCGTTCCTCGCGGACCTTGGTGCGGATGGCTGGCCAAACGAACACGAGCACGCCGATCATGGCGCACCCAAGCACGGCTTCGCCCGCCATGATCAACACAAACTCCGTATGGCCGGACATCACTCTTTTCCTCCGGAGAGAACCTGACAGATTAAAGCACACCCGACCGTCAAGCCGCCAGCGCCAAGTATCGTTGCCACGATCTCATCGGGAGCGAGATGGTGCACCCTCGTCTTGATTGCAACATAGAGCCCCATCGAGATGAGGGTGGCCAGGAACGTGATCCCGCCCACCACCAGCTTCGCCAGACGAAGCCCCGGCTCGCGGCTGGTCAGCACGTCCGCCGCCGCCGCGCCGCCGAGGGTCAAAGCGACCGCCAGCAGATCCTCATTGCACAACAAGGCGACAAAGCCTTTCGCACCGGTCGCCGGAAACCAACCGATGACTGCCACGATCAGCAAGGGCGTCAACGCCAACGCCACGCCGAACAACAACCAGATGATGACCCGCTCAGCCACGCGACAGCCCCTGCACGATGTCTCTAACCCGCGCCAACGCCGGACCGGCGGTGCCCCGTCGGATCAGCGTGCGTGGTTTACAGGGGTATGCTTTCCAAGCGGTTAACGCCCTACCCCGTCACCGCCAGATCGGTCAGCCGCCGGTGCTCGTCCATCGCGTAGCGGTCGGTCATCCCCGCCACGTAATCGCCGACGATCATCGCCGCGCGCTGGGTGCCCGGCTCCCCCGCCCTGGCGCGCCAGTCGTCGGGCAGCATCGTGGGATCGGCGTGCAGCAGGCGAAACAGTTCCTCGGTCAGGCGGCGGGCCTTGGCGGTCATGCGGTTGACCCGCCAGTGGCGGTACATCCGCGATCGCAAAAAATCCTTGATCGCCTGGTTGGCCTCCGCCACCGGCGGGCTGAACGCCACCACCGGCGCCTTCGCCCGCCGGATCGCGTCGGGGCTGCCGGGAGCCAGCTTTGCCAGCCGCCGCCCGGTTTCGGCCACCAGATCGGTGATCAGCGCATGGATCACCCGCCGGATCGTCTCATGCCGCAGCCGTGGCGGTGGCACATCCAGGCTGGACTTACGAGCGGCTGCCAGAGCCGGACCGACGATCGGCAGGTGGGAGAGTTCCTCGGTGGTGAACAGCCGCGCCCGCAATCCGTCATCCAGGTCGTGGCCGTGATAGGCGATGTCGTCGGCCATCGCCGCCACCTGCGCCTCGGCTGCCGCGTAGGTGTTCAGGTCGAGCTTGTGACGGTCGTTGTAGTCGGCGATATAGGCGGGCGGGTTGCGCAGCGGGCCGTTGTGCTTGACCAGCCCCTCCAGGGTTTCCCAGGTCAGGTTCAGCCCGTCCCAGCCGGCGTAGCGGCTTTCCAGCAACGTCACCACCCGCAGGCTTTGCGCGTTGTGGTCGAACCCGCCGAAGGGCTTCATCGCGATGTTCAGCGCATCCTCCCCCGCGTGCCCGAACGGCGGGTGACCAAGGTCGTGCGCCAGCGCCAGCGCTTCCGTCAGGTCCTCATCCAGGCCCAGTTCCCGCGCCACCGATCGCGCGACCTGGGAGACCTCGATGCTGTGGGTCAGGCGGGTGCGGAAGAAATCGCCCTCATGATTGACGAAAACCTGGGTCTTGTATTGCAGCTTCCGGAAGGCCGACGAATGGATCACCCGGTCGCGGTCGCGCTGCCAGGGGGAGCGGGTAGGCGCCTCCGGTTCATGGTGCAGCCGCCCGCGAGCGGTGGCCGGGGTGACGGCATAGGGGGCGATGGGGGGACGACCGCTCATGATTGCGGCATACACCGTGCAAGGTTGGGCTTCAATTCCGAGTGCGATGCGCCTATGTTAACCCGTATGGAACAGTTTGCAGTTACCGACCGGGCCGCGGCCCGCATCGCCGAGATCGTGACCGCCGAGGGACGCGACGCCGCGTTGCGCGTCGCTGTGCTGGCCGGCGGGTGCAGCGGCTTCCAGTACCGGTTTGAGCTGGATCAGTCACCCCAGCCGGACGATCTGGTCATCGAGCGCGGCCCCGCCAAGGTGCTGGTCGATCAGGCCAGCCTGGATCTGCTGGCGGGATCGGAACTCGATTACACCGACGAATTGATGGGCAGCCACTTCGCGGTGCGCAACCCGAATGCCAAGTCAGCCTGCGGGTGCGGGACCAGCTTCTCGGTGGACTGACGGGCGGGCGGTCCCCGCTTTCAGTGCGGCGACCTCGACCAGCAGCCCTTGCCGTTCATAGCGCTTGCGGCTGCGGCTGAACCGCACCACCACCGCGCGGGGCGCGCTGTGTGCCTTTGCGCGTCGGCTGGCCAATGGGTCGCCGGCTGGCAGAAATTCCAGATCATCCAGGCCGGCGCAACGCAAACAGACCGGTCCGGGATCGTCCATGATCAGCAGCCCGCCGGTACCGCCGCAGCGATGACAGGTCCAGTCATCGTGCTGCGGCTGGATCACCACCAGCTCCGGCGCTTTGCTGGCCTTCTCCGCCAGGCGTTCACGCTTGCGTTCGGACAGGCGTGGCGAGACCCAATGGGTGCGGTAGGCTTTCTCGATACCGGGATCGCCGCTGCGGCTGAACCGCAAATTTGGTCGGCCGGGCTTGCGGGCGAGGTACCCGGTCTCGCTGGGGCGCAGGCCTTTCGCGGTGGCCCAGGATCGGAACAGGTGCATCGCCTCCGAAATGCGGGGCAGGTTGGTTTGCACGACGGCTTCCAGGCAATCGGCCTGTCCCTGCCGCCAGCGCTTTTCCAGGTTGGGGTCGAGCCAGCCGATCCCCAGCAGCACATCGATCGGACTCACATAATGCTGCGCAGCCAGGGTGGCCTCGGCGGCTTTGGTCACACGGGCGGCGAGTGCGTCGCGGTTTTTCCTGTTCATGGTATGAAGCCGGTAACAGTCCAGGGTGGTGGTGGCTATTGTTCCGCCTTGATCTCGTCGAACACCGAACAGGCGGTCAGCATCGCCTCCCGCACCAGCGGCGCACCGACATAGCCGGCGAGGTGCAGCAAAGCCTCGGCCAGTTCATCCTCGGTCCAGCCCTGGTTGA
>Ga0302202_10004599_pt1 | contig 14460 bp, 10 predicted proteins | sample II_Bog_N3_3_FD_194579 | JGI IMG/M metagenome (GOLD analysis project Ga0302202, IMG submission 194579) | Peat permafrost microbial communities from Stordalen Mire near Abisko, Sweden - II_Bog_N3_3 | ecosystem: Environmental > Terrestrial > Soil > Wetlands > Peat | place: Sweden: Abisko...
CTTGTGCACCGTCATCAGCAAACCGCGGAACGCCAGGCGCAGATGGCGACGGCAGAAGCACAGGCGAAGCAGGGGCAATACCAGGCCGCGGTCGAGAGTTATGGAGTGCTTCTGAAGTCGGGTCCACTGGACCGCGCGGTGCTGGACGCGCAGTTGAATACGACGATGGCCTGGGTTGAAGATTTTCATGTTCCCGCCAGAGAGAATCAGAGTGGTGCGGATGTGGCCGCACCGGAACTCGACGAGATACTGACGATACTGAGCGCGGGTTTAACTCGAAGCAAGGGAACTCAGGCAGCTGATGTGCAGGCGCACATTGGGTGGACGCACTGGCTGAACCAGCGCATTGCGGATAGAGACTATGGTCCTGCGGCAGAACAGAATCTTCGCGCGGCGTTGGCCACGGATGCAGAGAATGTGTATGCGAATGCGATGCTGGGCGCCTGGATGATTCAGAATGATGGGAAGTTCAGTGAGGCGATTGGGCATTTGAACACCGCCGTCACGACAGGCAAGGCACGGCCGTTTGTGAGAAAGCTGCAGCTCGGCGCGCTGGTCGATCTGGACAAAAAGAACGGCCGAATCGAACTGATGAAAGCAGCGAACGACATTCGTAAATCCGGTGAGCCCATGGACGAGGAGTTCAGGAAACGCATACTGGACTCGTGCTTTGATCCGATTGTCACGGATCATGGAGAAATGGCGGAGTGTCTCACTGCCGTTAAACCGGATGAGGCATGGCAGACGTATCTATGGCTCGAAGACAAGGACGGGGAAACGCATGGGAGAAACCTGGATCACGATTTTGTTGAAGCGAACCTGCTGGAGCTTACGGGGAGACGGCAGGAATCGCTGGAGAAGTACCGTGCGCTTCAACAGGAATTGAAGGGGCAGTCGGGCACAATGAAGAGCCTGGTGAATGCTGCGATCGTGCGATTGTCGCGCGGGTAGCGTGGGCAGCGAGTGCCCGAGCACGAAGTTGGGATGTGGAAAGTGGTGCGGTCGATGAGCCGATTCTTCCTGATCTTCGCGTGCGCGCTTGCGGCTTGCGGGCCTGTGCGGCCGGCGCAGGACGCGCCTGTTGCATTCTCGAATGAATTCCAGAATCCGCAGCTCGTGACGATTGAAGGTTACGATGGCGACGCGATGGAGCCATTTGTCAGCCGGGATGGGAAGTATCTTTTCTTCAACAATCTGAATGAGCCCAAGGTGAATACCAACCTGCATTGGGCAGAGCGGATTGATGATTTGCATTTCAAGTATCGCGGAGAGATGCAGGGTGTGAATACGCCGGCGCTGGAGGGTGTGGCGTCGATGGACCGCGACGGGAATTTCTATTTCGTGTCGAACCGCAGCTATGACCAGACGGCTTCGACTTTATACCGCGGGAAGTTTGCGGGGGGCGCGCTGAGCGGGGTTGAGCTTGTGCCTGGAGTGTCGTTGGCGAAGCCGGGCATTGTGAACTTTGATGCGGAAATCAGCGCGGACGGCAACACGCTTTATTTTGTCGAGAGCCAGTTCAGCATTCTGGGGCAGCCAAAGAACGCGCGGATTTTGTATGCGCGGCGGAACGGGAACACTTTTGTGCGCGACGCGAACAGCGCAGCGATTCTGAAGACGATCAACAATGACGCATTGAATTATGCGCCGGCGATATCGGCCTCGGAGTTGGAGATTTATTTTACGCGCGTGGGTGCGCAGGGGCCGGCGATTTACGTTGCGAATCGAGCAAGCAAGACGCTGCCGTTTGGGGAGCCGTTGCGGCTTTCTGTCGTCAACGGATTTGTGGAGGGGCCGACCCTGTCGCCCGATGAGTTGTCACTCTACTATCACAAGAAGGAAAATGGGCGGCTCGTGATTTATCGGGTGACGCGAGCTTTGAATCCGGCGAAGTAGGCGTTGGCGGACTGCTTCGAGGGCTGGCTACTTCGAGTTCAGGTCGGGTTTCATCGTGGTCATGTCGACGGGGACGGAAACGTGTTCGTGGCTTATGAGCCACTGGCCATTGATCTTCCTGTAGCCATCGGTAACGCGCACGGTGAATTCAGTCTTCTTGCCGTTCTTGTCGGTGAGGATAGGATGCTGAATGCTGTGACCGTAGGCTACGTCTCCGCCGCCGACCGTAACGCTAACGTCGGTGATGAGCATGTCGGCAGGGCCGGGAGACGAGGCTAGAAAGTCTTCAAAGTCCTTCTTGTAAGCGGGCCATCCGGTGTACTGACGCGGAGGGTTCGCATCGAAGACGATCAAGTCAGGACCTGGCGTGTACAAAGCCATGATCGCGTTGATGTCTTTGGCTTTGAAGGCCGCGGCAAAGCGGTCTTCGAGAGCCCGGATATCGGCCTCGTCCTTCGCTTTTGTATCGGCGACCGGGGTAGTAGCGCAGCCGATAAAGCCGGTTAGCACAGCTAAGCACAGCAACTTTCTCATCTTCATGATGCCTTTCCTCCGGGGGCTTGAATGCGGGAACGATGTTGGGGACAAGACTGATTTGAGGGTGCGGGGGTCGGGAATGTCAAACTGCGTTTGCATGGTACCGAGCCACGCGCAGCAGGTGATCCTCAGGGACGTGGCGAAGCCGGAAGGGCGGGCTTGACGGTGAGCGCGGGCCTGGCCGAGGGCGGCGGCGCTGACAAGGCCGGCTTTACTTGAGGCTTAAGTGGGGACGCGGTCGGGTGAGCCAGCGGGGCTGCGGGCGCTTTGATCGCGGGCTTTGGAGAGGCTTTCGCGATAGTTGCGGCCGGGGCCGGGGTGACAGGAGGCTTGAGGGCAACGGCTGTTTTTACGAGCTTGGCTGAAGGTGCGTTCGCCGGCGCTGGTCCTGGCTTTGCGGGCGATGCGACAGACGCTTTGTCCAGAGCCGTGGAGGGCTGGTCGTCGCCGAGGAAGTGTTCGTCGTCCTTGCCGATGATGGCTTCCTTCATGACGGTCATCCAGATGGGGAGTGCGGCCTTTGCGCCGGTTTCCTTGTCGCCGAGCGATTCGCGGCTGTCATATCCAACCCAGACGCCACAGGTGACGGACGGCGAGAAGCCGAGGAACCATGCGTCGGTGTAATCGCTGGTTGTGCCTGTTTTTCCCCCGAGCGGATGGTTGAGCTTGGATGCTTCCGCGCCAGTGCCATGAGCTGTGACGGCACGAAGAAAAATCATCATGGTGCGGGCGGTGTCCTGCGAGATGACTTCGGTGACGGTGGGCGGTTCTTCCCAGAGGGTAATGCCGTCGGCGTTGGAGACTTTGCGGATGAGACGGGGAGTGACGCGGATGCCGTCGTTGGGGAAGACGGCGTAGGAGGCGACCTGCTCCTGCAGGCTGATTTCAACGGCGCCAATGGCGATGGGCAGGTAGGGCGGAATGTTGGAGGTGACGCCGAAGCGGTGGGTGACGTCGATGACGTTATGGATGCCGACGCGGGCGGCGAGCTTGAGGGCGGGAATGTTGCGCGACTCGGCAAATGCATTCACCAGGGTCATCGAGCCCTTGTAGTCGTTTTCGTAGTTGTGGGGAGTGTAGCTGCCGAAGCTGACGGGGCCGTCGACAATCATGTCGGTTGGCTTGGCTCCGTCTTCAACAGCGGCGGTGTAGACATAGGGCTTGAAGCTGGAACCGGTTTGGCGCTCGGACTGCATGGCACGGTTGAAGACGGAGACGGCGTAATCGCGACCGCCGACCATGGCGAGGACATCGCCGGTGGTGTTGTCGATGGCCATGAGCGCGCCCTGTGCGCCGGAATCCTGCTGCAGGGTGGCACGGCGGGCGGGGCCTTCAGTGTTTGCGGAGAGCTGGACGTAGATAACGTCGCCGGGCTTGACGAGGGCGTCCCCGTAGCGCTGGGCGGTCCATTGCCAGTCTTCGGGGAGGATGACGATTTCGGTATTCTCCTGGCCGGGCGGGCCGATGCGGGCGCGGATTTCAAGCGGCAGGACGCGCGTTACAAGGGCGTGAACATAGCCGCCCGGGGAAGTCTTCAGAGCCCAGTCGGGGTGCCTGTAGTCCTCAAGCGTGATGCCGGCGGTGAGCACGTTTTCCTGCTTGTTCTTCCAGCCGTGGCGGCGTTCGTAGGCTGCTAAGCCGTCTGTTACGGCACGATTCGCGGTTTGCTGCAGATCGAGATCGAGTGTGGTTTCGACTTTGAGGCCGGCTTCGTGGACCTCCTCAGAGCCGAAGCGTTTTTCCAACTCGCGGCGAACTTCTTCCTGGAACCAGGGGGCGACGGACATCTCCGGCTGATTGATTTTCAGACCGAGGGGAGCGCGGCGGGCTTGCTCCGCCTGCTGGTGGGTGATGACGCCGTCGGATTCCATTTCTGAGAGGACTAAATTGCGACGGCGGAGGGCCTTTTCAGGGTAGAGGAGTGGCGAAAAGCCGACGGGGCCTTTGGGCAGGCCGGCAAGGAGTGCGGCTTCGGTAAGGTTTAAATCCTTGGCGTGTTTGGAGAAAAAATATTGCGAGGCGGCTTCAAAGCCATACATGCCGCTGCCAAGGTAGATCTGGTTGCCGTAGAGGGTGAAGATCTGCTCCTTGGTGAAGGCGCGCTCGATTTGGATGGCGAGATAGGCTTCCTGAACCTTGCGGCCGGCGGTGCGCTCGGACGAGAGGAAGAGGTTGCGGGCCAACTGCATGGTGAGGGTGGATGCGCCCTGGGCGCGGCCGTGGGAACGGATGTCATGCCAGGCGGAACCGGCTACCCGGAAGACGTTGATGCCCCAGTGCGACTCGAATGACTTGTCTTCGATGGAGATTACGGCTTCGCGGAGGATGGGGGCAAAGTCATTGTAACCAACGATTTCGCGGCGCTGGAGGGCGAAGGAGCCGATCACTTTGCCGTGGCGATCGTAGAGATCGGTGGTGGTGGATGGGCGGTAGTGCTCGAGGTCGTTGATCTGGGGCAGGTCGACGGAATAGACGAGGGTGAGGCCGGCGAGGGAGCCGGCGATGACCGCCAGGGTGAGCAAGGCGGCGAGGGCGAACGGGCCGGCTAGCTTGCGGCGTCCGTGGGCGGGAACAGACTTGATCTGTTGCCTGCGCGGGCGGGCAAGGGGTGGTGGTTCAACAGGCTGATGGATAGGTGCAGCCAAGCGATTCAGGCCTCGTCTGCATGTCTCCGTTGGGGCGGGGAGGATGCTTCAGCCTAAGGCTAGCATTTTTCTGGTGTGGCGTGTGTGCGGCGTGGCACAGGGGAATCCGGGAGGGTAAGAGCAGTGAAGCAGGGATCAGGGATCAGGGAACAGGGAACAGGGTGAAAGGTGCGATCAGAGGGGTGCGTTTACCCTTCGATTGGGTTGCAAGAATGGTTACAAAACATGCGAAAGGGTTGAACCTGTGGTTGCGAGTCGTTGAGACACGTACCTTGGGGGCAGCCTTTTTGAGATGTTTCGGTTGCCGAGAGTTTCATTCGACGAGGTAGAGGGTTGCGGAGAGTTAGCCGTTTTTTTGGAAAATGCTCTGATTTTGCATGAGATAGCGGATTAAGTTGTTGATAATGCTTTGTTTATTTGGATTTTGGTTGCTGTGCATGTGCGCTCGGGAATGGGGGTTCTTTTGGTGGCTCGCGATCAGGCAGTGGCTGCACCCTTAGTTCAGCCCCCTAAGTATTTGAGGGACTAGAACAGCCTCGGCTAAACGGAGTCGCACAATATCAAGCAAGAATTCTCTTATAAATCGTAGGAAGCTTTTGATCGTTAACTGAGAAGAATGGTATTTTATCTGGAGCTTTTGTTCGCGCTCTGCACTGGACTCGAGAGGAGTCTCTATTCCTCGTCGTGTCTCACGACCTCCCCAACCACAAGCCTATAAGGAGATCCATGTACAAACCCCCTAAAACTATCTTCTTCCGGTTGCTCGCGCTTGCGTTTGCAGCCACGTCGTGTCTTATAGCAGCTCCGATTAGGACGCATGCTCAACAGCCGGCAGTAGGGAGCGATCTGCAGTCCGCAGCCGACCACAACGAAAAGGTCCATAGCCGCATCTTTCAAAGCTCCTCGGTTGGGACCATCCCAGAGATTTTGGTCAAGACCACCGGCGACCTCACAATTCCGAATGCGGACGATATCGAGGGGGGCATCATGACAGATATTGATACTCCCCCTTATCCGCCAGTGACACTCGTAGATCTGGCCTGCTTCGCGGATGCCGTGGTTTTGGCGACCCCGGTCGCGAGCGTAAGTCACTTGACCGCCGATAAAACGTTCCTCTATTCCGACTGGACGATGCACGTAGAAGAGGTGTTACAAGATACCCCCAAGGAGCCCATCGGAGGAAAAGAGACGATCGCCGTTGTCAGGCCGGGTGGAAAACTCACCATCGACGGCCGCACAATCTACGGTAAAGCTACCGATTTCCCTGACTTTCATTCGGGTGATCGATACCTCCTCTTCCTTACCTACATTCCCGAGACTGGAGCATTCAAGGCCAGGACACAGCGCAGCTTTAATCTTGTGCTTGACACGAAAAGCGCCAATAAGCCCCACCCCTACGCCGACCGGCCCAGCCTGGCTGGACCAGTCCCAAGCTCCTCCCCGGAGCAGTTGGTCAGGGATGCGCGAGCGGCGATCATCTATGCGGCAGGTATACCCAACTGCGCCAAGTTAAGAGGCAACCAATGAGAAACGGTTCAGCAATCCTGAAGCAGAATTCGTTCTGTACCGTTCTGGCATTGGGAATGGCGGCTTCCGCCATCTTGGCCGATGGACAGTGCCCGGTGGCGGGAGCGGCGTATAACAGCGCTGGCTGGCCGCAAGGATCAACGATTTACTACAGCACATCGGGCCTAAGCCCTGCCCAGGCTGCAGCGGCAGCGAATGCGATCGGCCAATGGAACACGGCCAATGAATCGAACGGATCAAATGTGCAGTTCAGTCCCGCAACGACGAGCAATCCCGCCACGTACGTGATCGCCAATACGCCGACCGCAGAACCGGGGAACCCCTCCGTTATCTGTACCCCATCTCCGGGAGCCGTCGCTGCAACATGTCAAGCGTTTCATACAAGCAATCAAAACACGATAGGCGCGGTAACTGTCTTGAATCCAACTGCTGCAAGCCCGACGGGCACCCCCGGGTGGGATCCGTCAGCGCCGGGATACGCGGACGCGCTTGTCCAAGACATGCTGCATGAGATTGGGCACACGATGAACCTTGGCGACCAGTACGGCACAAATGGGTCTTCGGTTATGAATCAGTTTTCCGGAACCAACGACAGTGGAGGCAACGTTCCAGACACAATTAAACCTTTCGACAGCAGTCAGGTCCACTGTGACCCTCATTATCCGCCTCCTGCGCCGCCGTCGCCGCCCACGCAGACTTGTGATCCATCATTGGGAACATGCAATCCCTTGACCTGCTTTGCCCCGATTTGTGGTCCTCTCGATTATTTCGACTACAACACTTGCAAATGCGTCTACGAGCAAAGCAACCCAAGTCCAATCATCATCGATACCGATGGCTCTGGATTCCATTTGACATCCGCTGCAAACGGCATCCTGTTTGACTTCTACGGGAATGGCAGGCCAATTCAAATTGCCTGGACTGCGGAAGGCTCAACGAATGGCTGGCTCGCTCTGGACAGGAACGGCGACGGGAAGATAGACAGCGGCCTGGATTTGTTTGGAAACATCACGGCGCAACCGCCTTCCAGCGGTCCGAACGGCTTCCTTGCGTTAGCTGTCTTCGATCTCCCTGAAAACGGCGGCAACGGCGACGGAGTTATCGATATCGATGATGCCGTTTGGCCGAAGCTCCTGGTCTGGATTGACACCAATCATGATGGCGTATCCGAGCCCGAGGAACTACATCACCTTGACGATATTGGCGTACATTCGATCTCCCTCGCCTACGTCAAGACCCCGTTCAAAGACGAATACGGAAATCAATTCCGCTACAAAGGTAAACTGGACCCGGACAGAGGGGATGACGTAGGTCGGATCATCTACGACGTATTCCTCACCGAACTTCATCCTCAAACCCCGAGTGCAAACTCAGCCCACGAACTGGAACCTCGTCCGCACTCGTTTGCCTCACTCTTGGCGAATTCTGATACTCGCTAACCAGCAATGTGTCGACGCTCCGGTCGCCCCAGATCTCGCTTCCGAATCGAGATCTGGGGCGACCGGCCGGTTTATCTTTGTCGAGTTATGGTGAAGATTGTTTTGCCTTCGGGTATGTTGACCTGCCGAAGAGTGTTGGTCTCGTCCTCGAACCAGAGCGAGGCGCTATCGCCTGCGACAACCCTTCCATAACCGGCGGGTACAGACGCTCGCATATCTCCATGAACATCAGCACGAATAGAGGTTGAGGTGTGTGTCCCGACCGTAAATCCAACCAGGAGCAGGGCTACACCGATACCGATCCGCAGGATTCTTGCTTGCATGCTTAGTCTCTCCCTTGTCGCAGAAAAATCTACGCTAATGACGTTGGGAGGCAAGAAAACGTTCTGAATCAATCTGAATCGTCGAGAGCGCAATTTGGCTCTGCCCCATTTCTGAGAATCCAGACATGGGGCACGCGAATTGATTGCTTGAAACGCTCGCTAGACGGCTTTGGCTTTGAGGAGCTGGAGGGCTTTGTCCAAGGGCGCGTCACCTTTGGCGGGAGCGGCCTCGTCTTCTTCTTCCTCGATTGGATGGCCAACGGCTACGGTAGGGGTGACGGCTTCGTCCTGAATCTTTTTGCCGGAGGGGCCCTGGTACTTGGCGATGGTGAGGAGGATAGCAGCGCCGTCCGGCAGTTCGATGGTCTTCTGGACTGAGCCTTCGCCGAAGGTTCGTTCGCCCACAATGTCGCCGCGCTTGGCGTCCAGGATGGCGGCGGCGGTGATCTCAGCCGCGCCATAGGTGCCACGGTTTACAAGCACTACGAGCTGGGCATCGGTGAGGAACACGGCCGGATCGGCGGTGAAGGTCTGGGTTGGAACCTTCTGGCCCTGGAGGGTGGCGATGGTTCCCTGCTTGAGGAAGAAGTTGGCCAGGCGAACGCCCTGCTGGGCGTCATCGCCGGTGGAGTCACGGAGGTCGAGAAGGACTTTGTGGCCCTTGCCTTCCGATTTGAGCTTGGCTGCAATCTCGTTGACGCGAGCCGGGGTCAGCTCACCGGTCTTGAGATAGAGGATGGTGGAGTTCTCGTATTGCTGCTCGGCGAGCGGCGGTGGGGCGGTGACGGCGCGGGTGAGGGTAATCTTGTCCGGGTCGGCTTTGCGGGGGCGGACTACGGAGAGAGTGACGGTAGTGCCTGCCTTGCCCTCAAGCATGAGGCGGATGACGGCGAGGGACAGCTCGCGGGTGGACTGGTCGCCGATGGACTCGATCACGTCGCCGTCGGAGAGGTGTTCGTGGTCGGCGGGGGAACCGGGCAGGACGGAGACGATGGTGGCGTAGCCGAAGCGCTTGGAGGTGACGATGCCGACCTGGGCGACGTTGGTGGTGGGGCGGTCTTTGTAGATTTTGTACTCGGTGGGGGTAAGGTAGCTGGAATCGGAGTCGAGGGATTCAAGCAGGCCGTGAAGGGCGCCGGTGGTGACGTCGTTGATGTTAGGCGCGGTGACGTAGTCGGTCTGGACCTTTTTGAGGACTTCGGCGTAGACACGCATCTGGCGGTAGGCGCCATCGGAGTCGGCACCGGCGTGTACGCCGAAGAGGCCGAACTCGCCGAGGACGAACCCCAGGCCGAGGCAGGCGAAGATGGCTACGGACAGGACGAAGACGAAACGCTGGAAGAATCGAGACACGCACACCACCGGAGCGCGGCCGGTTGAGGGAAAAGGCCGCACAGTCTATAGACGTAATGATAACCGAAAAGTGCAGCCCACAGCTCACAGCTGACAGCTGACAGGTTACGGATGACAGAAGACAGTTTTCCCTCGCGTGCGGAGTTTTGGGATGTCGAGAAAGGCGGACTGTCGGGCCTCATGCTTCCCGCCGCTGCAGGCAGTTCGATTTCACCACCCCGGTCCCTCCGCCGCGGCGGACGAGAGACCGGGGGCACCCTCGACTTGGTAATGCGCGGTATGAGACCGGGACCGCCCGTCGCTGCTTCGGGGTTGCCGGTTTTTACGGTGATGTGCGGCAACGATTCCAGAAATTTCACGGAACGCGATCACTCAAAAGTCGTAGCGAGGAGAGCCCCGGTACTATAGCTGTTCTTCGAAGTTGCGTAGATGCTGTTAGAAGAGTGCTGCGAGCGCGGGTTGAGCCCTAAAAGAATTGGAGATCAAATTACCGTGACCATTCATATCATTCAGCTGGGTACTGGTATTGCCGTGGTCTGCGAAGATTGCGGAAAGACACTCGACAGTGTTCCCGACGAGCGTACGGCTTGCACCAAAGCTGGAGTGTATATCCTCCATGAGTGCGTTCCCAATTTAAAGAATGTGATGAACCTGATTGAGGCGGCAGTGCCGCAATACAGTCTGACTGTGGTCTAAGACTTGCTGCCAGCGGCCTGGGCCGAGATTGGCTGTGGAAGTCAAAAATGCTCGGGGCTGATCAAGCATTTCGCGGCACAACTACAAGAGCTTGATGCTGGATTTTACGCGTCGCTCTTACGGCGACGGGGCTCGGCGGTTGGGCAGGGGTCTGTGGGCTTCGGAGTAACTGACAGGTAGGCGGTGACTCGACCACAACGCATCCAATGTGTGGGGAAACCAGTGTGACAGCGATGAAGCACATCTAGCCGATCTTTGCTCGAAAGTCTCGCCAGAGGAACCTAAGTGCTCCGGCTACCGACGTGCAAAAAAGAGCCAATGCAAGCCCAAAAAAGAGCACGAACAAACAGTTGAACAAACAGAGCTGAATGAAGCTGGGCGCAATTCTCTCTTGCGTAAAGAACAATCCAAGCAGGCGATCAGTCGCCCGTAGCACCGGGTAGCACGCGTTCCAGAGAATCCACCTAGCCGTCGTGCGATCCCACGAGTTATTCCCAGCAAGCAGGACCAGACCCAACCCGATCAAGGATCCCAAGATACCTGAACCGAGAAACACCTGTTTGAGTTGGAAGGTCTTTCTCATATCTCGATGCCTACAAATTGAAAGCTGTGGATAGGTTGAATCGCGCCTATTTTATTGGACACCAATAGCGTGGAGATTGTTCCTTGCGAGTCGTTGCCTACTCGGAAGTAACGACCCGTTGAAAAGCTGAAAGGCAGCCGCAGATCCTTCACTTCGTTCAGGATGACACAGCTGTGGGTGGAAGATGAGAGCGCGAGAAACTGGGCCCCTGCCGGTGTGGGGCTAAAGGCCGTAGGGCTTGGTTGTGGCGGCGGGAGTGGGCGCCGCGGTGGGCGTTGGGGTGGCGGTGGGTGTGGGTGTGTCGGGGGTTTTTTGTGGAGCGGCTTCCGAAGGTTTGGCGGGGGCGGGTTTTCCGTGCTTGTCGGCGGCTTTTTGTAGCTCTTCGGCTTTCTTTGTTTTTTCGGTTTCGGCTTCGGCGTCGGTTACGTAGTGAAAGACTTGCAGGCGGCCGGGGAACTGTTCGGTGGTGAAGACGCGGTTCTGCTTGTCGATGGCTACGCCGACCAGGGCCTTGAACTGGCCGGGCATTTCGCCGTGGCCCATGCCGATGTAGGTGAGGACCTGGCCTTCCTTGTTGAAGACCTGGAGGCGGTCTTCCATTTCATCGGCGACCCAGATGTGGCCGTCGCTATCGACCGCTATGCCCTTGGGACGGGCGAAGTTTCCGGGGCCGTCACCATTTTTGCCGAAGGTACTGATGAAGCCGCCGTCGGCGTCGAAGATTTCGACGCGATCGTTCAGGGTGTCGGTGACGTAAACATTTCCTTCGCTATCAAGCGCGATGCCCTGGGGCGCGGCAAAGTCGCCGGGGGTGGTGAGGTAGTGGTTCTTGCCGCCGGTGCCGATGCGGCGGAGGAGTTTGAGGGAGTCGGCGTCATAGACAATGACCTGGTCCTGCTGGGTGTCGACGGCATAGAGAAGGCGATTGGCGGTATCGATGGCGATGCCTACCGGATCGACCAGCCCCTCGGTGATCTGGGTTTCCAACTCATGTTTGGCGTTGAAGATGAGGATGCGGCGCATCTTTCCGTCGGAGACAAAGAGGCGGTCGTCGTCGTCGATGGCGAGGCCGTTGATCCATCCGAAGTGGGCCTCAATGCCGTTGCGGATCATCTGGGTCTCTCGGGTTTCGGTGTTGAAGATGAAGACGGCTCCAACCTTTTGATCGGCCACGTAGACGAGGCCTTTTGAATCGACGGCAATGCCGTAGGGGCCGATGAGCTGAAACGGGAAGGTCTTGGGATTGAACTTTTCGTCCTGGCTCTGTTCACCGGCGAGGCGATCCATCCAGGATGCTTTTGCTTTGGTGGTGGGATTGGGGGTGTAGTCGATTTTGGATCCGGCGAAGTAATCGAGCCACCGAACACGCGCGATGTTGGGCGGGCTGGGCCACACCAGCTTGGTGGGGTCAAAGCCAAATTTGCGCGGGCCCACATCGGAGGTTGTGGGAGTGGTGGCTTTCTTTTTCTTGTCTGCGCGGGCGGAGAGGGGTGAGGTGAGGGCTACGGTGAGCAGCAGGAGCAGGGCTAGGGACTTGGAGCCTAAAAAGAAACAGAGTCGTCCGGTCCGGAAGAGCGCGGGCGAGGACGCCCGCGCGACAGCCGATCTGGAGATCGGCGCTACTGTCGAGATCGGCGCTACTCTGAAGAGCGGCGCTACTCTGGAGAGCGCGGGCGAGGACGCCCGCACGACAGCCGATCTGGAGATCGGCGCTACGGTTTCACTGTGGGTCGGGTTGAAAGGGAAGCGAAACATCGTGATCTCCAGTGGGTGCTATTTGGCGATGGGGCTGGTCTGTTTCATGTCGATCCGGTTCTTGTGGCAGTTGTCGCAGAAGGCCATGTTGTTGGCCTGATCTTTTATCAGCAAGTCTGCCTGCAGCGACGCATGCGGCTGATGGCAGGACAGGCAACTGAGCGGCGTCTTCACCTTGGTCTGGTCGGTGGGGTCCATCACGTCGGAGACAGGGTGATACTCGATGGGATGGCCAAGGCCGAAGCGCAGGGGCAGGATGGCGACCTTGTTCTTTGCGAAGTAGTCGTCAGGGAGCTTGACGGCTCCGTTGAAAATGGTCAGGAGATGGTTCGCGTCGTCGCGCTGGGGAACGGAATCGGGGCCGTGGCACTCAAGGCAAAGTGCATTGCCTTTGGCGCGCAATAAGTGATCAATGTCGCCGCCGTGGGGAGTGTGGCAGGTGGCGCATCCCTGGGCAAATGCGGGCTGGTGATGCACCGGCTTCTTGCGCAGATCGTCGAGATCGTTATGGCATCCGAGGCAGATGGAGACGGCGTCGGTTTTGGGCAGGCCGGGCTCGCTGCTGGCGTGGGGGCTGTGGCAATCGATGCAATCGCCCATGGCTCCGGGATGGGGTACCTTCGCAGATTCGATCTGCTTGGCTTTGTCGTCGTGGCAGGTGACGCAGAGGGTTTTGGCGTCTGGCTGGGTGAGGACGATTTTCCCGTCTTTGGCGGGAGCGTGGCACATTTCGCAGCTTCGCGCCTCATAGGGCGGGTGCTGGAATTTGACCATGAGCTTGGGCGATGCCGACTGGTGGGGGTCGTGGCACTCCATGCAATTGGCGGTTGCGAAGGGCTGACCCTGATGCGCTTTCTGCAGGTCGGCGTCCTTGGCGTCGTGGCAGTCGAGGCAGAGCGCAGGAGCGGGCTTGGTGAGATGGAAGCGATTCTCCATCGTTGGATCCGCTCCGGTTTTGTGGGTGGTGTGGCAGGTGTCGCAGCCCATATCGAGCGCGGCATGACGGCTGCCCTTTTCCGGGACATTGAGGCCGGTCTTATGGCAATCGAGGCAGAGGTTTTCCTTTTCGCCTCCGGAGACGGGTTTGAGGAGCTGGTTCTTGTTATCGGAGGCGTGCGGATCGTGGCAGGCAAGGCAGTTGCGGACCGCGGGAGGATGCACGGTGCCCTTGATGTCCGCCGCTGTTTTGTCGGAATGGCAGGTGAGACAAAGCGCGGCCGGCGTTGCGGTGATGAGCTTGACGCGGGTGACATCCTTATTGACGCGGACTTCATGGCAGCTCAAACAGCCGGTGGCCATGGCGGAGTGAACGGATTTGCCTTTGGACTTGTCCTCATGGCACTCAAGGCATTTGGCGGAATCGACTTTGGGGTCCAGCGGAACGGGGTGTACCGCAGCGATGGCGCGCACGGAGAGCATGGCGAGGAGTGCCATGCTGAGGCAGAAGCGCCCGGCAATGCCGCGGACCTTGGCCGCATTGCTGAACCAGACGCGATGAAGAACCAACTTCATACCGACTCCGAGACTCCGAGACCTGGAGGGAAGATTGTGGCGCGCGGGCTGCCGAATTGCGAAGGCGGCAGCGCTGCGAACAGGGGACTTGATGAGCGAAGTTCCAAGAGACAAGTAGATACGGCGACTCGACGCCGATGCGGTGATTTAGATCACACAATGGGTGATTTGTTGTGTGCACGGTGAGTCGGTGA
>Ga0302202_10004609_pt1 | contig 14435 bp, 12 predicted proteins | sample II_Bog_N3_3_FD_194579 | JGI IMG/M metagenome (GOLD analysis project Ga0302202, IMG submission 194579) | Peat permafrost microbial communities from Stordalen Mire near Abisko, Sweden - II_Bog_N3_3 | ecosystem: Environmental > Terrestrial > Soil > Wetlands > Peat | place: Sweden: Abisko...
CGCGCTGGACGTAGTAGTTGGGGGTGCCGTAGGAGTGGAGGTTGTCGAACCAGATGGCGTCGGGCTTCCACTGCCAGGCTTCGACATTGGCAAGGAGCGGGGCGTAGGAGGCCATTTGGACGACGTCGCCGTTGCGCTCGAGGCCGGTCATGAAGGCGGCTTCGGCGATGGCGCCCTTCCAATTGTTGCGATTCTCTGAGCTGGTGGTGCCGACGGTTTGCGCGGCATACTCGCCGGCGAAGACCTTGGGGCCGGAGCGGTCGTAGTGGTCGTAGCGGCTGGTGTTGGTGAGGAACCAGTCGGGAGCCATGTAATAGTGCTCGTCGACGATGTCGGCGTGGAGATCGCGCCAGGTGGCCCAGAGGCTGTTGAAGGGCTCGCCGGAGGGTGCGGGGCCAGCGGCGACTACGAGACGAATTTCAGGGTGCTGGGCCTTGAGCTTGGCGGCGAAGAGCTTGTAGCGTTCGACGTAGCGCGGACCCCACTGCTCATTGCCGACGCCGATCATGGTGAGGTGGAATGGCTCGGGGTGGCCGAGGTCGGCGCGGATCTTGCCCCAGGGCGAGGTGACGGGGCCGTTGGCGAACTCGATTAGGTCGAGCGCGTCTTTGATGTATTCGTCCAGCTGGTCGAGGGAGGCGGTTTCGTCGGTGTTGAACTGGCAGGCCATGCCGCAGTTGAGGATGGGCAGGGGCTGCGCGCCGATGTCTTCGGCGAGCTGGAAGTACTCGTAGAAGCCGAGACCAAAGGACTGGAAGTAGTCGGGAGCGGGGCGGTAGTCGAACTCGTCGTTCCAGCGGTTGATGATGGTTTTTCGCTGGGCGATGTCGCCGATGGAGTTCTTCCAGCGGTAGCGGGTGGCGAGGAGGCGGCCCTCGACGATGCAGCCGCCGGGGAAGCGGAGGAAGCCGGGGTGCATGTCGGCGAGGAGTTGGACGAGGTCTTTGCGGAGGCCATTGGGGCGGTGCTTGAACGTGTCGACGGGGAAGAGGGAGACCATGTCGAGGTCGAGCTGGCCGGGCTCGTCGAGGATGAGGTTGAGGCGCGCGTGGGGCGAGGTTGCGGTGGCGCGGATGATGGTTTCGTAGCGGGCCCATTGGCCGTTGAAGGATTTGAGTTCGCCACGGCCGATCTCGTGGCCGGCGTCATCCGTAATGGTGACGCTGATGGCTCCAATCGTGGCGCGGGTGGATTTGGGGCCGGTGGTGCGGACGTAGGCGGAGAAGCGATATTCTGCGCCGGACTCGATGCCCATGCCGCGAAAGCCAGTGTTGTAGAAGGAATAGCCGGGCGAGTAGACGCGGACGTGGAGGTAGTGGGGGTTGCTGGGGTTGAGTGGGGAATCGGTGTGGATGCCTAGCTCGCCGCGGGAGGCTTCGATGCCTTTGGGGCTGATGCCCATTGTCTCGTGCCAGCCGGTGAGGGGCTCCGGAAATTCGAAGGAACGATTCTTGACGAGTTCGGGATAGAGGCCGCCGTCCGCGCCGAAGTTAATGTCTTCGAAAAAGATTCCGAACATGGCCGGGTTGAGGGCCGCGCCGGGGTGGGCGGCATCGACGGTGATCTGGACGGGAGGGGCTGAGTTCTGGGCGGGGAGGGTGGCCGGTTGGGCTAGGGGCAGGAGGGCGAAGGGAAGGAGGGCGAGGGAGAGGGCGGCGGAGCGGATTGAAGTCGTCATGAGAGTTGCGACCCATGTTAAGGGATGGGAATGCGGGAGTCTATTGGGGATGGGCGCGTCCTAGTACCGCTTGACTTTGGCAATGCTGTATAGCATGATATATAGCACTGAGGTGGAACGATGGCACAGGCAGCGAAGGCACGAGTGTTTATGAGTGGCAGAAGCCAGCATGTGACGATTCCTGCCGAGTACCGGTTTCGGTCTTCGGAGGTTTCGATTCGACGCGATCCGCGGACTGGCGAGATCATTCTGTCGGAGGGGCCGGGCTCGTGGGCCGATGTGTTTGCCGCGCTGGACGAGGCTCGTGTGCCGGATGACTTTCTGTCTGAGGCTGAGCGCGATCGGCGTCCGCCCGAGAGCCGGGCGGCGCTTGACGAATTGTTTGGTGGGGATGAGCAGGTTAGTACGCACCGCCGGAAACGGCAATGACTGTTACCTACATGCTGGACACCAATACTGTGAGCTACATTGCCAAGGGAAACTCACCTGCCGCAAGAGCTAGTCTGGAGGCGCTTGGGATGGATGAGGCGGTGTGCATCTCGTCGATTACGGAGGCGGAGTTGCGCTACGGATTGGCGAGACGGCCGGCGGCGCAAGCGTTGCGCGCTTCGGTGGAGCGCCTGTTGCTGAAGTTCAACATTCTTCCGTGGGGCAGTAAAGAGGCGGCTGCGTATGGAGCACTGCGAGCGAAACTCGAAGTGGCGGGGATCGTCCTGTCTCAGCTCGACCTGCAGATTGCCGCACATGCGATTGCTTTGGGCGCGGTGCTGGTGACGAATGACAAGGCTTTTCAGCGGGTCACTGATCTGGGAAAGACGGTGAATTGGGCGATGGATGTTTAGGGCGTTGCCGGGCGTAGTAAGCTTTCGACCATGAACTGGAAGCGCGGCTATGCGTTCGCAGGAATACATCTGATCTTCGCGGTATCGCTATTGATCTGGGATGAAGCTCCTTATTGGCACTACATAAGAACTGATCGCAACATTCGAGTATCGCTGGCCCATTCGGAGCCGGAGGATCCTTCCGACTCGGACTTTTCCTTCAATCCCTGCGATGAGGGCGGGGTTGTGGATGGACCAATGTCCATTCAAGAGCAGACAGTCGCATTCGCCAACATGCCTGCAATGTTTGTGACCGGTGGACATACTCCATGCGCGACTCCGTCTCCGCTCAACGGGATAATTCAAAAACGCTACGGACGAACCCACAAATCAGAGGCAATAACCCTGTTAATTATGTGCGCAGCCATCGCTATTCAGTGGCTTCTCGTGGGCGGATTCCCTCTCATCGATCCAAGGCATTGGCGGTTTGATCCAGGAGCCCTAATAACGGTCCTGACATTGCCGATGCTCGGCATTGCGTTCATATCGAACAAGTACAATCTGCCGCCGTTACCACTCTTCTTGATGCTCATCATGTGGACCTATTGGTTTGGGTTTCTAGTCCGGAATCTTTGGCGCTCGGGGTGGAGGATTTTGAAAATCGGGCAAGCACGCCAAGCACAATAGAGAGGCCGAGCATCATCTGTCCCAGGTCTCAAAGGCGAGACCTTGGGGCACCCGGACTGTTGGGTTAGTTGAGGGGACATAATCACGGATATTGGCTGTGGCACGGGGCGCGCGTGTGCCGGTGTATTGTTGTATGCGGCGGAAAAACATAAGTGCCGGAGGGGAATGGAATGGCAAGTTTGAATCGCAGGAGTTTTCTTGGGTTGGCTGGGGCGGGGACGGCGGCGGTGGCGATGACGCCGAGGCTGCATGCGCTGGGATGGGCGGAGCAGGAAGCCGCGAAACCTGTGGCGGCGAATGACCACATTCAGATTGCGTTGATTGGCGCGGGCGGGCAGGGGATGGGCGACACGAAGACTGCGCTGATGGTGCCGGGCGTGAAGCTGGTGGCGGTTGCCGATTGCTACAACGGGCGGCTGGAGCGAAGCAAGGAACTGTGGGGCACGGACATTGTTACGACGCGGGATTACAACGAGATTCTGGCGCGGACAGATATCGATGCCGTGATTATCGGGACGCCGGACCACTGGCACATGAAGGCCAGTGTGGACGCGATGAAGGCGGGCAAGGACGTCTACTGCGAGAAGCCGATGATTCATCTCTACTCGGATGGGCCGGAGATGATTGAGACGTCGCGGAAGACGGGGAAGATTTTGCAGGTGGGCTCGCAGCGGGTTAGCTCGGTGATCTATGCGAAGGCCAAGGAACTGCTGGCGGCTGGGGCGATCGGCAAGCTGAATGTGGTGAGCGCGTGGTGGGACCGGAACTCGTCGATGGGGGCGTGGAACTACACGGTTCCGCCGGATGCGTCGGATGTGACTTGCGACTGGCCGCGATTTCTGGGGACTGCGCCGAAGATTTCGTTTAACGCGGAGCACTTTTTCCAGTGGAGGAAGTGGAAGGCGTATGGAAGCGGCGTGGCGGGCGACCTGTTTGTGCATCTGTTCAGCGGGACGCACTTCATTACGAACTCGCATGGGCCGGTGCGCGGAATTGCCACAGGCGGGTTGCGGTACTGGAAAGATGGGCGCGACGCGGATGACGTGATGCTGGGGTTGTTTGACTATCGCGAGGACTTCAACCTGAGCGTGCGTGTGAACTTTGTGGACGGCGGCGAAGAGAACTCAGGGTTTCTATTTGCGGGGTCGGAAGGAACGATGGCGATTGATGGAAATACGCTGAGCCTTCTGCGGGTGCCGCGATACACGGACCCAGGGTACACGGTGGACACGTTTCCCGAAGCGCCGAGGGGCTACTCGGACAGCTTCGATCACTTTGCGAACTTCTTTGCGAGTGTGCGGAGCCGAAAGCCGGTGGTGGAGGATGCGGTGTTTGGGTATCGCGCGGCGGGGGCGGCGCTGCTGAGCAATCTAAGTGTGGAGCGGGGAGCGGCGGTGCGGTGGGATCCGGATGGGATGAAGCTGTTGTAGGTTTTTGAGAACATTCATCAACGGTCCCCAAATGCAAGGGTGTTGAGTCCTATGGTCTCCCACCCATTCCACGATGAAGCCGCGGAATGGATGGGGCACGGGACTGCAATGGCGGGGACAGTTTCGCCGAACGACAACCGCAGATCCTTCGACTGCGTTCGGCGCAAAGAACGCGCCCAACTTCGCTCAGGATGACAGCGCCGAGTGGGAGGCGCCCAACTTAGTTTACGCGCGAGTTGTAGGGGCCGAGGAGGGCGGGAGGAAGTAGGCGTCGATGGCGCGGTTGACGCTGGCGAGGTCAAGGTAGGGTTTTTTGCCTTCGTAGCGGGCTGACCAGACGATCTGGTTGACGACATCGCGGGGATAGCAGGACCGGAGTTCCTGGCGCAGCGTGCCGTGAATGTAGTTGATGAGGTAATTGACGGCTGACAGGTCGGCGTCGACGCCGTTTTCGCGGGTGACACGGCGCATGATTTCGCGGAACTGATCGTCGGTGACTTCGCCGAGCTTGACCTTGGTCTGGATGCGGCGGAGGAAGGCGGCGTCGCCGAGTTCGGCAGGGTCCATGTTGGAGGCGAAGACGACGAGCATCTCGAAGGGGACTTCGATTTTTTTGCCACCGGCGAGGGTGAGGAAGTCGATGCGGCGGTCGAGGGGCACGACCCAGCGGTTGAGCAGTTCCTCGGGGCGCACGCGCTGGCGGCCGAAGTCGTCGATGATGAGCACACCGTTGTTGGCTTTGAGCTGAATTGGGCCGACATAATACTTGGTGATGGGATTGAAATCGAGGTCGAGCATCTCGGCGGTTAGTTCCCCGCCGACGAGGACGTTGGGGCGTTCGCAGAGGACCCAGCGATCATCGTGAAAATCGGGTTCTTCGTCGGCGACGCGGCGGTGAATGGCGGGATCGAAGATGGTGATGACCTGGCCATCTACTTCAATGCCGTAAGGAAGCCAGACCTTGTCTTCGGCGAGGACACGCGAGAGGGCTTCGGCCATGGTGGTTTTGCCGGTGCCGGCGGGACCGTAGAGAAAGACGGAGGAGCCGGAGTTGAGCGCGGTGCCGAATTTGTCGAGGGTGGATTGGTCGACAACGAGATGCGCAAAGGCGCGGCTGACATCGTTGGGGCGGACGGTAACTTTTTTGACGCTCTGACGGCGGGTTTGCTCGACGTAACTCTCGAGCGTGATGGGGCAAGCGCCGGTGTAGTGGCTCTGGCCAAGGAGTTCCATGGCGCGCGTGCGACCCTGGGAAGTGATGGCGAGCATGGGGATGTTGCCGGTCATGCCGGTGACCTGGCAATGGACCTCAGTGCGCATGCGGAAGAAGAGCTCGTTGGCTACTTCGTAGCAGAGGTGGAGGCGCGTGGAGAGGTCGAGGACGGAGATGGAGCCAGAGAGATAAAGGGTCTTGAGGGCGAGGTCTTCAAGGAAGCCGAGAGGCACGTCGACATCGGCGAGCGACTGCGGCCTGGTGAGAGGGGACGCGATAGACGCTCGTTTGAGGAAGTCCTGCTCTTCAGTGAGGAAGCTCTCCATAGATTTCGACGGTGCGGCTCAGCCGTTGTTGCTACTGTAGCGCGCAGAAAGTGATGGCGCTACCGCTAAGTAGCTGATTTGGCACTTTAGTGGCAGGCGATTTACATCCTTCCTTGCAGGTTTTGGGGAGTTAAGGGAGGGGAAAGCGCCGGTGTTGGGGCGGGGCCGAGGCAGCGAGGCCTTGTTACACTTCATTTGGATCGATTGCGCGGATTGCCAGTGAGAAACCCCTAACAAGAGAAGTGGGAGAAGCGATGACCGTCGTAGAACTCGAGTCGGTGACAAAGGCCTACGAGAGCAAGGTAGCAGTGAGCGAGTTGCTACTGGGGCCGAACGGCGCGGGTAAGACGAGCACGATCCGGATGATGATGGGGATAACGATTCCGGATTCAGGGAGCATTCGGCTGTTTGACAAGCCGTTTGATCGCAAGGCGCTGGAGCGGGTGGGGTATCTGCCGGAGGAGCGCGGGCTCTACAAGAAGATGAAGGTGGTGGAGCAGCTGGTTTTTTTTGGGCAGCTTCATGGGCTGGAACCGGGCGAGGCGCGGAAGCGGGCTAAGGCCTGGGCGGAGCGGATGGAGATAGCCGAATCGCTGGACAAGAAGACGGAAGAGCTATCGAAGGGGATGCAGCAGAAGATCCAGTTCATAGCTTCGGTGATGCACGATCCGGGGCTGATCGTGATGGATGAACCGTTCTCGGGGCTTGATCCCGTGAACGCGGTGCTGGTGGAGAAGACGCTACTGGAGCTGAAGGCCGAGGGCCGGGCGATTATTTTTTCGACGCACCGGATGGACCAGGTGGAGAAGCTGTGCGACTCGATTTGCCTGGTGAACAACGGGCGGGCGGTGCTGGCTGGGCGAGTGCGGGAGATCAAGGGGTCGTATGAGCGGAACCGGGTGGTGGTGGAGTTTGAGGGGAGCGCGGAGTTTTTGAAGAGCGAGGAGATAGCGGAGGCGAAGAACTTCAGCGGTCATGCGGAGATCAAGCTGCAGGAACACGGCGACGCGCAGAAGCTGCTGCATGAGGCGGCAGCGATGGCGAAGATTTACCGGTTTGAGCTGGTGGAGCCGTCGCTGGAAGAGATTTTTATCCAGACGGTGGGAGGCAACAAGGAATGAATAACATTTGGTTGATTGCCAAGCGCGAGTATCTGGAGCAGGTGAAGGGCAGGGCGTTCAAGCTGACGACGATTGGGCTTCCGGCGATCTTCGCGGCGATTGTGGGGATATCGTACCTGGCGAACCTGGGGATCGGCGCGAATGAACACCTGGTGGTATCGTCCGACGATACGGTGCTGGCGAAGGAGATCCAGGCGCGGTTGCTGAGCGACAAGAAGGGCAAGTCGACGGTCGACGTGGTGAAGGCGACAGAGGCGGAGCGGACAGCGATTCTGGAGCAGGTAAGGACGCGGGCCGTGGATGGGTTGTTGTGGGTGGATTCGAAGCCGGGCGCGCTGCCGACGGCGACGTATTACTCGCCATCGTCGGGGGATTTTATTACGGCAGGAGGGCTGAAAGATGCACTGAGCGATGCGCTGATCAAGGAACACCTGACCAGCGCAGGGATGAAGGAGGCGGACGTTGACGCGGTGGTGAAGGGAATTGCGGTCGACACATACCAGGTGAAGAAGGATGGGCAGATGGTGGCGAGCAACGCCATGGCCTCGTTCTGGAAGGGGTATGTGATGGCGATTCTGCTTTCGATGACGACGATGATTTACGGGATGAACGTAGCGCGCTCGGTGATCCAAGAGAAGACGTCAAGGATTTTTGAAGTGATGCTGGCGATTGCCAAGCCGGAAGACATGCTGGCGGGGAAGCTGATTGGCGTGGCTGCTGTGGGGATGACGCAGATAGCGATCTGGCTGGCGACGGGGACCGCGATCTTCATCTCTCCATTGGCAGCGGCGGCGATGACGGGGAACATGAAGATTCACTTCTCGTGGACCGAGGGGATCCTGTTCCCGGTGTATTTCCTGCTGGGGTACTTGCTCTATAGCTCGCTGTTTGCGGGGCTGGCAGCGACGTGCGAGACAGAGCAGGAGCTGCAGATGTATATGCCGCTGGCGGCTGCGCCGACATGGCTGAGCTTTGCAATGATTTTGCTGATCATGAACGACTCGAACTCTGTGTGGTCAGTGCTGGCGTCGCTGTTTCCACCGACTGCGCCGATTGTGATGTTTCTGCGCATGGCTTCTCAGACGCCGCCGCTATGGCAGATTGGCTTGTCGATTGGGCTGATGGTGGTGAGCATCTGGGGCGTGTTGTGGTTCTCGTCGCGGCTGTATCGGGTGGGGATTCTGATGTATGGGAAGCGGGCGACGCTGCCGGAGATATTGCGGTGGGTGAGGTACAGCTAGCCAACCGCTCACTCCGCTAGAATCAGACGGTGAGCGGGAAGCCGAGTCTACGATTCAAGTTTTCGCAGCGGGTGATGCTGGCGGTGATTCCGCCGGTGGTGTGGGTGCTGCTGCGGATAATTGGAATGACTTGGCGGTTTGAAGAGATTGCGGAAGAGGGCGTGGAACCGCTGATTGGGGGCCTGGGGGCGGGGGCGGAGATCTTCTGCTTCTGGCACCAGTGCGTGCTGCCGTGCGCGGTGTACTACAGGAAGACGGGCGCGACGATCCTGATCAGTCAGAGCTTCGATGGAGAGCTGATTACGCGGATTCTGGGGTTGCTCGGATTTCATGCGGTGCGGGGGTCGAGCTCACGGGGCGCGCGCGAGGGGCTGGTGGGGCTAAAGGACGTGATTGAGAGCGGCAGGCCGGCGATCTTTACGGCGGATGGTCCGAGAGGGCCGATTTACCAAACGAAAATGGGGCCGATCAAGCTGGCGCAGATGACGGGCGCGCGGATTGGCGCGTTTCACCTGCAGCCGGAGCGGGCGTGGGTGATGGGGTCGTGGGATAGATTTTTGGTGCCGAAGCCGTTTACGCGGATCGTGGTGAGTTGGGCGCGATGGACTGTGGTGCCGGCAGATCTTGCGGCGGAGGAGTTTGAGCCGAAGCGGGTGGAGTTGAATGAGGCGATTGAGCGGGCGCGGGTAAGGGCGATGGAGCATCTGGAGAGGGCGCGGGGATGAGCGGGGACACGACACAGGGACTGCGGGTTGCGGATTTTGATTTTGAACTGCCCGAGGAACTGATTGCGCAGGAGCCGCCGGAAGTGCGCGGGGCGAGCCGGATGCTGGTGGTGGATCGGGCGAAATCGGAAGTGAAAGACAGTTGGTTTCGGGATTTGCCGGCGGAGCTGCGCGCGGGGGATTTGCTGGTGCTGAATGACACGCGGGTGATTCCGGCGCGGCTGTATGCGCGGCGGACGACGGTGCGTGAAAGGCAGGAGGCGACGGGGCTGATTGAGGTGTTGCTGACGGAGCCTGCGGGTGAGGGCGAGTGGCGCGCGCTGGTGAGGCCGGGGAAAAAGGTGGGGGTGGGGGATAGGCTGGCGTTTGCGTCGGCGGCGGGGACTGTGGAGCTTGAGGCCGATGTGCTGGAGCGCGGGGAGTTTGGGGAAAGGCTGCTGGGTTTCAAGCCGGTGGAGGATTTCTTTGGGGTGCTGGAGCGGATCGGGCACATGCCGCTGCCGCCGTATATTCGACGCGAGGATGCGGGTGAAGATCGTGCGCGGTACCAGACGGTTTTTGCAGAGGAGCGGGGATCGGTGGCTGCGCCGACGGCGGGGTTGCATTTTACTGAAGAGATGATCGGCGGGCTGGCGGCGATGGGTGTGGAGACGGCGCGGGTAACGCTGCACGTGGGGTTGGGGACGTTTGCGCCGCTGCGGGTGGAGCGGGTGGATGAAGTGAAGCTGCACAGGGAGCGGTATGCGATCTCGGCGGAGGCGGCCGAGGCTGTAAGTCGGGCGCGACGCGAGGGGCGGCGGATTGTGGCGGTGGGGACGACGGTGGTGCGGACACTGGAGAGCGCGGCGGCGCGGGCTTCGCAAGAAAAGATTGGCAGCGGGGTGACTGAGCCGGACGAGATTCAAGAGGGCGGTGGGACGACGGAGATTTTTATTTCGCCGGGATTTGAATTCAAGGTTGTGGGTGCGATGCTGACGAACTTTCATCTGCCGCAGTCGAGCTTGCTAATGCTGGTGAGCGCGTTTGCTGGGCGGGAGCGGGTGTTGGCGGCGTACAGGCACGCGGTGGAGCAGGGGTATAGGTTCTTCAGCTATGGGGATTGCATGTTTGTCTCGTAGTTCGCAGTTCACAGTTCGTAGTTCACAGTTCGCCGTGGACAGTGGACGCCGAACCCCGAACGGTCGGCCCTTGTGATTGCACGGGGCGTGGTTTTCCTTGCACAGGGCGGGGTGGGGTTCAATGACTCCCCGGTCTCAAATGCGAGACCCGGGGCACCCGGCACCCAGCGACGCCAGCGCCTACTCAACTAGCCGCTTGTCGATGGGAAACCGTTCGGGGCTGTGGATGACGAACTCTGAGAAGTCCGGGTGCAGGGGATTCAACAAATAGTTGAACTCGCCGGGGATAATTGCGCTCGGAATGCGCAAGGCCGCCGACTTGCGCGAAGCCAGCCACTCGTCGCCGATGATCTGCAAGCGCCTCGGGGGTGGATCAGCGCGCCAGTTCTTTGGCAGACGGCTCAGGTCGAGATGATTAACATGAGATTCCTTGATATCAAGGCGAAAGACCGTGTATTTCGAGAGCACCGAAGAGGAACCAAGATGGACCAGAATCTCGGCCAGCGCGAGCGCTCGAGACTCTGCCGTATAGATTGCGGGCTTTCCAGGGGAGTTCCATCGGCCGCCGTAGAGTCGTGCGCCTTCACCGTCGAATGCATTTTTTGCGTGCTTTTGCTTGACGATTCGCCATACCGAAATCAAGAGAAGACACCGTATTCAAGGCGCCCGATCAGATTCTCAACCTCTCTGGCGCCAACTTCGGTGCGTGCATATTGAAGCGGCGCCTGATTCTCGATTGCTCGCTTGGGCGTTGAGAGCCACTGAACCGCGGCGGGGATGTCACCTTCGAAGAGCGCTACGGTCTTCTCGAAGATCGAAGCGAGGCGCAGGAGCCTTTCCGACTCGTCAGGCGCCAGTCTTCCAGCGGCCCTGCGACGGGCCAGTGTGCGCTCAGGAATGCCGACGGTCTGTGCCAAAACGGCTGGGCTCACGCCGAAATTTTCCGCGAAGGTCGTGAGCGACTTGTATGGAAAACCTCGCATCACGCCACGGATTCGTTCGGACACGCCGAGCGCGGGCAGCCCCATGCTTTCACCGGGCCGCGTGAAGCGTATGGTCTTTGCGGTGAGGTTGGCTGAGCGGAGAGCTTTGGCGGGCGATGCCATAGGCTTGATGATAGTTCTTGGATTGACAGAATGTCAAAATGTAGATGCCATTTGGCAGTCGTTCCGAAGCGTTGGGTGGAGCAGGCTTGATTGTCTCCCAGGTCTGAGAATCCAGACCTGGGGCACCCGGCACCAGGGGTTCTTCCACTCCCACCCTAGCGACAAAAACAAGTACGTCGCGAGGGTGGGGCACCCGACATATTTATTCGGTTGTGGCGCGCTGATAAACTCGGAACCGTGACTGAGCAAACGAACCAAACTGTTCCCGCGAGCCGGCCTGTGTTTCTGCTGGATACGATGTCGTTTATTTTTCGCGCGTATCACGCGATGCAGCGGAGCCGGCCGATGTCGAATCGGGATGGGCTGCCGACGGCGGCGATCTATGTGTTTGTGAACATGATCAAGAAGCTGCGGCAGGATTTTGCGCCGGTGTATTTTGCGGCGGTGTTCGACGTGAGCGGGGCGGTGTTTCGCGACGAGCGGGCGAAGACGATGGGGCCGCTGCGCAAGTGGGACGCGAAGACGCAGAGTTTTCAGGATGTGAGTTACGAGGGGTACAAGGCGAATCGGGAGGCGATGCCGGAGGATCTGCGGCGGCAGATTCCGTATATTCGGCGGGCGCTGGAGGCGCTGAGGATTCCGATTCTGGAGGCGGAGGGGTTTGAGGCGGACGACGTGATCGGCACGCTGGCGCGGCAGGCGGCGGAGCAGGAGCACGAGGTGTTCATCGTGAGCGGCGACAAGGACATGATGCAGTTGGTGACGCCGCGGGTGAAGGTGCTGAATCCGCAGAAGGACAACCTGGTGCTCGACCCGGAGAAGGTGACGGAGGTGCTGGGCGTGCCGCCGGACAAGGTGGTGGACGTGATGGCGCTGCGGGGCGACTCAGTGGACAACGTGCCGGGCGCGCCGGGGATTGGCGACAAGGGAAGCGTGGAGCTGATCAAGGAGTTTGGCAGCGTGGAGGCGGTGCTGGACCGCGCGGTCGAGGTGAAGCGCAAGAGCTATCGCGAGTCGCTGGAGCAGAACCGGGATGCGGTGCTGTTGTCGAAGGAGTTGGTGACGATTGACTGCCATGTTCCGCTGGCGCTTGACCTGGAAGGGATGAAGACGCAGACGCCGGATCTGGAGGCGTGCAGGGAGCTGTTTACGGAGCTGGAATTCACGTCGATGCTGCGGGAAATTGGTGCAGGGCCGGCGGAGGGCGGGGTTTCGGTTGAGTTGATTGAAGAGCCAACGGCGGAGCAGGCGGCGGCTTTTTATGCAGCGGCGCGGGCGAATGGGTTTGCGTTTGCGCTGGAGACGGCGGGGATGGTGGTCGAGGAGAGTGAGGACGCGCCGCAGGGGAATTTGTCGTTGTTGGATGTGGCGGAGGCGGTGGAGCGGAAGGCGCGGGCAGCGGTGGGGTTGTGCGCGGAGACGGGAAAGGGGTTGACGCTGTCGCTGACGGCGGAGTTGCGCGGGTTGCTGGAAGACGAGGCGGTTCCGAAGCAGGTGCACGACTGGAAACAGGCACTGCACGCGCTGAAGGGGCAGGGCGTGACGCTGCGTGGTGCGGTGGACGACACGATGCTGCTTTCGTATGCGCTGAACCCGACGCACACGACGCAGTCGATTGCGGATGTGGCGGCGCGGAATGGGCAGGCTGCGGCGACGACGCCGGCTGCTGCGGCACTGGCGGTGAGGGCGATGACGCCGACGCTGAAGGCTGATGTTGAGAAGGCGGGCGTGGAGCGGGTGTACAAGGAGATCGATCTGCCGCTGGCGCCGGTGCTGTACCGCATGGAAGAGGCTGGGGTACGGATCGATCTGGGCGTGCTGGACGGGCTGTCGAAGCGGTTTGCGTTGGAGCTCGAGCGGGTGGGCGAGAGGATTTTTGAGCTGGCGGGACGGCGGTTCAACATCAACTCGCCGAAGCAACTTGGCGAGGTGCTGTTCAACGAGATGGGGCTGGCGGCTCCGGCGGCGCGGGGAAAGAGCAAGAACGTATCGACGGCGCAGGATGTGTTGGAGGTGCTGGCCGAACAGCATGAAGCGCCGCGGCTGGTGCTGGAGTTCAGGCATCTGTCGAAGTTGAAGGGGACGTACATCGATGCGCTGCCGGCGCTGGCGGATGCGGATTCGCGGGTGCATACGACGTTTCAGGCGGCGGCGACGGCGACGGGGAGATTGTCGTCGATTAATCCGAATTTGCAGAATATTCCGATCCGCACGGAGCTGGGGCGGGAGATACGCGCGGCGTTTACGGCTGCGCCGGGGACGCAGTTGCTGAGTGCGGATTACTCGCAGATTGAGCTGAGGCTGCTGGCGCATTTCTCTCACGATCCGCTGCTGGTGGGGGCGTATCGCAACAACGAGGACATCCATACGCTTACCGCGAGCGAGGTTTTTGGCGAGCCGGCGGAGACGATGAGCAAGGAGACGCGCGGGCGGGCGAAGGCGGTGAACTTCGGGATTGTGTACGGGATTTCAGCGTTTGGGCTGGCGGCGCAGTTGGGAATTCCGCAGCAGGAGGCGCGGGCGTATATCGAGAAATACTTTGCGCGGTATGTGGGGGTGAAGGAGTTTATTGAGAAGACGCTCGAAGAGACGCGCAAGACGGGGAGTGTGCGGACGATGTTTGGGAGGGTGCGGCCGATTCCGGATATTGAGAGCCGCAACCAGAACCAGAGAGGTTTTGCCGAGCGGACGGCGGTGAACACGCCGCTGCAGGGGACGGCGGCGGACCTGATCAAGCTGGCGATGATTGCGCTGGACAGGAAGATCGCGGAGCGCGGACTGAAGACGCGGATGGTGCTGCAGGTGCACGACGAGCTGCTGTTTGAGGTTCCGGTAGAAGAGACCTCGGAAGTGGACGAGCTGGTGCGGAGGGAGATGGAGGGCGTGGTGGCGCTGGATGTGCCGCTGGTGGCGGACCTGGGGTTTGGGGAGAATTGGCGGGATTTGTGAGGGGTGCGTGGTGCGGTAAT
>Ga0302202_10004619_pt1 | contig 14409 bp, 10 predicted proteins | sample II_Bog_N3_3_FD_194579 | JGI IMG/M metagenome (GOLD analysis project Ga0302202, IMG submission 194579) | Peat permafrost microbial communities from Stordalen Mire near Abisko, Sweden - II_Bog_N3_3 | ecosystem: Environmental > Terrestrial > Soil > Wetlands > Peat | place: Sweden: Abisko...
CTGTGGTCACGTTCGTCCTTCCGCCGCCTGCACCCTCACAACGTAGGCGACCAGAAACGTGAGACGCCACGATCTGGCCAGGGTGAGATCGGAGTGACTCAGGGACCCCTGACGATCAACTCACGCCACGCATGGGGTATCCCCGAACGCCGAAAGTGGGCCACGGACAAGCTCCGCTGAGGAGGGAACGCCAGTCCGCTGGCCTCATTCCTCCAGACGGTCCGCGGACCCCAGCGCCGCCAGTGCCTTACCGGACAGCCGGTACCCGGTCCATCCATCCATCGGCACCGCCCCGAGGGATTCGTAGACCCGGATGGCGGATGCGTTCCAGTCCAACACCGACCAGTCGACCTGTGTAGGTGGTAGGTCGGGCATGTGCCCAGCGTGGCGCCCGGTCCTTGTTGTCGCGATGGATTCGACGTGTCACCTTCCGGTTCGAGCACGGCCCTCGATGATCGCTGGGACGCGAGCGGCAGTGGAATCGAGTGCCAAGCGCCCACATCGTCGGGACCACAGGCTTCGCAGGCGGAAGGAGAGCAGATGAACCACAATTCGGCGAAGATGCCTGTGTGGATATCCCGGAGACCCAATACGTAGAAGTCGGTGAGGCGCAGATCGCATACCAGGTGCTGGGCGACGGTCCGATCGATTTGGTCTTCAACCACGGCCACTGCCACTCCGATGCACATTGGGAGCTCGAACCCGAGGCCGACTTCTTCTTCAAACTCGCATCGTTCACTCGCCTAATCCTGTTTGACCGTCGGGGCAGTGGTGCATCCGATCGGATCGAAGATGGTCGATTCCCGACGTGGGAAGAGTGGAATCAAGACCTCCTGGCCGTTCTGGATGCGGTCGAGTCGACGACGACAGCGATCTTCGCTGAGTATGAGGCAACACGGCCGCCAGGTACAGCTACGCAGACGACTATCCGGTCGGCATCCCGATCCCCCAACTCAATGTGAACGTTGACTTCATCAGGCAGCTCTGGGGCAAGCCGGAGATGGGTCAGGCCTTCCCGTCTGTGGCCACCGACCCACGAATCTGCGCACAGGTGGCCAAAGTGTGTCGGGCGTCGGCAACCCCTCGAGCTGCAAGCGCCCAGGCTCGCTACGCCTACACCGAGCTTGACGCTCGGTCGTCACTGCCTCTCGTCCGGGCCCCGACACTGGTGATGGTGAATGGCGGCGGTGGACAGTCGGCCTATGTACCTATTGCCCGCTATACCGCCGAACACATCGAGGGATCCAGGTTCATTGAGTTTGGCGGGGCGGACCCCATGTTCTTCGTCGGGCCGAACTCGGAGGTCATCGCCGAAGTCTCCGAGTTCCTCACCGGAGAGCGGGAGCTCGTCGAGAGTGACCGAATCTTGGCCACGGTGCTGTTCAGCGACATCGTCAGATCAACGGAACGAGCAGCGGCGGATGGAGATCATCGATGGAGATCGCTCCTCGACGCGCACGATGAAGTAGTTCGCCAACAGCTGACGAAGTTCATGGGGCGTGAGGTGAAACACACGGGCGACGGGTTTCTTGCTGCATTCGACGGACCTGCACGAGCCGTCCGGTGTGCACAGGCGATCGTCGATCGAGTCCAACCGCTCGGCATCGAAGTCAGGGTCGGGGTACACACCGGCGAGTGCGAGGTCCGAGGAGACGACTTGGCGGGACTCGCGGTGCACATCGGTTCTCGGGTGATGGGTCAGGCTGACGCTTCCGAGATCTGTGTGACGAGCACGGTCAAAGAGCTCGTTGCCGGGTCCGAGCTCAGTTTCACAGAACTTGGCGACTTCGCGTTGAAGGGAGTACCAGACCGCTGGCGGTTGTTCAGGGTGGATCGGGAGTGGACCCGCGGAGAGCGAGAGCCGTCTCCGTGAGATCTGAGCGCCACGGCTGCCGTTCGACCCCACGTCGAGCCGAATCGCAATCTGGCCTACTGGCTCGCGAGCTCGTGGGTGGTTCGTCGGCGATGCGACGTCATGGGACTCCAGCACCGATGCGATCACAACGAGTCCCCCCACATTCCTCCTGCTGGCCCGCGGACCCCAGAGCCGCCAGCGCCCCACCGTCCAGTCGGTACCCGGTCCACCCGTCCATCGGCCGGGCCCCGATCGACTCGTAGAAGTCGATGGCGGGCCGGTTCCAGTCGAGCACCGACCAGTCGATGCGTTGATCTGCCAGGTCGAGCATGAGCTCAGCCTGGTGACGCGAGTCCTTTTGCCCAGATCGGATATGAAGTCTCAACCAGGCACATCGGGCCTGGATTCCGATGTATGGATCGCTTGCCGAGTCACCTGAGAGGACGTAGGTTCGTCATCCGTGGCGCGTGACAGGATTCCCAAAGCCGCTGGGACCTACACAATGGCCGACATCCTCTTGAGGCATCCAACCCGCCTCCTTGGGCCACCTCGCCCGTACGCAGGGCGCATGGACAGGGAAGCCGTCCACCGCGGCGAATGTCGACAGGTTGCCTGCTGGCTGCGAGGGTCGTTTGATCCGTTTCCTCGGACACTGACTCATGGGATGCTCGTGATCGGCCAAGGCCGAGCACGGTGGTCTCCCTGGTCCCCGTTTTGGAGTACTCAACACCCGCCAACTGATTTCGAATTCACGATCTGCTTTGTCGACACTCGGACCACCACCAGCGGCGACGGCCCGCTCGGACGGACGCCGCGAACGGTGGTCGTCTGTGGGAGTGAGTCCCGCAATGTCAATATGATCGTTCCACCTGTCGACGTCCCACTTGTGCTGGACGCATTCAACGGAATGCTGACGGATCAATCCTGAGTCGTGCCCAGTGCATGCTTTAGAGCACCCGTTTGATGTGTCCCCGAGCACCGGGAGCGAGGCGCTCGGTCGTCTCCGCTGAGGCGCCACCGACCTGTTCGGGAAGGTCAGCGCTCCTCATGGCGGGTGGTCCCCAGCTCCGCCAGTGCGTCGCCGGACAGCCGGTACCCGGTCCATCCGTCCATCGGCACCGCCCCGAGCGACTCGTAGAAGCCGATCGCCGTCTTATTCCATCTGAGTACCGACCAGTCGACCCGGCCGTAGCCCCGGTCGTGGGCGGTGCGGGCCAGGTGGGCGAGCAGTGCCCGCCCGACCCCGTGGCCCCGGAACTCGGGCCGGACGTAGAGGTCCTCCAGGTAGATCCCCACCCGCCCGGTCCACGTGGAGAAGTTCCGGAAGTGGATGGCCGTGCCGATGACGGCACCGTCCACTTCGGCGACGGTGGCGAAGACCACCGGGAACTCGGCGAACAGAGCGTCCGTCAGCATGGTGGCGTCGACCTCCACGGCGTCGGGCTCCCGTTCGTAGGCCGCCAGCTCCTCGATGAGTTCGACCAGGACGGCCACGTCCGCGGCGGTCGCCGGTCGCAGCCTCACGGGACCAGCAGGACCCGGCCGAAGGCCTGCCGGCTCTCGATGTAGGCGTGGGCCTCACCGGCCTCCTCGAGCGCGAACCGGCGGTCGATCACCACCTGCAGGGACCCGGCGGCGATGTCGGCCAGATGGCCCTCGATCATGGTGTGGGCCCGGGTGCCGAGGAACAGCTCGGCACCCAGGAAGTAGCCCACCAGGGTCTGGTTGCTCGCCCGCATGGAAGAAATGTCGAGGGTGGACGGCGTCTCCCGGCCGGCGTCACCGAAGGTCACGCAGCGGCCCCGGTAGGCCAGGCAGAGGAGGCTGCGCTGGAGGTTGGAGCCCCCGACCGAGTCGACGATGACGTCGGCCCCCCGTCCGTCGGTCAGCCGGCGGACCTCCTCCACGAAGTCGGTCGTCGTGTAGTCGATGCCGTGGTCGAGCCCGAGGGCGGACAATCGCTCCAGGCGGTCGGCCGACGACGCGGTGGCCAGCACCCGGGCACCGGCCCGCTTGGCCAGCTGGATGGCGGCGATGCCGACGCCGCTGGCGCCGGCGTGGACGAGCGCGGTCTCGCCCGCCTGCAGCCGACCGAATTCGAACAGGCTGTCGTCGGCCGTCCCGAACGGTACGGGGACGCAGGCGGCCACTTCGGTCGCCATCCCGTCGGGCACCTTCCAGCAGAACGGCCGGCCGGTCACCCGCAGCTCGGCGTGGGACCCGTCGACGCCCACCGTCACGACCCGGTCGCCGAGGGCCAGGTCGCCCACACCGTCGCCGACCTCGACCACCTCGCCGGCGCACTGGTAGCCGACCACGTGGCGCACCGAGGTGAGTTCGCCGCCCAGCCGGTTGAGGGTGTCGCCGCCCTCGATGCTGACGGCCTCGACACGGATCAGGACGTCGCCCGGCCCGCACGCGGGGTCGGGCACGTCCTCGTAGCGGAACACGTCCGGACCACCCGTCTCGTAGTACACCGCTGCTTTCATGGCCCTCCCTCGGTCGGCTGCCCGTCACCCTATCGGGGGCGAAAACGGTGTGGACGCGGAGCGCCGACCCGACGAGACTGACCCGGGTCGCCGCTCCGGCGGCCCGATGGAGGGTGCATGCGACGAGGGGCACACGGGAGGCCACGGGCCGCCGGACACGCACGCCGGGGTGTGGCCGTCGCCCTGTTGGTGACGACCCTGGCGGTCGCGCTGCCCGTCCGGGCCTCGGCCGCCCCGGCCCTGGTCACCGTCCAGGTCGGTTCGGCCACGCTGACCCGTTGCGGCACCGCCCCGGTCGCCTACTGCGGTCGGCTGGCCGTCCCGTTGGACCGCGCCGACCCCGGCTCACCCCTGATCGGCGTCGTCTTCCGCTGGTACCCGGCATCGGCTCCCCCGGGCGGCACGGCGAAGGGAACGGTCCTGCCGGTCGAGGGCGGGCCCGGCTATCCGTCGATCGGGTCGGTACGGGGCGGGTACGACGTCATGTACGGCTCCCTGCTGACCGACCACAACCTGCTGGCCGTGGACCTGCGGGGGACCGGTGGCTCGACCGCGCTCGACTGCCCCGGGCTGCAGCAGTTCACCGGTCAGCCGGGCGGCCCGGCCTTCGCGGCGACCGCCGGGACCTGTGCGTCGGCCCTCGACCACCGGTGGCGGGACGCCGCCGGTCACTGGATCCACGCATCCGACCTCTTCACCTCGGCGGCGGCGGCGGCCGACGTGGCCGACATCGTCCACCTGCTCGGCCTCGGGCGGGTGGACGTGTACGGGGACTCGTACGGTTCGTGGTTCGCCCAGGTGCTGGCCTCCCGGTATCCCGCTCTCGTCCGCTCGGTCGTACTCGACTCCACCTACTCCACCGTCACCATCGACCCGTGGTACCGGAGCAGCCACACGTCGATGGCCGCTGACGTGGACGCCGCCTGCGCGCGTGCACCGGCATGTGCGTCGGCCGCACCCGGTCCCGCCTGGGACCGGGTGGCTGCCGCGGCGGCGCAGCTACGGTCGGCCCCGGCCTCGGGGGTGGTGCCCGATGCCACCGGACGGCCGGCCACGGTGACCATGGGCCTGGTCGGCCTGGTCGACCTGGTGAACGACGCCGCGGGTGACCCGCTGATCTACCGGTCACTGGATGCCGCCGACCGGTCGCTGCTCGCCGGCGATCCGGCCCCGCTGCTCCGGCTGTACGCCGAGCGGCTCGCCTCCGACGAGAACTACACGGGTACCCCGGCCTCCGCCTATTCGGGCGAGCTCTACCTGGCGGTGTCCTGCCTCGACTACCCGCAGCTGTTCTCCCTGGACGCGTCGACCCCGGGACGGGTCAGCCAGCTCGCCACCGCCGCTGCCGCGCTGCCCCCGTCCACGTTCGCTCCCTTCTCCACCGACGAATGGCTCCTCCAGGACCAGAACACCGAGGCGTACACGGCGTGCCTGGACTGGCCGGCACCGACGACCGCCGTGCCGCCGACGACCGGGTCACTACCGCTCCTGCCCGCCCGGGTCCCGGTGCTCGTCCTCGGTGGGGAGTTCGACACGTGGACACCGCCCGTCGACGTCCCCGGCATCCTCGGTCAGCTGGGTGGACACAGCCGGTTCGTCGAACTGGCCAATGCCACGCACGTGGTGGGTGAGGGGGACCAGGCCTGTGCGTCGACGTTGATCCAGGCGTTCGTCCGCAGCCCTGCCCGTCTCGACGCCCTGGACGCCTCGTGCGCGGCCGCCGTGCCGCCGATCCGAGCGGTGGGGCGGTTCGACCGGTCGCTCGACTCGGTGGTCCCGGTAGCCCCCGGCCCGGCGAACGACGCGTCCGGGCCGGCACTGCAGGCCGCGGCCGCCGCCGTGGCCACCGCGGGCGATGCCGTGGCCCGGGTCCAGGCGATCGGTGACGTCCCCGATGTCGGCCTGCACGGAGGGTCGGTGGTCCCCGGCCGCGGGGGCACCCGCCTGATGCTGACCGGGGACCAGTTGGTCCCCGGTGTCGTCGTGTCGGGCACGGTCGACGTGGGGCCGACGGACGTGGTCGCATCTCTGACCGTCGGCGGTGCCGGGGTCCCGTCCACCTCGGTCCGGGTCAGCTGGCCGACGTCCGGTGCCGGTGCGGACGCCCAGGTGACCGGCATCGGGGACGGCGTGACGCTCGTCGGGAGCTGTCCCGCGCCATAGCCCGTCCGGGACCGACACGGGGTGCGCCGGCGGTCTCCACCGATGGGTCGCCGGGTGCTGGACGGGGTTCAAGTTGACTGCCGGTCGGGCCGATGGTGGACCAGATGAATGCACGTCCTCCTGCCGATCCCCAAGGGGAGACCGAGGCGACTCCGGTCGCCACCGTCGGGGACGAACGCGTGGCGCTCGGGCTCGCCCTGCAGGCCCGGTCGGACGCCATCGGCAACCTGGTGGCCGAGCGGTTCCCCGAGTTCCTCCGCAGCGAGGCGTTCGCCTCCTCGCGTCTCGGCACCGAGCTGATCGGCCGGTGGCTCGCCACCGACCGGGCCGCCTCGCCCGAGGAGGAGCTCGCACTGTCGCGCCAGGGACAGCAGGTGGTCCTCATGGAGGTGGACCTCGCCATGGCCGTGAAGGGCTACCTGCACTGGCGGGACCTCTGCACGCTGGCCATCCAGGAGGATGCGGCCCGACTGGGGGCGGACGCCGACCTGGTCGAGCTGGCGTGCTCGGTGATCCGGCTCAGCTGCGACGGCGGCATGGTGCGGACCGTCCGGGCCTTCGACGAGACCCGCAGCATCCTCCAGGAACGGCTGCGCAAGGAGCAGGCGAACCTCTCCCACCAGGCGCTGCACGACGACCTCACCGGACTGCCGAACCGGACCCTGCTGGCCGACCGCCTGCGTCGGGCCGCCGGGGTGGCCGCCCGGTCTGGGATGGAGCCGATGCTCCTCTTCCTCGACCTCGACAACTTCAAGGCCATCAACGACCGCTTCGGCCACTCAGCAGGGGACAGCCTCCTGGTGACGGTGTCGGAGCGGCTCCTGGCGCTGGTGCGGGCATCGGACACCGTGGCCCGCCTCGGGGGCGACGAGTTCGTCATCCTGGCCGAGGATTTGGAGGAGCCGATGTCCGCCGCCCAGTCGCTGGCCGAGCGGATCCACCAGACGATGCGCGCCCCGGTCCGGGTGGGGGAGCGTGAGCTGCACACCTCGGTCAGCATCGGGATCACGACCGTGCAGCCCGACGCCGACCCGGACGACTGCCTGGCCCAGGCCGATGCCGCCATGTACCAGGCCAAGCGGAGCGGACCGGCCCACTTCGAGCTGTACGACCCGTCGATCGGGGACGACAGCCGGCGCGAGAGCCTGGTGGTCGACGAACTCCGGGTGGCCCACGCCAAGGGTGAGCTCAGCCTCGACTACCAGCCCATCTTCGCCATGGCGGGGGGTCGTCCCTCGGGCCTGGTGGGCATGGAGGCCCTCCTCCGGTGGTCCCATCCCGACCTGGGGAGCGTCCCGCCGGGCGAGTTCGTGCCACTGCTGGAGCAGAGCCGCCAGATCGTGCCCGTGGGCCGGTGGGTGCTGGAGGAGGCCACCCTCCAGTGCCGCGACTGGCAGGGCCAGGGCTTCCCGGACCTGGCCATGTCGGTCAACGTGTCGGCACGGCAGCTCCAGGACCCCGGCTTCTACGACGACGTCCAGGACGCGCTCGACGGCTCGGGCCTGCACCCTGACCACCTGGTCCTGGAGGTCACCGAGTCGGTGCTGGTGGTCGACATCCTGAAGATCGGCGCCATGATGCAGCGGGTACGCGAACTCGGCGTGCACCTGGCCCTCGACGACTTCGGCACCGGGTACTCGTCCCTCCTGTACCTTCAGGGCCTGCCCATCGACCGACTCAAGATCGACCGCAGCTTCGTGGCCGACCTGGATGCCGACGACCATGACGGCACCATCATCCAGACCGTGGTCGACCTGGCCCACGCCCTCGGCATCACCGTGGTGGCCGAGGGGGTCGAGACCCCGGCCGAGCTCCGCGCCGTCGGCACCCTGGGATGCGACGAGGCCCAGGGGTTCCACCTGGGGCGCCCGGCGGCGGCCCATCGACACCAGCTGGACCGCGCCGTGCAGGAGGTCGGTCCGTCACGGTGAGCCATCGGCGGGCCGGTCAGACGGCCAGTCGGGCGAAGGTGCGCTTCTGCGCCCAGTAGAGGCGGGGGAACTCCCCAGCCAGTTCGTCGTAGACGGTGACGGCGTCCGGGTCGGGTAGGTGGGTGGCGGCCACGGGGACGAGCCCCCGCACCTCGTGCGGGCCGACGGCGCCCAACGCCAGGCCGGCGATGAGCGCCGCACCCCGCAGGTTGGCCAGGACCGGGTCGGCCACCTGCTCCACCGGCCGGTCCAGCACGCTGGCGTAGATCGAGCACCACAGCGGTGACGTGGCGCCGCCACCGATGGCCCGGATGGTCCCGAGCGGCTGGCCCACGAACCGCTCGACGCGGCGGGCCAGCCACCGGGAATTGAGGGCCACCCCTTCGAGCACGGCGCGCACCAGGTCGGCCCGCGTGGTGCGCAAGGACAGGTTGTGGAATCCCCCACGGGCGTGCCGGTCGTCGACCGGCGACCGTTCACCGGCCAGCCACGGGGTGAACACCAGCCTCCCGCTGCCCGGCGCGGCCGTGGCGGCCAGCGCCGTCAGCTCGTCGAACGGGGCCCGCGCCGACGGATCGTCCCCGTCGAGGCAGTCGCGCAGCCAGGCGAGCGCCCCGCCGCCCGACTCCTGGTTGTTGGCCACGAGGCGCAGCCCGGGCAGGATCCCGGGGACCGTCGCCATCTGGTGGACGGCATCGGTCTTCTTCCTGGGGAACGGGCAGCTCACCCAGCTGGTGGTGGAGATGGCCACGTGCGGCTGGAGCGGGAGCACCGCCCCCGAGCCGACGCACGCCGAGTGCAGGTCCGGGGTGCCGGCCACGACCGCCACCCCGCGAGGGAGCCCGAGCTCGTCGGCCACCGCCGGCAGCACCGTGCCCACGACGTGGGCCGCCGGCCCCAGCGGCGGCAGCTTGGCGGCGGGCACGCCGGCGGCGGCCACCAGCACCGGGTCGTACCCGAGGGGGTCCGCCGTACGGGCGTCGGTCAGCCACGCACCGGCCATGGATGCGGCGGTGGCCGTCGCCGTGCCGGTGAAGCGCATGGACAGGTAGTCGACCGGCTCCAGGTACCAGCGCGCCGCCCGGGCCACGTCGGGCTCGTCCCGTTCGAGGTGGAGCATGTGCCCGATCGGGTCGGCCCCCGACGTCGAGGGGGCGCCCCCGCTGCGGCGGATCCACCGGAGCGCGGCGGCGGGGGCGTATCCGGCGAACGGCCCGCCGATGACGGCGCGGGAGTGGGGCGCGCCCCGCGTGTCCGACCACAGCTGGCAGCGGCCCACGGGCACGCCGGCGGCGTCGACGGGCACCGTGCTGGCCCACTGCCCGGTGCACGACACGGCCACCACCCGGCCCGGGTCGACGGCCCCCGACGCCAGGGCCCGTCGGGCCGATCCGCGGACCAGGTCCCACCACTCCTCGGCATCCTGGGTCGACTCGCCGTCGGACCCGGTGCGCGTCGCCACCGGACGGTGCTCGTGCCAGGCGATGTCACCGGCCAGGGACACCAGTCCCACCTTCGGACCGCCGGTGCCCAGATCGACGGCCAGGACCCACCGTTCGTGGCGCGTCCCGGGCGACCCGCCGGGGGTCGGGTCAGGCATCGCCCGGGATCGACTGCTGGGCGTCCATCATCTCGCCCATCATCATCCGGATGAACTCGTCGGCCTCGTCGGTCATCCCCCCGGCGACGCCTCCGTAGACGGCGCCTGAACGCGGTGCCCCGGCCTGGGCGACGGCGTGGACGACGGCGTCGGACAGGTCGGCGGCGAACGCGTCGGCCACCCCGGGCTGGGTCTGCGGCCGGGTGACGGCCATGTGCAGGGCGTTCGGGTACTGCTGGCCGTTGAGGCGCCACCCCCGTTCCCGCAGGAAGTCGTTGACGTGGTAGATGTCGAAGTCGTCGGAGGTGAAGCTGAACAGGAACGACGGATCGCCCAGGATGCGCAGCTCCGGATGGGTGCGCACCGACGCCTGCATGGCGGCCGAGGTGGCGAAGATCTGCTCGGCGTAGCGGCGGTAGCCCTCGCGTCCGAGCTGCACCATCGATGCCCAGGTGGCGGCCAGGAGGCCCCCCGACCGCGAGCCGTCCATGCCCGGTGAGCAGTACTTGCCCCCGGTCCACGAGGTGTTGAAGAAGTACTGGGCGTTGCGGAGCGCCTTGTCGCGGAACGAGAGCACCGAGGTCCCCTTCAACGCATATCCGTACTTGTGGGTGTCCGCCGAGATCGAGGTCACCCCCGGGACCCGGAAGTCGAAGCGCGGGATGTCGTAGCCGAGCTCCTGGCCGAACGGGAGGATCCATCCGCCGAGGCAGCCGTCGACGTGGAGGCCGATCCCGTGCTCGAGGGCGATGTCGGACAGCGCCTCGATGGGGTCGACGGTGCCGTAGCCGTAGTTGCACGCCGACCCGACGAGGGCGATCGTGGCGTCGTCCACCGCCCCGGCGACCCAGTCGGTGTCGACCCGCGTGGTGACCGGGTCCACCGGCGCCACCCGCAGCTCGATGCCGAACAGGTGGCACGCCTTGTCGAACGCCGGGTGGGCGGTCTCGGGCTTGATGACGTTCGGGCGCACCACATCCCGGGTGAGGACCGCGTGGTCGCGGTAGGCCAGCAGCGCATGGCAGATGCTGCCGGTGCCTCCGGAAGAGAGCAGTCCGACGGGCTCGGAATCGGTGACCGCCTCGGCGTGCAGCAGGTCGAGGGTCATGGCGATGACCTCGGCCTCGAACCGGGTGGCGCTCGGGCACATGTCGCGCTGGAGGACGTTGACGTGGGAGAAGAGCGAGAACGCCTCGTTCAGGAAGGCGTAGTGGTCGTGGTCACCGCAGTACATCGTGCCCGAGCAGCGGCCGGACTCCCAGGAACGGTCTTCCTCGGCGGCCATCGAGCGCAGCTCGTCGAGCACCTCGGCCCGGGGTGTCCCGTGCTCGGGGAGCGTCCGGTGGACGGGGACGCGGTCGGCGTAGGGAAACGTGCTCATCGATCGGCTCCTCGGGCGGTCGCGGACGGCGGAAGCACCGTCACGGGCACGGTACAGCCTCGCCGGGGCCATGGAGACGCAGGGCCGGACCGGGCCACTTCACCCCGCTGACCAGGAAGGATCCCGGTAGCAGGCGCCCGAGCCGTTCAAGTTGCCCCGGTGGGGTGCCGATGTCTCGTTGTGGAGTGGATCCCCGCGGCGGACCCGAGGCAGTCGGAGGACGACGGCGCGCTCAACCGCGTGATGTGCGGCCGGATCGCCGCCATCGCCCTGGTGGTGGCGAGCCTGCTGCTGATGGCCTCGGATCTGGCCGTCCCCGGGAGCATGTCGACGGGGGCAGTCCTGACGGCCTGCATCGTCTCGATGGCCGTCGGCGTCGCCGCCTGGTGGTTCCCCTGGGGCCGGTTCGGCCGGTGGACCGTCCTCGCCGTCATCCCCTTCGCCTTCGTGGCCGTGGGCATGACCTGGGTCTTCGCCGACCGCAACGGCTTCAACTACTCGGTCACCTTCGTCCTGATCTTCGCCCTGGTCGGACTGGCCCTGCCCCGATGGACATCGCTCCGACTGGCCCCGCTCCTCGTCCTGGCCTATCTGCTGCCCCTGGCCGCCACCCCGGGGCCGCTGGCCACCACCGGCCTCGGGTCGGCCATCTTCGCGGTGCCGATCTGCATCCTCCTGGGCGAGGCCATCGCCTGGGGGATGCACCGTTTCGCGGTCGCCGAGGGCGAGGTGGCCGAGAGTGCGGCGAGCATCCAGCGGCTGTTCGACGAGGCGCCGATCGGAATCTCGCGCTGCGCCCCCGACGGCCGGATCATCGAGGTCAACCACGCCTATGCCGAGATCCACGGCTACCGGCGCGAGGACATGGTGGGGATGCCCATCCGGGACCTGATCCACCCGGACGACCGCCAGGCGAACAAGGAGAACTTCGCCCGGCTGCTGAGCGGCGAGGTCGACCGCTTCCATATGGAGCGCCGCAGTCTCCGCGCCGACGGGGGGACCGCCTGGGTGTCGCTCAACGGGTCGGTCGTCCGCGACGCCCAGGGCAACCCGCTGTTCATGATCGGCCAGGTGGAGGACATCACCGAGCGGCACGCCCTGCGCGAGCAGCTGGCGCTCCACGCGGTCACCGATCCGCTGACCGGACTGCCCAACCGGAAGCTGTTCATGGAGCACCTGGACGTGGCCCTGCACGACGCCGAGTCGAACGGCCGGCACGTGGCGCTGATGTTCCTCGACCTCGACCGGTTCAAGCTGGTGAACGACGGCATCGGGCACGATGCAGGGGACCGACTGCTCCAGCGGGTCGGCCAGCGCCTGCAGCACGCACTGCGCCCCGAGGACTTCCTGGCCCGCTTCGGCGGTGACGAGTTCACCGTCCTGTGCGAGGTGGACGATGAAGACGACGTGGCCGAGATCGTGGGTCGGCTGCGCAAGTCGATGGCCACACCGGTGTCCGAGGCCGATTTCGAGCAGTTCGTGACCCTGAGCATCGGCGTGGCCCTGTCCACGTCGGACACGATGCTCCCCTCGGCACTCCTGCGGAGCGCCGACATCGCCATGTACCGGGCCAAGCGGTCGGGGCCCGGCCGCTACGTCGTCTACGCGCCGGAAGGCGACGACGAAGGACAGAACCTCCGGACGACGAACGAGCTGCACCGGGCCATCCAGGAGGGTCAGCTGGTGCTGCACTACCAGCCGTTCGTCGACGTGGAGCGGCTGAGCGTCTTCGGCACCGAGGCGCTGGTCCGGTGGAACCATCCGACCCGCGGGCTCCTGCCGCCGTCGGAGTTCGTCGACCTCGCCGAGGAGTGCGGGCTGATGGTCGACCTGGGTTCGTGGGTGCTGCGCGAGGCATGCCGCCAGGGCGCGACCTGGATCGCGGCCGCGGTGGCCGGGGGGAGCACGACCGGACTTCCGTCCCTGTCGGTCAACGTCTCGCCCCAGCAGCTGGCCGAACCCGGGTTCTGCGAGTTCGTGGTGTCGGTGCTCGTCGACACCGGGTTCCCGGCCGACCGGCTGTGGCTCGAGATCACCGAGGGCGCCCTGATGCGCGACCCGGCCGCCGCCATCGCCATCCTGCGGTCCCTGCGGGCGCTCGGGGTGCACCTGGCCATCGACGACTTCGGCACCGGCTACTCCTCGCTCAGCTACCTGAAGCGCCTGCCGGTCGAGGCGCTCAAGATCGACCGCAGCTTCATCGAGCACATCGAGACGGGCTCCGACGACCGTGCCATCGTCGAGGCCATCGTGGCCCTGGGCCGCACGCTCGGGCTCCAGGTGGTGGCCGAGGGGATCGAACGGCCGGGCCAGGCCATCGAGCTGGCCGCCCGCGGCTGCCGCCTGGCCCAGGGGTTCCTCTACGGCCGTCCGACGGATCCGGGTCTGATCGGCCCGAAGCTCCCGGTGTCGATCTCCGACTGGGAGGTCGGGAGCCGGCTCACCCCCGTCTGACCGGCACCGGACGGTGACCGGACCGGCACCCGGTGGTGATGCCGGGCCGGACGGATCCACGACCGCCGTGGGTCGGTCATGAGCCCGCCCGCTCGAGCAGGACCTGGCCGATCCCCACCTGGGCGTGCACGACGAGCTGCGGCCGGGCCGGGCCGAACGCGGTCATCGGAACAGCGAAGGCCGATGGCCCGGACGACCCGTAGGCCACCGTACCGATGCCGCTGCGGGCGTCGACGTCCACCACCGCGCCGAGTGGGACGTCGACGACGAGTTGGCCCACGGCGACCGACGCGGTGACGGTGCGCGTCCCGACGCCCAGCGGGGTGTGGGTCAGGTCGATGGTCAGGGTGCCGATGGCCATCCGGTAGGTCGGCTGCAGCTGGGCCTGCGTGGTCGGCTGGACCACCCGTTGCCCGATCCCACCGGTCATCGGCACCCCGGTCATCGCCACCGCGGTGAAGAACGCCCCGGTGGCGAGGATGACCAGGCTCAGGACGACGAGCGCCAGGGTGAGCAGCAGCCGTCCGACGGTGGGG
>Ga0302202_10004631_pt1 | contig 14385 bp, 6 predicted proteins | sample II_Bog_N3_3_FD_194579 | JGI IMG/M metagenome (GOLD analysis project Ga0302202, IMG submission 194579) | Peat permafrost microbial communities from Stordalen Mire near Abisko, Sweden - II_Bog_N3_3 | ecosystem: Environmental > Terrestrial > Soil > Wetlands > Peat | place: Sweden: Abisko, Stordalen...
GCGGACAGGGCTGCGCGGAAGCTCCTTGTGGTTTCCCGGGGCGTGCGGCGCGGGCACCGGACATCCGGGGCGGTAGCCGGGCTCGCCCGCTTCCTCGGGGTCAGGAGCGGCTAGCCCGTAGCGCCCAGGATCGGCACCTGGCCCTCTGCCCGGGCGGGCTCGAACCAGGTCGACGGGTCGCTGTCGCGCGCGAAATCGGGGCAGTTCTCCGCAAGGCTCTTGCGCAGGCGCTCGCGGGCCCGCGCGATGCGGCTCTTCACGGTCCCCACGTTAATCCCAAGCGCGCTCGCGATGTCCTCGTACGACTGGTCGAGCACGCTCCGCATCGTGAGGATGTTGCGATGCGACGGCTCGAGTTTTTCCAGGCAGGCCTCGACCCTTTCGACGAATTCGTTGCGGGAGCTCTCCTGCGAGGGGTCCGCCGAGCCCGTGGCGAGAAGGTCGGCGAAGGTTGAGTCGCTCTCAGCGCTCATCGTTGCGTCCAACGAGAGCGTCGCATGCCGGCGCCTCCGGAAGAAATACCAGTAGCGGTTCCTTGCGAGGTTAACGGCGATCCGGTGCAACCAAGTGGCGAGGGACGAGTCGCCCCTGAAGTTCGCGAGCCCGCGGTGGGCCCGGATGAAGGTGTCCTGGGTGATCTCCTCCGCATCGGCGTGGTTGCGCAAGAGCGCCATCGCCGCCGCTAAAATTCGCGACCGATGGCGGCTCATAATCTCCCCGAATGCGGGTTCATCCCCGCGCTTAAACCTGCTCACGAGTTCGGCGTCCTGTATGGCTTCGGTGTTCATACGAGTGTTATCCATACCTCGCTTCGTGCCATCGTATCCAGTGTTATCCTAAGTTAATGCACCATAATTAATTATAATTTTTCATGTGAAATTTGGTGAATTTTTTCACGGGAAAAGTCGTGCATTTTGCAACCCAAATTCAAAGTAATCCGGCATTCGGCACGGACCCTGCATGTCACCACAGGGTAACTTTTGTGCGACACAGGTTGATCCTCAACTTCGATGCTTGACTGGGGTACGGGTCGGCGATGTGGCTATCGGCTTAGATTAAAGGTTTTTTAACACACCAAGCGGTCCCGCACCTACGGGACTGTAGAACAAGGCAAGCTTACACCTATGAATAAAACGATCCGTTCGGCTAATTGGATTTGGTCCGGGGTCCTAGCCCTGGTCCTCATGACGGCTACAATGTTCGGCCAAGGCGTCACGACGTCAGGTATATCAGGATTCGTTACCGACAAGAACGGCACACCGATTTCCGGTGCCAAAATCGTGGTGACCCACGTTCCTACCGGGACCCGTTACCTGACCGTCTCCAACAAATCCGGCACGTATGCCATAGACGGTCTCCGTCCAGGCGGCCCGTACGCCATCGAGGCCACCGCTCCAGACGGCACGACGGCCCAGGAATCCGAGCTCTTCGTCGACGTCGGATCGAATCTAAGCGAGAACCTCAAGCCGGGCTCGGAGATCGTCACCCTCGCCGCTGTTCGGGTCGGCGCCACGCGCGACACCAAGTTCGACGGAAGCTCAATGGGCACCTCGATGGCGTTCAACGCTAAGGACATCGCGACGGTCAATAGCGTGCGCCAGGATATTCAGGACATCGAGAACCTCGATCCCCGCACCAATCTTCAGCAGAGCGCCAACGGCGACGCCAACTATACGCTGAGCGTCCAGGGTCAAAACCCCCGTGAGAATCTGGTGCTGGTAGATGGCGTGTCGGCCTCCGACAACTTCGGCCTCAATTCGAACGGCTACGCCGGTCTTCGCAACCCGCTTCCCCTGGACTGGATCGAGTCGTTCACCTTCGACCTCAACACCTATGACGTCGCTTACAGCGGGTTCGTCGGTGCGGTGGCCGACGCGACGCTCAAGTCCGGAACCAACCAGTTCCACGGCGACCTTTACGAATTGTACACCGGCACGAACTTCCGTGGCCCCGACCCGGTCCCAAACCCGCTCGGTGCCCACGAGCAGATGCAAGCTCGCACGTCCGGTGCCACCTTCGGCGGCCCGATCCTCAAGGATAAGCTCTTCTTCTTCGTCGGTTATGAGGCATTCCGCGAGGTCGCCCAACCGACCCCACCGACTTTCAATCCGTTCGATACCGCAGCGGACACAGCCGTCATTGACCAGATCCTTGCCGTTGCCAAGAGCGAGGGTTACGCGGAGCAGGGCTCCTACGTCACGTCGGCCCATACCTGGCAGCAAAACTTTGTGGCCAAGGTAGACTGGAACATCTCGGACAACCACAAGTTTGACTTCACGTTCCGCCACAACGACGGTCGCAGCCCGCTCGAGTACAACTACACCTCGAGCTTCGAGACCTCGCTCAGCGGTTCCTGGTATGACTCCCACCGCGTCGACCAATCCTACACCGCAAAGTTCAACAGCGACTGGAACTACATCATTCCCGGTCTGACGACAGAACTGGAGGGCACCTTCCGCCTGTACAACGGCACAGCGATTCCCGAGGGCACGCTCTGGCCGGCTACCACGATCATTCTTGGAAACTTCGGATCCTATCCGACCGGCGCCGCCCCGACGGAGTTGTTCCTTGGCACGTCCGCGAGCTATCAGGACAACAACCTGCACACCCAGGAAGTTGAGGAGCATTTCTACGCCGACTACGCCCTGGGAACCCACACGTTCAAGTTCGGCGCGGCATTTGACCGCGTGCAGCTCACGAACACGTTCATCCAGAACACCCTTGGCTCGTACACGTTCTCAAACGTCCAGGACTTCCTCAACGCGACGCCGACCGGCGCGACGCAGACCGTCGCCTCGCCCGGCTTCACGTTGTCCCAGTCGGTCGCACATTTCTGGCAGCTGAATATCGCCCCTTCGCTCCAGGATACGTGGAAGCCAATTCCGAACCTGACGCTGCTCGGCGGCGTCCGCCTCGACTATCCGTATATGAATCAGGAGCCGCCGCTCAGCACGGTCTTCCTAAACTCCGCGGGCTTCCCCAACACCCAAACGATCAATGGTCATTACGTGATCTCGCCCCGCTTTGGATTCAACTGGGACGTCTCGAAGGACGAGACCACGCAGATCCACGGCGGCGCGGGCCTCTTCGTGGCCTCCCCCCCGTATGTGTGGTTGGAAAATTCGTTCAACAACGCGGGGCTAACGACTTCGGCGTCCGTGACGAACAGTGCCAAGATCATCCCGGGATATACCTTTGCAGGAGCAAATACGGGGCCTGTTCCGGCTAATGCGGGTGCACCGGCAGAGAACATCGACTTCATCTCGCACGATTTTCAGGATCCGGCCAACTGGAAAGAGAACATCGCGATCGACCACAAGCTGCCTTTCGGGAACATCACGGTCACAGCCGAAATCGACCTGAGCCAGGTAGAGAAGGACATCTACTACACGTCCAACAACCTGAAGCTGGCGACCAGTGGCCCGGCTACCATGCCGGACGGCGCGATTCGCTACAACGGGAATATCACCCCGTCAAATATCGGTAGCGCCTACTTTGTCCCCGGGTACACGACCAGCAACTTCTACACGAGCGTCTCGAGCCAGGGATCGGCGGCGTTGGAGACCAATCCGAAACTATCGCAGGTCCTGGAGCTGAACAACACCGACAAGGGTGGCTCGCAGGAGTACACGCTTCAGATCCAGCGCAAGATGAAGGACAGCTGGGCGTGGAGCCTCGCCTACACCCACACGCATGCCACGCAGGTGGCCGAGCTCGGTGGCACGACTGCATCCGGCGGCACCACAAGCCCGTTCGTCAACCCGAATGACAACATCGCCTATCGCTCGGAGTACGCCATCCCTGACAAGTTCATCGTGACCCTGGACAAGGAGATCAACTTCTTCAAGAAGCCCCACGCGGAAACGACCTTCACGGCGCAGTATATCGCTCAGAGCGGCCAGCCCTACAGCTTCGTTTTCAAGGGTGATGCCGACGGCTCGGGCAACAACAACCAGCTCTTCTACGTGCCGTCGGGTCCGAATGACCCGAACGTCCAGTGGATCAGTGCCGCTGAGGAGAACAACTTCTTCAACGTGTGGCTGCCTTCCCATCCGACCCTTGAAAAATACATGGGCAAGATTGCGCCCCGTAACGCCTTCGCGGGCGCCTGGCAGCACACGCTTAACGCCAGCCTAAGCCAGTCGATCCCGGTGTGGCGCGACATTGACGTCAAGCTGTTCGCGACGATGTTCAACTTCGCGAACCTCTTCAACAAGAAGTGGGGTATCGTTGAAAACTATGGCCAGTACAACTATCCCTATGGCGAGCAGACGGTCGCGGGAACGGGGTACAATGCGAAAACAAACCAGTACTTGTATACGTTCAATCCCGGCACCCTCGGTGCGCCGCAGGTCTACTCAGACATGTCGCGCTGGTACATGCAGGTCGGCGTGAAGCTCGAGTTCTGATCGAGCTCCGTTTCTCAGCTTCAAGCCGCCGCGCTTTCGGGCGCGGCGGCTTTTTTCTGGGTGGCGACAAGGGCCAAGCAACTCGGCGTACGGCGGGCAGGCGCCTTCCGTAGCCCGGGCTTTCCGTCGATGGGAGGCCGGATGCGAGGACGGGAGATCCGGGAAATTGAAAGGCTCGCTTCCATTGGGGCCTGATTGCTACAAATTCATTCGCAGCATCGATATGCGCAAGAATCAAGACGGCGGGTCAAACCGTGCTTCCTCGGGTCGTGGCGTCCTCCTCCTGGGCTCCGTGTTTCTGGTGCTTGGTTGCCTAGCCGCTTACGTTGGAAGTTACCGGGGGCCGTTCCTCTACGACGATCGCGGGTCGGTAATCGACAATCCGACCATCCGCCAGTGGTCGACGGCGTTTCGGCCGCTGGCGTCAGGCTGGCCCGTGAGCGGTCGGCCGATTCTAAATGCGAGCTTTGCGGCGAACTATGCTTTCTCGGGGCTCGATACGCATGGGTACCATGTGACGAATTGGTTGATCCATGTTGGGGCAGGCTTGCTCCTCTTCGGCCTCTGCCGACGGATCCTAATGCGCGTGCCCTCGATGGCGGCGTCCGCAACGGGCATAGCGTGGGCAACGGCATTGTTCTGGATGCTCAGTCCCCTTCAGACCGAGTCGGTCACCTATGTTAGCCAACGGGCCGAGTCGCTCATGGGACTGTGCTACCTGGGATGCCTCTACGGCTTTATCCGGGCCTATGGGGGTGAGGCCACTTCGCTCGGCTGGGCCACGGTGTCGGTGGCCGCTTGTTTTGTTGGCATCGGCTGCAAGGAGGTAATGGTGACGGCGCCCGTCGTCGCCTTGGTTTGCGACCGGGTCTTCGTGGCGGGTGGCTGGAAAGCGGCTCTGGCCGCCCGGCGTTGGTACTATTGCGCATTGGTCGGCTCATGGGTCCTTTTAGGCGTCTTGATGCTGGGGACGGGGATGCGCGGGGGCACCGTCGGCTTCGGTGCCGGAATAGCCTGGTGGGCCTACGCAGTTACCCAGTTCCGCGCAATTGCGACCTACCTGCAGCTTTCGTTTTGGCCAAGTCCGCTTCTCTTTAGCTACGGCCTGACCCTCGGGGGGCCGTACGTGCCGCTGATAATCGACGCTGTGCTTGTTCTCGGATTGGCAGGCGTCTCGGTGGCGGGTGCCGTGAGGGGGTCGAAGCTCGGGTTCTTGGGGGTGTGGTATTTCGCTATCCTCGCCCCGACGTCTTCGATCATGCCGGTCTCAACCGAGCTGATTGCGGAGCATCGGGTGTACCTTTCGCTTGCGGCGGTTGCATGCCTGGCGGCGGTCGCGGGCCACGCCATTTTCAGCCGACTTGGCAGGGCCATAGGCGGAGGAGCGGGCCTGGTGACATTTCTCGGGGTGGGCGCCTCGGTCGCCGTCGCGGCAGCGGAGATCGGGGCGACGCGGTCGCGCAACAAAGTCTATTCGAGTGATTACGCGCTGTGGGCGGACACCGTGGCCAAGTCCCCGGACGATGCCGGCGCCCGGAACAACCTGGGCAACACCCTGGTTGAAGCAGGTCGAATCGACGAGGCGATCGAGCAGTTCCGGGCGGCTTCCCGGATTTCCCCAGGATACAGCGATCCCCACCAGAATCTGGGTAACGTGCTGACCCGGATGGGCCGCGATGCCGAGGCGGTCTCTGAATACCGACTGGCGCTTCCCGGGAACCCTACCAACGCGAACGTGCTCTACAACCTTGGGCGGACACTCCAGAAGACGGGTGACGCGGCGGGTGCGACCGAGGCCTTCGATCAGGCGCTTGACGGGCGAAGCGAGTCGGCTGTCGTGTGGTACAACCTGGGCAACGCCTTCATGGACGAGGGGCGCTCGGGCAAGGCGCTTGCCGCGTTTGGAAAGGCCCTGGCATTGCGTCCGGACTACCCAGACGCCCTGCTCAATCATGCCGGGCTCCTGGCCCAGAACGGCCAGGTTGGTGCGGCCATCCTTGAGTTTCAGAGGCTGGTGAAGCTCGAGCCTGACGCGCCGGACGTTCACAACGACCTGGGCACCCTCCTGGCGCAATCCGACGACATGGCCGGGGCGAAGCGGGAGTTCAGGGAGGCCGTCCGGCTGAAACCGGATTACGCCGAGGCGAGGAGCAATCTGGAGCGGGCGGAGGCGCTAGGAGCCCGGCAATCACGATGACCGCGACCGTTTCCGGAAACCGGCTCGGCTCTGCCGGAATTGCCGTTGCCATCGCGGTCGCGTCGTTCGCGGCCTATTGGCCCGCGATAAACGGGGGCTGGCTGTGGGACGACAGGCTTGAGATTGTTGACAACCTGAACGTCCACGCGGCCTCCGGTTGGTGGCGCTGCTGGGTCGACCCGGAGGGTATGGACTACTTCCCGATCAAGGGAATGGCCCAATGGGCCGAATGGCACCTCTGGGGAGACCTCACGACCGGCTACCATGTGGCGAACGTCGCGTTGCATGTCGTCGCATCGCTGCTGGCCTGGAGGCTGTTTGCGCGGCTCGGGTTTGCGTTCGGGTGGGTAGGCGGCGCGGTCGTGGCGCTCCACCCGCTGGCCGTCGAGTCGGTCGCTTGGATTGCCGAGTTCAAGAACGAGCTTTCCCTCGTCTTTCTTCTGGTGGCAGCCAACGGCTATGTCGCTTCGGAGCAGGGCGGGTCCAAAAGGTCCTATGGGTTGGCCATAGCGGCCTTCGTCCTGGCGCTCCTGAGCAAGAGCACGGTGGTGATGTTCCCGGTGGCCTGCCTTTTTTACGACCTGTGGGCAAAGCGGCGAATCGTCTGGCGCGACCTGCTCCGGGCGGCACCCTTCTTCTTGGCGTCCCTTTTGCTCGGTCTGGTGACTGTCGCCTTCCAGTCCAGGCGGGCGATCGGCCTGGCTGGTCCGATGCCCGGACTGCACGATCGCGTGGGCCAGGCGGGCTGGAGCCTCCTCGCCTACCTTGGGCACGCGGTGCTTCCCCGGCACCTGGCTCCGATCTATTTGCCGGTTGCCGCCGATTTGCCCGTGGTTGTCCCGTGGGTGCTTCTTTGCCTCATCGCCGCGGCTCTGTGGATCGCCGGCGGCATATGGCGCCGCCACGGGCTTATCGCCCTGGCGGTCTTCTCGGCGCTCCTCGCGCCGATCCTCGGGTTCCTGCCGATGTCCTACTTGCGGGTGGCTCCCCGTGCCGATCACCTTGCCTACATTGGCCTCATTCCACTGGGGGCGCTCGCGTCCGGAATTGCGGGGCTGGTGGCGGCCTCGAAGCGGTGGCTCGGAGCCGTAGCGATCGGCTGCATCCTGGTCGGCTGCTTCGCCGGCACCCGATCGCACGCGGCGATTTTCGCCAGTCCGCGCGCCCTCTGGTCGGCGGCGACCGAGCTCTCTCCGCGATCCTGGCTAGCCGCTGCCAACCTTGGCAAGGTCGCGCTGGACGAGGGGCGTTTCCGGGACGCGGCGGCGCTGCTCGATCGTGCCGAGGCGTTCAGGCCGGACTCTGCGGAGGTCAGGCTCGATAGGGGCAACGCCTACAAACAGCTCGGCCAACCCGGCGTGGCCGACGCCGAGTACAGAAAGGCGATAGCGCTGGATCCGTCGTTTCCAGGGGCCTACTACGATCTCGGGGTTTTCCTGCTAGAGGGGGGCGACGCTGTGGGAGCTTCGGGGGCCCTTAAGGAGGCGCTGCGTCTCGACGCGAACGATGCGGCCGCGCACAACGATTTTGGGTTGGCGTTGAGCCGGACGGGGGATGTTCGCCACGCGAGAATGGAGTTTGCGGAGGCCATCCGGCTGGATCCGGGCAACAAGGAGGCCCACCTCAACCTGGGAAACCTCCTCGCAAGGGAGGGGGATCCGGCTGCTGCGATCCGACAGTACCGGCTCGCGCTAGCGATTGATCCAACGTACGCGGCGGCCAAGGCTAACCTGGCGGCGGTCCTGCGGGCGTACGGACGACCTTCCCCGGATGATGGCGTCCCAGGTCCGAGGCCGTGACGGATCATCGCTCCAGCACGCACCTGTTGCCGGCGGGTTGGGGCGCCCGGTGTTCCCAATACGTTCTGCTCTGCCTTGGGCTCGTCGCGGTGTATTGGCCGGCGTTGCAGGGTCGGCTGCTGTGGAACGATCCCGACTATGTGACGAGGCCGGAGTTGCGGTCGCTTCACGGACTGTCGCGAATCTGGTTCGAGCCGGGGGCGACCGAGCAATACTATCCGCTGCTTCATTCGGTCTTTTGGCTCGAGCACCGGATGTGGGGAGAGGATGCCTTGGGCTATCACCTTGTGACGCTGGCGTGGCACGCGCTCGCCTGTATCCTCTTCGGCCTGGTCCTCGAAGCGCTTGCCCTGCCGCCCGCAGGGGGTGGCGAGTCCGGCTTTCCCCGAAGAGCCGTTGGCCTGGCCGTGGCGCTCTTCGCCTTCCATCCGGTGTGCGTCGAGTCGGTTGCTTGGATTTCAGAACAGAAGAACACCCTCTCTTTGGTGTTTTCCCTGAGCGCCGTTTTGGCCTACCTGCGCTACGAGGATCGTCGGACGGGCGGATCGTACGCGCTCGCCACGTTCCTGTTCGGGTGCGCGGTACTGAGCAAGAGCCTGACGGCGACGATTGCCCCGGCCCTGATGGTGCTCGCCTGGTGGCGTCGGGGACGCCTGGAGTGGCGGCGCGACATCTTACCCCTGCTCCCTTGGTGCGCTGCGGGCGCGGCTGTCGGCCTTTTTACCGCCTGGGACGAACGGCATTTTGGCGGCGCGGAAGGCGTTCGCTTTGATCTCACGGGCGCCGAGCGATCGATCGTGGCGGGAAAGGTGGCTTGGTTTTATCTCGGCAAGCTCGTCTGGCCGCATCCGCTCATCTTCTTTTATAGGCGTTGGGCGGTCGATTCGGGGTCGCCTGGCCAATACTTGGGGCTCTTAGGAACGGCCGCGGCGACGCTTATCCTTCTTGCGCTCGCAAAGCGATGGCGCGGTCCCCTAGCCGTTTGGCTACTGTTTGTTGGAACGCTATTCCCGGTGATGGGCTTTCTGAATGTGTACGCGTTCGCGTTCTCCTATGTGGCCGACCATTGGCAATACCTGCCGATGCTGCCGGCGATAGCGGGCGTTGCCGCATGGGCGACCTCGGGCCTGAGTCAACTGGGCCGCCGCGCTTCCCGGGCCATTGAGGGCCTGGTGATTGGCATCCTGGCGATTCTTTCATGGCACCAATGCCACCTTTACGCCGATGTGGAGTCCCTTTACCGCAAGACCCTCGAACTGAATCCTGCCGCGTGGCTCGCCCACGCCAACCTGGGGACCCTCGAGCTCAACGAAGGCCATCCGGAACAGGCGGTCCCCGAATTTTCCGCGGCGATCAGGCTCGTCCCGTCCTATCCCGAGCTCCGTGCCAATCTCGGCGACGCGTATGTGCTCCTCAATCGTTACCCGGAGGCCATTTCAGAGTATGGGGAGGCGATTGCCTTGCGCCCGGATTACGCCGTGGCGCAGGTGAACCTAGCCCGGGCGCTGGTCGTTACCGGGAGGGCGCAGGAGGCTATCCCTCATTATCTCGAGGCCCTCAAATACCAGCCGAACCATGCCGATTGGCAGCTGGGACTCGGGGTGGCTTACGCGGAGGCGGGAAATGCCGCGCAGGCGCTGGAGCATGACCGTGCTGCGATCGCCCTCGACCCGGGCTTTGCGGAGGCGCACAACAACCAGGCCACGATCCTTGCAACGCTTGGACGGGTCGACGAATCCCTGGAGGAACTGCGGGCGGCTCTCCGGCTCAAGCCGGACTACGGTGACGCCAAGAGGAACCTCGCCGCGATCCTTGAGCGCACTTCCAGCGAGGAGGCGAACCGGGGCGACCTTGGTCACGCCATAGCGGGATACCGCGAGGCGGTGACGGTGGAGCCCGGCGACGCGGACGCGAGGTCCGACCTCGGGCTTGCGCTGGCGATAACGGGGCAGGTTGCCGATGCGTTAAAAGAACTGACCGAGGCCGTGCGGTTGGCGCCCCGGTCGCCTAGGGCGCATGCCTACCGGGGCTTCGCCCTGGCTCGCGCAGGTCGGTATGCCGAAGCCTTGCTGGAGTACGATGCATCCCTAGCCCTAAACCCCGGCGACGCGGACGTCCTCTTCCAGCGAGCGCAGGCGCAAGGGGCGCTGGGCGCCCCCCGATGAGCGCCATGGTATCCACCGGGGTCCCCTTGCCATGACCGCGCCCGCCCCGCAATCTGCGGCGATGTCGATTCCTGACACCCGCGCGCCGCGGCTGGGCGCCGAGACCCGATCCACGGCCTTGTGGGCGGCGGTGGCCTGCATCATCGCGCTGGGACTTTTCGCGTATGCCGGCAGCACGCGCGGACCCTTCGTCTATCTGGACCAAGCCGCGATTCGGGACAACCCGACGATCAGGCACCTGTGGCCGCTGAATCGGGTCCTCATGCCTTCCGTCGAACGTGGCGTCACCGTCGAGGGCCGGCCACTCGTCAACCTGAGCTTCGCCGCCAATTACGCCGTTTCCGGCGTGGGCGTGGCGAGCTACCATGTCGTCAACATTGGGATCCATCTCCTGGCAGGCCTGACCCTCTTTGGGATTGTGCGACGGACCCTGGAGCGCCTGGGTGACGGGAACCCCGTCCTGGCCGCCTGGCTGGTGGCCGCCCTGTGGACGGTGCATCCCATTCAGACGGAGTCGGTGACCTACATGGTCCAGCGCGCCGAGTCCCTGATGGGGCTCTTTTACCTGCTAGCCCTCTACGGGCTCATCCGCGCACGCGAGGAGACCGCGCGTTCGCCCCGGACATGGGCGGTCGTTTCGTGTACTTCCTGCCTGTTAGGAATGGCCAGCAAGGAAGTGATGGTCTCGGCGCCGGTCGTGCTCTTCGTCTACGAGGCGATCTTCATCGCGGGAAGCCCCCGGGCCGCCTGGACCGCCCACTGGCGCTATTACTCGGCGTTGGCGCTCACGTGGCTGCCGCTTGCCTGGTTTGTCTTGTCCACAGGCGGCAACCGCGGGGGCACCTCCGGGTTCGGCCTTGGAATTTCGCTGGGGCAATACCTCTTGACCCAATGCGTGGCCATTCTGCACTACCTGCGCCTGGCGTTGTGGCCGTGGCCACTCGTGTTCTTCTACGAAGTTCACTGGTACCATGCGGTCGAGGTGATCCCCGAAGGATTGGGCGTCGCGGCGCTCCTGGTCTCGGGCGCGTTCCTGCTCCGGCGGAAGCCGACGTGGGGATTCCTTTTTCTGTGGTTTTTCGCAATCCTCTCTCCCACGTCGCTTGTGCCGGGAATCAGCCAAACGATAGCCGAACATCGGATGTACCTTGCATTGGCTCCCGTGATGGTGGCGTTGGTCCTGGGTGTGCGAGACGGCGTCAGGCGTCTGGTGCTTCCCCCCGTCGGCACGGCGGTTGCGCTGGTTCCGGTCGTGCTCGTGCTCTGCGCAATGACGATCGCGCGCAACAGGACCTACGCGACCGAGGTGGGCCTCTGGGCGGACACGGTCGCCAAGGCCCCCGGCAATCCGTACTCGAGGAACAATCTCGGCGTCGCCCTCAGCAGTGCGGGGAGAAAGGCCGAGGCGGTGGACGCATTCCGCGGAGCGCTAAAGATCGATCCTGCCTACGCGAGCGCCCGCGACAACCTGGGCCTCGCCCTTGCGGAGTCAGGCAAACTCGGGGAGGCGGTCCAGGAGTACCTCAAGGCGGTCTCCGAGGACCCGAACCTCGAGGAGGTGCGGATCAACCTGGGTGTCGCCCTGATGCATATGGGCCAGCCGCACGAGGCCATCCGGCAGTTCGAGAAGGCGACGGAGCTGTCCCCTTCGGATCCCAGCGCGTTCAACGACCTTGCTGGCGCCGAGGTGGCTGTCGGACGGTTTCCGGCAGCGGTTGCCCATCTCCAGCGAGCGGTCGCCCTTGATTCGAGCAATGGCCAGGGTTGGGCGAATCTCGGCAACATCCTTGCTCGGTCCGGCAAATGGCCGGAAGCCCTTGCGGCCTACCAGAAGGCGGCCGGACTCATGCCGTCATCGGCCGACGTGCAATCAAATCTGGGGGCCGCTTACGCGAGCACCGGCCGGCATATGGAGGCGGTTGACGCTTACAGGAGGGCGCTTGCGCTTGTGCCCAATGACCCGGACATCCACGAGAATCTGGCTCGGGCGCTTTTTCAGCTCGGACGCGTTGAAGAGGCCCGAAACGAACACATAGTGGCCGAAAAGCTCCGGCAGGTCCCCTGACCCGTGAAATTTTCGCTCATTCCATGGCTTAAGGGCTTCATACTTGCGGGCCTAGGCCTCTGGGTCTTCTCGCCGGCGTGGACGGGAGGTTGGGTCTGGGATGACACGGCCGAAATCCTCCGAAACGACCCGATCCGATCGTCCTGGCGTGCGGTCGGAGGAATGTGGACTGCGCCCACGGGGGCCGACTATCTGCCGCTGAAGGAAACCGTGCAGTGGATCGAGTGGCATCTGTGGGGCGACGCTCCGGAGGGATACCATCTCGTGAGCATTTCGCTCCACCTGCTGAGCGCCTTCCTCTTCTGGAGGCTCTTGGTGCGCCTGAGCGTGCCGTTCGCTTGGACAGCAGCCCTCTTCTTTGCCGTGCACCCGGTGGTGGTTGAGTCCGTCGCTTGGATCTCCGAGCTAAAGAATACGCTCTCGCTGCCCTTGCTCCTTGTCTCGGCGCTCGCCTACATCGCCTTCGATGAATGCGGGGATCGGCCGAACGGTTCTTGGAAGGGAGTTTATGCCCTTTCGCTGCTTACCTTCCTTGCGTCGCTCCTCGCGAAGAGTTCCGGGGTCATGTTTCCGTTCGTCATGTTGATCTATGGGTGGGTCCGCCACGGTCGTGTCACGAGGCGGATGGTCCTCGCCTCCGTCCCGTTCGCCGCAATGTCGGGAGCGGTGGGCACTGTGACGATCTGGTTTCAGGAGCACCGCGCGATCTCCGGCATCATGGCGCCGGCGGGAGGGATCGGTGAGCGGCTGGCGATTGCCGGACACGCGCTCGTATTCTATTTCGTGAAGGCTATCATACCCTGGCCGATCAGCCCGGTCTATCCGGGCTGGAAAGCGGGCATTTCGCTCGTGGATGACGCCTGGCCTTGGTTGGCGATCGTGGCCGCCGCCGCCGCGATGTGGAGTTGCCGGGAGCGGTGGGGCCGTGGACCCATTCTCGCGTCGGGGTGGTTCGTCCTGAACCTTGTGCCAGTCTTGGGCTTTATTCGGATGTCCTTTGCGCGCCTTTCGCCTGTCTCGGACCATTTTCCCTATATCGCCCTGCTGGGCGTGGCAGGAGGGCTCGCCGGAGCCCTTGGTAGCCTGATGCAGGCGCTAGGCCAAAAGGGTTCCCGTTTGGCCCTGGGCGCAGCCGTGGCTCTCATCGTCGGTGCTTTCGCCTGGGAAAGCCACGGGCTCTCGACAAACTATCGCGATGACCGGACATTCTGGACATTTGCCAGCCGGCAGAACCCGCAAGCCTGGGCTCCGCGCAATAACCTGGGGTTGATTGACCTTGCCGCAGGGCGCCTTCCCGAGGCGGCAGCGCAGTTCGAGGCTGTGATCCTGTCGGGCGAACAGCAGGCCGAAGTCTACAACAACCTGGGGACCACCTATACCCGGATGGGGCGCTACGGCGAGGCGGCGGCCCGGTTCGAGGTGGCCCTCCGTCTGCAGCCGGGCTACCCCGTTGCCGAGGCCAACCTTGGCAACGTGCTAGCCCAGACCCGCCAGTATGACCAAGCAATCGCTCACTACCGGCGCAGCCTGGAACTAAAACCCGGGGTAGCCGACGTGCATACCCGCCTCGGAATGGCTCATTTGCTAACGGACCACCCGATTGAAGCTGCAGCTGAGTTTGCCGAGGCGATCCGCCTTGATCCGAGTGCGGCCGAGCCGCGCTATCGGTTGGCGACCCTCCTCGCCAATGCCGGCCGGCTCTCCGAGGCGATCACCCGGTTCCAAGAGACGGTCGCCATTGATTCCACGC
>Ga0302202_10004650_pt1 | contig 14346 bp, 13 predicted proteins | sample II_Bog_N3_3_FD_194579 | JGI IMG/M metagenome (GOLD analysis project Ga0302202, IMG submission 194579) | Peat permafrost microbial communities from Stordalen Mire near Abisko, Sweden - II_Bog_N3_3 | ecosystem: Environmental > Terrestrial > Soil > Wetlands > Peat | place: Sweden: Abisko...
GGCGACGTGTGGACGTTTTGCGCGATTGATGCTGAAACCAAACTAGTGCCATCGTTTCGTTGCGGCAAGCGTGATGCTGTGACCGCGAATGCTTTTGTCGAGGACGTAGCCAGCCGGATGCGTACCCGCGTCCAAGTTACCACGGACGCTCTAAGGCTCTACGTAGAAGCGATAGAGCGCGGCTTTGGCGCTGACGTGGATTATGGCCGCGTCATCAAGACGTATGCCCATGATGACTCGATCCACCCGGAACGCCGCTATAGCGCCCCTGAGATCGTGACCACAGAGAAAGAAATCGTGAACGGTCACCCGGATATGGAACTGGCGTCCACCAGCCATGTCGAGCGACTAAACGGCACCACGCGGCTGCACATGCGCCGATTGACCCGTCTGACTTACGCTTTCAGCAAGAAGCTAGAAAACTTCAAGGCAGCCGCCGCGCTGCACTTTGCCTACTACAATCTGGTAAAGCGTCACGGAACGTTGCGCTGTACGCCCGCGATGGCGGCGGGAGTTGAGCAAAGCTTTTGGAGTGTTGGCGAACTACTTGAGAGGACAGCATAGTTATGACCAGCGAAGATCAAGATGCTGTTGTGGGGAGAACCATCCGACAACTCCGCGACGTAAAAGAAAAATTAGCAAAACTGAAGGCACATGTTCATAGCATCGGCGACTCCTTCAGTACAGTTGCCCATCACCTGCGCAACCAGCCGGAACTTCTTCGGTTTCAGAATGAGATCACGGATGATCGATTTATTGAGAGCAGGGAAGAATGGAGGGCTAATCGGGGAGCACCTGAACCACACATTCCTTTAAAAGACGACATTGATCTCGCCAATATTTTAGCTTGCCGCGATGAGATAAGGGAATGCGTATTAGAACAAGACCGTTTGCAGCAAAGCCTGAAGCAGATGGGTTATGGCGGAAGCTTATGACGATGGGTGGCTACATCCAAGAATTACAGGACGTGATCCGCCGATTGCATGGCGCTGAGGCTACGCATGTTGAAAGCGTGCCAGTGAAAGAGACATTCAAGGGTCAGACGGTATGGGAAGGGATTGTTGAGGTATTCGAGTTGACGGGGCACGCCACGGCGCACAGAGCTTACGCTTGGGCGAACGGTACAAACGATCCTGAGCACCCACGGCATCACGTCACGGTTCTGCATCTCCATCCAATCAAGTCAGCACAGGACGCGGTTAGAGCGGCCATTGTGCAGGAGTTTAGAAGCCTTGAGCCAGCCGAGTAAAACGCGAAAGAAAGCCGGACGGCCCAAACTGCCAAAGGGTGAAGCAATGGGCAGTGTAATCCAGGTACGCTTTACCGCTGAGGATACGAAGGGCATAGCAGCGGCGGCGAAGGCCAGCAAAGTTACCGTCTCGGAGTGGATTAGGAGCACGATTCATGCCAATCTTGAAGCGTAAAAAAATCAAATTAGGACACTACCCTGTGACGCCTGCCCTTCCCTAAGCGCCCCGAAGGGGCTATATTTCCTAGTCGCATTTCTATCGAGGAGGCATTCATGGCAACCCAAACCCGTCCCGAACCGCACGCCAAAAATTTCGGGGAAAACATCGAGAGCGATCTGGCGCTGGAATTCTTGCGCGTAGTGGAAAACGCCGCCATCGAATCGGCGCGCACCATGGGCCAGGGAGACCGACCGCTGAGCGATCAGGCAGCCACCGAGGCCATGCGCAAGACCATGGACACCGTCCCCATGCACGGCACCATCGTCATCGGCGAGGGCGAGCGCGACGACGCGCCCATGCTCTATATCGGCGAGCAGGTCGGCGGCCCTTATAAGGACGGACGCGACGTTCCCCACGTCGACATCGCCGTCGATCCGCTCGAAGGCACCAACCTCTGCGCCACCGGCGCGCCGGGCTCGATCACGGTGCTGGCGGCGTCGGAAAAGGGCGGGTTGCTGCATGCTCCCGACTGCTACATGGAGAAAATTGTCGTCGGGCCATCGTGCAAGAACGCAGTGGAACTCGACGCTCCCGTGTCGGTCAATCTGAAGAACATCGCGCGCCGCATGCATCGCGGCGTCGACGATCTGGTCGTGGTCGTGCTCGACCGCCCGCGACACGAAAAACTGATCTCCGACATCCGCAAGGCCGGAGCCCGCATCAAGCTGATCGGCGACGGCGATCTTTCGGCCGGCATTGCCGCGGCGGTCGAAGGAACCGGCGTGCATGCCGTCATGGGATCGGGCGGCGCTCCCGAAGGAGTGATTACCGCGGCTGCCATCCGCTGCCTCAATGGATACATGCAGGGACGCCTGGTGATCGACAAGCCCGAACTCGAAGAACGCATCGCGAAGATGGGAATCAAAGACAAAAAGAAAATTTACGAAGCCGAAGACCTGGCTCCCGGCAAACAGATGATCTTCGCCGCAACCGGCGTGACCGAAGGCTCGCTGTTAAAAGGCGTCCGCTTCTTCGGCGAAGGCACTCGCACCTCTTCGATCATCCTGACTCTGAGGACGGGACGGGTCCGCTTCATCGACAGCATCCACCTGGATAAGGGCCCGGATGTGCGGGTCAGCTTCTCGTAGGGCAGTTGTCAGTCGTTAGTCGCTAGTCGTCAGGAAAAAACCGTTGCGGCTCTGAAGACTTCTGCGCGCGTTTGGGGACTCGTCGCCTGTTTTTTGGGGATGTTTACTGGTTGGCACCCCTACCCCCCTCAACCGGTCCTTGAAAACAAATGACTTAGGTTGATTATACCGCCAGGTCTTTGGGGAATAAGGACTTATAGGTAAAGTCTTTATAAAAAAGTGACTTAGCTTGGTCTTCGCGGACTTCCGCCGCAACGAAGCCCGGTTCCTCGTTCGACGTAACAAGCCCGCTTGCCATGGCAACCTTGGGATAGCCTGGGCCGGCGATGAAGATTTCAAAGATCAGTTCCAGCTACCGCGCCCCCTAGGAGGCATACTTGGAAAAGCTTGGGCTGGGATACTTCTATTGTATCGTGGGGTTCAATAGGGGATTTTGTAAGGTGAGGTCAGAGGTTGAAATCCAACTTGCCCTTATTAAGGTTTTCCCTTATTATGGGTTTATGAATATCACGCTTTCTCTCGACGACGATCTGGTCAAGGAAGTGCGCAAAATCGCGGTCGAGCGCGATACCACTCTGACCGGATTGGTGCGGTCCTACCTGCAGGAAATAGCCGAAGAACACGCCAAGTCGGGCCGCAAGCGCAGGGAGTTGGAAGCGCTTCGAGAAAGCTTCGAGAAGTATCAGTTCAACATAGGGAAGCGTACTTGGACACGAGCAGACCTGCATGAGCGGCGGTGACTTCCTCGATACCAACGTGTTCGTATATGCGTTTCAGTTCAATGATCGCGAGAAACAGCGAGTCGCGCGAGAACTGGTGGAAGCTGCAGTCGCGGGGAAGTTCGTGATTTCAGTGCAGGTCTTGTCCGAATTTGCATCCACGTTACTTCACAAAGCTTCGCCATTAGCGACTCCCGAAGCTGTGATTGCGATCTTAGACGATCTCTCCCCCGTCAGGCTTGTCACCGCCGATGGCGAGCTGGTCCGACGCGCCGTCGAAGCGCGCGCGGCTTATGGACTCCACTTCTATGACGGCATGATCATTGCCGCCGCCGAACGCGCGGGTTGCGCACGAATTCTGTCGGAAGACTTCAATGCAGGGCAGGAATATTTCGGCGTCCTGGTGACGAATCCATTCCTCTAGTCTGCGTCTCGACCTGCATTTCTCCTGCTACAATCGCTAGCCTTATGATGCAATGGAACTTGCTGCCCGACAGAAACGTACCTCTCCTGTGCTGTTAAGGGTCTGGTAGGCGTTCAAAGCGAATCTCACGGAGTCGGTTTTGGAAGAAGCCCAGGTTGTCGGATTGCTGGTCCGTCGCTGCGTAGGGGGCGATGCCGCGGCTTGGGAAGAGATTGTGCAGCGCTACCACCGGCGGATTTACAACGTCTGCTACCGGTTTGCCGGCGATTCCGACAACGCGCAGGACCTCACCCAAGAGGTCTTTATCAAGATGTATCGCACGTTAAACACATACGATTCCGGTAAGGGCGCGTTCATGACCTGGGTCACCACCATTACGCGCAATCTGCTGGTCGACCATTTCCGCAAGACGAAAGGCGACCGGATCACGGATTCGCTCGATTCCACGGCTTCCGAGCATGAGGATGCGCAGCCGCTGAGCGAGCGGATCGCGGACGGCGGACTGGCTCCGGATGCGGCGGTGCAGAAGCGAGAAACACGGGAAATGGTGCATTTGGCGCTGCAAAGTCTGTCTCCGGAGCTGCGGGAGGCGGTGATTTTGCGGGATCTGCAGGACATGGACTATCGGGAAATCGCTACGGCTTTGAGGGTTCCGGAGGGGACCGTCAAGTCAAGAATTAACCGGGGACGAGCGGAACTAGCGCGCCTCCTACAACGTACATATAAACAGGTGATTTGATGGTAGACGAAACCAAACACGGAATCGACTGCACGGAGTTCGAAGCACTGCTTAGCGACGCGATGGACGGTGACGGGCTAAGCGCGGCGCGCAAGCAGAGCTTCGAGGCTCATCGGCATGTCTGCGCGGTCTGCGGGCCGCTATTTGCGGACGCGCAGGCGGGACGCGAGTGGCTGCGGTCGCTCGAAGCGGTTGAGCCTCCGGCGCATCTGGTGCACAACATTCTCGTGGCTACCAGTGGCGTGGTAAGTCGGCGGACGCTGCCGACACGGGCCGATGGGCGGACCACTCCGTTGGGCGAGCGGGCGCGGGAGTGGTGGGATTCGTATGCTGCTCCGGTCTCGGCGTTCGTGCGGCAGCCGCGGTTTGCCATGTCGTTCGGGATGATCTTCTTCTCGTTTTCGCTGGGGTTGAGCGTGGCGGGAGTGAAGCCGAAGGATGTGGCGAAGGTTTCGCTGCGGCCGGCGGTGGTCCGTCATGCGTATAACGACGCGCAAATCAAGGTGGTGCAGTATTACGACAATATTCGGTTCGTGTATGAGATCGAATCGAAGGTGCGCGAGCTGAAGCGGGCCAACACTCCTGCGGAACCGGCGGAACAGAAGCAGAATCCCAAGAACAACACCAGCGGGCAACCGGAACAGAGACAAGATCGGAATTACTCGCAGGATTACAACCAGCCGGTGTTTGCCGCGCTGAGAGAAGCTCCACCGGCTGTGAGCACGACCACGAATCGGAGGTCTGTATGAACTGCGCCAATCATGCTGATGCGTCAGCAGTGGCCTATTGCCGCACTTGCGGAAAGGCACTGTGCGCGAACTGTACACGTCCCGTGCGGGGCGTGATCTATTGCGAGGACTGCCTGGGAGCGAAGATGGAAGGCGTTCCGGCGGGAGCTGCCACGGGCACTGCGGGGTTTACTCCGGTCACGTTCAATCCCGCGCCGGGGCAGGTGCCTCCCGCGGCGGCGGGAACTGGCAGCGGGCCGAATCCGACCGTGGCGGGAATTCTCGCCGGATTTTTTCCCTTCGGCGTGGGCGCGGTCTACACCGCGCAGTACGCCAAGGGATTGGCTCATCTGGCCATTTTTGTACTGCTCATCGCCGGATGCAACGCCGCTGACAACGACCACTCGTCGGCGCTGGGCGTTTTCTGCGGACTGGGCATCGCGTTCTTCGTCGTTTACCAGATTCTTGACGCGGTGCGCTCGGCCAAGGCGATTCAGATGTCCCAACCAGTGCCGGATCCATTCGGTCTGGCGGCAACTTTTGGCGGCGGGACTAAGATCGAGACGAGCAAGGTTCCGATGGGCGCGATTGTGCTGATTTTGCTGGGTGTGCTCTTCCTGCTCAACACTCTGGGCTTGACGGAATATGGGCTGGATCGTTTTTGGCCGCTGATTTTGATCTTCCTCGGCGGCTGGCTGTTCGCGCGTAATTGGGGAGTCGTCCCTGGAGGCTGTGCAGGTTGCCAATGTGCGCGTTGCAGAACACGGCGGATCATGGGACCGGTGGTGCTTTTGACCGTCGGCGTACTGTTCCAGTTGCAGAACATGGACCTGGCGGGTCTGCACTTTCACCGCACCTGGCCAGTCATTCTGCTGGTCATTGGCGCGGTCAAATTGCTGCAGGGGAACGCATCGACGGAGGGACATGTGGCGTCGATGACGCCGGCCGCGAGTCCGTCGGGGGGCCAGATTCCTCCCGTGCCGCCGGTTCCTCCAACACCACCCGTACCACCAACCAGTGAGGTGAACCGTGGCTAGCCCAATGATGCCGCAAACTCCGACTCCGCGCGTTCCACATCGTTCGATTGCCGGGCCGGTCGTACTGATCCTGATCGGTGTCCTGTTCCTGCTGGGGACGATGGGGATCATGGATATCCATCACCTGGGATCGCTGTTCGCCCGCTTCTGGCCCGCGTTGCTCATCCTGTGGGGGGTACTCAAGCTGATCGAGTACGAGCAGGCCAAGCGCTACGGCCAGCCGGTGCGCGGCATTGGCGTTGGCGGCGTCTTTCTAATCCTGTTGCTCGTCGGATTTGGCATGACGGCCACTCAGGTGTCGCGTTTGAACTGGAAGGGCATCGGGGAACACATCCAGCTTGGTGACGATGAAGACTTCAACGAAATTTTTGGCGGCTCCACGTTTAACTATAGCGACGAACTGAGCCAGGACATGCCGGCGGGCAGCACCCTTCACGTCAATGACGACCGGGGCACGGTCACCGTCAATGTATCCGACACAAAGACGATCAAGGTTTCGGTGCGCAAGAAAGTCCGCGCCGAAAAACAAGAAGACGCGGACAACTATAACCGCAGCACCAAACCGCAGCTCACCGTGACCGACCGGGTCGTCACGCTGAATGCCAATACGCAGGGCGCGGGCGACAAGGGCGTGACCGCCGACATGGATATTTTTGTGCCGGCCAATACCGCTCTCGTCATCACTTCCAGCCGCGGCGACGTGACGGTGGCGGGCATGGCCGCGAATGTCGAGGTCAATCACCATCGCGGCGAAGTCAGCGTCAACGATCAGACGGGAAACATTGTCCTGAACTTGGACGGCAGTGCCGCACGCCTCACGCACGTAAAAGGCGATGCGAGCATCTCAGGCAAGGCCAACGAAGTGGACGTGGAGGACGTGGACGGCACGTTGCATCTGAATGGCGAGTTTCAGGAAAGCGTGCGGCTGGTGCGAATCAGCAAGACGGTAACCTTTCATTCTTCGCGCACCGACATGGAGTTTTCGCGGCTGGATGGGCGGCTCGATCTCGATTCCAGCGACCTGCGCGCCGACTCGCTCGTCGGGCCAATGCGGCTGACGACGCGCTCGAAAGACGTTTCGCTGGAAGGTTTGACGGGCGATTTGCGGCTGGAAGACTCGAACGGCACGGTCGAGGTTGGACTGCGCAAGCCGGGGAATATTCAGATCGATAACCGCAAGGGCGACGTGCAGGTTTCGATTCCTCCGAATACGGCGGTGAAGGTGGAAGCGCGCACGCGGGAAGGTGAAATCGAAAGCGACTTCGACGAGATCAAAGTGGAGAATCACGATCGAGAGTCGAACGCCAGCGGCTCGATTGGAAGCAATGGCCCGAAGCTGGTGATGAATTGCGAAAAGGGCGGGATTGAGATTCGCAAAGGGACGGTTGCGGCCGTTGCCCCTCCAGCGCCGCCGACTCCGCCCATGACGGCGCCCAACACGGGCAAGCCGGCGAAGGCTTTGCCGGCTCCGAGGGCGAAGCCGGTGGAGAGCGAGAACTAGGGAGGGCAGCTGTCGGTTCGCACAATCAGGCGTGTGCGCTCGCCGACTTTGCCAACAGTTCCACGGCGGGGAAGGACCGGGCCGTGGTGAAAGTAGTCTCTGGCGGCAGCGTGCCGGTGGTAATCGATTTCACCATCAACTCCATCGCCAAGTCCGCATTCGGCGGAATGAAAATCGTCGCGGTGAGCAAGTCGCGCCGCACCCAATCCTGTCCAGTCTTGGGCAGCCCATCGCACCCGAGAAACGGCATCCTCTGCAGCTGGTCGCGCATTTCGGGGAGTTCATCGAAGGCCCTGCGCGCCCCAATCGCCATGGAGTCGTCCTGGGCGCAGACGGCTTCAATCCGCGACTGGCGCGAAGTGGAAAGCTGGAGCCACGAGGCGACCGTCTTGTGGGCGCTCGATTCGGTCCAATGGGCCTTCAGGACGCGCAGTTGCACGGCCTCGGGTTTGGTTTTGAGCACGCCAGCGTAGCGTTGTTGGGCGGCCAAACTTTCGGAGGGGCCCTGGATGTAGAGAACGTTTCCGCCCGCGGGGAGCAAAGCGCTCAGTTGCTGTCCCTGGATGCGGCCGATGTCTTCGTGGTTCGACGTGGTGGAAAATACAGGGACCGAAAAAAGGCGGCGCAACTCGGCAATATAGTTGGCGTCGTGGTTCAACAGCGCCACTCCAATGCCGGCAGCGGCGGCGGCGTGCGCCACATGAGGATGGGCGCTCGAACCGGCAGGTTCGAACAGGATCGCGTCGGGCAACGGAACGGTTCTCGACTGGATGCTCGACAGCAGTTGCTGACTCTGCACGATGCCCTCGTTGTTGGCATAGACGATCTCGAGATCAACGCCCAGTTTCTGGGCCGCGTGCCGGGCAGCCGAGGTCTGCTCGATCTGGTAGTCGTTGTCGTCGTTGGTCAGCGAGAGCAGGAAGCGCAGCTTTTTCATGCCAGTGGATTCTCCTGACACAACCAGTTTACTCGCATTTCTCGCTAATCAGCCCCATGGAGCGGGGCGACCTATTCATCCCGCACGATCCGTCCCACCCCGGTTATAATCTCCTCCTCCATGAACCTGACTCCTGGCACCAAACTCGGGCCTTACGAAATTGTCTCCCTTCTCGGCGCGGGCGGGATGGGCGAGGTGTATCGTGCGCGCGATTCTCGCCTGCGACGCGACGTGGCGATCAAGGTTTTGCCGCAGGCGCTATCGCTGGACGCCGACCGCATGCGCCGCTTTGAGCAGGAGGCGCTGGCCACCGCTGCCCTGAATCATCCCAACATTTTGGCTGTGTTCGACATTGGCACGAGCGAGGGTTCGCCTTACGTCGTCTCCGAACTGCTGGAGGGCGAGACGCTGCGCGAGCGTCTGCGTAGCGGAGCCATTGCCACCCGCAAGACGCTGGACTACGCCATGCAAATCGCGCATGGACTGGCAGCGGCGCACGAAAAAGGAATCATTCATCGCGATCTCAAGCCGGAGAATCTGTTCATCACCAAAGACGGGCGGGTTAAGATCCTCGACTTCGGCCTCGCGAAACTCACTCAGGTTGACCCGAGCGCAAATAATTCCATGGCCACCGTGACCCACGGCGCGACCGAGGCCGGCGTGGTGCTGGGCACGGCGGGATACATGTCTCCCGAGCAGGTGCGGGGCATGGCGCTCGATCCGCGGTCCGATATCTTCAGCTTTGGGGCGATTCTCTACGAAATGCTGTCGGGCAAGCGGGCGTTCCACGGCGATACTGCCGCGGATACGATGAGTTCGATTTTGAAGGAAGAGCCGGCGGAGTTGAGCGAGACCAATCGCAATGTTTCTCCGGCGCTGGAACGCATCGTGCACCACTGCCTGGAGAAGAATCCCGAGTCGCGCTTTCATTCCGCCAGCGACATTGCGTTCGATCTCGAACATCTTTCGGGGCTTTCCGGCGCCACGGCAAGAGTAGCGACGGCGGGCAGTGGCGCGAGCGCTGCGCTCGGTCAGCCGCGCGGCAGGCTGCTGGCCGGGATCGCGGCTGGTCTCGCACTCGCGGGTCTGGTATACGGCCTTGGCTGGTGGACCGGCAAGGGCAGCGCGAGCGGCTCTCCAGTCGAGTATCAGCAGATTACGTTTCGCACCGGGTCGATCGGCAACGCCCGGTTCACGCCAGACGGCAGCATCGTTTACAGCGCCTCCTGGGAGGGCGGTGACAACCAACTGTATATGTCGCGCACGGACGATCCGGGGTCGCGCGAATTGGGGATCAAGGATGCCGAGCTGCTTTCGATCTCCAAGAGCGGAGAAATGGCGATCCGCCTCAACACAGTCGGTCACGGCGGCTATGCACGCAGCGGAACGCTGGCGCGGGTTCCGCTGAGTGGAGGAACGCCGCGCGAAGTGCTGGACAATGTGCAGGACGCAGACTGGTCCGCGAACGGCGACAGCATGGCGGTGGTCCGTTACGTGCCGGAAAACAATCATTGGCGTCTGGAGTATCCCGCGGGCAAGGTGCTCATCGACAGCATCAACTGGATGAGTCACCCCAAAATTTCGCCGGATGGCAAGTGGATCGCCTTCGCCGACCATGAAAACACTGGTGGCGACGACGAAGGCTCCGCGGCAGTGATTGGCGCGGATGGCAAAGAACCGGAGAAGAAACTTTCCTCCGGCTGGAACTCATTGCAGGGGATTCTCTGGTCCCCGGCAGGCGATGAAGTTTGGTTTACGTCCACCAACAACGGCTCTGCCGAGAACCCGCGCGCCGTGACCCTCTCGGGCAAGCTGCGCACGATGACGAACGTGCCCGGGGGCATGTGGCTGGAAGACTTGCGCAATGGCACGGTGCTAACGGTGACCAATCACGTGCGCCATGGGATCCGCGGCATGGCGCCGGGTGGGAAAGAAGAGCAGGAACTGGGGTGGTTCGGATGGGCGCAGTTGCGCGACATCACCCGCGACGGCCACAAGATCCTATTCGAAGAAGAAGGCGACGGCGGGGGACCGAACTATACCGTGTTTCTGCGCGATACGGATGGCTCGCCTCCGGCACGCATTGGCGATGGCGTAGCGGGAGCGATCTCGCCCGATGGAAAGTGGGTGATCACAAGACCGGCGAAGGGCGGGCAACTCAACCTGGTGCCGACGGGAGCGGGCGAATCGAGAGTGCTCACCCATGATGCTGTCAGCTATGGCGGAGTTAAGTTCTTTCCCGATGGTAAGCGGTTGCTCGCCACCGGGATTGAAGCCGGGCACGGTTTGCGCGATTATCTGATTGATCTGAGCAGCGGGGATTCCAAGCCCATCACTCCCGAGGGCATCGTCGGCATCAGCCTCTCGCCGGACGGCCGGAGCATCGCGGTGCGTGGACCCGATGGAAAACGAGGAATTTGGCCGCTGGAAGGCGGCGAGTTTCGTCCCATTCCGGGGCTCGACTCGGGCTACGGCATCATGGGCTGGACGCCGGACGGGGGATCGTTATATGTCGCTCCCATCCGCAGGGGAACGCTAGCCGCGAAATCCGTGAAGGTCTCTCTGGCAAATGTACAGACCGGCAAGATGGAGCCGTGGAAAGCCTTCGGGGAAGCGACGGGCGAGGGAGTCTCCTTTATTAGCCCGCCAGTCCTGTCGAGCGATGGGAGCGCTTACGCTTATCTCTACGGACGGGTGCTGTCGGAGGCGTATGTGGTGAAGGGGTTGAAGTAGGACTGAAGCTCTCTCAGTTCGCGATCTGCCGGGCGAATGCGAATCGGGCAAATCCAAGACCAAAAAAAGGGCAGTGAGAAGCGCAGTTTGCGCCTCCCACTGCTGGGGTAGAGTTGCTATGCTGCCTTGCTGCGCTGGGACAAAATCCAGCGAAGTCTTACCGGTGATGTCCGCCGCCACCGCCGTGGCCGCCACCATGTCCGCCGCCACCGCCATGCGATCCGCCGCCGTGCGACGAACCTCCGCCATGCGATGAGCCGCTACTATGTGACGAACCTCCGCCGTGAAACCATCCGCCACCATGACTACTGGGAGCGGAGTGACCGCCACCGTAGGATGGGCGCCCGCCGCCGTAAGTGCCGCCGCCATACGAGCGCGGCGTGGCGATGGGCTGCCTCATGTTGAGCGGCGGGCGAGAGCCGCCGTAGCCCCGGCCTTCTGAAGCCGAACTGCGGGACGAACCGTAGGAACCGCGGTTTTCCGCGCCGCCTCTTTCTGCGCTGCCCATGGACGATGACGCCCGGCCGGCCGATTCACTGGCCCTGCCGGACTCGCCCCGTCCTGGCTCGGAAGATGAACGCGGCGTCATCGGCGAAAATTTCTGCCAGCCGCCGCTGCTGCTACCGCCTCCACGCGAGCCAGCCGAATTGCCGCTTCTCGCAGTTTCGTGGCTGCTTCCAATCGAGCGCTCATTCGCCGATCTTTCATTGGACGATCTTTCGCCCGACGATCTTTCGTTCGACGATCGGGTATTCGCCGATCCGCTATTCAACGACCTGCCGTTCGACGCCGTTGCCGTCGCGCCACGGGCCGAGAAGAAGTGCTGATTCTGCGACGCGTTTCGCGTGGTTGACGACGCCGCCGCGCGTCCGCTGGCCGAGTAGCTCTCGCGGCTTGGCGTCACTCCCAGCCTGCCGTTGGCGAAATGCGCATTCTGCATCTCCGAGTGACTCACAGCGCGAGCCGTTCCGTGGCCGGTGCCAAAGTCGTGTCCTGAGACCGACGTCGCCCCGCGGAAGTTCGCATTGTGCATCGCCAGGTTCAAGTTCGAGAACCTCGATCCCGCACGCAACGGAGCAAATCCGCCGCGATTCTCGCCGAGGCGGCCGAAGCCATAGCCGCCCCACCGTCCCCACCAGGGATGGAAAAAGTCGCCGGGCCCGAGCGGCAGCCAGCCGATTCCACCCCAGCCGCCAAATCCGAATCCGCCAAAGCCAAAGAACGAAACGTACGCGGGCGCCCAGATTGGACGATAGAACGGATATCCATACGCCGGACCCGGCCACCAGCCCCAGCCGCCGTCAACCTGCATCCAGCGACCATAGTGATACGGAGCCCAGCCCCAATCGTCATACGAAACCCAGGTCCATCCCCAATACGGCTCATAGACCCAGCGGCCATTGCGATACGGAGCCCAGCCGGGCGCAACGTTCGGACGCCACACCTGACCGTAATCCGGAACTTCGGACCAGGTGCCGTGGCCATCCATATTCTCGGTTCCGACGTAGTAGTCGTTGGTGTGCTTTCGCGCTTCCGAGTTGCGGATCATGGTGTCGCGATCGGTGTTCCACTGATCCCAATCGTCGCGGGCCGGCGCTTCGCCGATTTTGTATTGCGCGTCGGCGCCTGTGCCCTGAATGGTGATGAACTGTCCCTGCCCCACGCGCGTGCCGCCCTGCGGAGTCGTCACTTCAACTTCGCCTTTACGAACGAGAACTTCGGTGTGGTCGTCGGCGGTGACTAGAATCCGGAAACTCGATTCGCGCCGCTCGGTGCGAATGGCTACGTTGGGCGTATCGATTTCGGCATCGGCATCGCTGGCCTTGTAGACGGTGTAGTTCGCCATGCCGTGTCCAAGTTGAATCTGGATTTGCGAGCGCGTGAGCTGGGTAATGTTGGCTTGCGAATGCTCGGCGAGCCGGAGCGTGTTGGCGTAATCGATCTCAAGCTCGGTGCGAGCCTTGTCGCCGGTAGAAACACGATCGCCAGCCAGCACGGGGGCATTCAACGCAGCCGCCGACCAATCCTTGGAGTCGCCACGCTGCGTCGAGACGTCGCCATGAATCAGACTGATGCGCGCGACGCCGTTAGTTTCCGCCGGAGCCGGCGTGTTGTAAGTCGGTGCGCTGGCGCTTGGAGTGCTGGAGTTTGGTTCGTTCGAGTTTGGACCGTTGGAGCCGGGGTCCATCGGGCCCTGGCTCACCGAGGGCTGATCGGCTGAACTGCCGTCGGTTGGATTGCCGTTGGCTGCCGCCCTTCGATCGGCCGCATCTTGGTCCGCATTCTGATCCGCCGAATCCTGGTCTGCGGCTCCCTGGTCGTTCGGACCCTGCATTTGGATGTTCGGCGACGGCTTCGAATACTGATCCGGCGCTTGGGCGTTCTGGGCAATGACGTTCTGAGCGATGACAGCGCCTGGAATCGCCATCGTCAATCCTAGAAGTGCTGCGATGAATTTGAATTTCATACGTGTCTCCGATGTTGCGAGTGACAATGCTATGCATGCAACAATGCATGTCGGGTGCCAATTTTTGGCAACAGGGAGGAATTCCAATAATTAGCTTACTTTTCAGTTAGTTGAGAGTGGAACCACAAGCTATGTGCATTAGCGTTTTGCGGGGTCCTGGTGGCCGGGTTCAGCCAGGTTGGTGGTTTTCGGCCAGTGGTTGTCAGGAGGCGTGAAGGGAAAACGGCGCGGATCTCGTTCTATCTAATGAGGCTTGAGCTTGCTTTCCAAGTCTATGGCTATTTCTAAGAGACGTCATCGGCACCGCGGCAGCCAGCTTCAATTGCTGCTGGTCGCGGTCTTTTTGATCCCCGTGTTTGCCACTCTCGTGGCGCTGGTGGCCCTCATCGTGCACCATTAGGCTGCGCTGCAACGCGAGGGCCCGTCGATGGAAATCTCGACGCTGCATCTTTTCCGGAGGGACGTTCGCGTTTTTTTGGGTGCGGGCGCTGGGTACGGAGTTTT
>Ga0302202_10004654_pt1 | contig 14340 bp, 13 predicted proteins | sample II_Bog_N3_3_FD_194579 | JGI IMG/M metagenome (GOLD analysis project Ga0302202, IMG submission 194579) | Peat permafrost microbial communities from Stordalen Mire near Abisko, Sweden - II_Bog_N3_3 | ecosystem: Environmental > Terrestrial > Soil > Wetlands > Peat | place: Sweden: Abisko...
TGTCGTGGTCGTGGTGAGCGCCATGGGCAAGACCACCGACGAGCTGGTCCGACTGGCGGCGGACGTGAGTTCGGTGCAGCCCGACCGGGAGATCGACATGCTCCTGAGCTCGGGCGAGCGGATCACCATGGCCCTGCTGTGCATGGCCCTCGCCGGACTGGGGGTCGACGCCGTCTCCTTCACCGGCAGCCAGGCGGGCATGATCACCGACACGTCCCACACCCGGGCCAAGATCCTGGAGGTCCGGGCCGACCGGATCCGCGAGACCCTGGCGGCGGGCGCGGTGCCCGTGGTGGCCGGGTTCCAGGGGGTGTCGACCGACAAGGAGGTCACCACCCTCGGCCGCGGCGGGTCGGACACCACCGCCGTGGCCCTGGCCGCGTCGCTGGGCGCCGACGCCTGCGAGATCTACACCGACGTGTCCGGGGTCTTCACCACCGACCCCCGCATCGTCCCCGAGGCACGCAAGCTGGCGCGCGTCAGCTATGAGGAGATGCAGGAGATGGCGGCCACCGGCGGGCGGGTGCTCGCCCTGCGGTCGGTGGAGTTCGCGCGGAACCACGACGTACCGCTGCACGTGCGGTCCAGCTTCACCTGGGAGCCGGGCACGTGGGTCGACAAGGAGGAGGAGTCCATGGAGCAGGCAGTCGTCACCGCGGTGACCCACGATCTGTCCGAGGCCAAGGTGACCGTCACCGGGGTGCCCGACCGGCCCGGTCTGGCGGCCAAGCTCTTCCGGGGCCTCGCCGACCGCAACATCAACGTCGACATGATCGTGCAGAACGTCTCGCTCCACGGGACCACGGACATCTCCTTCACCATCCCCGAGTCGGACCTGGGGGTCAGCACCGAGGTCTGTGAGGCGCTCACCCCCGAACTGGGCGCCACCGGGGTGATCAGCGACGACGACGTGGCCCGGGTGTCACTGGTGGGCGTGGGCATGAAGACCCACCCCGGGGTCACGGCCCTCACTTTCGAGACCCTGGCCGGCCAGGACATCAACATCGAGATGATCTCCACCTCGTCGATCCGCATCTCGTGCCTGATCCGCGCCGAGCAGGCCGAGGATGCCGTGCGTGCGCTGCACGCCGCGTTCGAGCTGGCCTGACCCGCACCGGCCGTCGGGTCCACCCGGTGCGCCCGTAGACTGACACCCATGCGCATCGGAGTGGTGGGAGCAACCGGGCAGGTGGGGACGGTCATGCAGGCGATCCTGGAGGAGCGCGCCTTCCCCCTCGACGACCTGCGCCTCTTCGCCTCGTCCCGCTCGGCCGGGCGCACGCTCGCCTTCCGTGGCCAGTCGTTCGTGGTCGAGGACGCGGCCACCGCAGACGTCTCGGACATCGACATCGCCCTCTTCTCCAGCGGTGCGACCGCCTCGCGGGAGCTCGCCCCCCGCTTCACCGGCGGCGGGGCCGTGGTGATCGACAACTCGTCGGCCTGGCGCATGGACCCCGACGTCCCGCTGGTGGTGCCCGAGGTCAACGAGGCTGCGCTCGGGTCGATCCGCAAGGGGATCGTCGCCAACCCCAACTGCACCACGATGGTGGCCATGCCGGTGCTCAAGCCGCTGCACGACGCCGCCGGCCTCACCCGCCTCATCGCCTCCACCTACCAGGCGGTCTCCGGCGCCGGGCTCGCCGGGGTGGCGGAGCTCGACGCCCAGCTGCGGGCCACGGTCGACGGGGCGGCGGGTCTCACGTTCGACGGGTCGGCCGTGGCCGGGCCGGCACCCTCGGCCTTCCCCGGGGCCATCGCCCACAACGTCCTGTCCATCGCCGGCACCCTGGTGGCGGACGGGTCGGGGGAGACCAACGAGGAGCAGAAGTTCCGCGAGGAGAGCCGTAAGATCCTCGAGCTACCCGACCTGGCCGTCACCTGCACCTGCGTCCGCGTGCCGGTGTTCACCGGGCACTCGCTGGCCATCGTGGCGGAGTTCGCCGTGGCGCTGGGTCCCGACGAGGCCACGAAAGTGCTGACGGATGCCCCGGGGGTCGTCCTGGCCGACATGCCCACCCCCCTGGCGGCGGCGGGCACGGACCCCTCGATCGTGGGCAGGATCCGATCCGCCCAGGGCGGCACCAACGGGCTGGCCCTCTTCGTCAGCGGCGACAATCTCCGCAAGGGGGCGGCGCTCAACGCCGTGCAGATCGCCGAGTCGCTGGTCCGGATGGGCATCGTCGCCTGAGTCCGGTCACCGCACGGCACCGGGGTGGGGCGCCGGCACGCCGGAGTCGACGGTCAGTCGCCGGTCACGACGCTGGAGCGTGACAGCACGGCCACCCGCTTGGCCAGATTGACGGCGTGGTCCCCGAACCGCTCGTAGAAGCGGGCCAGGAGGGCGAGCTCGACGGCCACGGGCAGCGGCATGGTGCCGGCCACGACCTCGACGGTCAGGCTCACGTGCAGATCGTCCATCTCGTCGTCGAGGTCGTCGACCAGCTCCCACCCGGACACCTGGCGTTCGGCGTAGGCGTCGGTGGTGGCGCGCCACATGTGCACCGCGACCTCCCCCATCCGCTCGAGCAGGCCCCGGCTGCGGGCGGACAGCTCGGCACCGAGCCCGCGCGCCGCCCGACGGGCCACGTGTTCGGCCAGGTCGCCGTTGCGCTCCAGGTCCGGCAGCATCCGGATCACGGTGACCAGGTAACGGAGCTGGTCCGGTGAGGTGATCCCGGCCACCGTGAGCTGCTGCAGCGTGAGCTCCTCGATGTCGTGGCACAGCGAGTCCACCACCTCGTCCCGGTCGGCCAGGGCCTTGGCCGCCTCGCGGTCACCGGCCAGAAGCGCGTGGGTGGCACCGGACACGGAGTCGCCGACCAGGGCGAAGAGCTGCAGCACCTTGCGGTCGATCTGTTCGAGGGGAGACTCCACGGAATCCACCGTACCGCCGTGGCCCGGCCCCTCAGCCCGTTCCCGGCCCGGGCCCCCCGTCGTCCTCCGGCACCTGCTCCTCACCCACGATGATCCGTGGGCCGGAGCCCCAGGACAGGTAGCGCCACGACCAGTTGATGAAGACCACGATCTTGTTCCGGAAGCCCACCAGGTAGACGAGGTGGAGGGCCAGCCAGGCCAGCCACCCGAGCGTGCCCCGCATGACCCGGCCGCTGCGGAACTGGGTGATGGCCGCCCGGCGGCCGATGGTCGCCATGATCCCCTTGTCCTTGTACCGGAAGGGCGTGAGCTCCCTGCCGTCCAGCTTGGCCAGGATCTGGCGGGCGGCGTGTCCGCCGGACTGGATGGCCACCTGGGCCACCTGCGGGCACACCGTGGCGGCGTCGTCGCCCGGCCCCCACAGCACGGCGGCGGCGTCCCCCACCGCGTAGACGTCGTCATGCCCCTCGACGGTGAGATCGGGCCGCACCACGAGGCGTCCGTTGGGGCCCGTCGGCACGTCGAGATTGCCGGCCACCGTGTGCTCGACGGTGACGCCGCCGGCCCACACCACGGTGCGGGTGGGGATGACGGTGCCGTCGTCGAGCTCCACGGAGTCGGCGGTGACCGCCTTGACCATGCGGCCCAGGCGCAGTTCGATCCCGCGTCCCGACAGGGTGCCGGCCGCGTAGTCGGCGGCGGACTCCTTGAACGGCGTCAGCAGCCGGTCGAGGCCGTCGACGAGGACGATGCGGCCTGCCGACCGCTCGAAGTGGAAGCCGTCGTGGCGGACGGCGACGTCGAGCAGTTCGGCGAGCGCGCCGGCCACCTCCACGCCGGTCGGCCCGCCGCCCACGACGACGAAGGTGAGCGCGCCGTGGGCGTCCGCCCCCTCGGGGTGGGCGTCCACGTCCTCCAGGCGGCGCAGGATGTGGTCGCGCAGCCGCCGGGCGTCGGTCAGCGTGTAGAGGGGGAAGCTGTGGTCCGAGGCCCCGGGGATCCCGAAGAACTTGGCGGTCGCCCCGCTGGCCACGATCAGCGAGTCGAACGGGAGCGCCGACTCCCCGTCGCACAGGACCTCGTGGCGGTCCCAGTCGACGCCGGTGACCCGGTCCATCCGGAACGACACGTTGTCGGCCTTCCCGAAGATCACCCGGATGGGGTACGCCACGTCGCCCGACTCGAGACCGGCGGTCGCCACCTCGTACAGCAGGGGTTGGAACGTGTGGAAGTTGCGCTGGTCCACGATCGTCACCTCGACCGGCTTCCCGATCAGGGCGCGGGCTGCGGACAGGCCGGCGAACCCGGCTCCGACGACCACGACCCGGTGCATGACCCATGCTCGCACAGGGCGGGCCGGACCCCGACCTACCGGTCCGGGGGCCGGTGTCCCCGGGCGGTGACACACCCCATCGGTACGCTGCGCGGCGACCGTGCCGGTCGCCCCGCACCCGTGGGGCGGCGTCCCCTCCCACCCGGGGCGGGGCCGGACCGGCGCAACGGGAGGTACAGCCATGCTCACCGGACTCGTGATCGGTCTCGCCGCCGGCCTCGCCGCCGGGCTCTGCCTCGGACTCCTCCTACGGGCATCCCAGGTGGCGCGGGCGCGCACCGCCCGGGCCGCGGCCGAGGCCCGCTCCGCCGGCGCCGACGACCTGAAGCGCCAGATGGCGGGGGAGTTCGCCCAGCTGTCCGCCGAGGCCCTGCGGCGCAACGCCGACCAGTTCCTGCAGCTGGCCGACACCCGCCTGGGCGAGTCCCGGACCGCCGCGGACGACGACCTGGCCCGCCGTCAGGAGGCGATCGAGCATCTGCTGGCGCCCATCGCCGAGCAGCTCGGCCGGTACGACGAGGGGATGCAGCAGCTCGAGCGCGAGCGGGTGCGGTCGTACACGGCGCTCACCGAGCAGATGAAGCACCTGGCCACCTCGCATGATCAGCTCCAGAAGGAGACGCGCAGCCTGGTGACGGCACTGCGCAGCCCGCAGACCCGGGGCCGGTGGGGAGAGCTGCAGCTCCGGCGGGTCGTGGAGATGGCCGGCATGCTCGAGCGCTGTGACTTCTCGGAGCAGGTGAGCTCCGACGGCGACGCCGGCCGTCTGCGTCCGGACATGGTGGTGCACCTGCCGGGTGGGAAGAACGTCGCCGTCGACGCCAAGGTGCCGATGCAGGCGTTCCTCGACGCCAACGAGGCCGGGGACGAGACGACCCGCAGGGCCCATCTGGCCAGCCACGGCCGCCAGATGAAGGCCCATGTGGACGCCCTGTCCCGCAAGGAGTACTGGAAGCGCGTCGACCCGTCCCCCGAGTTCGTGGTCGCCTTCATCCCCGGGGACCCGCTCCTGACCGCCGCCCTGGAGCACGAGCCCGGACTCATGGAGTACGCCGTCGCCAACCACGTGCTCCTGGCCACGCCCACGTCGCTCATCGCCCTCCTGCGGGCGGTGGCCTACGGGTGGCAGCAGGACGCGCTCACCGACAACGCCCGCCAGGTCCAGGTGCTCGGGGCGCAGCTCTACGAGCGGATCTCGGTGCTCGGGGACCACATGGCCGGCGTCGGCCGCAGCCTGAACGGGGCGGTCACCGCCTACAACCGGGCGGTCGGCTCGCTGGAAGGACGGGTGCTGGTCACCGCCCGGCGGTTCGTGGAGATGGGGGTGGTCGGCGGGGGGGAGCAGCCGATCCCCCCACCGGTCCCGGTGGAGGCCGCACCCCGCCCGCTGCAGGCCACGGAACTGGTGCGCACGGCGCCGGTGGCGGGGGACCCGGGGGCCGACGTCCCCGTGTGACGACACCCGCCCACCCGGTCCGGCCCGCCCACCCGGTCCGGGAGGGGTGGAGGACCGCGCCGATTCGTGTCGGACCCGGTCCCAGTATTACGGTCGTGTTGCAATTCTCAGGCGATTCCAAGGTGGATCCGCTAGAAACAGAGGTGCCCGCACTCCCCGGTTGACGTTCGTCTCGGGAGTACGGCACGGCACCGGGCAGATCAGGCCCCGGGCAGAAAAGGGAGCGACCGCGTGAACATCCTGGTACTCGGAGGAGACGGCTATCTCGGCTGGCCCACTGCGCTCTACCTGTCCCGCAAGGGTCATCGGGTCGGCGTGGTCGACAACTTCGCCCGACGTGGGTACGACCTCGAGATGGGGGTCGACTCGCTGATCCCCATCGTCGGTCTCCAGCAGCGGGTCCGCCGCTGGCACGAGGTGTCGGGCAACGAGATCGACGTCTTCGTGGGTGACCTGACGGACGCCGATTTCGTCAGTGCGACCCTCGCCTCGTTCGAGCCGGACACCGTCGTCCACTTCGCCGAGCAGCGCTCCGCCCCGTACTCGATGATCGACCGCAAGCACGCCGTCTACACCCAGGTGAACAACGTCGTTGGAACACTCAACCTGTTGTACGCCATCGCCGAGCAGGACCGGGACATCCACCTGGTGAAGCTCGGGACGATGGGCGAGTACGGCACACCCAACATCGACATCGAAGAGGGATTCATCGAGATCACCCACCGTGGTCGTACCGACGTGCTCCCGTACCCCAAGCAGCCGGGCAGCTTCTACCACCTGTCCAAGGTGCACGACAGCCACAACATCATGTTCGCCTGCCGGATCTGGGGCATCCGGGCCACCGACCTCAACCAGGGGATCGTCTACGGCCACGAGACCGAGGAGACCAGTCTCCACCCGGATTTGGCCACCAGGTTCGACTACGACGGCGTCTTCGGCACGGTGCTCAACCGGTTCTGCGTCCAGGCCGTCACCGGCCACCCGCTCACCGTCTACGGCGCCGGTGGCCAGACGCGGGGCATGCTCAACATCCTCGACACCCTGGCCTGCGTGGAGCTGGCCTGCCTCAACCCGGCTGAACGCGGCGAGTTCCGCGTGTTCAACCAGTTCACCGAGTCGTTCTCGGTGCAGGAGATGGCCGAAAAGGTGGTGGCCGAGTACTCCGGACCGGTGACGATCGAGCACCCGCCGACCCCGCGGGTGGAGAAGGAGGAGCACTACTACCGGGCGGCCCACACCAAGCTCCTCGACCTCGGGCTGGTCCCCCACCTCCTGACCGCTTCGGTGGTCCGGTCGCTGCTGGCCGTCTGCGAGCAGTTCAAGGACCGGGTCGATCCTGCGGCGATCCTTCCCACCGTCGACTGGCGCTCCACGTCGTCCAGCCTGGTCACGTCCGGATCCCACGGGAACCCCGGCCCGGCGGCCGACGAGGCCGCTTCGGCCGAGATCGGCTGACCGTTCCCCGCTGACGGGCCCCTGCGACGGGGTCCGCACACGGGGTCGGCACTATCGTGCTCGGGATGCCCCGAGCCAGCCGCCGCCGCCGTCCGCCCGGGCGCGGACTCGGGCAGTCGGTCCTGATCGGGATCGCCGCCACCATCACGGTGGTGCTGATCGCCGGCTCCCTGCTGGCCATCCACACCCAGTCCCAGGGCTACCGGGACGCCACCACCCGCGGGTACGCGGCGCTGGCCGACCAGCTGGGCCAGGCGTCCACCCGCACCGGGTCCCGACTGTCGGGCCTGATGGCCTCGGCCCCGTCCCTGGCCAACCGCACGCTGCCCTTCACGGCCCGGGCCATCCTGGAGCAGGGCCTCGACACCGCCGTGCTCGACACCGGCACCCAGGCCACCCAGGCCGCCACGATCGCCTCGCCACCGGCCGTCGGAGACCTCTCCTCGAGGTTCACCGCCGTAATGGACCTGCGGGCGTCGACCACGGCCCAGCTCCGCTCGACGGTGGACCGGCTGCTCGGGATGGGGCCGCTGCCCGTCGCCGGCGCACCGACGACGGCCGCGCCGGCCGCCCCCGGCACCCTCATCTCGGTCGAGCAGGCCACCGCCGAGATGTCCGCCGAGGGCCTGGCCTACGAGCGGGCCGACGCCGAGTTCCGAGCCCTGCGGGCCACGGCGGCGGCCATGCGTGCACCGTTCCGACTCCACCCCTCGGTGTGGGTGCCGGTGCCGACCGCCACGGCCCCGCTGGGATCGTCGGCGCTGGGGGCCACGGCCGGCGCCCTCGCCTCGTCGGCCGCACTGGTCCCCTTCCACCACCTCGTGGTCACCGCCGTCGGGCTGGTCCCCCCGGCCATCCCGACCGGCGGCGTGGGTGTGGTCGCCACCTCGTGCACCGACCCGAAGTCCACCGGCCCGGGGAGCACCCCGACCGTGGTTCCCCCCACGGCGACCCTGGGCGCGCTGGTCTCGGTCACCAACTGCGGCACCGTGCCCGAGGCGGACGTGACCGTGGCCGTGACCGTCTCCCCGTCGGACCCGCCGGGGTCCGCACCGCCGCCGGTCGGCGAGACCGGTGGACGGAGCGAGGCGACCGTGTCGATCGCCTCCGGCGCGTCGGCCGCGCCGTCCCTCGACGCCCTACCGGTGGCGTCGGCCCACCGCTATCTGCTCACCGTGTTGGTGTCGCTCCCTCCGGGCCAGGCCGACCCGACCGGTTCGACCCAGCAGTTCCTCGTCCAGGTCAGCGGCTGACCGGTGCCGTCCCGGTTGGCCGGAACCCCGGGGTGAGCATCTAGGATCGGGGTGACGACGAGGATACGAACCGAGCGAAGGGTTTGACGCGAGTGGCCGAGAGCATCACGATCACCGACAACCGCACGGGCCAGTCACTCGAGATCCCACTGGAAAACGGTGGGGTGTCGGCGGCCGACTTCTCGAAGCTCCTGCCGGGGGTCTGGTTCTACGACCCGGGCCTGACGGCCACCGCCGCGTGTGAGAGCGCGGTGACCTACCTCGACGGCGACGCCGGGATCCTGCGGTACCGGGGGTACCCGATCGAGCAGCTGGCCGAGGACTCGACCTTCCTCGAGGTGGCCTATCTCCTGCTCAACGGCGAGCTGCCGACGTCTGACGAGTACGAGGTGTGGGAGCGGGAGATCACCCTGCACACCTTCATCCACGAAAACGTTCGCAAGCGCTTCCTCGAGGGCTTCCACTACGACGCCCACCCCATGGGGATGCTGGTGTCCGCGGTGGCCGCCCTCTCCACCTTCTACCTCGACGCCAAGGACATCTTCGATCCCGAGTCCCGGGACAAGCAGATCATCCGCCTGATCGCCAAGATGCCGACCCTGGCCGCCGCCGCCCACCGCTTCAGCGTCGGCATGCCGTTCGTCTACCCGGACAACTCCCTCCCGTTCACCTCGAACTTCCTGTCGATGATGTGGAAGATCGCCGAGCCCCGCTTCGAGGCCGACCCGGTGCTCACCCGTGCCCTCGACGTGCTCTTCATCCTCCACGCCGACCACGAGCAGAACTGCTCGACCACGGCCATGCGGGTGGTGGGCTCGTCCCACGCCGACCCGTACTCGGCCACGGCCGCCGCCGCCGCCGCCCTGTACGGGCCTCGCCACGGCGGTGCCAACGAGGCCGTGATCCGGATGCTCACCGAGATCGGCTCGCTCGACAACGTCGAGCCCTTCATCGCCTCGGTCAAGTCCGGCGCCGGCGGTCGCCTGCAGGGCTTCGGCCACCGGGTCTACAAGAGCTACGACCCCCGGGCCAAGATCATCAAGAAGACGGCGGACGACGTCTTCGCCGTGACCGGGAAGAACCCCCTCCTCGACATCGCCCTCAAGCTCGAGGAGATCGCCCTGTCCGACGAGTACTTCACCTCCCGCAAGCTGTACCCGAACGTCGACTTCTACTCGGGCCTGATCTACCAGGCCATGGGGTTCCCGCTCGAGATGTTCCCCGTCCTGTTCGCCATCCCCCGCACCGCCGGCTGGCTGGCCCATTGGCAGGAGATGCTCAACCAGGACTCCAAGATCGCCCGGCCCCGTCAGCTCTACATCGGGGCCGAGGAGCGCAACTACCTGCCCATGGGCGAGCGGTAGGCAGCCGGGGCGGCGCCCCGGCACGGGTCAGGAGTCCGGCGTGTCCGGCGTCCGGTCGACGAGGCGCATCAGGCCCTCCTGGACCATCGACACGGCCAGCTCGCCGTCACGGGCGAACATGAAGCCCCGGGCGAGTCCCCGGGCACCGTGGCTCGTCGGGCTCTCCATGTCGTAGAGCAGCCACTCGTCGGCCCGCACGGGTCGGTGGAACCACATGCAGTGGTCGAGGCTGGCCCCCATGAATTCCGGGTCGTCCCAGCCCACCTCGTGGGGGGCGAGCATGGTGTCGAACAGGTACATGTCCGACGCGTAGGCGGCCACGCACGAGTGGAGCAGCTGGTCGTCGGGGAGCGTGCCGTCGGCCCGGAGCCACAGGCGCTGCACCGGCTCGGTGCTCCTCCGGTGCGTCCACGGCAACGGGCCGATGTGGCGTTGGTCGATGGGGTGGGGCCGGTCCAGGAAGTCACCCACCTCGTCCTTGTAGGGCTCGAGCCGCTCGCGCAGCGTGGGCAGCGATTCGGGGTCCGGAACGTCCGGCATCTCGATCTGGAATTCGAGCCCGGGCTCGTCGATGTGGAACGACGCCGACAGGTTGAAGATGGCCCGGCCGTGCTGGATGGCCACGACCCGGCGGGTGGTGAACGAGCGCCCGTCCCGGATGCGGTCGACCTCGTAGAGCACCGGGACGTTGGGGTCGCCGGGACGGAGGAAGTAGGCGTGCAGCGAGTGGGGCCGACCCGACTCGACCGTCCGCCCGGCCGCCATCAGCGCCTGGGCCGCCACCTGGCCGCCGAAGATCCGCTGGCGCTCCTCGTTGGGATTGGAACCACGGAAGATGTTGACTTCGATCGGTTCGAGATCGAGCAGTTCGACGAGTGACTCGAGGGCTTCGCTCACGGCCCACATCCTGTCAGGTCGACCGCCCGACCCCGGACGCGCCGGTTCCCCGAGGGACACCGGCACAGGTCGGCCGCTACGGTGGCGCCGTGCCAGAGATCACCTTCCCCGATCCGTTCCTGTGGGGGACGGCCACTGCCGCCCACCAGATCGAGGGGGGCAACGTCAACAACGACTGGTGGGCCATGGAGCACGACCCGACGTCGGGCTGCGCGGACGTGAGCGGCGACGCCTGCGACTCGTTCAACCGCTACCCCGAGGACGTCGCGCTCATCGCCGACCTGGGCCTCGGCGCCTACCGGTTCTCCCTCGAGTGGAGCCGCATCGAGCCCGAAGAGGGCGAGTTCTCGACGGTCGCCCTCGACCACTACCGGCGCATGGCCGCCACCTGCCACGAGCACGGCGTGCAGCCCGTGGTCACGTTCCATCACTTCACCCACCCCCGCTGGCTGGCGGCGGCCGGCACCTGGGAGGCCCTCCACGCCCCCGACCGGTTCGCCCGCTACTGCGAGAAGGTGACCGAACACCTCGGCGACCTCATCGGCATCGCCTGCACCCTCAACGAGCCCAACGTGGTGGCCACCATGGGGTGGCGGCTCGGGATCTTCCCCCCGCGGGTCCGGGACCGGACCCGACGAGATACAGTCAACGCCGCCATGGCGGTGGCCCACCGCAAGGCGGTCGACGCCATCCGGTCGGGCCCCGGCGACTTCCCGGTCGGCATGACCGTGTCGATGACGGACTACCAGCTCCTGCCGGGCGGCGAAGCCTGGCTCGAGCGTCTGCGCCGACCCAACGAGGATGTCTTCCTGGAGGCGACCGGGGGCGACGACTTCATCGGGGTGCAGTCCTACACCCGCATGCGGGTCGGACCCGACGGCGCGCTGGGGGCCGAGGAGGGGATCGGCACCACCCAGATGGGCTACGAGTTCTACCCCGAGGCGTTGGAGGCCACCATCCGACGGGCCACCGAGGTCACCGGTGGCCTGCCGGTCTACGTGACCGAGAACGGGATCGGCACCGGGGACGACCTCCTGCGGATCGAGTACGTGACCCGGGCGCTGGCCGGGGTCCGCCGGACGCTCGACGACGGTATCGACGTCCGCGGCTACTTCTACTGGAGCCTGCTCGACAACTTCGAGTGGGTGCTCGGCTACGGGCCCACGTTCGGGCTGATCGAGGTGGACCGGGCCAGCTTCGAGCGCCGGCCCAAGCCCAGTGCCACCTGGTTCGGAGGGGTGGCCAGGGCCAACAGTCTGACCGTCTGACGACCAGGCCGTCCGACCATCCGGCGGTCCCCGGTCCCCGGTCCCCGGTCCCCGGTCCCGGTCCGGCGCGCCGGGCTCCCGGGATGACCGGGGTCACGCAGGCCTGCCGGGCCCTCCCGGACTGCCACAATGTTACGGATCTGTGACGACTAGAGTCGGGGGGGATGACCGAAGCCCCGACCAGCGTGACGTTCGCCGACCGACTGGTCCACCTGTGGGACCGGCGGGACACGCCCGAGGCCAAGCACCTCTTCAAGTACACGATGGTCTCGGTGGTATCCACCATCGTCTCGTTCGGCGTGCTGTTCATCGTCTTCGGAGTGCTGAAGCTGTGGGGTGAGATCGCCAGCACTGTCTTCGCCAACGTCGTGGCCACCGTTCCCTCCTACTACCTGAACCGGAAGTGGGTCTGGGGCAAGGGCGGCCGGTCACACCTGACCAAGGAGATCATCCCGTTCTGGTCGCTGTCCGCCCTCGGCATCACCGTCTCCATCGGCGGCGCCGCGCTGGCCCGGCACATCAGCACGGTCCACCACCTCAGCCACGCCGACCAGACCGCCCTGGTGCTGGCGGCGAACCTCATCTCGTTCGGCGTGTTCTGGGTGCTCAAGTTCGTGATCTTCAACCGGATGTTCCACGTCCACACGCTCGAGGAGCTCGACGAGCTCGTCGAGGCCGCCTGATCCCGGCGGTCCCACCGTGTTGATGGGCGCCGCCACCCCGACCGGCGCAGTCGTGCTGGTGACCGCCGTCTTCCTGGCCAGCGCGGTGGAGATGGTCGAGGCGCTGACCATCGTGCTCGCCGTGGGCGTCACCCGGGGCTGGCGCTCGGCGCTGCAGGGTGTCGCCGCGGCACTGGCGGTGCTGTGCGCCCTGGTGGTCGTGTTCGGCCCCGCGCTGGTGCACTGGGTCCCGCTGTCGGCGCTCCGCCTGGTGGTGGGCGGGCTCCTCCTGGTGTTCGGCCTGCAGTGGCTCCGCAAGGCGGTCCTCCGGGCCGCCGGCCTGAAGGCGAAGCACGACGAGGACGCCATCTTCGCCGAGCAGGTGGCCGAGCTGTCGGCCGCGCCGGCCGCCCGGTCCGGTCGTGACGCGACGGCCTTCGCGGTGGCGTTCAAGGGCGTGTTCCTCGAGGGCCTCGAGGTCGTGGTCATCGTCATCACCCTGGGAACGACCTCCCACCGGCTCGGAATGGCGGCAGTGGCCGCCGGGGCCGCCGTCGTCGTGGTGGTGGCCGTCGGGCTGGTCGTGCACCGCCAGCTGTCCGGCGTCCCCGAGAACGCCATGAAGATGGGCGTCGGCCTGATGCTCGTCAGCTTCGGCACGTTCTGGTCGGCCGAGGGCGTGCACGCCACGTGGCCCGGCTCGGACCTGGCCATCCCGGTGCTGGTCGCCTTCTACGGCCTCGTGGCCTGGCTGCTCGTGTACGCGCTGCGCGATGCGACGGCCCCGGGCGCCGACGGCTTGCCCGCCTCGGAGGGGTCGTCCCATGGATGACGGGCGCCCCGAAACGACCGGGTGGGTCGCCGTGCGGTGGCTGGCCGCCTTCGGCCGGTTCTGGTGGGACTTCCTCATCGGCGACACGCCCGAACTGTTCGTGGGCGCGGTGGCCGTGATCGGCGTCCTGGCCGTGATGTGCCTGCGCCCGGGGCTGCGCACGGCGGCCGCGCTCCTGGCGCCGGTGCTGGTGGCCGGGGTGCTGACCGCCTCGGTCCGCCGGATCGCCCGGAAGCGCAACCCGTAGGGCGGGGCGGCCGGCCCTACGGGCGTCAGTCCCGGAAGTTGTTGAACTGCAGCGGGATCCCGAAGTCCTCGGCCTTGAGCGCGGTGATCACGGCCTGGAGGTCGTCGCGCTTCTTTCCGGTGATCCGGAGCTGTTCACCCTGGGTCTGGGAGGACACGCCCTTCAGGTTGAGGTCCTTGACGAACCGGTTGATCTTCCTGGCGTGGTCGGAAGAGATGCCGGCCTGGATCCCGAGCCGCTGACGGGCCGTGCCCTTGGACGCCTCCTCGATCTTGCCGACGTCGAACGACTTGAGGGAGACCTCGCGCTTGACCATCTTCTCCTGGAGGACCTGGAAGAGGGCGCGCAGCCGGTCCTCGGTCGAGGACGCCAGGATCAGCTCCTTGTCGTTCAACTCGATGGTCGAGTCGGTCCCCTTGAAGTCGAACCGGGTGGTGGCCTCGCGGTTGGCCTGGTCGACCGCATTGCGGACTTCCTGCATGTCAACTTCGGAGACGACATCGAAGGTGGGCATGGCGAAACTGTACCCCTGTGCGAAGCGGTAACCTTGCCCGCCTGAGGGTCGGTGCCCGAGCGGCCAAAGGGAGCAGACTGTAAATCTGCCGGCATTGCCTTCGAAGGTTCAAATCCTTCCCGGCCCACGCAGAAGAAAGCCCTGGTCAGAGCCCTAAAATGGGGTTCTGGCCGGGGCTTTCGTCG